>Ga0179587_10000058_pt1 | contig 52549 bp, 39 predicted proteins | sample CZODoug2_1_08_16_FD_185932 | JGI IMG/M metagenome (GOLD analysis project Ga0179587, IMG submission 185932) | Vadose zone soil fungal communities from Angelo Coast Range Reserve, California, USA - CZODoug2_1_08_16fungal | ecosystem: Environmental > Terrestrial > Soil > Vadose zone | place: USA...
GTCCAAGATGTAGCGCAGACGGGCGGCCGGGTGCATTGGGTCCAAGGGGACGTAAGCGCAGCCCGCCTTCATGACCGCGATCAGCGCCACCAGCATGTCGAGCGAGCGCTCCACCGATACGCCGACCAGCCGGCCCGTCTTGTCCGCCGGCTTGATTCGCTCGCGCAACACGTTCGCCAACTGATTCGCGCGCCGGTCGAGCGTCTGGTAGTCCAACTGCTCGTCGCCGAACTGCGCCGCGATCGCGCGCGGGGTCGACCGGGCCTGATCTTCGATGAGCCGATGCACGGGCAGGTCGTGTGGATAATCGACCGCCGTATCGTTCATGCGTTCGAGCAGCGACGCGCGCTCGGGCGGAGGCAGGCACGATGCAATGCTGAGTGCTTGAGCCGCGTCGGAGACGAACGACTCGAGAAGCGCCTGATAGCAATCGAGCCAGTGTGCGACCGTCGCCGCATCGAACAGGTCGGTGTTGTAGTCGCAATCCATGCGCAGTCCGTCGGCCGATTCGATCACGTTCAAGAACAAATCGAAATTGACGTATGCCTTCGCATTGGGCGCGACGTCCATCGTCAGATTGGGCAGTTCGATGCGTTCCGCCAGACGTTCCAAGTTGAATTGAATTTCTGCCAGGGGCAGGCGACCCGGTTCCCGCGGCAAATTCAATTTGCGGACCAACGTACCGAAGGTGTAGTTCTGGTGTTCATAGGCGTCGAGAACGCTCTTGGCGGTCGCCGACAGATAGTCGGATACACTGGTATTGCGCGTCCACGCGCCGCGAATCGGCAGGAAGTTGACGCAATGGCCGACCAGGATCCGATCTTCCAGGAGAGACTGTCCGGCCGTCGGCACGCCCACCACCACTTCGTTCTGGTCCGCGAGCCGGCCCATGAGAGCCTGGGCTGCCGCGAGCAATGTCACGAACAGCGTGCTGCCCTGGCGCGCGCCGGCCTTCTTGACAGCTTTGTAAAGCTTGGCATCGATCCGGCGGCACAGGCTCGCGCCCATGAAGGACTTCTCGGAGGGACGCGGACGATCGGTGGGCAGATCCAGCGAGGGCGGGCGCACCGCGAACTCCTTCAGCCAAAATTCTTCGGTTTTGGCGAGTTCGGCCTTATCGCGGGACGCCTGCATCCGCGCGTATTCGCTGAAGGGTAGGGGCGCGGGCAATTCCGCCGCCTCGCCGCGGCACAGTGCGCCATAGATTGCGGCGAGTTCGTCGACGATCACATTGGTCGACCAACCGTCGCAAATGATGTGGTGGGCCGTGAGAACGAAGGCATGCGCGCCTTCCGCAAGCTTCACCAGGTGACCCCTGATGCAGGGCCCCTGCACCAGATCGAATACGGTACGCGCGTCGGCATCGAGCAAGTCCGCAAACGCCGCTTCCGCCTGCGCCAACGGCCGACTGGACAGGTCGGTCGTCGGATAGTCGAAGGACATCGATGCGGAGATTCTCATCTCCTCGCCGGTGGAACTGAATGTGGCACGCAACGCGTCGTGGCGAGCGACGATGCGGTTCATCGCGGTATGCAGCGCGCCGGTATCGAGCGAGCCGTTCAGCCGCAGGCTTACCGATTCGTTGAAGGCGCAGGATGCGTCATCGCCAAGTTGCGCGGACAACCAGATTTCGATCTGGCTCTCCGTCAGCGGAACGCCTTGGCCCCGCGGAACCCCGTCCGCCGGAGCCGCAACGACGCTCGATGCGGCGGCCGCCGCCGCCGCGGGGAGGGCGGCTTTCGCCAAAATGCCGACCGACTGCAGCGCGTCCAGACTCTCTTCGAACGCCACATAGATGCGCTCGAAATCGGCATCCGAATGCGCCGTGGTCAAGAAACAGGGGAATCCGTCCTGAATATGAATACCGTGCTCGCGCAGATGATAGTAGTAGAGGGTTGCCAGCGGATGTTCGTTGTGGAAGTGGAAGAAGAACCAGCTCGAGTAACTCTCGATCCTGGTCGCCACCCCCCGGCCCGCGAACAGCGAGTTCAACCGGCCCGCCAAGCCGGCCGTTTTCTTCGCCAGATTCTCCTGCAGCGCCGGCCCCTGCTCCTTGATGTGATTGAGCACGGCCCACATCGATGCGAGCACAAGGGGATGGCGCACGAAGGTGCCGGCGAAGAACGTCACGCCGACTTCGGGAAAGGATTCATCGCCGAAGCGCCACTGTCCGCCGTCGAGTGCATCCATGAACTTGTTGCTGCCGGCCAAGACGCCTACGGGTAAGCCGCCGCCGACGACCTTGCCGTAGGCGGCGAGATCAGCCCGGACGCCGATCACTGCCTGCATGCCGCCCGGGTGGACGCGAAAGCCGGTAACGACTTCGTCCATGACGAAGGCCGTACCCGACGCTTCGGTGATTTTGCGGATTTCGCGCAAGAAATCGAAGGGCCGCAGATGCGGATGGCGGCTTTGCACGGGTTCGACGACGACGGCGGCAAGATTGTCGGCATTGTCGCGAATCCATTGCAGCGAGGTCGGCGTGCCGTACTCGAGCACGATCATGTTCTCGACTTGCGACGCGGGAATGCCCGGCGCCACCGGCATGGAACGCGGCGCGGCGCCGCTACGCTGCACGCCCTTGACCAGGACCTCGTCGAATTGGCCGTGATAGTCGCCGTTGAAGATGACGATCTTTTCCCGGCCGGTGACGGTGCGCGCGAGACGCATCGCTGCCATGACGGCCTCGGATCCCGTGTTGCAGAACGTCATACGATCATTGCCGGTCATTTCGCAAAACAGCCGGGCCACCTTGCCCGCGAGGTCAGCCTGCGGACCGATCGCAAAACCGCGATCGAGTTGGGCCTTGACGGCTTCGACGACGAAGGTTGGCGCATGGCCGAACGCGGTCTGGCCGAAGCCGTTCACCAAGTCGATATATTCGTTGCCGTCGACGTCGTAGATCTTGGAGCCGGCCGAGGTCGTATTCACGATGGGATACACCATCTCCTTCCACTCGGAGCGAAACCCGGCGGCAGCCCGCGGATCGGCGAGCGCGGCCCGGTTCGCTTGGGTGTAGCGCTTGGAACCGGCAGTCTTTTTCGTGTAGCGCTCGACCAATGCGTCGATGTGCTGCCGCTGCTCGGGGGTCATGGGGCCATCCGCAGCGCTCTTGCCGGGTACGAACACTTGAAAACGCGACGGCTGCGGTTCCGGCGCCGGCGATGCGGAGCCGAGCGCTGCGGCGACCGGCGAGCCGGTGACCGGGGAAGCACCGGCCGGGGAAGCAGGGGCCCGGGACGCAACGGCCGGCGAACCGGCGCCTGCCGTGCCGACGGCGCCGCCGACGCTCTGCAGTATTTCGAACTGCCGGTTGATGAGCTGCGACATCGCCTGCAGCTGATCGCGGAACAGGCTTTCCATTCCGGAGTCGCCGGCTCCGGCGTGAACGGCGGAAGAAAGCGGTGGCGCCGGAGCCGCCGCCGCGGCGAAGGTCGGTGCCGCTGCAGGCGCCCGAGCTGCGGCGGTCGGCGCCGGCTGCGGCATCTTCTCGGCGAGAAATGCCGCCAGCGCGGGTATGGTCGAAAACTCTCCGAGCAACTGCCGGAAAGTGATCTTCACCTTCATCTGACTCTGTATTTTCTGCGCGACCTGAGTCAGGAACAGCGAGTCGTAGCCCATTTCGAGGAACGTCGTCTGCGCGTCGGTGGCGGCAGGTCTCTCACCCGATAGATCCTCGAAGATCGCGGCAACCGCCGCGCCGACTTCCGATAGTCGGTGATTCACCGAATTCTGATTCATCACGCTTTCGTCCTGAACTGTGGGTAGTTGGGGTGCATTCGCCGCGGCGGCAACCGCGGCACTGACGGGACCGCGGTCGATCTTGGGCGCAGCGATCCAGTGGCGGCTGCGTTCGAAGGGGTACGTCGGCAACGATACCCGCTTCGGCGAGCCATCGTGCAGCGCCGACCAGTCGGGGAGAGCGCCGTAGGTCCACGCGCGGCCGAGTGCCTCGAGCAGGCAGTCGCGATCGTCGCGTTCACGCGCCGCGTCCTGCATGGAGCTGACGACCGGCACCTTGCGGCCACGCATCGCTTGAGTCGCCAGGGTGGACAGCGCGGTGCCAGGACCGACTTCGATGAGTATCGTGTTCTCGGAAGCGCTCGCCGTTGCGATTCCATCCGCAAATCGAACGGGTTCGCGCGCGTGCCGCGCCCAATAATCCGGCGATGTGGCCTGCTCCGGGCGGATCCATTCTCCCGTCACGCAGGATACATAGGGGATGCGCGGCGCGGACAGCGCCACTCCGCGCAAGCAGCGACGCAGTGGTTCGACCACCGGTTCGACCATCGCAGAATGGAACGCATGCGAAGTATGCAGCCGCCGCGTCACCACGTCGCGTGCCGTCAGCGACCTTTCTAGTTCGTCCACGGCCGCGAAGGGGCCGGCGACCACGCAGAGGCCCGGCCCGTTCACGGCCGCCAGATTCAATGACGGCGTCAGCAGGGGCAGTACGTCCGGCTCCGCCAATCGCACCGCGAGCATGGCGCCGGCGGGCAGCTCCTGCATCAAGCGGCCCCGGGCGGCAACCAGCTTGAGCGCGTCTTCCAGCGAGAAGACACCGGCAATCACGGCGGCCACGAATTCGCCGATGCTGTGACCGATCATCGCTGAGGGCTTAATTCCCCAGCTCATCCAAAGATTTGCCAGGGCGTACTCGACACTGAAGATCGCCGGCTGCGCCGCAACCGTCGACATCAACCGCTGCTTGGTTTCCGTGGACACATCCGTCGGATAGAGAAGAGATGTCAGATCATCCGTCATCAGCGGCTTTAGGATGGCGGCGCAGTGCTCGATGTGCCGCCGGAACACCGGTTCATGCCGGAACAAGTCCTGACCCATGCCGGGGTATTGCGCACCCTGGCCGGGGAACATGAAGATCGCGGCAGCGTTGGCCCCGCGCCGGGCGCCTCCGCGCGTGTCAGTACCCGGAGCGCCGGCTTCGAGCTTGGCGATGGCCTGTCCTGCATCGCGAGCCACGATGCTCGACCGCTGATCGAACGCACGGCGGCCGACCTGAAGCGAGTAGGCGATGTCCTCGAGGCGAGCAATTGGGTGCTCGCGCAGATGCGCGGCGAGGCGCATCCGCGCCGCATCGAGCGCGGCTGCACTGCGCGCCGACAGGACAATGAGTTGCGAGCGGTCGTTCGCGGACGATGCGGGGGTGGGCGCGGTGCCCGGCGGCTGCTCGAGGATCACATGAACGTTGGTTCCGCCGACTCCAAACGCGCTCACACCGGCGCGTCGCGGCGTGCCCGTTTCGATCCAGGGAGTCAGCGCCGCATTGACGAAAAACGGGGTGCGGGAAAAATCAATTTGCGGGTTCGGACGCCGGTAGTGCAGCGAGGGCGGCAGCATGCGGTGCTTCAGGGCCAAGGCTGTCTTGATGAGTCCAGTGACTCCCGCGGCTGCATCCAAATGTCCCACATTGCCCTTGACCGATCCGATCGCGCAGAACTGCACATCGTTAGTGCCCGCCGCGAACGCTTTGGTTAACCCGGCAATCTCAATGGGGTCGCCCAGCGGCGTGGCGGTTCCATGGCATTCGACGTAGCTGATCGAGCGCGGTGCGACTCCGGCAGCGGCGTGGGCCATTTCGATGACCGCGGCCTGACCCTGCGCGCTGGGAGCGGTGAATCCGACCTTCGATGCGCCGTCATTATTGATGCCCGCTCCGCGTACCACCGCATAGATGTGATCGCCATCGGCGATGGCGTCCTCCAGCCGTTTGAGCAGGACGACGCCGGCGCCGCTGCCGAAAATGGTCCCGGTTGCATCGGCGTCGAACGGGCGGCATGTCCCATCGGCCGATACCATGCCGCCTTCGAGATGCTGGTAACCACGCTTCTGCGGAAATGTGATCGACACGCCGCCGGCGAGCGCCATGTCCGCCTGGTATAGAAGCAGACTCTGGCATGCCTGTGCGACCGCCAGCAGCGAGGTGGAGCAAGCTGTTTGCAGGGTGAAACTGGGACCTTTGAGGTCCAGTTTGTAAGAAACCCGAGTCGCCAGAAAGTCCGCGCCCGCACCCAGCAGCAGGGGATAACACCCCACTTGGTAGCTGCTGGTGAATTCTTCGATGGTGCGCCGGTCCCCGCACACATTGTTGAGCAGATACGTGTTGATGCTCGACCCGGCGAAGACGCCGATGGCGCCAGGGTAAGCGGCGGGATCGTAGCCGGCGTCCTCCAGAGCCTCCCACGAGCATTCCAAGAACAACCGGTGCTGCGGATCGGTCAGCTCTGCCTCTTTGGCGTACATTCCAAAGAATTCGGCGTCGAACTGATCGACGTCCTCGAGAATGGGACGGGCCTTCACGAAGTTGGGGGCGCTGCGGATCTCCGCGCCGAAACTGTCCTCGAGTTCCGAGTCCTGGAAGCGCGTTATCGACTCGACCCCGGCGCAAAGATTGCGCCAAAACTCTTCCGAGGTCTTGGCCCCAGGCCACCGGCCCGCCATGCCGATGATGGCGACCCCGCCCGGAATGTCGGCGGGGGTCTGGTCGTCCTCGCGATCAATCACGATGGTGCACCCCGCCGCAGGCTGGTCCGCGCTCGCGCCAGGGCCGCATGCTGGCGGCGCGCCCGCTCCTCAGCGGTCAAGACGCCGCCTGCCGGTTGGCGGCCGGCCGCCGAACCAGGCACCGCCGTACCGCCATTCGACCTCAGGCGCGCCGCCAGGGCGCTGATTCGTGGGTATTCGAAGAGGTCGACCACGGTCAGATCGCTGTCCACAACCGACGCAATTGTTGCGTGGACCTGGAGCAATTGCAGGGACGTGCCCCCCAAATCAAAAAAGTTGTCATTCAAGCCCACGGCTCCCGTGCCGAGAACTTTGCGCCAGAGCTCGAGCAGCATCGTCTCCGTTTCATTCCCCGCGGCCGGCTGCACTGCGCCGGGCGGCGGGTCCGTGCGCGGCCGAGGTAATCTCGATCGATCGACTTTTCCAGTGGGCGAGAGCGGCAGTTCATCCATCAAGGTAAAGGTCGCGGGAATCATGTAGTCGGCGGCCTCTTGTTTAAGAAAATGCCGGAGCTCCGCGGAGCCGCCGCCCGCGCCCACGCGCAATTTGACATAGGCATGAACTTTCCGGGGTCCATTATCGTTGATCGGTGCCGTCACCGCCGCGTCTTCGACCAGGGGACTTCTACGCAGACAGGCTTCGATCTCGTCCAATTCAACACGCTTGCCGTTGATTTTGACCTGCCGGTCTACCCTGCCCAAAAACTCGATGTTGCCGTCCGTGCGCCGCCGCACCCGGTCGCCCGTCCGGTACAACCGGGTGGACCCGCTCGGATCGAAGGGGTTCGCGACGAATCGCTCCGCAGTCAGCTCGTCGCGGTTCAGGTAGCCGAGCGCAAGGCCCTCGCCGCCCGCGTAGAGTTCCCCTTCCTGCCCGTCGATGACCGGTCCTCCCGCCTCGTCGAGAATGTGAACGGAGGTATGCGCGATCGGGGTTCCGATCGGAATGGGGCCCGGCGGCAACTCTCGCGGGATCGAATAACAGCATGTAAAGGTCGTATTCTCCGTGGGTCCGTAGCCGTTGATCAATTGGCATCCCGGTAGAGCCGCCTGTGCCTTGGCTATGTGGGGGGGCGATAGCACATCGCCTCCCGCGATCAGCTGACGCAGCGGGGCCAATCCCGTTAGGCGGTGATCGACCATCAGATGGAACAATCCCGCGGTGAGCCACAGAGTGGTTACACCAAACCGCGAAATCGCCTGGGCGATGTCGTCCAAGGATGGGTAGGGCGCCGTCACGACAGCCAGCTTCGCGCCGTTCAGCAATGCGCCCCAAATCTCGAACGTCGACGCATCGAACGCGAGCGGTGCTAGTAGCAGGTGAACCTCGTCGGGGCCCATGGAGGCGAAGGGATTCTCGACCACCAAGCGAACGACCCCGCGATGCGGAATCAAAACGCCCTTGGGGTGTCCCGTCGACCCGGACGTGTACATGACATAGGCGAGATCGTCCGGCCCGGTTTCCGGCAGGGCGCCGGCCGCTGCATGCGGCGTTTCCACCCCGGCGCCACGCACGTCGTGGCCCGGACCGGTCCAAAAGGGGTCGGTGCCCGAGGCGAGCAGCGACGAGTCGACCAGCATGAGCGTCGGCGTGCAGTCGCGGTACATGAAGCGGAGGAGCTTGGCCGGGTAGGCTGGATCGAAGGGCACATAGGCCGCACCCGCTTTGAGTATTCCAAGCAGGGCCGCAACCGCGTCGATCGACCGCTGCGAGAACACTCCGACGCGGTCTCCGCGACGGACTCCGTGGTGCTGCAGGTAACCCGCGATTCGGGTCGACCGTGCATCGAGTTCCGCGAAGGTGAGGCTCCGGTCGCCACTGTCCAAGGCGACCCGGTCGGGCAGCGGTGCGGCACGCGCGGCGAACGTTGCGTGAATCGTTTTCTGGAGCTTCATGTCAAAGTTGTCCGGACAGGCGCCTATGCCGGTTCAACCTCCTTGTATAACTCTAGGAACGCCGGGTTCCGGGTAAGACTAGCCCGGGTTCCGGTAAGACTAGCGTAGTGTTGGACCCTATGGTCCCGGGAGATTATTGTCAAAGTGTCTACCACCTCACAGTTCCCATTGAAGCCGCTTAAGCCTGAAGGGCCGATCCGCACCCTGTTTCCACCGACCGTCGTCGTCAGGGAACGCCGCATTCCCGGCGACCCCGCCGAACTGCACCCCGCGGAGGCGGAGGACGTCGTTAGGGCTGTCCCAAAGCGCATCGCGGAGTTCGCCGCCGGGCGGGCATGCGCCAGGGCCGCCCTCGCCGAATTCGGCGTCCGCGAATTTGCGCTCCGCGCAGCGCCCGATCGGCAGCCCCTATGGCCCGAAGGATTCATCGGCAGCATCACCCACACCGCGGGCTTCTGCGCAGCGGCGGTCGCGTCCCGCGCCAGCATGCTCGCCATTGGCCTGGACACCGAGATCGTCGGCGCCCCCACACCGGACATCTGGCCGACGATCTCTCGCGGCGAGGAGTTATCCTGGGTGCAGTCGTTGCCCGCCGGCGAACGGCCGGCTGCCATTACCCTGTTATTTGCGGCAAAGGAGGCCCTTTACAAGTGCCAGTATCCGCTGGTCGGAGAATGGCTGGACTTTCACGACTTGCGGGTCGAGGCCGGCGGATGGGGTGAATCGATCGGCACCTTCGCCGTGAGCACCGCGCGGAGCATCAGGTTCGCCGGGCGCGTCGCTTTGCCTATCGTGGGACGCTACCTGTTTCACGAACACTTCGTATCGGCGGCCCTCGCAGTGCCGGCGGATTCCAGCCCCGTGCCGTCTCAATAGGCTTTGTCGTCGCGAAACACCCTCACCACCGTGAGCAGAATGATCTTGATGTCCAACATCGGCGACCAATGCCGAAGGTAGTCGAGATCGAAATTCACGCGGGCCTCCATGTCCTTCAATTCCGCGGTTTCTCCGCGACAGCCGTTGACCTGGGCCAGCCCGGTGATCCCCGGCAGAACCTTGTGCCGGACCATGTAGCCCTTGATGAGTTTACGGTATTCCTCGTTGTGGGCGACCGCATGCGGGCGCGGACCCACCAGGCTCATCCGTCCCTGCAACACGTTGATGAGTTGCGGCAGTTCATCGAGCGACGTGCGGCGTAAAATGGCGGCGATTCGCGTAATTCGGGTGTCGGTGCGCGACGCTTGCCGGATGTGAGCGCCGTCCTCGGTCACCCGCATGGTGCGGAATTTGTAGACCGCGATCTCTTTGCCGTCCAGGCCGTAACGCCGTTGCTTGAAGATGATAGGGCCCGGAGACGAGGTCTTGACCATGATCGCCACCAGCGCGAGCAGCGGTAGAAGCAGCAACAGGATCAACAGGGACAGGCCGATGTCGGTCAGCCGCTTGGCGACTCCGCGGTATCCATAGAACGGCGTCTCGCACATCGCCACGACCGGGATGCCATGTATTTCGCCCGATCGGGCTTGAATCAAGTCGAACACGAAGATGTCGGGAACATAGTAGATCGACGCGGTGGTGTCGCGCAGGTCGTCCAGAAGATTCATCACCCGCTTGACATGACGGATCGGCAGTGCGATGAAAATGACGTCGGTCCGGTGTTCCTTCACGTAGGTCCCGAGATCGCTCAAGCTGCCGACGAGCTGGGCATCCGGCTCCATTCCGAGCCGATCGCTGCTGCGGTCGTCGAAAAATCCGGCCACCTCGAGACGCATGCCGGGGTTGCTCTTCAGCCGGCGCGCCAGTTCCAAGCTGCTGGTATTGTAGCCGGCGATGATCGCGCTGCGGCTGTCGAATGCACTGATGAGGAACCGCCGCATCAGTTCCTGCATGGCCAGCGTCGCCAAGACCAGCCCCACGGGGGTCGCCGCGGCCCATGTAAGAAAGATCCGACGCGGATAGGCTTGCAGGGGCGACTTCGTGACGTAACCGATGGCGAGCAGTATCGCGAGGAGCAGCAGCCAGCGGAATATCACGTCGACCACGGCCGAGACGCGAGGGGACGTGATTTGCGAGCTCACTTCGCGGGGCGGCTGGACCAGGACCAGGCACAGCACCGCCACGATGACGATGGCCGAGGATGAGGGATCGAACTTTGCGCCGAACAGAATGATGGTCGCATACAGCGAGGCCACGGCGACGATCGCGGGCACGACGGCCTGCGCAGCCGCCAGTATTGCGATCGTAAAACTCCTTTTGGCAAGGACCGGCTGCGTCATCTAGGAATCCGTTGAAGCACCGACTGCGGTCGGGACGTCGATCGGCCACCGCCGATCCGAGACATAATTATCGATGATTATCAACTGTAGAGGTCCATTCATGCGTGATCTATCTCTCCTCTTCGACAAAAGTTAAATCGGCCGGCCCAATGTTATTCTAGTGAACCATGACGAACGTTCCATTACTCGATCTTAAGGCGCAATTCGCGCAAATCCACGCGGAGGTGATGCCGCTCATCGAACAGGTTTGCGCCACCCAGCAGTTCATTCTCGGCGAGAACGTCCGCGGATTCGAGGAGGAGATTGCGCGCTATTGCGGAGCGCCGTTCGGTGTGGGAGTGTCTTCCGGTACGGATGCTCTGCTTCTGGCGATGATGGCGCTCGGAATCGGCGTCGGGGATGAGGTCGTAACCTCGCCGTTCACTTTCTTCGCAACGGCGGGAACGATCGCCCGTACCGGCGCCCGGCCGATATTCTGCGACATCGATCCGGTCACGTTCAATATGTCGACCTCCGCGGTGCAGACGTTCATCGAGCGAGATTGCGTCACGACCGGCGACGGTCTCGTCAACCGCGCGACTCGTGGACGCATCAAGGCCATCATGCCGGTGCATCTTTACGGCCAATCCGCGGATATGGATGGGTTCATGGAGATCGCGAGGCGCCATGGTCTCAAGGTCATCGAAGACGCGGCGCAGGCCGTCGGTACCGAATACAAACACGGCGTCCGCGTGGGGTCGATCGGGGACATCGGCTGCTTTTCCTTCTTTCCGAGCAAGAATCTAGGAGCTTTCGGCGATGCCGGGCTGTGCACCACCCAGGACCCGGAACTCGCCGAACGGATGCGCGTGCTGCGCGTTCATGGCGGTAAGCCGAAATATTTTCATGCGCTGATCGGCGGAAATTTTCGCATCGACGAGCTGCAGGCGGCGGTCCTGCGCATCAAGCTGAAATACCTGGACGGTTGGACGGCGGGGCGGCAGCGCAACGCAGCATATTACGATCGCGCATTTTCCGCAGCGGGGCTCGGAGGTCGCGTCATTACTCCGCGGCCGCGCCCGGCCAACGTCATATCTTCAATCAATACGTCATCCGGGTTCATGAAAGGGACGCCCTTAAGAAATTTCTCGGCGAGCACGGTATAGGCACCGAGATTTATTACCCGGTGCCGCTCGACCGCCAGGAGTGCTTCAGCTACCTGGGCTACGCACCCGGAACCTTCCCCGAGTCGGAACGGGCGGCGGCGGAGACGCTGGCGATCCCCATTTATCCGGAACTGACCGATAATCAACTAGGTACGGTCGTCGCGCGCGTCGCCGAATATTTCACGCCTTCTTGAAATCGTCCGGAAGCAGCTGGTGGCGCGACAATAGCTTGTAGAAGTCCGTGCGGTTGCGCTTCGCCAAGCGCGCGGCCTGGCTGACATTGCCCGCCGTGATCTGCAGGATCTGCGACAGGTAATTGCGCGTGAATTCGTCGCGCGCTTCGTCGAAAGAGGGCAGCCGCGTCGGACTCCCCCCTAAGGATTGCTGCACCAATTCGGCGGTGATGATGGCGCCGTGGGATAGGGCGACGTTCTGGCGAACGACGTTGTACAGCTGCCGAATGTTGCCGGGCCACTCGGCAGTCGCCAGGAGTTCTACCGCCTCCGGCGCATAGATTTTCCTCTGTCCGGTTTCTTTGGCGATTTGCTCGAGGAAATGCGCAACCAGAAGCGGGATGTCCTCGCGCCGGCGCCCGAGCGACGGCATCTCGATGTGAACCACGTTGAGGCGGTAGTACAAGTCCTCGCGAAATTGTCCGCCGATCATCAGCTGATGCAGATCGCGGTGCGTGGCGGAGATGACGCGCACGTTGATTTGCACGGCTTCGTCGCCTCCGACCGGACGGATGTGATTTTCCTGCAAAACGCGCAGCAGCTTGACTTGAAGCCGCATGGGCATGTCGCCGACTTCATCCAGCAGCAGTGTTCCGCCCTCCGCCGTTTCAAACAGTCCCTTCTGCGATCGCGTGGCGCCGTTGAAGGCGTCCTTCTCATGGCCGAACAGTTCCGACTCGAGAATATTTTCCGCCATTGCGCTGCAGTTGATCGCGACGAAGGGCTTGTTCCGCCGCGGGCTGGCGTCGTGAATGGCGCGCGCCAGCAATTCCTTGCCGGTGCCGCTCTCGCCGGTGAGCAGCACCCTGGCGTCGGTGCCCGCCACCATGTTGGCCTGAGCGAGCTTATCCTCCATCAATTGATTTCGCGTTACGATGTTCGCGCGCCAATCCTCGTCCACGTGCGCAAACCCCGACACTTTCAGGGCTTTTTGAACGTGGTCCAACAAATCCTGTTTGTCGACCGGCTTGGTCAGAAAGCCGAACGCTCCGCTTTGCGTCGCGTGCACGGCATCCGGAATCGTGCCGTGCGCGGTGAGAATGATCACGCGCAAGCCCGGCCACCGGCTCTGGAGTTCCTTCAGCAACCCGATGCCGTCCATCTGATCCATGCGAAGATCGGTGATGACCAGATCGGGACGGAATCGCGTGCAGGCGGCTAGAGCCGCGGCGGCGCTCTCGACAGCCTCGACTTCGTAGTTCTCGGCCCGCAGCCGGATGGTCAAGAGCCGCAACAGGCCAGGATCGTCATCCACGACCAGGATGCGCGCCTTGCGCTTTTGCGGTGTCGAACTATCCCGCGTCCCCGGCTGAAGGCCGAAGCCGAGCGGAGTGGTGGCGGCGATCGAATGGGCGTTCACTTTCAGTCTCCAGTGCCGTTAACTTAAGCCGTTAACTTAAGGCGTATGTGATCCGTTGGTTCCGCGATCGTTGATGGATCGTTCGATATGGGTGACCGCTTCGAGCTTCGCTTGAGCCTCATCCAGGGCTTTTCGCAAGCGGGCGTTCTCATCCGACTCGGCGGTCAGTCGGCGATTGAGCGCCAGCAGCTTATCGCGCAATTCGCTCTGCGCCTCTTCCCGCAATTGCTTGTTTTCCTCCTGCAGGATCAGCCGTTGGTCGACATCTTGCAGCTCCACCATGGCCAACAAGCGCTCGACCGACAGTAGAGTCTCAGGTGTAGCCAGCAATTCCGCCAGTTGTCGCTGCGCGGCGACGGGATTGGACCCGCCGTGACCCGGCGTGGCGAGCGCCAGGGCGAACTTGAGCTTATTGCTGGTCGTCGGGGCCAGCGTCGCTGCGTCTTTCGTCGACTGAAACAGCTCGGCCTGCCGCGCAGGGTCTGCGGAGGGCAGGGCGCGCATCAGTTCGAGGGCCGGTGTGATGGCGGTCAGGTCGGCTTGCGGCCGGTCCGCGGGAGGCGGTGCCGTCTTGAGGCTCGCTTGCGGGCCGCCCAGCACGCCGCAGCCCGCGACCCCAATCGCGAGTGCGCATGCTGCATAGCGCAAGCGACTACGCCGCATGAGCTGCTGTACGCGTCGGCTTGGCTGCCTGGCGCAGCGGAAGACGGACCCGGAAGTGCGCGCCCCCCGTCTTTGCCTCGAAAATCTCGATGCTGCCGTCATGCGCGTTGACGAACTCCGTGACCACCGAGAGACCGATCCCGGTGCCCTTCACATGGCCGCCCTGCGGGGTCTTGCCCTGGTAAAACGCCTCGAATATGCGGTTGCGTTCCTCGGCCGGAATACCTGGCCCGCTGTCCATGACGTCCAGTATCAATTGCTCGCGCTCACCGCGGGCGTGAATCGAGATCGTGCCGCCTCGCGGGGTGAATTTGATGGCATTCGACAAGAGATTATCGAGGATGAGACGAACTTTGCCGCGATCGGCGCAGGGAGTGAGATCCTCGACATGGACGTCGAGACGAACACGCTGCGCCACCAGCGTCAGCTGTTGGTTTTCGAGCACCGATTTCACCAATGGACGCAATTTGAACTCCGTGATCTCAAGGCCGGCGCTCTTTGCCTGCCAGGCGCTGAAGGACAACAAGTTTTCGATGAGCCGCTGCAATTTCATCCCGTTCTCGCGCAGGATCCCTGCCACTTCCCGCTGCGCGCTCTGGAGCTCACCGACCGCCCCGTCCATCAGGAGTTCGGTGCCTTCCCGAATATTCGCGAGCGGGGTTTTTAATTCATGCGACATATGTCGCAGGAATCGATTCTTTTCCTGCGCCAACTCCAACAATCTGCCGCGCAGCCATTCGAGCTGGGCTGCCAAGCGTTCCAGGTCAGCCGGGCCGCTGATGGCGATCGGCCTGGAAAAGGCGCCGCGGCCGAGTTCGCTGATGGCGCGGTCGATGGCCCGGATGGGTCGGCCGAACAGGTAGGTGAAAACGCCGACCACCGCGAGCGTCATGGGCACCAGCAGCAGCGTCTGCCAGAAGAGCTTCTGCTGCGCCCGTTGCGCCGCAAGCTGCAGACTGGTCAGTTCGTCGTGGATGTCCGTGTTGATGCGGTTCGACAAGGTCGAGGCCAGTTCGGACATGTGCGGAAAGGCGTTGATGATTTCCGCCATACGGGGCGAGTTCGGTGGGGCCGCCTTCAATTCCAGGGAGAGCCTGTCGGCTTCCGCCAGCAGGCCGCGCGCATCGGTCTGCGATTGCGCATCGAGCGGCAAGGTCAGGAGCTCGCCGATCGTCGCCGCCAGGCGCGTGTGGTTGCGGGTGTAGCCTTCGAGCAGTTCGGTGTTGCCGATGATCTGATAAAGCCGCGCCGAACGCTCCAGCGCGCCTATCTCCTCGAACATGCTTTGGTTGTTGCGGGTACCCTGCACGCCATGGACGACCAATTGTTCGCTTCGGTTAGAAAGGCGGTTCATTTGCACGGCGGCGTTCACGATCGCGAACAGCAGCGGCGCAGCAACGATCGTGAAGCCGATCAGCATCAATCCGCTCAATGATTTGGGCCTGGGTAGTCGCATGCCATTCATTCTAACATCGCGTCTATGACCGCCGACGCTCCATATTCCGACCTATCTCCCGAGACCGTGCTGGATGCGCTCGAGGCGGCGGGTCATCGTTGCGACGGACGAGTCCTTGCACTCAACAGCTATGAGAATCGCGTCTATCAGATCGGTATCGAAGATGCCGAGCCGGTGGTCGCAAAGTTCTATCGACCCGCCCGCTGGACCGATGCCGCCATCCACGAGGAACACGCATTTTCTCTGGAATTGGCCGCACAGGAAATTCCGGTGGTGGCGCCCCTGACCCGCGAGGGCCCCGCCGGCGCTCGAGAGTCGCTGTTCGTCCATCGTGGGTTTCGCTACGCCATTTTCCCGCGCCGCGGCGGCCGGTGGCCGGAGTTGGGGACTGCCACCGACCGTGAATGGGTGGGGCGGTTTCTCGGCCGAATCCACGGCGTCGGCCGCGCCGGCCGGTTCGCATATCGGGGGCAACTCAGCGTCGCGGACCTGGGGCGCAATGCGCGGGATTTCGTGCTGGACGGCGATTGGATGCCCGACTATCTGGCGATCAAGTACGAGGACCTCACCGACTCGCTGCTGGAAGAAGTCGAGGCGCAGGCGGACGGGTGGGGCGGCGCCCGCCTCGGGCGGATTCTCGGCGATTGTCACCGCGGCAATATCTTGTGGACCGATCTCGGACCGCATTTCGTCGATCTGGATGATTGCCTCACCGGACCTGCAATCCAAGACATCTGGATGCTGCTTGCGGGCAGTCAACAGGAGATGCGGACGGACCTCACCGATCTCTTGAAGGGCTACGAGCAATTTCTGCCGTTCGACCGCGGGGAACTGGCCCTCATCGAACCGTTGCGGGCGCTGCGAATGATTCACTATTCGGCGTGGCTGGCGCGGCGCTGGGACGATCCGGCATTTCCCAGAGCATTCCCTTGGTTCGCCGAGCCGCGCTATTGGGAGGAGCACTATCGCGCGCTCGAGGATCAGCTGGCTGCCGTCATAGGGCCGCGCCTGGAGTTGTGATTGCCTCCGCGTTTGAGTGATTATGTGCGGATGACTACAGGGAGTAAGCTTAAGTTCGTTGCGGTGGTGCTGTTGGCGGCCTGCCATCGCGAGCCGAATCAGGCGCCGGCGGTCAGTGTGGCGCCGGCCGCTGTCGCTCCAGTGGTCAAACGGGGCCCGACCCCCGAGGAGTTGACCGCGGGCATGGTCGAAGCGGTGACCGTAGGCAAGTCGACGGCGCCGGTCGCCGTCAAATTCGAGCTCCCGAAACGGCCTTCGGTGGGCACGCGGTTCGAGATCGTCATTGCGGTCCTGCCGCAAATTGCCGCGAACTCCGCGATGGTGCAGGTCGTAGGCTCGGAAGGGCTGCAGCTCGCCCCGAACTTCGCGCCGATCGAAATCCCCTCGCTTGATCCCACTCAGGTGTACCGGCTGAGCATTCCGGTCACCCCGACCGCCGACGGCGTGCATTTGCTGGGTCTCAGCGTGTCCTTGAAACAGGACGATTCGGCCGAAGCGCGCTCTTTTTCGGTGCCCATCATCGTCGCACCCGGCGGGGGCAACTGAAACTTAAGGCGCACCTTGCAATAAGACCCTATAATGGTGGGTTTCGCTCAGGGCCACTGTGATGCAGAAACTCCGCAACATCGCCATCATCGCGCACGTCGATCATGGCAAGACCACGCTCGTCGATCAGCTCCTACGCCAGTCGGGAACCCTCGACGCACGCAAGGACCTGCAGGAGCGTGTCATGGATTCGAACGCGCTGGAGCGCGAGCGCGGCATCACCATTCTCGCCAAGAACACCGCAATCACCTGGGGCGATTTCCGGATCAACATCGTCGATACGCCGGGGCATGCGGATTTCGGCGGCGAGGTCGAGCGCGTGCTCGCCATGGTGGATTGCGTGCTGCTTCTCGTGGACGCCGTCGACGGACCCATGCCGCAGACGCGTTTCGTCACTCAGAAAGCTTTCAAGCACGGGCTGCGCCCCATCGTGGTCATCAATAAGATCGACCGGGACGAAGCCCGTCCCGGCTGGGTCTTGGACCAGACTTTCGATCTATTCGACCGCCTCGGAGCGACCGACGAGCAGCTGGACTTCCCCGTCATATATGCGTCGGCGTTGCGCGGGTTCGCGGGTCTCGACTCGACCGTGCGCGACGGCGACATGCAGCCGTTGTTCAAGACCATCGTGGATCATTGCCCACCCCCCGACGTCGACTCCGAAGGTTCGCTGCAGTTGCAGGTGACCCTGCTGGATTATTCCAGTTACGTCGGTGCGATCGGTATCGGCCGCATCAAGCGCGGCACCCTCAGGAAGGGTATGGCGGTCACGGTGGTGAACCGCGAGGGTAAACAGCGCCCGGAGAGGATCACGCAGGTATTGGGGTTTCACGGGCTCACCCGCATCGAGGTCGAATCGGCGTTTGCGGGCGACATCGTGGCTTTCGCGGGAATTCCCGAGCCCAAGGTCTCGGATACTCTTTGCGATCCGCTGAATGTCGAGGCGTTGCCGAGTCTGACCGTAGACGAGCCGACCATCAGCATGACGTTCGAGGTCAACACCTCGCCGTTCCTCGGCCGGGATGGCAAATTCGTCACCAGCAGGCAAATCCGCGAGCGCCTCGACCGTGAGTCCATACACAACGTGGCGTTGCGCGTCGAACCGACGTCGGATCCCGACAAATTCGTGGTCTTCGGCCGCGGCGAATTGCATCTCGGGGTGTTGCTGGAGAACATGCGGCGTGAAGGCTACGAAATGGCCGTATCCCGACCGCGTGTCGTCATCAAGCATATCGATGGCGTAGCCCATGAACCGTACGAGCAGGTGACCGTGGATGCCGACAGCGAGGCGCAAGGTTCGATCATGTCGGCTCTGGGCAGCCGCGGCGCCGACCTCAAGGACATGCAGGCCGACGGCCGGGGCCGGGTTCGCTTGGATTACATGGTCCCCTCTCGAGGTCTGATCGGGTTTCAGACAGAGTTTCGCACCATGACCCGCGGCACGGGCTTGCTGCATCACGTGTTCGATCATTACGGTCCGGTAGTGCAGCGGGAGCTCGGTCAGCGGCCGAACGGCGTTCTGATCGCCAATGGCCAGGGTGTGGCGCTGGGGTATTCGCTGTTCAGTCTGCAGGAGCGCGGCAGGCTGTGTATCGGGCCCGGCGAAGAGGTCTACGAAGGGATGATCATCGGTCTCAACAATCGCGAAGACGATCTCGTGGTCAATCCTCTCAAGGGCAAGAAGCTGACCAACATGCGGGCCGCTGGCAAGGACGAGAACGTGGTGCTCACGCCGCCGATCCGCTTCTCCCTGGAACAAGCGATGGAGTTCATCGACGACGACGAATTGATCGAAGTGACGCCGAATTCGATCCGGCTGCGCAAGCGCAGCTTGCGCGGAAACGAGCGCAAGCGGTCGGGGCGCGAAACCCTGGATCAGGCGTCTTGATGGCCCAGTGCGTCCGGGGATAATTTAACCGAATATTGAACAAACCGAGACGCCCGTCACGCCTTCGCTGCGGTATCTCCCTAACATTCGAGACTGAGGGCGGGATGCCCTCGCTAGTTTCAGCGCGGGAGATTCAGGAGTGGCACGCGATATTGCGACCGCGCTTCGCAGCGCGGTAGCGGAAACCCCCGAGAGCTACAATCGCGTGCTCGACCAGCAGATCGAGGCGGCGCGCGGCCGCGGCGGCGAGCTGGACGTGGCAGCGCTGCTGAGGCAGGTCAGCGCGCACTATGACCGACTCGATGCCGAACGGCGCGGCGTCGTGCTGTCCATGCAACTCATGTCGGACGAGGCCCAGGCGCTCACCCGGGAGATCCGCGAAGAGACGGCCTCCCACTTGCAGGCCATTCTGGACAACGTCAAGGATGCCATCGTCACGGTCGACGACGTCGGGCACATCGAGACCTTCAACCCCACTGGGGAACGCCTCTTCGGCTACACCGCTGCCGAGGTGCTGGGCCGCACGCTGGATTTCCTGCTTCCCGACGCGGGCGCCGGCTGGGCCGGCGACGCCGCGCGCGGTGCGCTGGTCGAGTTTCTCGAGCGCTGCGCCACCAAGATCGACGACACTCACGTCGATCTGGCCGCCCATCAGACCTGGGGTACCACCAAGGACCGGGTGCGGGTGGAGGTCGAGGTCGCGGTCAGCAAGGCCAGCCTCAACCGGCGCGACGGCTACATCGTTTGTATTCGCGACTGCACCGAGCGGCACCAGGCCGAGCGCTCGATGCGCGACAGCGAGGCTCGGTACCGGACCCTGGTGGAACATGCCCCCGAAGTCATCGTGGTGTTCGACGTCGATCAGGGAAAGTTCGTCGATGTCAACGACAATGCCTGCCGCTTCTTCAAGATGGATCGCGATACGCTGCTGGCCAGCGGCCCCGACAAGATCACGCCCAGCCGGCAGGCCGACGGCAGCGCGTCGTTCGGAATGGCGCGAGGCTACATCGACGGCGCATTGGCCGGCGAGGCGCCGGTCTTCGAATGGGTGCATTGCGACGCCATGGGAAAGACCATGCCGTGCGAGGTGCGCTTCGTGCGCCTGCCGAGCTCCAACCGCCGCCTGATCCGCGCCAGCATCACCGATATCACCGAACGCAAGCGGGGCGACGCCATCGCGGCCGGCGAGCGGCGGGTGTTCGAAAAAATCGCCGCCAATGCGCCGCTTCCGTCGGTTCTCGAAGCGATCGCCGAAGTCATCGAGCGCGTCATCGACGGCAGCTACTGCGCCATCAATCTGCTCGACAAGGAGGGACAGGTTGTCCGCTTCGGCGTTGCGCCCCGACTGCCGCGGGAGTTCGTCGCGGCCATGGATCATGCGCCGGTCGGCATCCGCTTCGGCTCGTGCGCGGCCGCCGTCTATCTATCCCGCCAGGTCACGGTGGCCGACATCGAAACCGACGCCCTGTGGGAGTACCGCCGCGAAGCCGCCAGGCACGCGGGCTTGAGCGCCGCGTGGTCCGCGCCCATCGTGGCGTCGGACGGAGCCATCGTCGGAACGTTCTCGGTGTATCAACGCCAACCCGGACTGCCGCCGTCCCGCGATCATGAGTTGATGTCGCGCATGTCTCAGATCGCCGGCATTGCGATCGAACGGCGCAGCGCCGAAGACGCCCTGCGCGACAGCGAGTCTAAGTTTCGCGGGCTGTTCGAGAGCGTCATGGAGGGCGTGTATCGAACGACGCGCGACGGACGATTCTTGGTGGTGAATCCGGCCTTCGTGCAGATGCTGGGGTACGGCTCGGCCGAGGAGATCTACCAGGTCCATGCGGCCTCGTTGTATTGGTATCCGGCCGATCGCGACAGCTACGTCCGGCGACTCGACAGCGAAGGCGAAGTGCGCAATGTCGAGTACGTTTTGCGCCGCAAAGACGGCTCCATGCTGGTGGTCGTCGACAATGGGCGGGTGGTGCGCGACAAGGAAGGGCGCATCAGCGGATTCGAGGGTACCATCGCCGACATCACCGAACGAAAGAAAGCCGAAACCGAGGTCTTCCAGGCGAAGGAGCGCGCGCAGGTCACGCTCCAGTCGATCGGCGACGCGGTCATCACCACCGATTCCGAAGGGCGCATCGACTACATGAATCCGGTGGCTGAGAGCCTGACCGGCTGGGAGAGCCGGGAGGCGCAATCGCAGCGCATCGGCGACATCTTGACGGTGGTCGACGAAGCGACGCAAAAGCCGATCGAGAGCCCCGTCATGCGCTGTCTGCGCGAGGGACAGCCGCTTTGCCTGGCTGAGCACACCGTGCTGATCAATCGCCGCGGGCAGGAAATTGCCATCCAGGACTCGGCGGCGCCCATCCGCGATCGCGCAGGCAACATGCTCGGCGCCGTCATGGTGTTCCACGACATCAGCAAGGAACGGCGCCTCCACCGGGCGCTGCATTACCAAGCGAGCCACGATGCGCTCACCGGGCTCATCAATCGCCGCGAGTTCGACAATCGGCTCACCGCGGCGGTCGACAGCGTTCGTTCCGATGCCGGGTGCCGGCATGCGTTGCTGTATCTGGACCTCGATCAATTCAAGTTGATCAACGACACCTGCGGCCACCCGGCAGGGGATCAGCTCCTGAAGCAGATCACGGGGGTGCTGCAGTCGCGGGTGCGCGTCGGCGATACGCTGGCGCGCTTGGGTGGGGACGAATTCGGCATCCTGCTGCAGGACTGCCCGCTCGATCATGCGCTGCGCGTGGCCGAAGGCCTGCGGCAGGCCATCCGCGATTATCGGTTCGTCTGGCAGGACGGCGTTTCGGCGGTCGGCGTCAGCATCGGCATCGTCGAAATCACCGGTGAGACACCCACCGTGGCCGGTGTGATGAGTGCCGCGGACGTGGCCTGCTACTCCGCGAAGGATCAGGGCCGCAATCGCGTGCAATTGTACAAACCCGACAACATGCCGGAGCGGCATCGCGAAATGCATTGGGTGTCCAAACTGACCCGCGCCTGCGACGAAAGCCGCTTCGAGCTGTTCTTCCAGCCCATCGTTCCCATCGGCGCCAATCGCTTCGAGCGGGAACAATTCGAGCTCATGCTGCGTCTGCGCGACGAATCGGGCTCCCTGGTCGCGCCCGCCGAATTCATTCCGGCTGCCGAGCGCTACAACGTGATGCCGTCGATCGACCGATGGGTGGTGCGGCAGGCCCTGGACCAACTGGTGCATCGCAGCGGCACGGGCATCAAGCCATACACGATTGCGGTCAATCTGTCGGGCACTTCCCTCAACGACGAACGCTTTCTGGAATATCTGATCGCTGAATTGAGTGCGCGAGACCTTCCCGCGGGTGCCATGTGCTTCGAGATCACGGAGACCGCCGCCATCGCCAATCTCGCCAACGTGGTCTATTTCATGCGAGAGCTCAAAACGCGCGGCTGCCACTTCGCCCTCGACGATTTCGGAAGCGGTCTTTCGTCGTTCATGTATTTAAAGACTTTGCCCGTGGATTATTTGAAAATCGACGGCCAGTTCATAGAGAACGTAACCCGCGATCCGGTGGATCGCAGCATGGTGGAGGCGATCAGCCAGGTCGGCAGGGCCATGGGCATTCACACGATTGCCGAACGAGTCGAGTCGATCGAAGTTCTGCAGGAACTCGGGCGACTTGGAATAGGATTCGCACAGGGGTTTTACATCGCCGAGCCGCGGCCTACGCTCGAGTTTCCCTACCTCCGGAACTGAGTGGGCGCGTCTAACACGCTCAGGCAGTGAATCCGGACGCTTGCTATCACGCCCGGGCGTCCACCGGCCCTCCACTTCAACTGGCGGGCAGACGCGTCAGACCCGGCTGCGGCCGTGCATCAGGAACGACACAACGGCACCGATCAGGAAGATCACGAACAAGACCTTGGCGATCCCGGCGGCGCCTGCCGCGACTCCGCCAAATCCGAACACGGCGGCGATGAGCGCTATGACTAGAAAAACGACGGCGTAATGAAGCATGGCATCCCCTTGTAGCGCAAGCCAGCGAGTCCTTGAAATACCCCGGGGCAAAGTACTTCCGGGAAGCACTCGGCGCCACATTGGCGACGCTCGACTCCGCGTGGGAATCGGCCTACGCCCGGTTTCCGCCGCCTAGCCCGGTAATATGGTGAATTCGAGGGGAAAGCGAACGGAGATGCGAGTGCCCACCGCCGGAATGTAGTCGTGGTGGAATTCACCTTTCAACGAAGCCACCCGCTGTTGTATCGCGGCCAGGTAATGAACGTCGGTGCTTATGCCGGGGTCCTCTTCCGATGGCTCACCCGCGGCGTCCCCGCGAATCAGGATGGCGAGGGCCCGCCGGTCGACGGTCACGTTAAATTCGGTGGACGCGACCGGTTTCCGCGCCACGATGACGGCCAGCGCTTCCTGAACGATGCGAAACAGCGCAATCGGAACATTGGGAAGGAAACGGCGCTCATCCTCGGGCACATCGATGATGCACGTCGTTCCTGCCCGCTTGCAGGCTGCCTGCACGTGCCAGCGCAGCGCGGCGAATAACCCAACATTGTCGAGAAGAGTCGGCCGCAGTTCTTCGATCAGCTTGCGTTTCATGTCGATCGCCGCCGCGAGGGTTTGGCGCGCACGCACCAATTTCTGCTTCAATTCCGCCGGCGGCGCCGACATGTGCTGTTCGGCCCATGCAAGGTCCATCACGGCCCCGACCAACAATCCGCCCAGCTCGTCATGCAGGTCACGCGCCAGCAGCGCCTTTTGATGCTCCATTACGCCTTGAATGTGCTCGATCAAGCTGGAGGCGGGGGTCGCGGGATCACGGGGTGCGCAATCAACGGGTGCGCAATCGCCCGGGGCGCGCTCGCCCGCGGCCGGGCCGCGCTCCGCGCCATGGTTTCCTGGACCCTGCCTCATCAGCGGGGCTCCTCCGAAGAAATCGATGGATTTAGTAGGCTCGGCATTCACTTGCTTTCTATCCGGTCGGAAGGATGGCATGGTCCGCCTATAGATTAGGCTCATGCAGGCGGGGAACAAGCCGACGGACGCGCGGAGCGGCGTAAGACTCGGCTGATAGGGGAATGGCGGCAGGATGCAACCGCCCAGCGGCGGTGGCGCTCAGAAGGTGAGCCGGATGCCCCCGAACATCGACCGAGGCGCGGCCGGATTTTGAAAGCGGTTGTCCACCCCGGGGCCGTTGGACCCCGCGATTGCAGGGATTCCTGGCGCGTTCACGCCGGTCGGATCGCCATACAGACCGTAGTTTGCATACCGTTTATCAAACAGGTTCTGCACGTTGCCGAAGATCTCGATTCGCTTATCCACCCGGTAGGTCGAATGCAGGCTTACCACCGCATATCCGGGCAGCGGCGCGTTTTGGTTGGATTCGTCGCCATGGTAGATCTGATCGCCCACCATCACGATCGACGCACCCGCCGACCAACTCGACGTGATCGAGTAGTCCGCGCCCGCTTTTAACCGGCTCTTCGGTATGCCGGGAAGACGATCGCCGCGCCTCACTCGAATGTCTCCGCTCGCGTCGCTGAATGGGTTGAAGGGGGAGTTCACCGTGAGCGGTGACCGAAACGTCGCATCGATGAAACTGTACTGACCGTAGGCTGACCAATGGTCACCGCCATATTTGACGCCGGTCTCGACGCCCTGCCGCCGTGTCGAACCGATATTTTGAAAAAAACCCGTGCTTACCGACGTGGCGATGCCGTAAATGTCGTCCTTCGCATCGGTGCGGAACAGGCTTGCGTTCCAGGAAAGGCCGCCGGAGTCGGCGGGCTGGGAATGGCCGCGAAATCCAAATTCCAGTGTGTGAGTGATGACCTGCTTCAAGCTTGGAGGGTCGCCGGCAAGGCTCGATGGCAGCAGGCAGGGACGCAGCGGGTCGGAGCACTCGATTTCGCTGGCGGTCGGGGTCCGGTTGTTGATCGAGTAACCCGCGAAGGCGGTGACGCCCCGCGACAGCTTGTAGGTGGCGCCGACGGCTGGATTGAAGTGAGTGAAGCGGCTGTGACCGTTCAAGTTCGCCCCGCTTTGATCGGAGAGGTCGACTCTCGCGATGTTGTACCGGCCGCTCAAGGTGACCGCGAACGATGAGCGAATATCGAGCGTATCGGTGCCGTAAAAGCCGTAGTACTTGGTGTCGGCATTCAGGATCACGGGAGTCGCGGAGAAAGGGGTGCCCTCCGGCGTGTCGATGTAGAGGGTGGACGGCCGCACGATGAGCGACGTATCGATGAGGCCAACCTGGGTTCCCGACAGAAAATGGGTATGCGACGCATCGACTGACGTTCCCGCGGCGAACTGATTCTCATGGCCGGCCACCGGTGCAGCGTCTGCGAACTGCAGAGAGCCGCCCCAGGTCTGCGAATGAATGGATTCGAAATTGTTTTGGCCGATGATCTGTGCGCCGCCGTTCGACAAGTCGGGCAGAGTGCCGCCGGCGGCGTCCCGCAACGGCGTGAGTCCGTCTGATTGACAAAGGGCTCCCGATTCCGCGGGCGGGGTGCAGGGCACGAAGTTCGAGCCGTTGCCGTTCGAGACATCCTGTCGGAAGTTCCGCACGTAGCCCACGCCCTGTACCGCGAGCTTGGGGGCGAGGGTCCGCGACACATTGAGCGTCAGGAAATCGGCCGTGTCGCTGTTCGCCTGAGGACCGGTAAATACCGCTTCGCGGCTGACCGCGAGCGATTGCACCGGCGCGGCGCCGGGTCCGAACAGCTGGTTGTCGGCCCGCGAATAACTGAGGTCCGCCGTGGTCAACGCACCATGCAGGCTCAGATCCAGGTAGTACTGGCGCACGATGTCATGAGCAAACAGGCGCCAGCCGTCCCCATCGAGCGCCCGCGCCGCTACATACACGCCAAGCATCCCCTTGCTGAAACCTCCTTCTGCGGACCCCGTGCGTTGATTGAAGGAACCTCCGGAGAATTGTGCATCGGCGCCTTGATGGCTGAAACCGTCTTTCATGGTCACGACCATTGCGCCGCCCAGGGCATTCAGTCCGTAGAGGGGGCTCGAACTCACGATGTCGAGCCGGTTGATGGCGATGTCGGGGATAAGATCCCAGTTCACGCTATCGCCAAACGCCTCATTGATACGGACACCGTTTTGGTAGACGGCCAGACCTTGCGGAGTTCCCAGCACGGGCGAGGCCGCAAAACCGCGGTACAAGACATCGGGTTGGAAGGGATCCGCCAGGCTGTCGCTGATGCTCACACTGCCCAGACGGTCGGCGAGCGCCCCGGTGAGGCTGGCCGTCCCGTTCTGGGTCAGGTCGCCGGCGAGTACGCTCTGCACGTTGCCCGGAACCTTGTCGATGTCGATATTCACGCCCGGAACCGGCGTCGTGCCGATGACCAGGATTTCCTGTAGGGTTGAAGACGGGCCTGGTGTGGCACCCAACGCCTGGGCGGACGAGCAAAGCCCGAGGGCAGCAAATGCGAGGCGTCGGCTGATATCCCTGCAGCCCTTATAGGAGTTCATCCGGCCCATGGTTCCATGGACGCCGCGCGAAATCCAGCGGGCGACATGTTGCAAGACTCTCGCGGAAAACCAGCGATTGGCGCAGCAACACGTCGACACGCGGCAATTGCCGCATAGACCCTTGAGGTGCTGCGGCTTCTGGCGCAGGGGTACGCAGTCGACGCCATCGCCGCGCGGCTCGGCTTGAGCCCCAAGACTGCCGCCAACCATCAATCCTCGATCAAGCAAAAATTGGGAGCGGGCAGCGCATTGCAGCTGATTTTGATCGCGCAGCAGTTCGCTTTGATCGCAAGAGGCTAGCGATCATGTTCGACTAGAACCCGAGGCTCAATTGCGAAACGGCCGACGGCCCGCGAAACAAGTCCGTTCTGAGATCGTGGCGGCCGCGCGCATCCGCGAACCCGAGTTTTCTCTGGGCCACCTCGAACCGGGCGCGCAATAATTCAGCATACGGCCCGGTGCCTCGCATGCGGACGCCGAATTGCGAGTCGTAGTCTTTTCCTCCGCGAGCCTGGTTGATGAGCGACATCACGTGTTTGGCGCGTTCCGGATAATGTTCCTGCAGCCATTCGCGAAACAGAATCTTCACTTCGTGCGGCAGCCGCAGCAGGACGTAGCTCGCACAACTCGCGCCCGCCTCGCGGGCAGCACCGAGAATGGCCTCCAATTCATGGTCCGTAATGGCGGGAATCACCGGTGCGACCATGACCCCGACCGGTACGCCGGCCTGTGCCAATGCTTCGATCACGTGCAGACGGGCAGACGGCGATGCGGTGCGCGGCTCGAGAGTGCGTTTGATTTCATCGGACAGCGACGTGATGCTCAACATGACGGAAACCAGGCGGTCGCGCGCCAGTTCCGCCAGCAAATCGAGATCGCGCAGGATCAGCGTGCTTTTCGTGATGAGGGACACCGGGTGCCGGCAGCGGGCCAGCACCTCGAGAATGCTGCGAGTGACGCCGAGACGCCGTTCCAGCGGCTGATAGCCGTCGGTGTTGATGCCGAGCGCAATCGGCTTGCACACGTAGCGTGGTTTGGAAAGCTCTGCCTCGAGCAGCTTGACGGCATCGGCCTTGTAGAAAAGCTTGGTTTCGAAATCCAGTCCCGGCGAGAGGCCTAGATACGCGTGGGTGGGCCGCGCGAAACAATAGACGCAGGCGTGGCTGCAGCCGCGATAGGGATTGATGGAAACATCGAACCCCACATCCGGTGAGTCGTTGCTGGTGATGATGCCGCGCGCGGCATCGGGCAGGACAGTTTCCTGCAGGCTTTCCGGGACCTCCTCCTGATACCATCCGTCGTCCGCCTGTTCGACCGTCAGCGTGTCGAACCGGCCCGCAGGATTGGACAATGCGCCTCGACCCTTGAAGGCTTTGTGACCGAAAAAACTGCGCCCCATCGGCAAACTGTACGCGCTGTTGCCATGGCCGTAAATCCAGTGTTCGTGACCCTAGACTACTGTATGAAATGGGACCGCGCCGCCCTGTGCGCCTCGGAGTTAGGATTCTTTCCTGCGCCGGTGAAACCGCGAGATTCCGCCGTTAGTTACAGTTGGGCGCTTACGCCGGATGGGGCTAGACTCGGGACAGTGCATTCGTGCCATTCGAATAGGGATGTCAAATGAGCCGAGTCATTCTGTCGATCCTTGTCGCGTTGGCAACCGTCGCAATGCCGGTATCGGCGCAGGTTCCTGGCGGCTGTAACACACCGGTCGGCGAACGGACCAGCGACGTAGGATGCTACCTCGACGCCATCGAGCGTCTAGGCGAACTGCCTCAGACACCGCTGTTTTGGCATCTGTACAATTATCCGACGCGTGCCGCCGCAGAAGCCGCCAAAGGTCCCCACGGGACTGTCGTCGAATCGTTTGAAAAAGTGTGGCTCTACGCAATCGCCGAGGCAAGCTGGCGCCCGTCGAGCGGCGACCGGGTTGCCGTGGTTGGTCCGCTGCAGACTATCGCGGGCAAACAATACACAGCCCGATACATGGAAGCGGTCTTCAAGACCGGCATGCAAGGGGCCATCCATCAGCATTCAGGACCCGAGGCTTGGTATTTGGTGTCCGGTTCTCAATGTTTGGAAACACCGGAGGGCATTACCATTGCGCACGCGGGCGACAGCGCTGTGGTACGGGAGGGTCCGCCCATGAGGATCAGCAGCGTTGGCGCGGAAATGCGCCGCTCCGTTCTACTCGTTCTTCACGATACGTCTCAGCCTTGGATGACTTTCACGAGCCGATGGACACCGAAGGGCTTGTGTCCGAAATAGACTTCCCCTGACTCCGCTAGCGTCGGATCGGCCGAATTGCCAATCCAGCCTGCCGGCTGATCTTGCAGCCCTGACCGTCGCGCCTGGGAATCGTTGACATGACGCACGTTCGAGAGACAAGGTACTCTTGTTGTCTTGATCTCTCCCCGGCAACGCACAGACTCGCACGAATACGCAGAAATATCGCAGCAACGCACAGCATGGAAAGCACTCAAAAATCAGGCATTTCCTCCGAAAAACAAAGAGTTTCGATCGATCGGAGGCTGGCGATTGCCCCCATGATGGAGTGGACCGACCGTCACTGCCGCTATTTCCACCGTTTGTTCACCCCGCATGCCTTGCTATACACGGAAATGGTGGTATCGGCAGCCATCGTACGGGGGAATGCGGTCCGCTTGCTTGAGCACGACGCCGCCGAGCATCCGGTGGCCTTGCAACTGGGCGGCTGCGACCCGGATGAATTGGCGCAGGCCGCGCGCATCGGCGAGTCGGCGGGCTTCGCGGAGATCAACCTCAACGTCGGGTGTCCCAGCGATCGGGTGCAGAGCGGGGCATTCGGCGCTTGCCTCATGCGGACGCCCGCGCTGGTCGCCGACTGCGTCCGCAGCATGCGCGGTGCCGTGCGGATCCCGGTGACGGTCAAATGCCGGATCGGGATCGATGAGCGGGACGACTACGAGTTCTTCTCGCAGTTCGTGGCGGCGGTAGCCGCGGCCGGTGCGGAGGCGCTCATCGTGCACGCGCGGGCCGCCATCCTGGGCGGGTTGGCGCGTCCCGGCCTGTCTCCCAAGGAAAACCGGGAGATTCCGCCGTTGAAGTACCACTACGTGCATCAACTGAAGCGTGAACGGCCGGCCTTGGCGTTGGTCATCAACGGCGGCTTCACCGAGTCGATGGCGGTTCGCGCCCAGTTGGATGCCGGTCTCGACGGCGTCATGCTGGGTCGCGCGGCTTATCACCGGCCGGCCTTGTTGGCCGAACTGGAACGCGCGATTTTCAATCCCGCGTGGGACATTCCGCAGCCCGCGGAGATCATCGAGCACATGGTTGGCTACGCCCGACGAGAGGCAGGGCGGGGGGTGCGGCTGCATTCGATCGCCCGACACATGCATGGGCTCATGGCCGGCCGCGAGGGCGCGCGAGCCTGGCGTCGGTTCCTGTCCGAGGTCGCCGCACGTCCCGATGCGGTTCCGGAGGCGCTTTTTTCGGCTCTGCCCATCCTTAATCAGGGTTTGGCCGCGTAAACGCCTGAACCGTCCGATGCCAGGTTAAGTATAATTTGCTGCCTGTGGGAAAAGAGATCGAAGTTGCCATCGTATTTGCCGACGTCGTCGGCAGCACCAAGCTCTATGAATTGCTTGGAGATGTGCGCGCCCGGGAAATGGTCGGCATCTGCATCGAGGTGATGCGCGCCGCGACCGACCAGAATCACGGTACCGTCATCAAGACCATGGGCGATGAGGTAATGGCGACGTTCCCGACGGCCGATGACGCCTTGAATGCCGCCGCCCAGATGCAGAAGCAGATCGTCCTCCATCCTTCCCTGATGGTCGACGAGCAGACCGTCGCCATTCGAATCGGGTGCAATTTTGGACCCGTGGTGCTGGAAAACCGCGATATATTCGGTTCAGCCGTGCACACCGCGAACCGCATGACCAGTCAAGCCAAGGCGGGCCAGATCATTACCACGGCCACGATGGTTGAGCGGCTGTCGAGCGAGTGGCGCGCTTCCGTGCGTCAGATCGACATCGCAACCCTCAAGGGCCGCAGCAGCGAGGTGGCGCTTTTCGAGGTCCTGTGGCAAACCGACGATATCACCAGCATGGTACCCGCCATCGCCATCACTTCGCGCGAGCGGTCGAATAAAGGCTTGCGCCTGCGTTTGCGGTATCAGGGCCAGGAAGTTCTGGTGGAAGACGGTCGTGCGAGCATCACCATGGGCCGAGCCGAGGAGAACGACCTCGTCATCAAGGGCAATCTGATCTCGCGGTTGCACGCTCGCCTCGAATTCAACCGCAATAAATTCATGCTGATCGATCAGAGTACGAATGGTACTTTCGTCATCGGCAAAGACGGCGAGGAAGCCTTCGTTCGCCGCGATTCCATGCAGATTCGCGGCGAGGGGCTGATCGGGCTGGGGAAAGCACCGGACAGCAACTCCTCGCAGGTCATTCGGTACACCTGCGAAGAGTAGCCGTATCGGAGCGCTTAATCGGAAGCGTCCGCGGTGACCCGCGTGAGCGAATCGTTGAGCTCGGTCGCGAGCGCCGGCGGGATACGAGTGCCGAATTCACCGAAATAGTCTGCAATCCCCTTGAATTCGGCGCGCCACAAGGTCGGATCCACCGCCAGCAATTCTTCGAGTGCGCCCGGCGCAAGCTCCAGGCCCTGCGTATCCAGGTCTTGCGGATGCGGCAGTTGACCGATGGCCGTGTCGCGCGCGTTGGCGGTGCCCTTGCAACGATCGATCATCCATCGCAGTACCCGCAGATTGTCGCCGAAGCCCGGCCATAAGAACTTGCCGGCGCCGTCCTGGCGGAACCAATTGACGTGAAAAATCTGCGGCGGCGACTTGAGCTTCGCGCCGACATTGATCCAATGCGACCAGTAATCCCCGAAGTTGTATCCCGCGAAGGGTTTCATCGCCATCGGATCGCGGCGTAGAACGCCGACCTTCCCGGTAATGGCGGCGGTGGTTTCGGATGCGACGCCCGCACCCAACAGGACGCCGTGCAGCCAATTTCGCGCCTGAAATACCAGAGGAGCGAGCGTCCGGCGGCGTCCGCCGAATACGATGGCGGATATGGGCACACCGCCGGGAGCGTCGGCCATCTTCGAGTAGGCGGGATTCAACTTCGCGGCGACGGTGAAGCGGGAATTGGGCTGAGCCGCGGGGCCGTTCGCCGGATCGTAAGGCCGACCTTGCCAGTCGGTCACCGGCGCGCCCTCGGAAAGGCCCTCCCACCACGGCTGATTGTCCGCGGTCACTCCCACATTCGTGAAAATCGTGTCCCTGCGAATGGTTTCGTACGCATTGCGGTTGGTCTTCGAGTTGGTGCCCGGGACCACGCCGAAATAGCCCGACTCGGGATTTATCGCATACAACCGGCCGTCTTTCCCCGGGTGCAGCCAGGCTATGTCATCGCCCACCGTCCAAACCTTCCAGCCCCGGTAGCTGGCCGGCGGAATCAGCATGGCCAGGTTCGTCTTGCCGCACGCCGACGGGAAGGCGCATGCGAGGTAGTGAATCTCACCCTGAGGATTCTCGATGCCTACGATCAGCATGTGCTCAGCGAGCCACCCTTCAGTGCGTGCCTGCCAGCTGGCGATGCGCAGTGCGTGGCACTTCTTGCCCAGGAGCGCGTTGCCGCCATAGCCCGATCCGAAGCTCTTGATCGTGAGTTCTTCCGGAAAATGCATGATGAAGCGACGGTCGGGATTCAAATCGCCCGTGGAGTGCAGCCCCTTCACGAACGAGCCGCCATCCGAGATGCGCTCGAGCGCCGGAAGGCCCATGCGGGTCATGAGCTGCATATTGAGCACCACATAGGCGCTGTCGGTGATCTCGACGCCACAGCGCGAGAATGGCGAATCGATGGGCCCCATGCAGTACGGCACCACGTACAGCGTGCGTCCCTTCATGCATCCGGCGAACAGTGCATCCATCTTTTGATGAGCGTCTTCCGGGGCCATCCAATTATTGTTGGGGCCGGCGTCTTCTTGATCCTCGGTGCAAACGAACGTGAGGTGTTCGACACGCGCCACGTCGGACGGATTGGAGCGATACAGATGACAACCGGGAAACTCGCCTTGATTGAGCGGCAGCAGTTCCCTCTTCGCCACCAACTCGCGTTCCAGCATCTGAAACTCCGACTCGCTGCCGTCGCACCAATGAATGCGATCCGGCTGCGTGAGCCGAGCCACCTCCTCAACCCAGTTTGCTACGTCGCGGTTCAACGAGGCGAGAGACGTGATGTGTTGTGGTGCCGTAGCCATGAGAGTCCCCGGGTGCCGCCTGTACTAGACTAAAGAGGATGACAGATGGATGAGGCCGTAGCCAACTTCAGATTCAAATGAATCAATCGGGCATAACGGCCATGCCATGGCCTCTAGAGTTGTTTATAGGTTAAGTGTGTATATGATTGATTTTAAACATAAAATATGAAGATCTCTTGATGCTGAGACGAACCGGAATTCGAGTGATCGGTGCGGCGCTATGCGGCATCGGCATACCATATGCGGCGAGTGGTCAAGCCACCTCGCAAGCGCTGGTGATCAAAGCGGTTGCCGAGGTGGAAACCCGGGCAGCGCAGGATGGCCGCGACATCGTCAAGCTGGCGCCCGCCAATCGTGTGGTGCCCGGCGACCAAGTGATCTACACGCTGGAGATCCGGAATCCCGGCCGCACGGCGGTGCGCGATCCCATCGTCACGTACGCGGTGCCTTCCCATATGATGTACGTTGCGGACTCCGCGACAGGTCCCGGCGCGGAGGTGCGCTATTCGGTCGATGACGGGCATTTCTTCGACCGGCCCGAGAACCTTCGCGTGAGCGATGCCGATGGACATTCTCGTCCGGCGAAACCGGGCGACTACACTCACATTCGGTGGAAATTGAGAAATACGCTGAAATCCAAATCCGTGGCCTTCGCGCGGTTTCGTGCGGTAGTGAAATAACCTCCGGCTGCCTGTCATCGACACCAACTACAAAGACGTTTTCGGCTCGGGCGGGCCTCTGGCGAATGCCCTGCCGGGCTACGCCTTTCGCCCGGAACAGGCGTCCATGGCCGCTGCCGTCGGCCGCGCATTGGCCAACACCGAGCCGCTCATCGTCGAAGCCGGCACCGGTACCGGCAAGACCTTCGCCTACCTCGTGCCCGCCCTGTTGTCCGGCAGGAGCGTGATCATATCAACCGGTACCAGGACGCTGCAGGATCAGTTGTTTCGGCGTGACGTACCGATGCTGGCGAGAGCGTTGGGGTTGCCGGTCAAGGTGGCACTCCTCAAGGGACGGGCGAACTATCTGTGCCGACATCGATTGGAGTTGACGCTGCAACAGGGTTCGCTGTTGGCCGGCGAGCGCGGCGTCGCACGCGTGCTCGCCAGGGTGTCGCGCTGGGCGTCGACCACCAAGGCCGGGGATCTGTCGGAGCTCACCGACTTGCCGGAACAGTCCGCGGCATGGCCGATGATTACATCGACGCGGGAGAATTGTCTTGGGCAGGAATGCCCGCAGTTCGCCCGCTGCCACGTGTTCGCCGCGCGCCGCACCGCCCAAGCGGCAGAGATCGTGGTGGTGAATCACCACTTGTTGCTCGCGGATCTCGCGCTCAAGGACGAGGGATTTGGCGATCTGTTGCCGGGCGCCGAGGCCGTCATCTTGGACGAAGCGCATCAGGTGCCCGACATTGCGGCGCAGTTCTTCGGCCAGAGTTGGTCGGTGCGGCAAGTGCAGGTACTCTTGCGCGACGTGGCTGCCGAACTTGCGGCGGCTGCCGTGCGAGCGCCCTCGATCGCCGGCGAACTCGCCATCGTGGAGGCGCGTCTCGACGATCTGCGAGGCAACGTACCGGGTGGTGCCGGCCGCTACGAGTGGACGAATCTACCCGACTCGTTTTTGGACCTTCTGCCCGAAATCGAGACCGCTCTCGGCGGCCTCGCCGAAGAGTTGGAGGGCCTGGGCGCGGGCGCCGGTACTGCCAATTGCGCGCGCAGAGCCAAGGCATTGGCTGCCGGTCTTGGGGAACTAGGCAAGGTGCCGGAGGCTTCCGGGCTGCGTTGGGTCGAGGCGGCGGCAAACGGCCTGTCCCTGCAGTTCACTCCTTTCGAAGTCGCGGATCGATTGCGCGGATATATCGAGGCGCGTCCCTGTGCATGGGTGTTCACATCGGCGACCTTGGCCATCGGCGACGACTTCGCGCATTTTGCCGGCCGCATCGGCCTGCCGGAGGCGCGCACGCTTCACATCGAGAGTCCCTTCGACTATCGCGATCAAGCGCGCATTTACCTCCCGCGCAACATGCCGGAGCCACAGCATCCGGAATTTGCCGCCAGATTCATCGCCGCCTGCGCGCCGTTGCTCGCAGCGAGCGGCGGCCGCGCGTTCCTGCTCTACACCAGTTATCGCGGCTTGGCCGACGGTGTCGCCGCACTCAAGGCGCGGTTTCCCGACCCGCCGTTCCCCGTCCTGGTCCAGGGCCAGGCACCGCGCGAAGCGTTGCTCAACCGGTTTCGTGAGCTCGGCAATGCCGTGCTGCTCGCGACGGGAAGTTTTTGGGAAGGCGTCGACGTGAAGGGCGAGGCGCTTTCGATCGTGGCCATCGACAAGTTGCCCTTCGCCGCGCCCGACGATCCGCTGCTCAAGGCTCGGCTCGAGGGCATTCGCCGGCGCGGAGGAAATCCTTTTTCCGAGTATCAATTGCCGCAGGCCGTGCTGGCCCTGAAACAGGGAGTAGGCCGCTTGATCCGCGATTTCGACGATTTCGGGATCATCGTGCTCGGTGATCCGCGGCTCACGACCAAGGGGTATGGAAAGATATTCCTGCAGGCGCTCCCGCCAAGTCCCGTCATCACGGACGCCGCAGCCGGCGCGCAATTTCTCACTGAGCGGCTCGGCAGGCCACGCGCAGTCATGTCGGCCACTTGACATGAGAGTACTCGCTCTCGATACGGCGACCGAAGCATGCTCCGTCGCGTTGCTGACGGATGCGGGCCTCGTCGGTGCGTGGAAAGAAGTGGGCCGCGGCCACGCCGAACAGATTCTCGGGATGGTCGATGCGGTTCTTTCCGAGACGGGGACCGTCCTAGGCATGCTCGACGGTATCGCCGCCAGCGTGGGTCCAGGCGCGTTTACCGGGGTCAGGATCGGTGTGTCGGTGGCACAAGGGCTGGCATTCGGCGCGGACCTGCCGGTGGTGGCCGTGACCACACTGGAGGCCTTAGGCTGGCAAGCGATGCGCGGCGGGGCGGAACAGGTCATGGCCTGTCTCGATGCGCGCATGGGCGAAGTGTACTGGGGCTGCTTCGCGACCGACCCTAAGCGTGGTCTCGCCGCGCGCGGCGCCCCAGCGGTGGGCGACGCGCAATCGGTCAATGTGCCGCTTAAGGGCCCGTTTCAGGGTATCGGTCGCGGTTTTGCGGCTTATCCGGCGCTTCAGGTTCTTGCCGGGCTGGCCTTGCCGGCCGGCGCTTGCGATGCGCTGCCCGACGCAAAGGACATGGCACGGTTGGGTGCCATCAGGCTGAGCTTAGGCGAGGGCCGGGACCCGGCCGACCTCGTTCCGGTCTATCTGCGCGACAAGGTCGCGCTGACGGAAGTGGAACGTGCCCTGGCAACGCCTGTGGCGCCGGAGTAAGTCTTTCCATGTGTCATGGAACTGTCATATGGCACGGATGTAATAGCAGGCTAGAAGATTCAAGGGACTAGCAACAATATGACCGCCAAGCGCATCCTCATTGTCGAAGATGAAAAGAGCATCCGTGACATGGTTGCCTTTGGGCTGCGCCGGGCGGGCTATGAAGTTCGGGAGGCCGAGGACTGCCGGGAGGCTCGGGCGCGCATCGTCGATGTTCGACCGGACCTGATGCTGGTCGACTGGATGCTGCCCGACATGAGTGGTTTGGAACTGACCCGGTCGCTGAAACGTGCAAAGGATACCGAGGAAATCCCGGTAATCATGCTCACGGCGCGCGCCGAGGAGCAGGACAAGGTCGGAGGACTCGAGGGGGGCGCCGACGACTACATCACCAAGCCATTTTCGCCGCGCGAGCTCCTCGCACGCATCCAGGCCGTCCTGCGTCGAGCGGCTCCAGCCGGCGCGGCGGACACGGTGGAGGTCGAGGGCCTGAAGCTCGACGACTCCAGCCACCGGGTGAGCGCAGGCGAGCGCGAAATCGCATTGGGCCCCACGGAATACCGCCTGCTCCATTTCTTCATGACGCATCCGGAGCGGGTGTTCACCCGCGGACAGTTGCTCGACCGCGTATGGGGCGGCAATACGTACGTGGAAGAGCGTACGGTGGATGTGCACATTCGGCGGTTGCGCAAGGCGCTCGAACCGTATCAACTGGATCGGTTGGTTCAGACGGTGCGCGGCTCCGGCTACCGTTTTTCCGCGCGAGACACCTGACAGGAGATAACCTCCGCCTCATGGCATCGATGTGGACTTTTGCGCTCGCGCGGCTGGCGGGCATTTTGATTGCCGGCTTAGGTGTCGGGCTTTTGTTCGGACCCATTTGGGCCTGGCTGCTGGCGGCCGCCTGTCTGTATCTCGGTTGGCAGCTGCTCAATCTGCACCGGTTGGACCGCTGGCTCAGGCTGCGTTCGCAGATCGATCCCCCCAACCTCGGCGGCATTTGGGGCGATATCATCGGTCAAGTGGTGCGCTTGCACCGGCGCAAGCAATTTCACAAGCAGCGGCTTGTGCAACTCTACCGCGAACTGCGGCGCTCCACTGCTGCACTGCCGGATGGGGTCATCATACTGAGCAGCCAGAACGAAATCGTCTGGTTCAATCGACAGGCTGCCCGACTGCTCGGACTGAAGCGTCCCGTCGACGTCGGTCTGCGGGTCGACAATCTCATCCGCTCGCCGGAGTTCGTCCGCTACCTGCATGCGGACGACTTTTCGGTTCCGGTGGTCATCCGGCCGCCGGTGCATGCCGATTTGTATCTGGCGCTGCAGCTGGTGCCTTACGGCGCGGGCCAGTTCCTGTTGCTGGTGCGAGACGTCACCCGGCAGATGCGCTTGGAGGCCACCCGCAAGGATTTCGTGGCGAACGCGTCTCACGAATTGCGGACGCCGCTGACCGTGATCTCGGGCTACCTCGACACGCTCGCCGACGATCCCTCCATCGACGAAGCTTGGGCGGGACCCATCAAGGACATGCGCGCGCAGGCGCAGCGCATGAACACCATCATCTCGGATTTGCTGGAACTGTCGCGCCTGGAATCCACCGACGGGGAGGCGCCGCGCGAGCCCATCGATGTGCCGGCCTTGCTGGAGCGGCTGCATCGCGATGCTCTGGCGCGCGCCAATCGGCCGCGCCAGGTCTCGCTGGATCTGGAATCGGAAGACGGCCTGTACGGCTCCCCGCAGGAGATCGAGTCCGCATTCACGAACGTGCTGGTGAACGGGCTCAAATACACAATGTCCGACGGGACCGTGCGCATGCGCTGGTGGACCGACGTCGAAGGTGCCTACTTTTCGGTGATCGACAACGGCATCGGCATTCCGGCCGAGCACATTCCGCGGCTGACGGAACGGTTTTACCGTGTCGATGCGGGGCGCTCGCGCGACCGGGGCGGATCGGGTCTCGGACTCGCCATCGTGAAGCATGCCCTGCAGCGCCACGGCGGCTCGCTCGAGGTGCAGAGCACGGAAGGCAAGGGCAGCACGTTCACCTGCCATTTCCCGCCGCAGCGAGTGTGGCAGACAGGGCTGCGTGCCGCCGCAAGCGCTTAGGAGCCTCGCGTCACATTTATCGCACACACTGTTGACGCGCGATGTAATCGGATGTAAATGAGTCACGCCGTATAAGGGACGGCGTTCGGCGCGCCGCACTTGAGGTCCGCGCTCTTCTAGCTGCAAGGGTTATCATCATGGAAACTGCCGATCTCACCCACCACATCTCCCGGCGCTTCAACGAAGACCTGGAGAAGGTGCGCAACCAGGTGCTGCAGATGGGCGGCTTCGTGGAGCAGCAGCTTCAGAAGGCCATCACCGCCCTGGTGGAGGGAGACAGCCAGTTGGGCGAATCGGTGGCCACCGACGACTACAAGGTCAACGGCATGGAGGTGTCCATCGACGAGGAGTGCAGCCGGATACTGGCGCTCCGGGCGCCCGCTGCCGGGGATCTGCGCGTCATCGTCGCCATCATCAAGACCATCACGGACCTCGAGCGCATCGGCGACGAAGGTGAAAAGATAGGCTACATCGCGTCGCAGCTCGCCACGATGGAACGGCCGGCGGACAAGTATCGCGAGGTCAAGCATCTCGGGCGGCAGGTCGCGCACATGGTGCACGATGCGCTCGACGCATTTGCCCGCATGGACTCCCAGGCGGCGGTGAGAACGGCTCAGGAAGACAGGATGGTGGACGAAGAGTACGAATCGATCCATCGTCAGTGCATCACGTTCATGATGGAGGATCCGCGCACCATACGACGGGCGCTCGAGATCATGTGGATCGTGCGTGCTCTGGAGCGCATCGGCGATCATGCCAAGAATATCTGCGAGTACGTGATCTACATGGTGCACGGCAAGGACATTCGCCACACCTCGCTCGAGGACGTCGCCAAGCAAATCGACGCTGCGCACGCGCTCGCGCGCCGGTGATGACGGCGCGTGCCGCGAATGGTCTGGGTGTGCTGGCCTGCGCAGCATTGCTGGCGTACGCGTACTATGCCCAATATGTGATGCATCTGGAGCCCTGCCCGCTGTGCATTTTCCAGCGCGTCGGAATCTTTGCCATCGGCGTGATCTTCGCAATCGCCTCCGCTCACGACCCGGCGGGGTGGGGGCGGCGCGTCTACGCCGGCCTGCTTGGGTTGGCGTCGCTCGCGACCACCGGCGTCGCCGTGCGGCATCTCTATATTCAAAGTCTGCCTCCGGGCACGGTCGCCGCGTGCGGCGCATCGCTTGATTTCATGCTCAAGGTGTTCCCCCTCACCGAGGTTCTCGTCAAAGTGCTGACCGGCTCGGGTGAATGCGCCAAGGTCGAATGGCGCTTCTTGGGACTCGCCATGCCGGCATGGGTGCTGATCGCGGCGGTTGCCGCGGGGGCCTATGGACTGTGGGCGAACCTCCGCCGACGGCCCCCCATGCTGCGGTTCTGATGTCGAAAACGCTTGAACTGACACAGGAGCTGATAGCGCGGGCCTCCGTCAGTCCCACGGACGGTGGATGTCAGGCGCTGATGATCGAGCGGCTCGAACTCATCGGCTTCGAAGCGGAAAGGCTGCGTTTCGGGCCGGTGGACAATTTTTGGGCGAAACGCGGCCGCGACGGCCCGGTGTTCTGTTTTGCCGGGCACACCGATGTGGTGCCGTCCGGTCCCCTCGAGGATTGGCGGACCGACCCCTTCGTGCCCGTGATCGAGGACGGCGTGTTGTACGGCCGCGGCGCCGCCGATATGAAGAGCGGACTCGCCGCCATGCTGACCGCCAGTGAAGAATTCGTACGCCTTTATCCTAAGCACCTGGGCACCATCGCGTTTCTCATCACCAGCGATGAGGAAGGTCCGTCCGTGGACGGGACACGCCGGGTGGTGGAAGTGCTCCGCGAACGCCGGGAGACCATCGATTGGTGCCTTGTCGGGGAGCCTTCGAGCGAGAAATCCCTCGGCGACACGATCAAGATCGGCCGACGCGGCAGTTTGAGCGGACGGCTCACCGTCCACGGTGTGCAGGGCCATATCGCCTATCCGCAGTTTGCCGACAATCCCGTTCACGCCCTGGCGCCGGCGCTGGCCGAACTCACGTCGTACGTATGGGACCGGGGCAATCAGCATTTTCAGCCCACCACGTTCCAGGTATCGAACATCTCCGCCGGAACCGGGGCGCCCAACGTGATTCCAGGCGAACTCAAAGCGCGCTTCAACTTGCGCTTCTCGACCGAACAGACCATCGAAAAACTCAAAGCGACGGTCGAAGGCATCTTGGCCAAGCATCGGGTGAATCATTCGCTCGAATGGTTCGTGTCCGGTCACCCGTTCCTGACTGCTCCGGGGAGGCTGTCGAGCGCCGCGATGCGCGCCGTCCACGAACTGCTCGAGGTCACCCCGAAGCTATCGACCGGCGGCGGGACTTCGGATGGGCGGTTCATCGCGCCCATGGGCGCGCAAGTCATCGAGCTCGGGGTGATCAACGAGACCATTCACAAGGTCAACGAGTGCGTGCGGGTCGACGATATCGACCGTCTGCATCGGGTCTATTTCCGGACGCTCGAACTGCTGTTGGCTCCGGGGAGTCAGGCTCCTACTTGACGCTGTAGCCCCGCCCATCGAGGCAGGCGGCCTGTGCCCGCATATAGTCGGCGCGCTTAGGCTGGCTCGCCGACGCGGTCGCACCCAAGGTGGGGTCGAAGCCGCTCTGAGTGACAGCCCAATGATGGCACTCGTATTTGTCCTTCGCTTGGCTGTCGGCGCTCTGCCCGTTCTTCGGGTAGGCGATGAGGTCCGTGCCGACCGGCGCTTGTGCGCTGTTTTGACTCTGAACTTCCGGCGGCGGCGCCACGGTGACGTACTGACGGGCGCTGCCATCGTACCGGTAGTAGGTATCATCGGCGTAGTAGTAGGGAACACCGCCCCACCAGAACGTCGAGTAATACAGCGGCAGCGTTGCGAAGTAGAGCCCGAGTCCAAGCCCTCCCCAACCCCAGCCCCCGTAATAGCCGCCCCAGCCATAGCCGCCCCAGCCATAGCCGCCGCGCCAGCCGTAACCGCCGCGGTACCCGCCATAACCGCCACGGTACCCGCCATAACCGTAGGCGCCGCGATACCCGCCGTAGCCGCCCCGATAGCCCCCGCCCCCGTAACCGCCGTGAGCCACTGCCGCGTGCCCACCGCTGCTGAAATGCCCACCGCCACCGGCGTGGCCCTGAGCGAGCGCAGCACCGCTGCAGAGCATCAGTGCAGCCACACAGCTCATCGCGATATTCGACCGGACGGCGCGTTGATTCTTCATAGTTCACCCAGTACTGCGGCGGATGGAACGACCGCGGCTTTCGGGCATTTTGACTCCGGAATGGCCCGGCAGTTCCAATTTCCCGCGTCCAGGGCGCCGATGGAGCACCCGCTGCCGAAGCCCACTCTGAATCGAACTGCAAGGTCTTTCATGCTCAAGTCCTCGGAGGAGCCTGTGTCACGGTCAACCGGATCGCCGCCTTCGGCGCGCCGCTCAACTGCAGGACGAAGCGCGAGGTCTCGAGTTGGAGAACCGCGAGGCCGGCGTACGCGCCGTCGGGCGCGCTCTTTTTGCCGGGCGCCGCCGCGAATGAAACTGCGGCCTCACGCGCACGCTTGCCAGCACGCAAGTGCTGGTCCTCACCACGATGGACGACGATGAAACAGTTTTCGAAGCGGTGCGCGCCGGCGCGCACGGGTATCTGCTGAAGGACGTCACGGAGCAGGAGTTGCTCGAGACGATTCGCGCTCTGCGGCGCGGCGAGTCGCGTCTCACGCCGCAGATTGCGCGCAAGGTCATGGATCAATTCCGCCAGCTCGCGGAATCCTCCGATTACCCGCGCAATGCGGACGGTTCGACCGCCAAGCGTCAGTGCGCCACGGAAACGCTGAGCGAGAAAGAGGAAAAAATTCTCAATTTGATCACTGAGGGGATGAGCAACCGCCAAATCGCCTACGCCATGTTCTTGGCGGAGGGCACCGTCAAGAACTACGTCAGCCGGATCATGGAAAAATTGCACGCCAATACCCGGACCGCTCTCGCGGTCATATCCACCAGGCAGCGCCGCTCCAACTAGCGCAGCGACGCAATCCGGCCATCTAATGCGCTTTCGGCATATGGAAATGATCGGATAGTAGTTCCGGACCTTCCCGGCAGCCGATAGTCTGGCCGCGCCGCTGAAGACGCGGCCGGCTTTGGGTGGACCCTAGAAAAATGACAAGCGCTGATGGGAAACGCGGTGCCCGCGATTACTTCTGGTTCGCGCTGGCGTTGATCGTCGTTTTGATTGGCTCCGCATCGCGTGCCTCCGCGGCCGACGCGGCGGCGACGGCCCCTTATCGCGCACCGCCGCTCAATCCAATGGAGTTCACGACCCGCGCCACCCGCTGCGCCCCGGCGGCGACGGATTCGGCCATCTGGCGCTCGAGATCGGTGTCGACCAGGCCGTTCAGATACACCACGTGATCCAAGGTCTTCACGTCGATTGAATTGGGTGGCCCGAGGGCGGGATGCTGACTGAGCAAAGCTTGGACATCGCGGGTAATGCGCTGATCATCGGGGCAGCCGGCGAATCCGCATTTTTCGTAGGTTTGATAGACAGCACAGCCCGGAAGTACGGCAAGCCAGACGGTGGCTATGGCTGCTGCGGGGAGCTTTGCAATGCGGGCCACTCGCTACCTTTCAAAGATCCTTTGACGGTGATTGGATCTCGACCGCCGGGAAATGGTTCCACCGTGCGGGCGTCCGGCGGGTTCGGGACCGGTCGTGGCAAAAAAGATACAAAAAATAATAGCTGAATTATAGCTAGTTGTAATATATATGTAACATCTCGCCGATTAAATCCAACAACCTTAAAATTGGGAGTAGCGTCGTGAATCATCAAAAAGAAACTGCCACCCCGGCCGCGTCGATTGGCCGCGGCGCCGGATTGGGTTGTGGTGGACTCGTCTTGTTGGCAGCTTTGAGCGTGCCGGGCTTGGTTCAGGCCCAATCCGCGGCCCCCGCACCGTCCTCCGACGATACCCTTACCTGGAAGGGCATCACGCTGTACGGAATCGTCGACGTCGGCATTCAAAATCAGTCCCATGGCGCGCCCATCAGCGATTACTTCGTCGGCGGCAGTGCGGAAGTCGTTCAGAAGAACAGCAATCACGCGGTGACGGGCGTCGTGCCCAGCAGCCTGAGCAATTCGCGGGTTGGATTGCAAGGAGTCGAGCCGCTCGTCGGAGATTGGTCGGGAGTGTTCAAACTGGAGACCTTCTTCAATCCGCAATCCGGCCAAATTGCCGACGCCTTGAAATCCCTGGCGCAGAACAACGGCCGGTCCTTGGCGAATCAGAACACCAACGTGGACTCAAGCGCTTCGGGCCAGACCTTCATCCAGTCCTATGCGGGGGTGAGTTCCAAGACCTTCGGGACCATCACATTCGGCCGTCAAAACACGGTACTTGCCGACGGCATCGCCAAGTACGACCCTAACTATGCTTCGCAGGCATTTTCATACATCGGCATTTCCGGAGGTCCCGCCGGCGGCGGGGATACCCAGAATCGCCGTCTCGATTCGTCGGTGAAGTACGTGGGGTTGTTCAAGCCGGCGGAGGGGGTTGGGGCACACCTGTCGGCCCAGTACAAATTCAATCAATCCACCGGCAGCGCCAACACAGCCTACGAGGTGTCTTTCGGCGGGGACTACGCGGGCTTCTCGGCCGATGTGTACTACACCAAGATCAAGGATGCGGTTGCGCTGGGCGCGCTCAGCGCGGGTCAAGTGGCTGACTTACCGCTCTTGTGCCCCAACCCGCTGCCGGCCGGTGGAAGCTGCGTGGCGGCGAACCCGAGCAATGCGCTGACGGCGACGGTCTCGGACAACACGGCCTATGCCTTCATGGGCCTGTACAACATGGGCGTGCTGAAGTTCTTCGGCGGCTACGAGCATATTAAATTTGCAAATCCGGACACCCCCTTGGCAGCCGGGTTTGACGTCGCCGCCTACAGGGTTGCATACGTCAACGTTCAAAGCGGCGCAAAATCCACGTACTTCAACGACAAGACCTTGCAGGTGTACTGGGCCGGCGTAAGGTACACGGTCATTCCTGAACTGGACCTGGTCGGCGCATATTATGGGATAAAGCAGAACGCGTACGGCTCCGGCGCCAACGCCGGCTGTTCCACCAACAAGTCCGGGACCTGCAGCGGCACCGAAGACATCATCTCGTTCGATGCCGTGTATCGCCTGAGCAAGCGCTTCGACGCCTTTGCCGGCGCGATGTACAGCGGCGTGCACGACGGTCTGGCGAATGGGTTCCTCTTCCATACGACCGATATCACCACCACGGCCGGTGTGCGATTCAAGTTTTAACGGGTTAGAATGAAGTCGACCTCATGGCCCCAGGGCTTTGAGGCCATGAGGTCGACACGAGTGCACCCCAGCGGGTACGATCAGCCTCGACCGACACCCTGGGCCGAAGGAGGGTCACGCAATGATGGACGCGCACAAGAAGCGCGGCGGATGGAGCTGGTGGTACCTGCTCTTCGTCATCCAGTTCGCGGTCGCTCTATGGCCGCCCTTCTACAACAAAATGGAGCCCACCTTGATGGGCATTCCCTTCTTCTACTGGTTCCAGCTCCTGTGGGTGATCGTGAGTGCGGTTTTCACGGCAATCGTTTATTTTGCCACCAGCGATTGACTAAAAAGAACTAGACGAAACGACGGGAGATTGTCGTGCAGGATGTGAACTGGATTGCGCTCAGCATTTTCGTGGTGTTGTTCGGCTTCATTACCTGGCTGGGCTTTGCCGCCGCCCATTGGCGCAAGGGCGACTTGGATCAATTGCACGAATGGGGCCTGGGGGGCAGGCGTTTCGGTACGCTCATCACCTGGTTCCTGGTGGGCGGCGATGTCTACACCGCCTACACCTTCATCGCGGTTCCCGCTCTCGCCTTCGGCGCCGGCGCCGTCGCATTCTTCGCAGTGCCCTATACGATCATCATTTACCCGTTGCTATTCCTGGTGTATCGCCGACTTTGGCATGTGTGCCACAAGCACGGCTACATCACGGCCGGAGATTTCGTACGCGGCCGGTTCGGAAATCGCTGGCTGGCGCTGGCGGTGACCATCACGGGAATCGTGGCGACCATGCCGTACATCGCCCTGCAGCTCGTCGGCATCCAGGTCGTGATCGGTGCGCTCGGCATCTCGGGCGCCGGCTGGGCCGCTGATCTGCCGTTGCTTGTCGCCTTCGTCGTGCTGGCCGCCTTCACGTATTCGAGCGGACTTCGCGCCCCGGCGTCGATCGCGATCGTCAAGGACATCTTGATTTATGTCACGGCGTTGGCCGCGATAATCGTCATCCCGATCGAGCTGGGCGGTTTCCATAAGATTTTTGCGGCCGTTCCCGCGCAGAAGCTCCTACTGGCGGCGCCGGGACCGCATACGACAGGTTCCTATGGCGCGTATGCAACTTTGGCGCTGGGCTCGGCGTTTGCGCTGTTCCTCTATCCCCACTCGCTCACCGGTATCTTGAGCGCCAGCAGCGGTCATGCCATTCGGCGCAATGCGGCGATGTTGCCCGGCTATACCTTCATGCTGGGCCTGCTGGCCCTGTTCGGATTCTTCGTCATCGCCGCCGGGGTCGACAAGCTTCCCGAATACGCGGCGGGTTTCAAGCAGTTCGGCAACAATTTTGCGGTGCCGGCGCTGCTGCTCCACAGCTTTCCGTCTTGGTTCGTGGGCATCGCCTTCGCCGCGATCGGCATCGGCGCTCTGGTGCCCGCCGCCATCATGTCGATTGCCGCCGCCAATCTGTATACGCGCAATATTCACCGCGAGTTCATCAACAAGAACCCGACCGACAAGCAGGAATCGCACATGGCGAAGCTGGTGTCGCTGATCGTCAAGGCCGGTGCGCTCGTATTCATTCTTTTCGTGCCGACGCAATACGCCATCCAGCTGCAATTGTTGGGCGGCATCTGGATCATTCAAACTCTCCCGCCCGTGATGCTCGGTGTGTATACGCGCTGGTTCAACTCCTGGGCGCTACTCGCCGGTTGGGCGGTGGGCACGTTTGCCGGTACGGCGATGGCGATCTCCACGAAACTGACGCCGACCTTTCCACTGGTGCTGGACGGTTATACCTTCCCGGGCTATACCGCCGTCTACACCGTGATATTGAACCTGGCCGTCGCAGCTGTCCTGACACCGGTGTTCAATGCGATGGGCGCGAAGAGCGCCGTGGCGGATCAGACTGCGGCGAGCGACTACTTCGCCTGACGGTGTTTCGCGGCTGCACAGCCCTTCAGCTTGCGAAGGGATAGCCTCGATCGGCAATGCCTGGTTGCTCACTGCCCGGGCGGCTTTCTGACGAACACCGATTTCGGAATCATGCAATGCACGCCCTCACACGGCAACCCCCGCTGCGATGGCGGACAGCTTTCTGATCGGTGGCGACGCATCGGTGGAATGCATGGCGATCTCCTCGGAAATCACGACTGTCACAAAACGGTAACATACAACCCGGAACATGCTCGCGGATCCCGGATTCCAGCGATGGCGTTGTCAATTGCTCCGGGATTCTTGGGTGATCTTACGCGCGTCGATCAAGCAATAAATTCCGCGCTCAATCGAATCGGAGCCATACTTTATGACCATGATTACACGCATTCTCGTCGCGGCAGCCGCGGTCGGCATGAGCCTGTCCGCTGCAGCGGTGGACATTTCGGGCGCCGGGGCCACTTTTCCCTATCCGATCTACGCGAAATGGGCGGACGCATACAAGAAACTGACCGGCGTCGGCCTCAACTATCAATCGATCGGCTCCGGCGGCGGCATCAAGCAAATCAAGGCGAAGACGGTTACCTTCGGCGCCTCCGACATGCCGCTGAAGCCGGATGACCTGAAGGAGGCGGGTCTGGTGCAGTTTCCGATGATCATCGGCGGCGTCGTTCCGGTGGTCAACATCAAAGGAGTCGCGCCGGGCCAGCTGCAATTGGATGGCGCCACGATAGCGGCCATTTACCTGGGAGATATCGCGAAATGGGATGACCCGGCCATCAAGAAGCTCAATCCAAAATTGGCGCTTCCCGGCACCGCGATCGCGCCGGTGTATCGATCCGACGGCTCGGGCACCAATTTCCTGTTCTCCGACTATCTGTCCAAGGAAAGTGCGAAGTTTAAATCCACCATCGGCGCGAACTCCTCGGTGCAATGGCCCACTGGCATCGGCGCGAAAGGCAACGAGGGCGTCGCCAACATGACGACGCAAACCGACGGCGCCATCGGCTACGTCGAGTATGCCTACGCGAAGCAGAACAAGATGGCCTATACCCAATTGACCAACAAGGCGGGCAAGGCGGTCGAACCCAGCACCGAATCCTTCCAGGCGGCCGCCGCCAATGCGGATTGGACCCACGCGGAAGGCTATTATCTGATCCTCACCGACCAGGAGGGTGCCAAGAGTTGGCCAATCACGGGCGCAAGCTTTATCCTTGTGTACAGGGAGCCCTCGGATGCGGCCGCGGTCGGCGAGGCCCTCAAGTTCTTCGCATGGGCGTACAAGGACGGCGGCGCGATGGCTGCTGAGCTCGACTATGTGCCGCTGCCTGCCCCGTTGATCGCTCAGGTCAAGGCGACTTGGACCTCTTCCGTTTCGTCGGGCGGTCATCCGATTTGGAGCGGCAAGTAGCGCTGAGAATACAGTCAGCTTGAGCGAAGACATATGGCCGGAGCCGGCGCAGTTGCGGTGCGCAGGCTTCGACTGCTTTCGGTTGTGACGGGAGCGAAACTCACATCGTGGCGATCATCGATCCGGGGCACGCCGCAAAGCAGTTGATTTACGAGAGGATCTTCCGGGCCGGTACGCTTGCGGCTGCGATCCTGGTGCTGCTCATCCTGGGAGGCGTGGCCCTATCGCTGCTGCGCGGGGCCTGGCCGGCGGCGCGGCACTTCGGCTTCTCCTTCATCACCCGTGAAATTTGGAATCCGGTCACCGATGAGTACGGTGCGCTGGCGCCGATCTACGGCACGGTGGTCACTTCCCTGATCGCCATGGCGCTCGCGGTACCGGCGGGATTCGGAATCGCGCTGTTTCTCACCGAATTGTGCCCGCCGATGCTGAAACGCCCGATCGGCGTCGCGGTCGAACTGTTGGCCGCGGTGCCCAGCATCATCTTCGGCATTTGGGGTTTGTTCGTCCTGGCACCCGTGCTCCAGCGCCACGTGCAGCCGTGGCTGATCGAGCATGCGCATTCGATTCCCGGCGTCAACAAATTGTTCATGGGGCCGCCCTTCGGCATCGGCATCTTAACGGCGGGCTTCGTATTGGCGATCATGGTGCTGCCGTTCATTGCGGCCACCATGCGCGACGTCTTCGACACTGTACCGCCCATGCTGAAGGAATCCGGTTATGGACTGGGGGCGACCACCTGGGAGGTCATCTGGAACGTGGTGGTGCCCCATTCGCGGGTGGGCATCGTCGGCGGCATCATGCTGGGTTTGGGACGCGCCCTCGGGGAGACGATGGCGGTGACATTCGTGATCGGCAACGCCCATCGGATCAGCAGCTCGCTGCTCGCGCCGGGCACGACGATTTCGTCTTCCATCGCCAATGAATTCACGGAAGCCGTCGGCGATCTGTATACATCGTCGCTCATTGCACTCGGCCTCCTCCTGTTTCTCATCACTTTTACCGTGATTGCGGCCGCCCAAGCGTTGTTGCGCCGGCTCGAACAACGGGTTCCCCTGTAAGCCATGAATCGGCGCGCATATCGGAAGGCGAAGAATGCGATGTTCCTATCGCTTTCATTGCTGGCCACACTGGCGGGTCTCGCGTGCCTCGCGGCCATTCTATGGACGTTGATCTCACACGGCTTGGCCGGTATGTCCTGGCACTTGTTTACCCAGATGACGCCCCCGCCCGGCAACGAGGGAGGATTGCTCAACGCGTTGTACGGCAGTGGCGTGATGACTTTGCTCGGCATCTTGATCGGCTCGCCGATTGGAGTTTTGGCGGGCACGTACCTGGCTGAGTACGGGCGCACCTCCCGCTTGAGCACGCTCGTTCGCTTCATCAACGACGTGCTGTTGAGTGCACCCTCGATTATCATCGGGCTGTTCATCTATGAGATCGTGGTCGTCAAGACGGGGCATTTCTCCGCGATCGCCGGGGCGCTGGCGCTCGCGGTACTGGCCATTCCCGTCACCCTGCGAACCACCGAGGACATGCTCAATCTGGTGCCGATCGGCATGAAGGATTCGTCCGCCGCTCTCGGCGCCTATCCTTGGCGGACCATCGTGAGCGTGCTGTACCCCGCAGCCCGCAGCGGCATCGTCACGGGATTGCTGCTGGCAATCGCGCGCATCAGCGGCGAGACGGCGCCGCTGCTGTTCACGGCCCTCAACAATCAATTCTGGAGCACGAACTTGAATGCTCCGATGGCCAATCTCCCGGTGGTGATATTCCAGTTCGCGTTGAGCCCGTACAAGGAGTGGCAGAATCTCGCCTGGGCCGGTGCGCTCATCATCACCGTGAGCATTTTGATCTTGAGCATCTCCGCGCGGGTCATCTTGGCCGTTCTTCAGGCGGAGCGGAGTTCCGGGCGATGATCCCGTCGACCAAACCGCCGAAGCATATGAAGACGCGCCCGCCGCTTGCGGCCGAGGCGGCCGAGATCGTCGACATCGGCCCCCCCAAAATCGAGATTCGCTCGCTCAATTTCTATTACGGCGAACTTCAAGCGCTGCACAATGTCAACATGACCCTGGCGGACCGCTCCATCACGGCCTTCATCGGCCCGTCCGGCTGCGGAAAGTCGACCCTGCTGCGCGTGCTCAACCGCATGTACGCGCTCTATCCGAAGCAGCGCGCGGAGGGGGAGGTGTTGATCGGCGGCAAGGACATCCTGGGCCCGGTCGTCGACGTCGCCGAGTTGCGGTACCGCGTCGGCATGGTGTTTCAAAAACCGACCCCGTTTCCCATGTCGGTGTTCGACAATGTCGCTTTCGGCTTGCGGCTGGCGGGGGGAGTGCGCGCCGCCGAAATGAAGCTCCGGGTGGAGTCCGCGCTGCGCGATGCGGCGATTTGGGACGAGGTCAAGGACAAGCTGGCTGCCGACGGCCGGAGCCTGTCGGGCGGGCAACAGCAACGGTTGTGCATCGCCCGCGCCGTCGCCGTGCGGCCGGAGGTCCTGCTGCTCGACGAACCGACCGCCGCGCTCGATCCTATTTCGACGCTGCGGGTCGAGGAGACGCTGCAGGCGCTGCGCGAGAAGTACTGCATCGTCGTGGTGACGCATAATTTGCAGCAGGCGGCGCGGGTGTCCAACGTCACGGGCTTCATGTATCTGGGGGAACTTATCGAGATCGGTCCCTCCGGCCAGATCTTCACGGCGCCCAAGGATCGCAAGACCGACGACTACATCACCGGGCGTTTTGGATAGGACTTTAAGGCATGGGCATGGAACAGATTCCCGTTAGGAACCCTGCGGCTGGGCGCGCGCCGTCCGTATCTCCCCGCGCCGGTGCATCCACCACCACGGCCACGGCGGCGGAGGGCCCCGCTGCCGCCGGCGCTCCGGCCGTTCGCGATTCGATTCCCGGCCCCATCATGACCGCGCACCATGTCAACGTGTATTACGGGGACAAACATGCGGTGAAAAACGTCAGTCTCGATATCGGCCGCAACCAGGTGCTGGCCATGATCGGTCCTTCGGGTTGCGGAAAATCGACCTTCTTACGCTGCCTCAACCGCATGAACGACACGATTCCGGGCGCCCGCGTGGAGGGCGAGATCACCCTCGACGGTGAGAATATCTATGATCGGAAACAGGACGTCGCACAGCTCAGGGCGCGCGTGGGCATCGTATTTCAGAAGCCGACGCCATTTCCACAATCCATCTATGCGAACGTTGCCTACGGCCCGCGGATTCACGGCCTGACCAAGAACCGTGGCGACATGGACGAACTCGTCAACACCAGTTTGCAGCGCGCCGGATTGTGGGAGGAGGTCAAAGACCGCCTGTCGAAACCCGGTACCAGCCTCTCCGGCGGCCAGCAACAGCGTCTCTGCATCGCGCGCACGATCGCGGTGAATCCCGAGGTCATCCTGATGGACGAGCCCACCTCGGCGTTGGACCCGATCGCGAGCGCAAGGATCGAGGACTTGATCGACGAACTCAAGGAAAACTACGCCATTGCGATCGTGACTCACAACATGCAGCAAGCCGCGCGCGTCTCCCAGCGAACGGCATATTTCCATCTGGGCGACCTGGTGGAGATCGGTCCCACGGATCTGATATTCACCAACCCGCGGCAGCGCCTCACCGAAGACTACATTACCGGCCGCTTCGGCTAGGGCCGGCCGCTTCGATCAGGAGTCTTGGTCATTGGGCTGCGGCCGCGAGTGCGTCCTCGGCATGCGAACTGAACGATTGCGGCATTCGGCATGCGGCAAGTATGCCGAGGCCGAGAAGGAAGGCCGCCGCCATTCCGAATCGGAAATTTCTTCGGTGAGCGAGATGGATGAATCTGGCTGACTTCATGGTTGCTCCAGGCGCGATTGACGCAAGCATGGTCCGGATTTTGAATCGCGATTGTTACGCTTTGAGGGACGCTCCGCGCTGTTGGCGGCCGCTCCGCGGTCTAGCGCACAATCCCGTTCCAAGGGGGGGGCTCCGCCTGCCCGGGGCGGAGGGTGGCAGGATTATCAGGCGATTCCCGCCATCCGCCGGCCGCAACCGGCGGTTATTGCGGCGTTCCGCCGCGTGCTCAGCCGGTCCACACCCCCGTGATGCGTAAACCCCCCTCATCGGCAGCGCGGTTTCCCGATTCGGGGCGCCTCAGTCGGTGTTCCGCAGCAGGTCGTTGAGCGAGGTTTTGGCGCGAGTCTGTGCGTCCACGCGCTTGACGATCACCGCGCAGGCCAGACCGTATTTCCCGTTGGCCGCAGGCAACGTACCGGGTACAACGACCGCGCCGGCCGGCACCCGGCCGTAGAGGATCTCATCGCGCTCCCGATCGTAGATGCGGGTGCTCTGGCCGATGAATACGCCCATCGAAATCACGGCGCCGGTCTCGACGATCACGCCCTCGACGATCTCGGAGCGGGCTCCGATGAAGCAGTTGTCCTCGATGATGGTGGGGCTCGCCTGCAGCGGCTCGAGGACGCCGCCGATGCCGACTCCGCCGGACAGGTGCACGTTCTTGCCGATTTGCGCGCAGGAGCCGACGGTAGCCCACGTGTCGACCATGGTGCCCGAGTCCACATAGGCTCCGATATTCACATAGCTGGGCATCAGCACCACGTTGGCCGCGACGTATGCGCCGCGCCGGACCGTGGCCGGCGGCACCACGCGCACGCCGGCCGCCGCGAACCGCGGCTCGTCCCAGCCGCT
>Ga0179587_10000060_pt1 | contig 51255 bp, 44 predicted proteins | sample CZODoug2_1_08_16_FD_185932 | JGI IMG/M metagenome (GOLD analysis project Ga0179587, IMG submission 185932) | Vadose zone soil fungal communities from Angelo Coast Range Reserve, California, USA - CZODoug2_1_08_16fungal | ecosystem: Environmental > Terrestrial > Soil > Vadose zone | place: USA...
AACTCAATCGCCTGGAAAGAATGCCGGAACAGGCGGCCCAGTACTCCATGACCCGCACCTACCTCGAGTGGCTGCTGGCCATGCCGTGGGCCAGGCTCGATCCTGAGCAAGTCGACATCGAGCAGGCGCGCAAAGTCCTCGACGAGGATCACTTTGGATTGACGAAGGTCAAGCGCCGAATTCTCGAATTCCTCGCGGTGCGCAAACTCAATCCCGAAGGCCGCAGCCCCATTCTTTGCTTTGTCGGACCGCCGGGCGTCGGCAAGACCTCGCTCGGGCAGAGCATCGCCAAGGCGATCGGACTCAAATTCGGGCGCGTAAGCCTGGGCGGCGTGCACGATGAAGCGGAGATCCGTGGACATCGGCGCACCTACATCGGCGCACTCCCGGGCAACATCGTGCAGGCGGTGCGCAAAGCGGGCCGCCGCAACCCGGTATTGATGCTGGACGAGGTCGACAAGCTGTCGGCGAGCTACCAAGGCGACCCCTTCTCCGCGCTTCTCGAAGTGCTCGATCCGGAGCAGAACAATACATTCCGCGACAACTATCTCGGTGTTCCCTTCGACCTGTCGAAGGTACTGTTCATCGGCACCGCCAATGTGCTGGATTCCATCCCGGCGCCGCTGCGCGACCGCATGGAAATCATTGAACTTACCGGCTACACCGAGGAGGAAAAGCTGCAGATCGCGCGGCGTTATCTGCTCAAACGCCAATTACAGGCGAATGGCTTGTCCGCGGAGCAGGTGCAAATTTCCGACGACGCCATGCGCCGCGTGATTGCCGACTACACGCGCGAAGCGGGGGTCAGAAACCTGGAGCGTCAAATCGGTGCGCTGCTGCGCAACTCCGCAGTCACCATTGCATCGGGCGATGCGCAAAGCGTTGCCATCGACGCCGCCGCCGTCGAGCGCATTCTCGGCGCGGCACGCTTTGAAAGCGACGTTGCGCTGCGCACCAGCGTGCCGGGGGTGGCGACCGGGCTCGCGTGGACGCCGGCCGGCGGCGATATCCTGTTCATAGAATCAAGCCGGGTGCGGGGCAGCGGCAAATTGATTCTGACCGGCCAACTGGGCGATGTGATGAAGGAAAGCGCGCAAGCCGCCGTGACCCTGGTGAAATCACAGGCTGACCGCTTGGGAATCGATCCCACCATTCTGGATGCGAGCGATCTGCACATTCACGTCCCCGCCGGCGCGATCCCGAAGGACGGACCGAGCGCGGGCGTTGCGATTGCAACGTCGCTGGCCTCGCTGCTGACGCAGCGCACCGTGCGAGCCGACGTCGCCATGACCGGAGAGATCAGCCTGCGCGGAGTCGTGATGCCGGTGGGCGGCATCAAAGAGAAATGCGTGGCTGCGGCACGCGCCGGAATTCGCACCGTGATTCTGCCGGCGCGAAACCGGCGGGACCTGGAGGACATTCCCGACAGCGTGCGCGCGCGGCTCGAGTTCGTTTGGGCCGAAAAGATCGAGGACGTGCTGGCCAGGGCGCTCGAACAAGCGCCGGCCGAGCGCGCTGCCGCCTAGGCGCAAGCCCCTGGCCGCAGGCCGAAGCGTCAGTTGTCCTGATCCTTTCCGCTTTGCGGCCACCAGCGCTGCAGCAGCGCGGCTGCCCAGTTCTTTCCGCCGAGTCCGAATGCCAGCGCCAGCGCCAGCATGAGACCGGCCAGAATGATCAGAAAGGTTCTTTGGACGATGTCGCCGCCGACCTCAACCTGGCTCAGGGCGATCATCACGACGAAAGTCATTATCACGTAGCGCACGATCCTGCCCAGCATTTCGGCGTCGGGGATCTGTGCATCGGCGCAGTAGGACTGCACGGCGTTGCCGACGAAGCGCGCACAGTACGAACCGAACACCACGATCAGCATCGCGATCAACAATTTCGGCGTGAACAAGACGACGCGGCCCAGCAGGTCCGTAATGTAAGTAAGGCCCAATCCGTTGAAGGCGATGATGAGGGTTGCCAGAACCACCAGCCAAAAGGCGACTATGCCGAACAGCGTGGTGGTATCGCCGCGCATACCCGTCTGCCTCAAAAAATTGTCCGTGCCGGCCCGCTCGGTCAACACATTGAAGTTCATGGCGCGCAGCGCGCGCTCGACGGCGAAGCGCACCGCTTTGGCAAACAGCCAGCCCACGGCGACCACGACCAGCGCCAGCAACAGCCTCGGCAGAAAAGCCGCGATTTGGTGCAGGAACTCTCGAGTCGCTTCCACCAACATGTCAATACTTTGCATGAGCGCCTCCCATTATCCGCCGCCCCAGTCGAGAATTCCCTGCAAGGGAATGCCAACCCAGGTCGGCCGATTGCTGATTTCGTAGCGCAATTCGTACAGCGCCTTTTCGAGTTCAAACAATCCCAGGATTCCGTTCCCGGGTTGCAAGGACTCGTAGAGCTCCGCGCCCCGGGCGGCCGTACCGCGAGCTGCCGCATCGTATGCGGACAGAAAAGCCGCGCGCACTTCAAGTTCCCACGCTCGCGCCAACGGCGCCAATCTCGCGGCCTCGGCCGCGTTGTGGGCAACGCTGCGCAAGGCGCTCTGTTGCACATATCCGAAGGAGCGCATCATGCCGGCGACGTCACGCAGCGGCGAATGCTTGGCTCGCCGCTGCTCCAAACTGTGGCCGGGCTCGCCTTCGAAATCGATGATGACGAAATCGTTGCGCGTCACCAGCACTTGGCCCAGGTGATAATCTCCGTGAATACGTATTTTCATACCCTTCGGCACCGCTTTCGCGCAGGCCTCGATGCGCGCCAGGATTTGATCGCGTTGCGCGAGCACGGCGGCGGCGCGCTCACGATCCGCCGCCGGCACGGCTTCCAAGTTTGCCGCGAGGAGATCCAGCGCGACGCGCGCCTCCTCGAGAGCGCGCTGGCGATACGCATCGATGTCGGCGCGGATCAGCGGCTGGGGAGAAAACGCCGCATCGGTGGTCGCCCGCGCGAGCGCGCGATGCAATTCGGCGGTGCGCGCCGCCAGCACCCGGATCAATATCAAATACGCTTCGTGCGCATTGGCGGGAAGCGCATCGTCGGCGGGCGTGGTGCGGTACTGTTCGAGGTGCCGCCGCATATATTCAAGCGAATAAGTCCAGCCATCTCCCTGATTCGCCACATAGGCCTGCAGCATCGCCAGCAGGCGGGTCTGGCCGTCGTTTGCGACGTATTCCAGCACTCCGGCGAGCGGCGCGCAGTTCGCGTAGTGCGCGACCTCGGTGAGATAGAGGCCCATCTCGAGTTCCGGATTCATGCCGACGCGCAAACGGCGATAGCCCTTGAGCATGAGCCGCTCGCGCATGTTGACGACGGTATTCGAGCTGGAACCGCGCGGCCGTTCCACCGGCAACTCCGCAAAATCCGCGCCGGCGATCTCCGTGAACGCCGCGGTGGGCCTGAACTTCAGCTTGCCCTGCGACATCGGTATTTCGCGCCCCGCGGCCATGGCCGCGACGACTGCGCGACAGAATAGTTCGTCCGCGAACGCGTCGCCCATGACGCCGACATTGGCCTGTTGGCGAATTTTGACGACGGCGGCGGTGGAGAGATTCCGCACCCGCTCCTCGTCGCGTTCTTCCCAGGCCAAAGCCAGCGGCAAGAAGTAGCTCGCGTGCTCCTCCGCCCCGTCGAGTTCGACCAGCGCCACCAGCCAAGACACCTTGCCCTCCTGCCACAGCACGTGCTCCGTGATGCGCGCGCGCTCGATCGCGGTGCCCTTCGCCGCATACCAGCGCTGGGTCTCGATATAGCGCGGCAGCGTGTCGGCCTCGAACTGCGCGCGGGTTTTCTCCGCCATGCCGATGCGCCAGGGCACCACCCGCTCGCGAAACAAGCTGGTCCAGCCGTCAAACAGCACCAGCACAGGGCGCTCATCGACGGACACAATTTGTTCATGCCAGGATGGCACCGCGGCATCGGTGGCAAGCCTGAACCAGTAGAAGCCGTAAGCGGAAATGGTCAGCAAGTACGGCAGCTCGCCGATGGGCGGAAACGCGGTGCGCCCGAGCATTTCCACCGGCACGCGGCCTTTGAAGGCCGCGAGATTCAATTCCACCGGTTGCGCCGAGCGCGACAGGTTGGCCACGCAGAGAATGGTGTCTTCGCCGAACTCGCGCAAATAGGCCAATATCTTGCGGTTGCCCGGCCTCAAGAAACGCCGCGCGCCGCGCCCGAATGCCTGGCTGGTCTTGCGCACGGCCAGCATCCGTTTGGTCCAACTCAGCAGCGAACTGGGATCGCGCGATTGAGCTTCGACGTTGGTCGAGAGGTATCCGTACACGGCATCCATGATGGGCGGCAGGTAGAGGCGCTGGGGATCGGCGCGCGAAAACCCGGCGTTGCGATCCGGACTCCATTGCATCGGCGTGCGCACGCCATTGCGGTCGCCGATGAAGAAATTGTCTCCCATGCCGATTTCATCGCCGTAATAGAGAATGGGAGAGCCGGGCATCGACAACAGCAGACTGTTCATCAGCTTGATGCGGTCCAGATCATTCTCCATCAGCGGCGCCAGTCGCCGGCGGATACCCAGATTGATTCGCGCCTGCACGTCGGAGGCGTAAGTCGTGTACATGTAGTCGCGTTCTTTGCTGGTCACCATTTCCAAGGTCAGCTCATCATGATTGCGCAGGAAGATCGCCCATTGGCAACTCTCGGGGATATCCGGCGTTTGCTGCATGATTTCGATGATGGGATAGCGGTCCTCCTGCGCGATTGCCATGTATATTCGCGGCATCAGCGGAAAGTGGTAGGCCATGTGGCATTCGTCGCCGTCGCCGAAGTATTCGCGCACATCCTCCGGCCACTGATTCGCTTCCGCCAGCAGGAACCGGTTGGTGTATGAGGCATCGATGGCGGCGCGCAATTCCTTGATGACGGCATGGGTTTCGCGCAGGTTTTCGTTGTTGGTGCCTTCACGTTCCACGAGATAGGGAATGGCATCGAGGCGAAAGCCGTCGACCCCCATGTCGAACCAGAAACGCATGACCTGCAGCACCGCCTTCATCACCTGCGGATTGTCGAAATTCAGATCCGGCTGATGGCTGAAGAAGCGGTGCCAGTAAAAAGCCTTCGCCACCGGATCCCAGGTCCAATTCGAAGTCTCCGTGTCGGTGAATATGATGCGTGTATCGAGGTATTTTTGATCCGTGTCGCTCCAGACATAGAAATCGCGCTGCGCCGAACCTGGCGGCGCATTGCGTGCGGCCTGAAACCAAGGGTGCTGATCGGAGGTGTGATTGATGATCAATTCGGTAACCACCTTCAGCCCCAGGCGGTGCGCCTTGTGCAGCATGACGCGAAAATCATCGAGCGTGCCGAATTGCGGATGCACGTTTTGATAGTCGGCAATATCGTAGCCGTCATCCTTGAGCGGCGAGGGATAAAAGGGCATCAGCCAGATGGTGTTGACCCCCAGGTCTCGAATGTATTCGAGCTTCGAAGTCAGGCCCTTGAAATCACCGATGCCATCGTCATTGGAGTCCAAGAACGACTTGACGTTGACTTGATAGATGACGGCATCCTTGTACCACAGCGCATCGTCGGCATTGATGCCGGCGGGCGGCGCGGTATCCAGAACCGGGGCTTGAACGTCGTTCATCTACTGCACATCATAGGTAGTAGTCGAAATCCTGCTCGCTGCGCACGCGCCGGCGCAATCTAAATACATGAGCCGGTGCGCGCTGCGGATCCAGCAACACGTAATTGTACCGGCCCCGCCAGATGTAGCGCTGATCGCTCAGCAAATCGTGCACTTGGTAGGGCTGGCCGGGGTCGAACCTCAAGGCAGCCACGTCGATATCGACCCACCCCGACTGCGGTTGATGCGGATCGAGATTGACGACGGTCAGGATGACGTTGCTGCCGCCGGAGTCCACTTTTAGATAGGCGATCAGCTGATCGTTGTCGATCTTGCAGAAATGCAGACCGCAGTCCGACTGCAACGCGGCATTTTCCCGGCGGATTCGGTTCATTCGGGCGATCAATGACCACAGACTGTCGGGTTGCTGCAGTGTCCAGTGGCGCAATTGATATTTCTCCGAGTCGCGATACTCCTCGCTGCCCGGTTCGCGCGGCGCACTTTCCATCAGCTCGAACGTCGGGCCATAGATGCCGAAATTGGCGGAAAGGGTCGCGGCGAGAATCAATCTCGAGGCGTACATCGGCCGTAAGCCCGACTGCAGCGTCTCGGGCAGAATGTCGGGCGTGTTCGGCCAGACGTTGGGCCGATAGTACTGGCGTCCGGGCCCCAGGCTCAGCTCCGTGAAATAGTCCGTCAGCTCCTGCTTGGTGTTGCGCCAGGTAAAATACGTATACGACTGCGAGAATCCGAGTTTCGCCAGCCGGTGCATGACCTTGGGCCTGGTAAAGGCTTCGGCGAGATAGATGACATCCGGATGGTCGCGCTTGGTCGCGCCGATCAGCCACTCCCAAAAACCGAATGATTTGGTATGGGGATTGTCGACGCGAAATATTTTGACGCCGCGCGCCATCCAAAAATCGACGATGCTCTTCAGTTCGTTCCACAAGGCGCGCCAGTCGCTGGTTTCAAAATCAAACGGATAGATATCCTGGTACTTCTTCGGCGGATTTTCGGCGTATTGCACGCTGCCGTCGGGGCGATGCTTGAACCATTGCGGATGCGCGCTCACATAGGGGTGGTCAGGAGCGCACTGAAACGCAAGGTCCATGGCTACCTCGAGCCCCAGCGCGCGGGCCACGTTCAATAAGCGGTCAAAATCGTCGAACGAGCCGAGCTGCGGCAAGATGTCCTTGTGTCCGCCCTCCGCCGATCCGATCGCCCAAGGACTGCCGACATCATTGGGTTTGGCGCGCAAGCTGTTGTTTGTTCCCTTGCGATTGATGCGCCCAATGGGATGAATGGGCGGAAAATACAGCACATTGAAACCCATCTGCGCCAGATACGGCAGCCGCGCCTCGACGTCCTTGAACGTTCCGTGAGTTCCCCGCTCCCGAGCGGCCGATCTGGGAAATAGTTCATACCAGCTGCTGAAAGCCGCGCGCTTGCGATCAACGATGAGCTCGAGCGTCTGCGTGGCGGCCAAACTTCGATCCGCGTAGCGCGCGACGATGGCCGCTCGTGCGGCGTCGAGGGCCAAGGCTTTCTGCGCTGCGATCTCCGCGGCCGGGTCATCGATCGAGTCGAGCAGCTGTCCGGACCATTCCGTCAGAATCGCCGCATCGCTGCCCACAGCCCGCGCGGCCGCCTGATCCACCAGCGCGGCGCCCACCTGCAATGCCACCAGTATGTCGCTCTTATCCTCGCGCCTCTCAAACTCGCGCCGCCAGGATTCGAAGTGATCCACCCACGCCAGCACCGTGTACTGGTAGCGCCCCGGCAGCGATGGGGCAATCTCCGCCGTCCAGACATCGTTGGCCTGCGCCTGCATGTCGATCTCATACCCGGCGCCGGCCGTCCCCGTCATCTTCCAGCGCAATGCCACGCGAATCTTGTCGTGGCCATCCGTGAGACAATGCGCTTCAATGGCAACCGCCTCGCCGGCAATGCGTTTGGCCGAAAATCTCCCGCCATCGACTATCGGCAGGACAGCATCGATGACGGCGCGCACCCTGCCCTCTTTGATCGCTGCGGTGCCGTCCGATGCCGGCGCTGCGGCCGCATTTTTCATGCCAGGCGACTTGCGCTTGGAGCTAGCCACGAGGTTCCCAGCGCAGGATCAGGGTCGATAGCGGCGGCAAACTGAGGTTGACCGACTCAACGCGGCCGTGCGATCCGACGGGTACGGATTCGACGCCCCCCAGGTTTCCCCAGCCGGAACCGCCGTAGTCTCGCGCATCGGTGTTGATGATCTCGCGCCAAATGCCGCGCGCCGGCACGCCGATCAGAAAGTTGGCGCGCGGCACCGGCGTGAAATTGCACACCACCAGCAAGGGCGCTCCAAGTCCAGCCGACTTTCTCAAGAATGCGATGATGCTCATTTCCCCGTTGCCGCCATCCACCCATTCGAACCCTTCCGGCGAAAAATCGATTTGGTGCAGTGCCGATTCGCGCACGTAGACGCGATTCAAATCGCGGATGAGACGCTTGACGCCGGCGTGCTCCGGCAACTCGGACACCCACCACTCGAGTTCCCCTTCGTGGGTCCATTCGCGGCGCTGCCCAAACTCGCCCCCCATGAACAGCAGTTTCTTGCCCGGATGCGCCCACATGTAGCCGAACAGCGCCCGCAAGTTGGCGAACATCTGCCAATCGTCACCCGGCATTTTGCCGATGAGGGAGCCCTTGCCGTAGACGACTTCGTCGTGCGACAGGGGCAGCACGAAATTTTCGTTGAAGGCGTAGATCAGAGAGAAAGTCAGCTCACCGTGATGGTATTTGCGATGGATCGGATCCTGCTTGAAGTACGCCAGCGTGTCGTGCATCCAGCCCATGTTCCACTTCAAGCCAAAACCCAGACCGCCCATATCGGTGGGCCTCGACACCATGGGCCATGCGGTGGACTCCTCGGCGATCATGGTCACGCCCGGGTAATCCCGATACACGGACTGGTTCAAGATGCGCAAGAAGTCGATGGCCTCGAGATTCTCCCGGCCGCCAAAGCGATTGGGGATCCATTCTCCCTCGTTGCGGGCGTAGTCCAAATACAGCATGGACGCCACGGCATCCACGCGCAGTCCGTCGATATGATATTTTTCGAACCAGAACAGCGCCGAGGACAGGAGAAAGCTGCGAACTTCGTTGCGCCCAAAATTGAAAATCGAGGAATTCCACTCCGGATGAAAGCCCTGGCGCGGATCCGAGTGCTCATACAGGTGCGTGCCGTCGAAATACGCCAATCCATGTTGGTCGGCGGGAAAATGCGACGGCACCCAGTCGAGAATGACGCCGATGCCGCGCTCATGCAGATGATCGACGAAATACATCAAGTCCTGGGGTGTGCCGTAGCGCGCCGTAGGCGCGAAATAACCGGTGGTTTGATACCCCCAGGAGCCGTAGAAAGGGTGCTCGGTGATCGGCATGAGTTCGACATGCGTAAAGCCAAGATCGTTGAGATAGTCTCCCAGCGCATGTGCCAATTCACGATAGTTGAGGAAATTGCCGTCCTTGCGGCGCCACGACCCCGCATGCAACTCGTAAGTCGACATGGGCGCGCTCAATCCATTGCGCGAGGCGCGCGAACTCATCCATGCGGCATCCTTCCAGGTGTAGTCCAGCGTCCACACCCGTGAGGCAGTCGCGGGAGGCAGCTCGCAAAACATACTGAACGGATCCGCCTTCTCAACCGAGTAGCCGCGATTGCGGGACGTAATTCGGTACTTGTACGCCTGCCCGCGTTGCACGCCCGGGACTAAACCCTCCCAGATACCGGATTCATCAGAGCGCGGAGCGAGCCTATCGGCTCCCGCGTGCCATCCGTTCCAGTCGCCCACCACCGAGACCTCCGCGGCATTGGGCGCCCAAACGGCAAAGTGTGCGCCGCCGCCGCCGGCCCTCAAGCGGGAACCGAACCGGTCGAACAGCCGCCCATGGGTTCCTTCGCGGAACAGATAGATATCTTGATCGGTCAGCACGAATGCCGGCTCGCTTGATGCAGCATATTCACCTCAGTCGCCACGCTGATCAAGGCGCCGCGCAATACGTCGGGTTTCGTGTGACCCGGTTAAAATTGCACCATCGGTATGTGCAGTCACATTCACCCTAGGCCCTCGCATAGTTCAAAGCTGTCGTCGCCGGACGGCACAGCATGTAGGATTTCGCTGGCTATCTCCAGAGGCGGCGGCGACCCCGAACTGGCGCTAGCGACGGGCGTTTTGCACCAGCCGATACCCCACAGCCGTTTCGGTCAGGATATGTTTCGGTTGCGCGGGGTCGTCCTCGAGCTTTTGCCGCAAATGTCCCATGTAAACGCGCACATAGTGACCGTCCTCGGCATGCGCAGGTCCCCACACTTCGCGCAATATCTGCCGATGCGTGAGCACCTTGCCGGCATTCGCGATCAACAGACCGAGCAGGCGGTACTCGATGGGCGTCAGGTGAATCGCGACGTTGCCTTTGTGCGCCGTGCGCAGGCTCAGATCGACCTTGACGTCGCCGAACTCGAACACCGCGCCCGGGTCGACGCCGGCTTCCTGGTGCCGCCGCGATGTGGCGCGAACCCGGGCGAGCAGTTCCCCGACACTGAAGGGCTTGGTCAGGTAGTCATCCGCACCGGCATCCAACGCCGCGATTTTGTCTTGTTCGCTGACCCGCGCCGACAGAACGATGACAGGCACCTTCGACCAGCCGCGAAGGTCGTGCAGGAATTCAACGCCGTCTCCGTCCGGCAATCCCAAATCCAGAATGATGAGGTTTGGCCTGCGCGTTCCCGCGTCCGTCAATCCCTGCCGCATGGTCTCAGCCTCGTGGACCATCCAACCCTCCGTCTCCAACGCCGTGCGCAAGAAGCGGCGAATTTGCCGCTCATCCTCGATCAGAATCGCAACAGGCAGCGGCTCAGCCACCAGCCATCACCGGCGGAAACCCCAAGGGCAGCGTGAAGGTGAATACGGCTCCCCCGCCGGGGCGTTGAGCCGCGCTGATCTGGCCCTGGTGCGATTCAATGATGGCGCGGCAAATGGCCAGGCCCAATCCCACGCCGGGCGTGGCTGACTCGCGCTCGCCGCGGGTGAACTTCTGGAATACCGCCTCCTCCCTTCCGGCAGGCAATCCCGGCCCATTGTCGGCAACCGACACGCTGAGGTGATCGGCGATCACCTGCGCTGACAGCGTTACCGTGCTGCCGGGCGGCGTGTACTTCGATACATTCTCCAACAGATTGACCAGAACCCGCTCGATCAGCACGGCGTCGAACTTGAGCAATGGCAAATCGCGAGGAAGCTGTACAACGACCGTGTGTCGCTGCAGCATGCCACGCGCGGCCTGCAGCGCAGCGCCCACCACTTCTTCCAATGGCTGCCACTGCAAGTTCAGAGTGACCTCGCCGCTCTCGATACGAGCCATATCCAAGAGATTGCCCACCAGCGTGCTCATGCGGCGCGCCTCGTCCTGGATAGCCTGCGCGGTTTCCATCTGCACGCTCGACAGTTCGGGCGCAGTGCGCGCCAAGGATTCCGCCAAACCCATGAGCACGGTCAGGGGCGTGCGCAAATCGTGCGACAGTGCCGCGAGCAGCGAATTGCGCAGCCGCTCGGATTCCATCTGCAGCAGAGCGTCCTGGGCGACGCCGACGTAGTGCACGCGCTCCAGGGCGATGGCGATCAGCGCGGCAAAGGTGTCGAGCAATTGCCGTTGCTCCGGGATGCGCAGCATGCGCCGATTGTGCGCCTTCACGGCCAACACGCCGCGCGCCTGCGCAGGTGCGCGAAGCGGGATGTAGAGCACTTCACTGCCCGGCAAGGTATCCGTGCCGAAACCCGCCGGCTGGCCCCGATCAAATGCCCACTGGGCGGTCCCGATTTCCACCGCCAATCCCATATCAGGCGCCGCAGCGGAATTGGCGGCGGTCATCAGCCTTCCGCCGGCATCCGGCAACAGCAGCGCTGCGCTCGCGCGAAAGGTGCGCTGAATGGATTCATCGCTGATTTTCACCACTTGTTCTATTTCGACGGCGCCCGACAGATCGCGCGCAATCTCATAGAGCGAGCCTGCGCGCTCCTCGCGATAAGATGCCACGCGCGCCTGGAAACGCAGCCCGGCGGTCAGCTGGCCGGCAATCAGGCCGACCGCCAACATGATGCAAAAGGTCAGCAAGTATTGAACGTCGCTCACCGCGAACGAGAAGCGCGGCGGCACGAAGAAAAAGTCAAAACCGCAGACGCTCAAGACGGCGGCCCAAGCGGCCGGTCCTCTACCAAGACGCACTCCCACCAGCACCACCGTCAAGATGAATATCGCCACAATGTTGGAGCGATCGAAGTGCGCCGCCAGCGGCATCGATATCAGCGTCACGCCCACACAGGCCAGTGCCGCCCACAGATAGCGCAGCCGCTTCGCCGTGCGCCGATGGTCGGACTCGGCATCGGGCAACGCGGGCAGCGGTGCGCTGTCACGCCCGCTCGTGCGGGTGGGGTTCTCGGCACGGCCGATTTCAATCAAATCGATGTCGGGCGCGAGCATCGCCAGCTTCTGGCCGCTGGATCTTTGCCAGGGCCACATCCGCCTGACGGGGTCACGCCCGATGACGAGTTTGGACAGATTGTTCCGTCGCGCATACACGATGATGCTTTCGGCAATGTCGGCATGCGCGATGACTGCCGTCGTCGCGCCGAGTTCCTGCGCCAGATTGAGGCTTGCCAGAATTTTCTCGCGCTTTACCGGCGGCAAACGCTGCAGGTGCGGCGTTTCAACATAGACTGCGTGCCACTCGGTATTGAGCTGGCCGGCGAGGCGTGCCGCGGCTCGCACGACACGTTCGGCAGCCGCATCCGGGCCCACGCAGGTCAACAACGCAGTACCGGTCTTCCAAACGGATTCGATCGATTGATCGACCCGATACGCCTGGACGTCGCCCTCGACCCGATCCGCGGTGCGCCGCAGGGCGAGTTCTCGCAACGCCATCAAATTCCCCTTGCGGAAAAAATGGCCGGCCGCATGTTCCGCTTGATGCGCCACATACACCTTTCCGGCCTTCAGTCGAGCCAACAGCTCGTCCGCGGGGATATCGACCAGCACGACCTCATCGGCTGCATCGAACACCTTGTCGGGAACGGTCTCCCAAACGCGCACGTTGGTGATTCCGCCAACCACGTCGTTGAGGCTCTCCAGGTGCTGCACGTTCAAGGTACTGAAGACGTCGATGCCCGCCGCCAGCAGTTCATCGACGTCTTGCCAGCGCTTGGGGTGGCGCATTCCCGAGACATTGGAGTGCGCCAGCTCGTCGATCAAAAGCAGTTGCGGACGCCGCGCCAGCGCCGCATCCAGGTCAAATTCGACGAGCATTTTTCCCCGATAAGCAACGGATTTGAGCGGCAAAACCTCCAAGCCCTCGAGCAGCGCGGCGGTCTCCTCACGGCCGTGAGTTTCGACCACGCCGACCAGGACGGTGCGGCCCTCGCTCAGGAACTTGCGCGCCGCGACCAACATGGCGTACGTCTTGCCGACCCCGGCCGATGAGCCGAAATAGATCCGCAGCTTGCCGCGCCGTGCCTTCAATTCCTGGCGCTTGACTTTCGCAAGCAGCAGGTCCGGATCCGGGCGTTGGTCGGTCGAGGTGGCCACAAATGCTATTGTGCGCGATCCAGGATTGATGCGCGAGCGAGGGAAAATCGTGCACACTATTATGAGCCGTACCGGAGATCAGCATGACGAGCGCCGCGCCGACCGAGACCATATTAGAACCCGATCTGCCGATCATCGATCCGCACCACCACTTATGGGATTGGCCCGAAGCGGTGTTTGCCAATCGGCCCGTGCCACAGCATGGTTTCGACAAGGTCATCCGCCGCGCCATCCGCTATCTGCTGCCGGAATTCCTGGCTGATCTCAATACCGGACACAACATCCGCGCGACGGTCTTTGTTCAGTGCGGGGCGATGTATCGCGCCGACGCAGCGGGTGCGTTCAAAGCCGTGGGAGAAACTGAATTCGTCAATGGCGTGGCTGCGATGTGCGCAAGCGGTACGTACGGCCCCATTCGCGCTTGCGCCGGCATCGTGGGCCACGTTGATCTCACGGCAGGCGCGGTGGTGAGCGAAGTGCTGACGGCACATCTGCAGGCGGGCGGCGATCGCTTCCGCGGCATACGCCATAGCGCCTCATACGATGCGGACTCCAATGTGCTGGGTCCCTTGGTCCGCGTCGGCGCCGGATTGTACGCGGCACAGGCTTTCCGGGAGGGTTACGCGCAACTTGGAAAATTCGACCTGTCGTTCGACGCGTGGCTCCTAGAACCGCAGCTTCCGGAATTGATCGATCTGGTGCGGGCCTTTCCCCGGACACCCGTCATTCTCGATCACGTCGGCACACCGCTGGGAATTGCCGGCTACCAGGGCAAGCGCGAAGAGCGGTTTCCGATTTGGCGGGACAATATCCGCAAGCTCGCGGCATTGCCGAACGTTTCGGTCAAGCTCGGCGGCTTGGCGATGGCGTTCTGCAACTTTCCTTCCTTTCTGCAGTCCCCCGCGGCCTCCTCGACGCAGCTGGCCGGCGAGTGGAAGCCCTACATCGAAACTTGCATCGAACTGTTTGGCGTCAATCGCTGCATGTTCGAAAGCAACTTCCCGGTCGATCTGGGAAGCTGCACCTATCCTGTGCTGTGGAACGCCTTCAAAGTGTTGGCCAAGCACTACTCCGCCGCTGAGAAAACCGCCTTGTTCAGCGGCACCGCCCAGCGCGTCTACCGGCTGAAGATATAGGCCCCTCATGCACGTCGTAAAATCCGATCCGAGTCTCTCCAAGGCCGCCACCTACCGCGAAGTGAACGCCCAACTGGCGGGACTTTTTTCCGGCGAACACAATGGCTTGGCCAATGCGGCAAATATGTGCGCGCTCCTCTTCCAGATGCTGTCCGACGTGAATTGGGTGGGGTTTTATTTTCTGCAAGGCGGCGAGCTGGTGTTGGGGCCGTTTCAAGGCAAGGTGGCGTGCGTGCGCATCCCCATGGGTCGCGGCGTCTGCGGAACCGCCGCCGAGCGCCGCGAAATTCTGGTGGTACCCGACGTCAATGAATTTCCCGGACACATCGCCTGCGACGCTGCGTCGCGCTCCGAGATCGTGCTGCCCTTGGTTCAGCATGGGCGCCTGCTGGGCGTGCTGGATCTCGACAGCCCGGAATTGGCCCGATTCGACGGTGAGGATCGGAACGGTCTTCAAGCCTCAGTGGACCTATTGTTGGCCGGCTCGCAGCTTGACCGGTTGGTTGATTCAACGTGACGGATGAGAGACACAGCCACGGCGCGAAGGTCATGTCCCTTTAAGCGCAACACACTATAATCGCGCACCCGCGCTTTCAAGAGTCGAGGCGCGGCGCCAATAACAACGGGGATGGTTCGAACAAAATGAACATGCTATCGCGCCTGGTGCTGCTTTCTTCGGTGGCTTGCGCCGTATCCGGGGCCTTGGCAGCTGAGCCGTTTCCGTCAACCTATCAGGTGCCCGCCAGTTCTCCGCTACTGATCCGAGGCGCGACCGTGCTCACGGGCACGGGTGAGCGCCTGGACGACGCCGATGTGTTGATCGCCAACGGCCGCATCCAAGCGATCGGCAAAGGACTTGCCGCGCCCGCCGACGCGCGCGTCGTCGAAGCGAAGGGCAAATGGGTAACGCCCGGCCTCGTCGATATCCACTCGCACTTGGGCGTATACGCCAGCCCCGCGGTCAAGGGACTCGATGACGGCAACGAGGCGACGGCTCCGGTCACGTCGAACGTTTGGGCCGAGCATTCCGTCTGGCCGCAAGATCCTGGCTTCGAGACTGCGCTCGAAGGCGGCGTGACGACCATGCAGATTTTGCCCGGCTCGGCGAATCTCATCGGCGGCCGTTCGGTCGTGGTCAAGAATGTGCAGGGCGTGACCTACCAAGCCATGAAGTTTCCCGGCGCGGTTTACGGACTCAAAATGGCCTGCGGCGAGAATCCGAAACGCGTGTACGGCGAGAAGCATCAAGCACCGTCGACTCGCATGGGAAATGTTGCGGGTTATCGCCAAGCCTTCGCAGACGCGCAGGACTATCAGCAGCAATGGGACAAGTTCAATCGCGAATTGACGGAGTTCAACAAGAAGAAAGCAGAGCGCGCCGACGGCGCCGCAAAAAAATCCAAGGACAAGGATGCGGCTGCGGAAAAAGAGCTCACGCCTCCCAGTCCGCCGAAACGCGACCTGAAGCTCGAGACCCTGGCGGAGGTCATGAAGGGAAATATTCGCGTGCATATGCACTGCTATCGCTCGGATGAAATGGCGACCATGCTCGACGTCGCCGATGAATTTGGATTCAAGATTGTTGCGTTCCACCACGCTGTCGAGGCCTACAAGATCGCCGATCGCCTGGCCGACAAAGGTGTGTGCGCGGCGATGTGGGCGGATTGGTGGGGTTTCAAGATGGAAGCCTATGACGGTGTACAGGAGAATTTGTCGATCGTGGACTTTCCCGAGCGCAGCTGCGCCATCGTTCACTCCGATTCAGGCGATGGCATCCAGCGCTTGAACCAGGAAGCCGCCAAGGCAATGGCGCATGGCCGGCGGGCGGGATTGACCGTCGCGCCGGAGCGTGCGATCCGTTGGCTCACCGCCAATCCGGCCAGATCGCTGGGTCTTCAGGATCAAATTGGAACACTCGAGGCCGGCAAGGGGGCGGATGTGGTGATCTGGAACGGAAATCCGTTCAGCGTCTACGCGCTCGCGGAGCAGGTGTTCATCGACGGCGCCCTCAAGTTCGATCGCGCGCATCCTCCCGCCAAACCGCGCTCCGATTTCCTGTTGGGCCGGCACATCGCGGAGTCTCCCCTATGAAATCTCTCTCCCTCTTTGTCTACATGGCCGGCGGCATCATGGGCACCCAGTGCGTGGTGGCCCAGGATTTCGTCATTCGCGGCGCGACCGTTCACACGGCGTCCGCAAAAGGCACACTGAAGAACACCGACGTCGTGGTGCGCGGCGGATTGATCGTCGCGATTGGTTCGGATGCCGGCTCGGGCGCGACGGTGATCGATGCCAAGGGCAAAGATCTCACACCGGGACTGTTTGGCGGCCTGACCGATATCGGTCTTGAAGAAATCGCCGCGGAGGCGCAGACCGTCGATTCGACTCTGAATCTTAAATCCCCGGAATGGGACCAGCAGTGGCGTCCCGAGCTCGACGTCACGCTGGCGTATAACCCGCGCTCATTCGTCGTACCGATCACCCGCATCGAAGGCGTTACCTGGACGGTGCTGGTGCCCAGTGCTGCGGACAGCATCATCGGAGGTCAGGGCTCGGCAGTTGTGCTCGATGGCCGATACGATGCGGCACTGGCCGGCAGCCGCTCGCTGTTTGTGCAAATGGGAGCTGCCGGCGCCAGGGTCGCCGGCGGAACGCGTGCCGCGGAATATATGCTTTTGGAACAGGCGATTCACGAGGCGCGCGCCGCCGGACCGGTCGGTCAGAGGGCGTTGCTGCATGCCGCGGGCAGGGAAGCACTCACCCGCTATCTGACAGGCGGCCGGGTCGTGTTTCAGGTCGATCGCGCTGCGGACATCCTGGGCGTGGTCAGCTTTGCCGAACGCAATGGCATGAAACCCGTCATTCTGGGCGGCAACGAAGCGTGGTTGGTCGCAAAGGAACTTGCAAAGGCCAATGTCCCCGTGATTCTAAATCCACTCGATGATCTGCCGCTCGATTTCGATCGGCTTGCTTCGACTCTGGAAAATGCAGCGCGTCTGCAACGTGCCGGCGTGCGCATCGCCTTCTCGAGCGGCGACACGCCGCAAGCGCGGCTGGTCCGCCAACTTGCCGGCAACGCAGTTGCCCATGGTCTGCCGTGGGAGTCCGCGCTCGCCGCGATCACTTCAACGCCGGCTGATATCTTTGGACTGGGCGCGACGCATGGCCGTATTGCCGTCGGCCGGAGCGCGGACTTGGTGCTCTGGAGCGGCGATCCGCTTGAAGTCACGACACTGGCGGATCAGGTTTGGATTGCGGGCCGCCCGGTGGAAATGAAGTCCCGCCAGACCGAGCTGCGTGATCGATATGTCGAGAAAGTAAAGGCGCATCAGGCGCGCTGAAGCGGGACGGCGCTTTAAAACATCCACGTTGCACACCGGCTCGCGTAATCGTTTAATGCCGAGCACACCCCCTACGGAGTTATTCATGAGATTGCTTTTCGCTGTCGCCGCCGCCATCGCATCGTTCTCGGCCTTTGCCGTTCCGCCTCAAGATACGCCGGCCGGCGAGCAGCGTTTTCGCGAGTTGTACAAAGAACTGGTCGAGACCAACACGACCTTGTCCGCCGGTAGTTGCACCCTCGCCGCCGAGCGCCTGGCCACGCGGTTGAAGGCAGCGGGCTTCCCGGACAGCGATCTGCACTCATTCGCGGCGCCCGATCACCCGAAGGAAGGGGGACTGGTCGCCATTTATCCCGGCGAGGATCCCAAGCTCAAGGCGATCCTGCTGCTCGCGCACATCGACGTGGTGGAAGCCAAGCGCGAGGATTGGACACGGGATCCTTTCAAGCTGGTTGAGGAGAACGGCTCGTTCTATGCGCGTGGTGCCAGCGACGACAAGGCTGAGGCTGCCATCTGGGTGGACACGCTCATCCGCTACCGCAGCGAAAACTACCGGCCCCGGCGCACGCTCAAAGTGGCGCTCACCTGCGGCGAAGAGACTGCGGGCGCGTTCAATGGCGCTGATTGGCTCACGCGGAATCGCCGCGAGCTCATAGACGCCGCATTTGCGCTCAACGAGGGCGCCGCCGGTGAGCTTGATACGAGCGGGCACCGGATTGCCCTCGAAGTCGAGGCCGGCGAGAAATTTCCGCAGAATTACCGGCTCGAGGTCACCAATAAGGGCGGGCATAGCTCGCGGCCGGTGAAGGACAACGCGATCTATCATCTCGCGGCAGCGGTCACGCGCATCAGTGCCTATGAGTTTCCCGCCCAGTTCACCGACGGCAATCGAGCGTACTTCACGGGCATGGCCAAGATCCAGGCAGCCAAGGGCGAGACCCAGGTCGCGAATGCCATGAACGCGTTTCTGAAAAACCCCGGCGACACCCAGGCGCTGACACTGGTCTCCGCCAAGGATCCGAGCTGGAACGCGACGCTGCGTACCACCTGTGTGGCGACCATGCTCGACGCCGGCCATGCCACCAACGCGTTGCCGCAGCGGGCGCGCGCGAACATCAACTGTCGGATCTTCCCCGGCGTCAGCACCGAGGCCGTGCGCGCCAAGCTCGAGGAGCTGGTGGCGGACCCGGCCGTCAAGATCTCCTCGCCCGAGACCCGCGGCCCCACCTCTTCACCGCCGCCGCTCACCCCTGAGATCATGGCGCCGATCGAGAAATTGACCGCCGAGTTTTGGCCCGGCGTGCCGGTGCTGCCGATCCTGCAGGCAGGTGCCACCGATGGCGAATTTACCAATGCGGTCGGCATCCCAACCTTCGGCGTGGAGCCGGTATTCATGGGCCCCGATCTCGGCAATATCCATGGTCTCAACGAATACGTCGGTGTGAAGTCGCTGCTGGAAGGCCGCGAGTTCTTGTACCGGCTGGTCAAGATCTACGCCGAGCAAAAATAGCGACTCAGCGGGTCGGACAATCGGTGCGGCTGGGCGACCGTTATGTCCCGGTCGCCCGCCCCCGTGTCACTCAATTGCTCGCAAGATGCATCCCGCCGTTCGGGCGCAGCGCGCTAAGAGCCGGCGAACCGACATCCTTAACCGCCTTGTCGATCGCGTGGTCGGTGCACTCGCGCTCCCCTTTCGGGGTGACGATGTACTTGTACCCGTCGAGCAAACAAACGCGGTTCGCTGCCGCCACGATACGGCGATACAGCACCTTGGCCCCGGCCGGCTTCGAGATATCCAGGTCGGCATAGCTGACCCTTTCACTGGGCAGGCCCGCGTCGGCCGCTCGGGCGGTCGCCTGTAAGGTACCCAAGGTCAGCGCACCGCACAGGAAGAAGCTCGCCGCACGGAGTGTATTTTGGAAAGTGGTGTTCATGATCATCTCCTAATTTTGAAAAGCAGTTGTTGAAGCCCTCACCACAAAGATTCGATATCGCCGTGGCTTGGGTGCAGGTGTACGGCCGGGGCCGCTATTTGTCCTGAAGGCTTCCTCAGGCTTTGCTCAAGGATTTCTAATCGGCTTCTTGAGGTGGAAAAACGCGCGCTCGAGCGCGCGCGGCAACCATTCACGCATGGCAAAGCGACCGGCCTACCCGGGCCGCGCTATCATTGCCTGACCTAGAGTCAATCCAGACAGGCTGCACACATGCATTTACCTTGCTTTAGTCTGACCATACTCTTGGCCTTGACCGCTTCCGCGGCCCAGGCCGAGGAAAGGCTGCCGACCATCCCTGCGGCGCAGTACACGCCGGAGCAGAAACGGGCGGCCGCCGACTTCGAGGCGGCGCGCAAGGTCCCGGTATTCGGGCCCTTCGAGCCCTTGATGCACAGTCCCGAGGTGATGTCGCAAGCACGCGCGATGGGCGACTACCTGCGCTACAAATCGGCCATTGGCAATACGCTCAGTGAACTTGCAATCCTGGTTACGGCCCGGGAATGGACCCAGGACTATGAATGGTTCGTGCACTATCCGATCGCGTTGAAGGCCGGCATTCGGCAGGAAATCACCGACGCCATCGCCGAGGGCCGACGCCCGACGGCCATGAGCCCTGACGAGGAAGCGGTGTACGAATACTCGATGGAATTGTTGAAGAACAAGCAAGTGTCCAATGCGACGTTCGAACGCGCCAAGTCGCGCTTTGGCACCAAGGGGGTGGTCGATCTGACCGGAATCGTGGGTTATTACACCTTTCTTGGCATGCAGCTCAACGCGGCGCAGTACCCGGTGCCCAAGGACGCCAAGAAACTTCCGAGGCTGCCTCCCTAGGGTCGGCCGCCGCGGGACCGGGCCTCTCCGTATTAGAATGGGTCCCGGCACAACTGTAACGGCAAACGGAGAGGACGCGTATGACGGCATTTGACTTGACTCCCCCCAGCGAGGCTCAGCGCGGCGAGATCAGCGCTGGACTCAACGCCGACGAGCGTCGCGTACTGTTGCAACATGGCACCGAAGCGGCGTTTTGCGGCGTGTTCCTCGACAATAAGAAGAGTGGCACCTACACCTGCCGATTCTGCGGTCTGCCCTTATTCCGGTCGAACGCGAAGTTCGACTCGGGCACCGGTTGGCCGAGCTTCTTCAAGCCCTACGATGAATCCCACATCAAACGCATTCGCGACACCAGCTACGGCATGATTCGGGTGGAGGAGGTTTGCGCGCGCTGCGGCAGCCATCTCGGCCACGTGTTTCCCGATGGCCCGCGTCCCACGGGTGAGCGGCACTGCCTCAATTCGGTATCCCTGTCGTTTACCGAGAGCGGCAAAACACTGCCCGATGTGCTGAAACGCGGCGCTCCCGAAGGGGCGATCGACCCCGCCGGCTGAAAGCGCCGCGCGCCGGCCGTCAGGCCGCCTTGATCAGTCCCAACTGCTGCAGGGCTGTGACGCCATCGTCCAGACCGATCTCTTCCACAATCCTGCCCTTCTCGAGCCGAAGCACGGTCGTTCCCGTGAAGCGCATTTTTCTTCCGGTCGCGGCGGGCAAGGCGCCGATCAGGAAATCCGAGAATGCCGGGCCCGCATGCGTGCCGCCGCCCTCCCAACGACCGACCACGAAGTCACCTTCAGCGATGAGATCGGCAGCCCCCCAGAAATTAAGATCAGGAAACGCCTTTCGAAAGCCGGCCATGAATGACTTGATATCTTCTCGGCCGCGGCGCGGTGCGTGCAGTGAGTACTGTAGAAGCATGTCCGGAGCGGCAAGTTCATCGACGATGTTCAGGTCGTAAGTCTTGCCCCAGAAATCGTTGAACCAGCGGCCGACGATTGCCTTGTTGTCCTGTTCTTTGGTCATGTTGAATTCCTTCAATGGTAGTGATGGAAGCGAGCGCGCTTCTTCACCTAAAGGTATCCATCGACACTCAAAGGAACGCTCTGTTTCTTGCTGCGAAACAAAAGATGATCCCGCCGGCGCCCGGGGCAGCGGGCGGCGAAGGCGGCGACCCGCTGGTGCAACGCCGGCACGGCATCGAGCCTCACTGAACTGCGACCGCCCCCTTCATGCCGGCCTCCAGATGTCCGCTCTGCAGGCAGGCAAAGGTTACCGTCCCGGTTCCCGTGAATTTCCAGATCAATTGGCCGCGCTCGCCGGGCGCCAGGCTCGCCATGTTCGGTCCGCTGTGCTGCATGTCGGGCATCATCTGCATCAGGGCTGCGTGCCGACGCAGCGCCTCCAGCTCGCCCAAGACGAGTTCATGACGCAATTTCCCCTCGTTATGCAGCTCGAAGCGGATGGTCTCTCCCTTGCGTACCTCGATGCGGTCGGGTGCGAACCGCATGGTATCGTTCATGCTCATGATGACGGTTCGTGACACCTCGCTGGGATTGCCGGGCTGGCCTATGCGGCTCGCATTGACCGGGCCGCGGCTGACGCGCATCTTGCCCTGCGCGTCCTGACATACGGGCAGGTCGAAGTAGTCATCATCGTCTTCGTCGTCTTGCTGGCGACAGATGGCGGGTGCCCAGGAATTGAATCGCCGTTCCAGTGCGTCTCCATGTTCGATCCAGAATGCGGTGTTGATGCGTAGCGCGCCGGCGAGATTGGCTGTCGAGGAAGGCAGATTGCCGGCGAGCCGCGCCGGCAGCAGTTCAACCGCGTTGCGACTGGTCGGGCCATAGGTGATCTGCTCGGACAGCACTTTCTGTTGCTGGGGCGCGCTCGCGAAATTGATGAAGCGATAGGCCTCATCGCGCTTGGGCGTGCCCGCAGGTATGGCCCAACTGTCCACGTCATACAGACTTTGGCGCCAGACGATGCGCGTGTGCCGGTTGCGCTCCTGCTCGGGGTCGAACCACAGCGTGTAGCCGGAACTCATGTTCACGATGCCGGCTGCGATGAGCTCGCCCGGTTGCGCGGCGGCACCCCACCACACAGTGTCCTTGCGGATCTGATCGAGCTTGCGGAAGGCGCGTACCAATCCCGCTTCGGTCGACAGCGTCGAATACACGTCCTTGGGTTCGACACCGTCGGCCATCAGGGCGATCTCCAGCGTATATTTGGCGCTGTGCCGCAGTCCGCGCTTGCCGGGGTATTTGCGGACATCCCAGAAGTCGGCCCAGGAACGCGGCGCATCGCGGAATTGATCCGAGTAGATCAGCGCCTGCGCCCACGTGAAAATTCCCACACCGCACTCCGACAGCGCGCCGGGAATGAGATCCGCGGCGGGCGGAACGCGCGCCGGATCGAGTTTTTCGAACAGGCCCTGCCGGCAGCCCAGTTGCAGCGTGCGTGACTCAACCTGCATCACATCCCACACCGTTGCGCCGGCGCTCACCATTTGAGTGAGTTCAGTGACTTGGCCGTCGTAGGATAGGGATTGCACGCCGATCCCCCTCGCCTTGGCGAAGGGATCGATGTACGCCGCCGCAAGCGCTGCACGATCGGCCCTGCCGAATGAAATCACCGTGAGCTGGTCAGCCGCCGCGGCGGGCAGTGCGGCACAAACGAGAGCGGCGCCCAACCAATGGGCGCCGCTCTTTCGATGCAGGATCGACAGTCGCTTCAATCGCGGCCTCTATCGTCGTCTCCGTCACCTCTCTGAATTTCCTCTGCCTCGCCGGTCAATCGTACGATATCGAGTCCTCCGCCCACGCGGTCGCCGCAGTAGCGCAGTCCTCGATTGTCGACGTCGGTGTTGTCGCAGGAAACATCCAGCGCCGTGACGGTGACGCCATTGATCACCGCGGAGCTGGGTTGCGTGAAATGATTGACCGGCGCGATGAAATGCGCGACTTCCGTAGGATGATAGGGATCACGGACGTCGGTCACGCGTATGCCGGCGTCGAACCAGGCGCTGGTGAGCAGTCGAGCGTAGGAGGGATCTTCGAAGTTCTCGGCCGGCGAGTGAACGCCGAAACGCGTACCGCGCGAACAGAAGTTCGGACGACCGGAGAAGTCATCGACAGTTACGCTGGAGATTGGCCAGGGGTGCTGTTCCGCGCTGGTGCTGCCGCCCTGACCGATCGTGCTCGTAATATCGAGCAGGTACATGAGGTGCGGGGATCCCGTGCAGCGGTTGTCGGTCTCCTCCGAACTCACGGCGAGGATGTCGCGTACGTTGTTGTTGGTGAAATTTTGGTACTGCTTCAACTTGATTCCGTAGAGCGGCATGGCCGAGTGGCCGCCCTCCGCGCCCGGCATGTAGACGACTCCGATCTGGCCCTGTAGGAGCTCGGCGTCCGTAGGTTTGGCAACATTCGCGTAAACGCCAGTACCGTAGGGCGGCGGCAGGACCTTGGTGAGATCGTTGATCTGGATGATACCGTTAGAGCCCACGCCGTACGGCATATACAAGCGGTTGATGGCCTGACCTTTGAAAGTGCTCACCACGATCGGACCATGCACGCCGGGCGGCACGACCTTGGTGGTCGTCTCGGTTCCCGGCATGACGAAGGTCGACCCGGGATTCTGACCCGGATAACCGAAATCCATGATGTATTTCGGATGCGCCGGATCGCTGAGGTCGAAGATTTTCAGGTGCTGACTCGGACTGCTCTTGTTGTTCCAGCCGTCGAAGCCGGCGTCGGCCGATTTCGTCGCGCCCGCTACGATGTAGGCGATGCCCGTCGTGCAGTCCCACCAATTGCGGTGGGTGACATCCTGGCCGGTCACCGGCGTTGAGACCAGCATCGGGACGGACGGATCGGTGACATCCCAGACTTCGTGGGATACGGCGCCGTTCTCACGCAGCAGATAGGTATGGCCGTGCAAGCCATGCGGCAGGTCATTGCCGTCGCACAGCTTTGCCATACGCGCGCCGCCCTTGTCGGCAATCAGATGCTTGAGATACTTCGGATGGCGCGGATCGGTAACATCGACGATGGACGTCCCGTTGGTTTCCGTCACACCAGTCATGGGATTCAACATCTTTCCATTGAAATGCCCCGCATACGCGATCACCCGCTGACCTTGCGTATGCACGGTCGTCTGATACGTGGTGCGGCCCTGCAAATCGTCGTGGCCAAGCCACTCCGTATTGAAGGTGTTCGAGCCGTCTCGATTGGTGGTGCCCCGCGGGTTCGGCGTATCGAAATCGTTCGCAGACCACGCCGTACCCGCAGCGACCACCAGAGATAAGCTTGCGCCCGCAATGCGCCCCCAGCTTTTGATTCTGTTCATAGTAATTCCCCTAAATTGCTATCCGAACGTTCGCCGACCGGTTTCCCGGTCGGGTCGATGAGTGAGCACGTGATGGGAACGGGCGCAGGGACCCGGAAGAGACGATGAGGAAGGCGCCAGCCAATCACGCGATGTGATTCCCCGAATTATTGCTTGTTTTTTTCCGACTCAGCAGATATTTGGCATATCAAGTATTTAATATTCCAATATCAATTGCAACGGCGGGAAATGGTGCGGTGCGGCAGATCGCGCCTGGTTTGCTGGCAGGCTTACTCTGAATGACAGGCGGCAGTCATACTGCCGAATTGTGGCTAGGTCGAATGGAGTCCGGCATGAATGCTTTGAGCGATGCGACCGATGCGGAGCCCCTCGTGTTGCAGCGGATCGCGAAAGGGGTCGTGTTTCTGACGCTCAACCGTCCCGGCCGGTACAACGTACTGTCCGAGCAGATGTTGGCTGCCCTGCACGGCGCGCTTGAAGCGATTGCCGCCGATGCGTCGGTGCGCGTCGTGGTACTGGGCGGTGCCGGCAAGGCGTTTTGCGCAGGTCATGACCTGAAGCAGATGAAGGCCAATCCGAGCTTGGAGTACTACCGGCGACTATTTGACGACTGCAGCCGGTTGATGATGCGGATTCAGACGCTGCCGCAACCGGTGATCGCACGCGTACATGGCATTGCGACCGCTGCCGGTTGTCAGCTCGTGGCCACGTGCGATCTCGCAATCGCTGCCGATGACACCCGCTTCGCCGTCTCCGGGGTAAACATAGGCTTATTCTGCGCGACGCCATCCGTCGCGCTCACACGCAACGTGGGGCGCAAGGCCGCGTTTGAAATGTTGGTGACTGGAGAGACCATCGACGCCGCCACTGCGGTACAGCGGGGACTGATCAATCATTGCGTGGCAGCGGATTGCCTCGATATGGAAATCGACCGGCTGGCGGCTACCATCGTCGCCAAGCCACCGTCGGTCATTGCGACGGGCAAAGCGTTGTTCTATCGCCAGATCGAGCTGGGCACCGCGCCTGCCTACCAACTCGCCGCGCAGTCAATGGCGTGCAACATGATGGACGACATTGCGCAGGAAGGCGCCTCGGCGTTCATTGCGAAGCGCGCCCCGAACTGGATCCGTAACGAGATCTAGAATTCGCCGCTTGGGAGAATCATGACCCACTGTGAGAAATTGAATTCGCCAAGTTGCCGGGCGTCGATTTGTCGACAACCGTGGTCGCATAAGGCGGGGTGTGAATCTCCACAGTGATGTGCGAGAGACCTATAAACCGTTTCAACAGTGCGTGATAAAAGGCCGGGCCGCGCTCAGCGACCTGGCTCACGACCGAAAGGATCGTGCCGAAATGGCCAGGACCGAGACGCCAAATATGCAGATCTACAAGTGTGTCGCCCGCGGATTCGACAGCCGCGCGTACTTTATCGGCCAGCGATTCACTGGGACTCAAATCGACCAAAATGGCGCCTGTGTCGCGAATGAGCCCATACGACCAGTTTGAAATAACCAAAGCTCCGAGCAATCCTGCGACCGGGTCCATCCAGAGCCAGCCAAAGGTTTTGGCAAGCACGAGGCCTACGATGGCGAGCGCCGATACTGCGGCGTCTGCAATGACGTGAATGTACGCTGCGCGCATATTGTGGTCACGCCCATCGACAGCGTCGCCGTGTTCGATCGACAACGTCAGGCTGCCGTTCAGCGTTTGGATATGCTGCTCTTCATCAGCATGAACATGGGCGTGTCCATGAGAGTGTCCGTGACTGTGTCCGTGACTGTGTCCGTGATCAGCGCCACTCAGAAGCCAGGCGCTCAGGAGGTTGACCGCAAGTCCGACAACCGCAATGGGAATGGCTTCATCGAAGTGGATGGCGATCGGCGCGAGGAAGCGTACGACGGCTTCATAGCCGATGAGGAGCGCAATCATCGCGAGAATAATCGCGCTGGTAAATCCAGCCAAATCCCCGAGCTTTCCGGTTCCGAACACAAAGCGCCGATCGTTCGCGTGCTTGCGCGCGTACACATAGGCCAGAGCCGCGATCAACATGGCGCTCGCGTGAGTCGACATGTGCAAGCCATCCGCGACCAGGGCTAAGGACCCAAAGAGGCTGCCGCCGATTATTTCCACAAGCATCATCACCGAACAGAGGCCGATGACCGCCCAGGTTTTGCGCTCGTTCTTTTGGTGACCCCTGCCTAGAAACACATGGTCATGGGCGACCCCTGATTGAGCGGATAACGGTTGATTCATAAGAGATCTAGAATGGGTGGCTGCACAACGGTTCTGGCCAATTGATAGGTTTCAGGATACCCTACCGGGGTATAGTTCTCAAGGCGGGAAGCTTCACATGGGTCATGTCTCGAAAGATAAGGAAAAGCTTTTAAATCGCGTCAAACGCCTGCGCGGTCAGATCGAAGCGATTTACAGATCGGTCGAAGCAGGTGATGAGTGCGCGCGGGTGCTGCAACAAGCCACCGCGTGCCGGGGAGCCTTGGACGGCTTTATCGCCGAGATGATTGAGGGTCATATTCGGGAGCATGTGATTGACCCAAAACTTGGTCGAGATACTCCCCAATCTCGGGCGGCCGGAGAGCTTATCGAAATCGTTCATCAATATTTGAAAAGATAGTAAGCGGTGGTGCCCTAGGGCTTCCGTTGAAAACCGTCCAGTCGGCGCAGCCGGGCCGTATCGCCGACGGGCTGGCGCAATTCGGCTTCGCGCATCAGCCACTCCGTTTCCGGTTTCGGATTCATGATCGCCCTGCGGCACTCTTCGAGCTGGTGTTTCAGCATCGGCAGCAAGTCTGCCTGGGGTTTATCGGCGGAGTCCGTGCCGAAATGCGTACTGCAAAAGATATGGAAGTACTCCGCGTAGAGCTCCTGATAGCACCTCATTGGATCGAAGAAGCTGGGGTCGTGCACGACGTTGCCGCCCACGTGGCTCGTGCACAGAAAACTGCAGGCCTTGCGAAGATACAGTCCGTGCTCGGCAATGACAGATCGGGTGTAGTCCTGCGCCGGATGGAAAGAGACGATGATGCGCCGGCGCACGCTGCCCCGAATTCGCTCATCGCGCAGATATTCGAACAGCGCCTTGCGGTGGATCAGCCGAAATGTCGCCTTTTTAAGCAGGGCAGCTTGCGTGCGCCTGAAGCTGGGAATCGCGACCTCGCGCATCAGTCCAGAATGTTCGTCCTCCCAGGTTCTGAACGCCGACGGGCTCTCCAATAGCCGGCTGGCGACCAATTGTTCATTGGGATTCGCGCTGTACAGCGCCTTGTGCACGCGATCTGTCGATTCGCGCATGAGGCGCTCGTGATCAACGGAATTCCGGTGCACCCCTTCACTCCCGTTAAATTATTTTTTCTCTTTGCGCCAAGCTCCGATTTCTCTATATACGCAGATTCAGGTTTTTGCTGAATCATGTCAATGCCATTGTTGGAATCTCTTGGCGATAGCCGCCGGGCGCAGCGCACAAAAAGATCATATGAGCTGTTCTTGTCAGACCTGCCGCGAGTCATGCGCAACTTACTGCATCGCAATATCGGGACGTTGCAGCGGCTGCGGCCACCGCTTGTTGCTCCTCGGCTTCAATCTTTGCCTCGCGTCCGGTGAGCAAAGGTTGATCGACCGCAGCCAAGCGCGCGGCCTCTTCCATCGTTAACAGTAGATCTGCCGCGGTCGTGACTTCGTTCGCAGGCCTCGCGAAAGCGGGCACGTGCGCCGCTATCGCCACGGCGATGCATACGCCAACAAAAAAACGAAACATGATTCTCTCCACAAGCTCACCGGCGGCGGGGTTTAAGCGCGCGCCAACGAAGCGCCGGTTAGAGGCGCTCAAAAACCGTTGTTTAGACGGACCGTGAAGGCTTTAGAGAATGGGTGGACGGATAAGCGGCGATTCGCCGCGAGAGGAGAATGCAATCGTCGGAAACCGCAGAGCCGGCGCTGTACGGTTGTACCAAGCTAAAGGCGCGGGTGAGGCAGTGGCAGCGAACGCCAGCGCAGTGGGACACAGATCAGAGCAGCAGCTCACCGTGTGGAGACCACCCGGACAACAAGACTTGTGAGCGATATCCTGACTCTCCGCAGAGGTCCGGCAGACTGATTCCATCAGCGGTGTAGCTGCGGCAAAAGCGAACACCGATCCTTGCAGACCGAGGGTGACCATCACGATCAAAGCGATGAACTGGCGCTTTATGGGCCAAAATTTTAGCACGATTTCGGCGATTTCAATGGGTATGCCTGTGATGTACGTCTGGATAGTGCTGATGGGCATGCTCAAGCGGTTCATGCACGTGCTCATGTGAGTGCGGTTCTTGGTCCGGTTGGTTGTCCGCATGCTGGTGCCGGTGATGAGCATCGTGGATATGAGAATGGGTGTGTTTCAAAGACGCGTGAGTATGTCGGTGCGCGTGGTGTTCGGTGAGATGCAGCAAAACGCCTGCTCCCATGCAAAGCCCCGCCAGGACTAATGTTCCCGTGAGGGGCGCGCCCAAGGCCACTGCCGATGCGGCACCGACAAATGGCGCTAAGGAGAAGTAAGCGCCAGTTCGAGCAGCCCCTAAATTTCGCAGTGCAACGACAAATAGCGAGAGGCTCAGTCCGTATCCCACAAAGCCGAGTAGTCCAGCCCGAAAAATCATCCCCCCGGTAGGGAATCGTGTTCCATAGGATAGGGCCATCACTATGCTTATAGGACCTGCGACCAGGCCCTTAAAGCAGGCGATCACCATCGCGTCATTGACGGATGCCTTACGCGTTAGATTGTTGTCGATTGCCCACGCCAGACACGCACCCGCTATCGCCAACGGTCCTACGATGCCAGCGGCACGAAACGCCGTGCCGGTCGATAGCAGGGCGCCGCCGGCGACGATCAGCGCCATTCCGAGGGCAATTCTGCGATCGAAGTTCTCCTTGAACGCGAACCATGCCAACAGCGCGGTAAATACCCCTTCGAGGTTCAGAGTCAGTGACGCCGTTGCGGCATCCGTCGCCCGTAGGCCGTACATGAGCAGGTATGGACCGAGCGCGCCGCCAAAAAAGCTGGCGCCCAGTAGCCATCTAAAGTCAGCGCCGCGCGGCAAGTTGATGCTCGCTTTTCCTTTGATCGTTGCACGCGTTGTCAACAACAAGCTCAGGCCGATTCCAGAACCTGCGTAAAGGAGTCCGGCTAGTAGCAGCGGCGAGGTTTCTCCCACCAACGTTTTCGCTAGCGGCGTGCTTAGGCCAAATAATACGGCGGCGCCCATGACCGCCCAGATACCGTTCTTCATGGATGCGTTCGGTGGACCAAAGGTTCACTATCTTACCTATGATCGAGTTCTAGCAGTTGAATATGAAAAGCACTGATGACTAAGGGCAGAGACAGCGGCATGCCGGCACTCGAGCAGTGGGAATCCTACTTCGACGCCGCGGGCGTGCTGGAGTCTTTAGGCTGTTGCGATACAAGCGGTGATGCCATCGAGTTCGGATGCGGCTATGGCACGTTCACGATTCCGCTCGCGCGACGAATCTTAGGCACGGTCTTTGCGCTGGACATCGATCCGCTCATGGTCGCCGCGACCACGGCACGCACCTTACAAGTCGGTTTGAAGAACATCATCGTCGAGCGGCGGGACTTCGTAACTCAAGGCTGCGGACGAGAATCTGGGTCGGTGGGTTTGGTGCTGCTATTCAATATTCTGCATATTGAGGACCCGGTAAGCCTATTGAGAGAAGCTCACCGAGCCCTTCGTCCCCAAGGAATTGTCGGCGTCATTCACTGGAACTACGACGCGAGCACGCCCCGAGGTCCGCCACTCGAGATCCGACCGCAGCCGGAACAGTGCCGGGCTTGGGCCGAACAGGCAGGATTGAGGCGGATTCGGGACCAAGTCCTCCCAGGTTCGCCGTGGCACTGGGGCATGGTAATGGAGAAACGCTAACCTGAGGTGATGTCGGCCCTTAGGTAAAGCCAGGCGGTCTTATCAGAAACCATGGGTCACTTCTTCTTCGTGCCCTTCCACTCAAGGTAGGACTTCCATTCCGCTTGCTCCGGCATACGCATCTGAAACTTGCCCCACATCACCGCATCTTTAAGCTCGTAAACCAAGAGAAACCGAGGTCCGGACGAGGAAGCTTCGGAGATGAAAATCGCCGTGTTCGAATCGGGGGTCGAGACCGAATAGTGAATGACGTGACCTTCGTTGTCGAAATAAATGGCCTTTAGCGGTTGGTTTTCGCCTTCCTGATAGACATAGAGCACGTCGCTGTGTTCACAGTCGAAGCTTGCCGGTCCTTTGCAGGCAGCGGAGTCGTCGCTACGGCGCACCAGCACGTGATGCTTCAGCTCAGTCTTGAAGGTGTACGTGCCGCTGACCTGAGCTTTGGCGGACCCTGCTTGCGCAAGCGCAATCCAAGTGCCTTCGAGAAAGCTCAGTCCCTTCCATGGATCTGCTGTCGCGGAAAAGGCCCGGTCATTGAGCGTTAGAGCAAGTACAAACAACGCCGCCACAGCAACGAGACTTTTCATTTTCTCTCCCCTCATTCCGCGAGCGAGGCCCATTCCTTTGCTTCTTGTCACTTTATCGCGGGTACTGAACGGCGAACTCACTTTCTAATTGCTCAATGATCGGGCAATTCGTCCCATGAGGTTGATCGCACGCTGCGACCAATCCTCGCAGAACATCGCGAAGTTTGGCCAATTCCAATAGTTTTTTTTCAACGAGGGCCAGTTTCGCAACCGCGAGAGACCGATTTTCCGTACATGCCCCCTTGGCGTCCAGTTTGATGAGTCGCTGCACTTCTTTTAGGGACATCCCAAGGGCCTGCGCCCGTTTGATGAAACGCACCCGGCTCGCGGTCGCCGGCGTGTAATAGCGAAAACCGCGCGAGCGTTTCGGCGGCAGCGCCACCAGGCCGCGGCGCTGGTAGTAGCGCACAGTCTCAATATTCACTCCCGCAGTACGGGCAACGTGACCAATTGTGAATTTTGCCTCAGTCATATTTGACTCCGTACCTAAGTACACGGTGTAGGCTACACCCCATGCAAACCGCTACCAAGCGATTGTGGGCGAGCGCCTTCGCGGCGATTGCGGGCTCGCTTTGCTGCGTCGCGGGCGACTGTTGCGTCTTTTGCTCTTACGGCTCGGTGGCTTGCCCGCCCATCCAAGAGCAGCGCAGTTGCTGTCATTAGTTTGGAGGTATTCTCGCCGGATCATCCCACGGTCTACAGCTCGACAACAATCAGTGTCTTGAAAGCCAATCGATGGGATTTGGAAGTGTGCAATGGAAACAACAATTGAGGAATGTGAGTGAAGCGCGCAACAAGATTGGCCCTATTCATGTCGGTTTTGGTGTCGGCACTATCGTCCGCTTGGGCTGCAGGCCAATCACAGCGCTGGACGGAATCACAGGCGAACTCCTGGTATGCCCAGCAACCGTGGCTCGTCGGGAGCAACTACGTCCCGGCTGACGCCATCAATCAGCTGGAAATGTGGCAGGCAGCGACATTTGATCCGCAACGCATCGACACTGAACTAGGCTGGGCCGAAGGGCTTGGCATGAATACGATGCGAGTATTCCTCCATGATCTGCTCTGGCAAGAGGATGCCGCGGGCTTTAGGAAGAGGATCGACCTCTTCCTCCGCATCGCTGATAAACATCATATTCATCCGATATTCGTGCTGTTTGACTCGTGTTGGGAGGAGGTACCGAAACTCGGTCCGCAGCATCCTCCAATCCCCGGAGTGCACAATTCGGGCTGGGTGCAAAGTCCCGGTGTGCCCGCCCTCAAGGATCCTTCGCAGTACCCACGGCTCGAGAACTACGTGCGGGGCGTGGTGGGTGCCTTCGCCAAAGATAAACGCATCGTGGCATGGGACGTTTGGAATGAGCCGGCGAGTACGCCCGAGGTGATCGCGCTCCTACCTCAAGTGTTTGCCTGGGCCCGAGAGGGTCATCCGTCGCAACCGCTGACAAGCGGAGTGGTTTATGACGATGCGGCCCCGACAGAACTAGCTGCGGAGCCGGCAGTGGTGGAGACCCAATTGGCGCAATCCGACGTCCTTTCATTTCACAATTACGGCTGGCCGGAAGGTTTCGAAAGAAGTGTGATCGCGTTAAAAAAATACCAACGCCCCGTTATTTGCACTGAGTACATGGCGCGTTCAGTCGGTAGCACGTTCGATACCGTCTTGCCGATCGCCAAGAAATATCGTGTCGGCGCCGTGAATTGGGGGTTTGTAGTGGGCAAGACCCAGACCAATCTACCGTGGGATTCTTGGCAGCGTCCCTATGTCAAAACCGAGCCCGCAGTATGGTTCCACGACGTGCTGCTTGCAGATGGCAAACCCTACCGGGAACGAGAGGCGGAGATCATACGCGAGCTCACTGGCGCGAAAACGGAATAGCTTTAAGTCGTGCCGGCGTTGCCGGCGTCCATATCTCCCTCGTCTGCGTGAAGCAAATTTATGGAATCATCGCCGGGTCGATCGGATACAGCGTCGGCAGCCAGCGTTCAAGGACAATCATCGGGAAGCCCAGCGTCAGCGTCGAGCGCGGACCCTTCGCCAGCAACAAGCCCTTCTTAATCAGCGCAGACACCGTTTCTCGCGCACGACGCTCTTCATACCCAGTGATTTCTGGTGCGCGTCCGCGCGGCACCTCGCCTTGATAAAATGCCTCGCGCAGCATTTCAAAGGAACCTTTCGGCAAGCGTCGCGCGACCACTTCATCGTTTACATAGAGTTCGATGCGCCGAATGATTTCGCCGGGCTGCAGAAGTTTGCGCATGAAATCGACTTGATCAGCGCACACTTCCAGAAAAAATCGGCAAAAGTCTTTGAGGCCCTCGGCAGACAAGGCGCCGCGACCGTCCAAATCATTCCTTCTGGTTGCATCGGCATAGGTCAGCGCACTCTTGTAGCGATCCACCGCCCGCGCGAGCCCCCGAGACACCGACCACAGACTGCTGCCCACCCCTAAGCGCAGCAGAAGCGCGTGCGACATTAGTCTCGCTACCCGACCATTGCCGTCAACGAATGGATGTATCCAAAGCAGCCGATGATGACCGGCCGCCGCTGAGAGTAACTGCTGAACTTTCGACAAGCGCTGCGGCTCATATGCCTCTTCAAAGCGCTTGATGAAGGCGCCTATCGCATTGGCACTGGGCGGCCAGTGCTGGCCCACGCGCACCAAGTCCTCGCGGAACTCACCCGGGATGACTTGCACGAGTCGATCACCATCGGCCGACTTCACCCATAACAATCGATCTGGCAAACGCTTGCAGAATTCTCGGTGCAGCCAGCGCACATACACTTCAGAGGTAGGCCACGCGTCCGGTGCGTCAATGCCGAAGTCGATGGATTTCTGCACCTCTATATGCGCGACCGCCTCGTACTGCAGATCGCGCTGGCGCTCATTACCATCGAAGTCGCGGGCCAGCGCTCTTTCGATGTCACGCGGTTGAGTCTGGTGGCCTTCGATGAAGTTGCTGTAGTAACAGTTCATCGAGCGCACCAATCGGCCCAACTCTTCTTGTACGGGCATTGACAGCGGGGCAGCTAATGCCGAACTCTGCTGCACCAGATCGAACGTCCGGTCCGACAATTCGGGCTCTGCCTCGCTGGGCAGCATCGGCTCCATTTGCGAAATATGCTGCGGTATCATGCCGCATATTTTGCCGGTACAAGTGATTGATTACTATATATTTATCGCTATAATAAACATGGTGTTATGCCGGTTAATATGCCGATAAAACTCAAGCGGCCTTTTTTGACTGCGCAAAGGCGAACTCGAGTGAGTTCACGTAGGCGCAAATTTGAATCTTCAATGGGGGGGTGGTCGCGATCGCGGAGGCGGGAGTCGAACTTGGCTCGCAATCGCAATTGAACAAGGTCGCGCTTCGCCTGAACCAGCGACCTAGGAAGACCTTGGGATTCAAAACCCCAGCTGATTAGCTTCGGGCCTGTGTTGCGCCGAGCGCTTGAATCCGCCCCCCTATTTTCAGCGGAACTCAAGCAAGACTCAAAGGAAGTAGTTTTTTTCGATGCCTTGATGACGAGGCGATGCCGACGGCCTCTCTCCTAGAGATCGCTTGTTGGACGACCTACGCGCGCAGCCTCCTCGAGTTCCACAACGCTCTTCGCTTGCTGCTGCGCGTACCAAAGCGCTGCATACCGTCCGTTTTGCTCAACCAATGCTTCGTGCGTCCCCTGTTCAACAATAAACCCCGCATCCAACACCACAATATGGTCCGCATACACGACCGTCGAAAGCCGATGCGCAATCACGAGCGTGGTACTGTGGAAAGAAATATCCCGGAGACTTTTCATTATCTCCCTCTCCGTGCGCGTATCGAGCGATGATGTGGCCTCATCAAACACATAAATGGTGGGTTGCTTGATCACCGCCCTTGCGATGGCAACGCGCTGCTTTTCTCCGCCTGACAGTTTCACACCCCTTTCTCCAACACGGGTCTCATACCCTTCCGGTAGAGTCATGATGAAATCGTGTAGATGCGCCAAGCGGGCCGCTGCCTCGACCTCTTCGCGCGTGCTTCCAGCCCTTCCAAACGCTATGTTAAAGGAGATGCTATCGTTGAAGAGAATCGTATCCTGGGGAACAACCGCGATCGATTCGCGCAGGCGAGTAAGTGAGACCTCAGGGATCGGAACGCCATCCAGTAGAATTCTCCCACTATCCGGTTCGATCAATCGCGTCAGTAGCCGCACGATCGTCGACTTCCCGGATCCGCTGTGACCAACAATCCCCAGCGTCCTGCCAGCGGGAGCCCGAAAGCTCACTTCTTTGAGAATTGCCCGATCAGAGTGGTAGGACACGCTTACCTTCGAGAATTCCAGCGCACCAGGACCCGTCAAGGGTGCCGAATCTCCCTTCGCCAACTCCTCGGACTTCTCGCGGAACAATTCGAGCATTTTGTGTAGATTGGCCATGCCATGCGACAGAGTCTGAACTGCAGACCCCAACATTTCGACTGGCCGCACGATCTGTAGCACGTAGGTGTTCATCAATACGAACGTCCCTATTGAGATCCTCCCAGCTTCGGTTTCGCGAGCCGCATAGAGGACCGTCAGACCGAGAAACGCCGTGTAGAGTGTCGACACGCACAGTCCATTGACCGCGAACTGCCGAGAGAACCGCACCCACTCTGCTTCTGTCCGCACTAATGCGCCACGGACACTTCGCTGAACCACTGTTTCGGCCGCAAAGTACTTCACCGTCTCGTAGTTCAGGATACTGTCGGTCATGACGGCATTCGCATCGATCTGAGCAGCCGAGCCGCACTTGGCGGCCTTTTGAGTCCTGCGCGCTGCAAAGACGAACAAGACGGTATAACAAACGATCGCTGCAGAAAAAAACAAGAGGAACGCGGGCTGATCGAGGCGGCTCAGAACCACCACGATCGTTGCGAGTTCCATCGCGATCGGCAGTGTGCCGAACATCAGGGTATGCAGTACCACCATGAAACCCTGTATGCCATTGGTCAATGTCTGCGTAACAGCACCTGTCTGCCGATCCAGATGAAACCGCAGTGGCAACTTCATTACGTGGGCAAACAAACGCTCGCTCAAGGTGCGAACCATGCGCTGCTCGGCTCCCGCGTAGAAAAGTGCTCTAATCTCCCCTACCGAGCGCGCGAGCCCTTGACTCAGCACGTACAGCCCTATGACGAGAGCGACCGGAACTGTCGACGTTTTCACGTCGCCGGCAAACCGGTCGACCACGAGCTTGAGGGCGACCGGCCCAAGTCCAATCAATACAGAAGCGATCAGGGTCAGCAACAGAGCGGCAGCGAGGCGAATTTTGACGAATCGATCGGCTTCATTCCAAATGAGTGCGATCACCTCGCGAAGATCGCCCAGACCACGTTCAGCCTTTGTTCTCTCCATGTTGGTAACCCTCGCCTACCGAACGAAGGAGCGCAGCATGACAGCCATGGTCATCCCAGCCAAACTCTTAGTGTGATATCGAGACGCGATCCTACATTTACATTTACAGCTGAATTTAAAAGCATGTGCTAGTCCTCGCACTTCGAAGGCGCCGCCGACGGCTCGGTTCCGGCATCAAGATGACACGGCCACACGCTTACGGTTGAAAAACCGTGAAACGCTTCCACACCGATCACCCAAAAAAGCTGCGACGGCGTTGTGCGTCCAATGTCAGGAAAGTGCCTCTCGTTGCGGTCCTTGGTCATCGGCCGCTTTGTGGTACGCATTTTGGCGCGATCCGTAAGTCGCTCGTCAGCGCGGGCGCGGCACCGGAGCGAATACAACAACGACAACCCAGTTCGGCCCAGTGCCCTCCTTCTCTGCATGCAAGGCTAGATTGGCGAGGAATCCGCTTCCTCGCCACGCTGCCTGGTACTCACGCGGTTCACTACCAACTCGCGGGTACAGTGAGTCTCCCAAGTTCTTCGGGTCCGACGCATGCTCATAAGAAGGCGCGCCATACATGGCAGTAAGGCCTGCGTAAACAGCGTCGAAATCTGAAACAGCATCATCGTAGGTATGCCGGGCGGTGTGTAAGTCGCCGATTAGCAAAACTCCGTCTTTGCACAGATATGTGATGTATACGTCGCGATAAAAGGCGTGGCCCGAAAATCGGTGTTGGTTAACGAGCGACGGGTCTCCTAGCTCCTTCGATCCAAGGGCTAGCTCGTGCTCGGAAATTGCACCGCATGAGCCTCCAAGTTCCGAACCGCGAAAGTCGGCGGCCACCGTAGGCGAGGCGAGGATCGCGAACGATATTATTAGGGCGCGGACTCTACTTCGATTTCCCGAGCAAGCCAGCTCGCTAAATGCGGAGAAGGCGACTGGAATGTCAGACAGCATCCTTACGGCCCTCCTTACGTCCGAACCGCAATAAATCACTTGTCGCACGGTTCGTCAAACGCTCATGCGAGCGGCCGCTTTCTTTCTGCCATTTAGTCTACTCGAATGTCTCAAACTGGCCGGCTGGCGACAGAAGCGACGGCGCCGGCATCACGATCCACCGACCAGAGTTCGGATAGCTCCACTCAGATTGGTCCGAGCGTTGCCCTCAAAACGCTCGTAGGCGGGCTGCGAGTGATAAATCCGTGGTCGATCCAAGAATGACTGAAGTATCGCCGCTCGTTTTGAACGGTATATGATCCCCGGCACCCACCGGTATTCCCGCCTCACGTCGCGCTCGAATTCGTCATAGCGACTCGGGTCAGCACCGAGAATCGCCAAATCGATGTCGACCACCAGTCTGGAGTCGTCATCCACGGGCAATGCCACGTGGCGCGTCGCCATGATGTGCGCACGGATTCGGGCCACCGATTCTGATGGCACACCGACATGCTCGCCAAATTCCGCCGCCCAGTTCGCGCTCCGCTCCTCGTTTGAATTCGACATGGGTTCGTAGATCGCGTCGTGAAACCAGAGCGCGCATTCCACTTCGGCCGGATAGGCTGCGAGGTGTTTGAATTCGTCGAGCAGCGAGAGACACTCATCGATGTGTCGCGGCGTGTGGTATGCACGGTGCTTCTGCGCATACGCAGACTCCAATCGAGAAAATGTGTCCGTCTCGGGCGGGGCGCCGAGCCCGCGAAGCATCGCCCGCCAACGTTCGCAGTTCATCGCGCGAAACGGGGTGCGTCGTCGCGTCGCAGGCCGATGGCCTGCAGCGCGTTCTTTCCCGCGAGCACCAGATACAGCCATGCCTTCTTCCATCGGCCGGTTAGAAGGACAATATGGACGTGCCAGCCTTGCTCACGTCGTGCGCTGTAGCCGCTATAGAGCACGCTGTAGGCGCCCGGGTCACCGACGCGTTCGCGCGCCAGGGCCTGGGCGCGTGTCATACCAAGCACGAGCATTTCTGAGAGATCGGCCGGAGACGGCTCTCCTGCGTCCCGAGGGAAACTGAGGAGGTAGTAATCCGGGATCATGTCCCGGCGTATCCGGTACAAGGTGCACGACTGACCGCTAGACAAGCCGAATGTGTCAGCGATTTCATGCATGTTCACGACTCCCAAAGCGCCACCACACCGGCACTTAGCTTAGCTTAGCTTAGCTTAAGCGGCCAACGCCCGCTCCAGGGGAGACCAGTATTGGCGAACGAGATCGCCTCTCCATCAGATCCGTGGTGCTTGCGTGTGCTCTGCTTGAGTTGCGCTGAAAATAGCGCGAAACCCAAACTGACTTTCTTGTACATCGCGCGGATAATTATACTTCTGACAAATGAAAACCAACCTCGCCAAGCGAATCCTGGCCTACGGGGCAATGCTGCCGGAGGGAACACCCCTCACGGCTAAGTCGCTCCTTCATTTGGCAAGCCGGGCTGCTACCGATCAGGCACTTTCCCGGCTCACACGCCAGGGCAAACTCATGAGATCGGGGCGAGGCATGTATGTGCGCCCGATTGAAAGCCGTTTCGGTACTCGCACACCTTCTCCAGAGAAGGTCGTGAGCGAGACGGCAAGACTGCGCGGAGAAACGGTTGCTCCCCATGGTGCCGCCGCGGCAAATCGGTTGGGACTGACGACGCAAGTGCCCATGCGCACGATTTATCTCACTTCGGGTCGCAGCTGATGTTTAAACCTCGGCGCACAAAGTATTGAGCTAAAACATGCTCCACGCTGGCAGCTGACTAATGCGGGCCGGCCGTCCGGTGAAGTGGTGCGAGCGCTTGCATGGGCTGGACGTCTGCAGGCTCACGAGTTTCTCGCTCGCATTAAGCAAGAACTGCCTGAAGAGGTCCGTAAGGAACTCATGGCTTCTCGAGGTGCTTTGTCTCGGAACTGCGGCAGCACATCGACGCTCAAGTCAAGACAACTCCCGGGTATTGGATCGGCTACGGAGGCACCTTCGAGCAGCTCATTTCCGCAAGCCAACGATTGGCTATTGTGGTGCCTGTCACGCTCGTCGTTATTTTCGGGCTGCTCTTCATGGCGTTTGGCTCCGTGCGCGACGCGTTGATCGTGTTTAGCGGCGTGCCCCTGGCGCTCACCGGTGGGGTAGTAGCGCTAACCTTACGCGGGATTCCGTTTTCCATTTCCGCCGGCGTGGGTTTTATTGCGCTCTCCGGGGTTGCGGTGCTCAATGGGCTGGTGATGATCGCCTTTATTCGCAAGCTGCGCCAAGGCGGGGACTCGCTCGATGAAGCCATTACAGTGGGCGCTGTTGGCCGTTTGCGCGCCGTGCTGATGACGGCACTTGTGGCCTCACTCGGCTTCTTGCCGATGGCATTTAACGTGGGTGCGGGCGCCGAGGCGCAGCGACCTCTGGCAACGGTGGTGATCGGTGGCATCGTTTCCTCGACGCTGTTGACCTTGGTCGTGCTCCCGGCGTTATATCGCCTCGCGTATCGATTATCCGAGCGCGATGCAGCAGGACGCTGACCGAAGACGCGCCCAAGCGCCGGGATCGAGAGAACCTGGCTAATCCGGGGGCGGGTAATCGATTTGTGGTTCGCTCGTTGTGGTCGAATTGGGCGCCGTTCTGCAATATTCGGCTCCAATCCCCGGTATACTTCCTGTCGAATGTGTGTTTTGGCGTTCCATCAATCGATAGCGGAAGCTTAAATCGCGGATCATGTTGCACCGTATTTTCAGCCTGACGATGTTGCTAACCAGCCTGTTCTTCGCGGGCTTGCCGACATTCGCCTACGCTGAATGCGTACCGATCCATGATTGTTGCCCGAGTGGCCCACTAGCGCCGTGCAGCGTTGAAGGATCAGCCGCTGCGCCGTCCAATGATGTTCAACCGTGCTGCGCCGTAAGTCCAAGTGCCCCCGCAGTGTTTACCGTAAGCGCATCATCGAACGATTTCCACAAACACCTAAAGCGTTCCGATGTACCGGTGATACAGGCATCCCCGGCGATTTCGCCGACGGCCTATGTTGAATCGAGCCGTTCAGCTGCCATTTCTGCGGCATCTTCTTTTAGTCCTTCCTATGCGTTGCTCTATCTGAGCACCGGGCGCCTGCGCCTTTAAACCTCGCCTCGTTTTGGGCCATTGCTGGCCCGTGTCTTCACCATTACGGTCTTCAATGCGCGATTTCGCGTACGTTCGTTACGCGCAACTCGAATTCGATTTGAAGCGCAAATGGAGTTGATCCTTGGTGTTGTTTTAATTGGCAACTCACTGTTGGGGAGATTTGACATGAAAAGGCTACTACCAATCGTCCTAGTGCTGGCCGGCATTGCTGCCGCCCAAGCGGGATCCGTCAGCACCGAGCAGTCTCTGGCCGCGCGGCGAGCGGAATGCTTTCTCAAGCACGGGCACCTCATGGAAAAACCGGCGCTTAGGAACGAGCGGTTCTGCTGGCAAGTCCATGCGTACCTAATGGAACGAAATTAATCGCATTGGCGGGACGACGGATGTATACGACGAAGACCGTCGTCTCGCCATTTTATTGTCAGCGCAAAGAGGGGATGTATCGACGCCTCGGCGCCGACTGCCCCGTTGCATGACGATGTCTTTGTCTGGAGAACAACGTGAAACTTTACCGATCCTACCTGCGGCCCCTGGCGTCTTGCTCTTTGCTGCTGGCGTTCGTTGCGCCTGCGTCGCAGGCGGCATCGTTGGATGCACTGCTTGATCCCCCGCATCACGCCGCCGAACGACCGACGGACGACACAACACCCGTCTTGTCGCTGGATGAGGCCGTGCGGTTGTCGCTCATTGATCAGCCCATCCTGAGCGGCCACGAGGCGGTGATCAACGCCAACGAGCGGCAGGCCATCGCCGCGGCGCAATTGCCCGACCCAAAACTTTCCGGTGGTCTGAAAGAATTGCCGGTGGACACGAGTGAGGCGTTCAGCGTGCGTCGCGACAATTTCACTGAATTTACCGTCGGATTAAGTCAGGAGTTCCCCCGCGCCAATAAGCGTCGGCTCAAGGGCGAGCGCAAGCAGCTCGATGCCGAGACCGAACGCGCGGCGCTCAGTAGCGACCGGCGCGCCATACGCCGGGATGCCTCGCTCGCCTGGCTCGATGTCTATGAATCCGAACAAGGGCTGACGTTGGCCCGGAGCCTCTCTGTGGAAGCCGCCCTGCAAGTGCAGTCGCTTGAAAAAGACTATGGCAACGGCAAGGCATCGCAGGCCGATTGGTCGGCAGCCAAAGTCGAAGCGGGTTTGGTTCAAGATAAGGAACACGACTGGCTGCACCATGCCCAGCGAACGCGCGCAGGCCTTGCGCGCTGGATCGGCGATGATGCCCAGCGGCCGCTCGCAGGCACTCTGTCATTGCCCCCACCGCCCAGTGCGCTGCCTGAACTCATGGCGGCGGTCGATCATCATCCGGTGATTGGCGGGTTGGATACACAGATCGAAGCCTCGGCGACAGACATTGCTCTCGCCCGACAAGCGTACAAACCAGATTTTTCCGTGGAAGGATATGTGGCTTACCGGCCCGGCTTCTCCGATTTCGTCGGTATCCAGGTGAGCGTTGGACTGCCGTATTTCACCAAGAACCGTCAAGACCCGGAACTGGCGGCCGCATTTGAGCGATCGCGCTCTGTTAAGGATCGCAAGCAAGATTTATTGCGTGAGATGCACGCCCGGGTGAGCCAGGACTACCTCGACTGGCATCACTATCGGGCGCGGGTCGGCGAATTCGACACGGCGATCATTCCCAATGCCATGCGCCGCATCGAAGAGGCGCGCGGCGCTTACCAAGCGGGACGCGGCAGCTTCGATGCCGTGCTATTGGCCCGACGCAGCCTGCTCGACATTCAGTTGCAACGACTCGCGCTCGCCGTCGAAGGAGCGCGCGCGCAGGTCCGCCTTCAGTATTTCGCTTCCCCTCAAGATCGCCCGGGAGAGTCTCCGTGAATCGCAATTCCAATTTTCTATTGCTGGGTTCCCTGGTAGTGGGGGGCGTCGTTCTTGGCGTGAGCCTGCTGAAGCACGGTCACGCGGAAAATCCAAAGGTAAGTGCCTGCGGTGATGCCGCGCCCGCCTATTGGTACGACCCCATGACGCCGCAACAGCACTTCGACAAACCAGGCAAGTCACCGTTCATGGACATGCAACTGGTGCCGAAGTGTGCCGCCACCGCGGAGGCGCCCTCGGGTAAGGCGGCGCCGGACGCGGCAAGCGGCGGCGAGCGCAAACCGCTCTACTGGTTCGATCCTATGAAGCCGCAGCAGCACTTCGACAAGCCGGGCAAGTCACCTTTCATGGACATGCAGCTGGTCGCAAAGTACTCGGACGACGCTGCGGGCTCCACTGGGGCGCCGACCGGCAGCATCGCCATCGATCCGCGTGTGGTGCAGAACCTTGGGATTCGTCTCGGCGCTGTGGAGCGAGGCAGCTTCGCCCGCACCGTCGATACCGTCGGCGTGGTGGCCGTCGATGAGCACCGGATCGAGGCGATCGAAGTGCGTCAGCCGGGTTGGGTCGAAGAACTCAACGTGCGTGCAGTCGGGGATTCGGTGCGCCGCGGGCAACGTCTCGCCGGGGTCTACGCGCCGGATTTGCTGGCGACCCAGCAAGAGTTGCTGATTGCGCGCAACGCGGGCGATCCACAGTTGATCGAGGCCGCGAGGCACCGCCTCGCCTTGTTCGGTCTCTCGGCGACGCAGATTGCGCATATCGAGAAAACCGGGCAAGCCGAGCGGCGCGTCGATTACTACGCACCCTTCGACGGCTACGTCATGGACTTGGGCGCGCGTCAGGGCGCGGCGGTGGCGCCGGGTACGGTGTTGTTTCAGCTTGCAGCTCTGGACAGTATCTGGATCAACGCCGAAGTGCCCGAGAATCAGGCGGCGTGGATCAAGACCGGTGATCCGGTGACCGCGGAGCTACCGGCCCTCCCCGGTGAACACTTTGAGGGCCAGATCGACTATCTCTATCCGGAGCTGATGCCAACCACCCGCACCCTCAAAGTACGAGTGGTCGTCAAGAATCTTAAGCAGCGCTTGCGCCCCGGTATGTTTGCCACCGTGCATCTGGGCGGGACGATGCTGGATCAGGTGCTGATGATACCGACGGAGGCGGCGATCAAGACCGGCACGCGCACCGTCGTGATCGTCGCCGATGATGGCACGCATTTTCGACCGGCACTGGTCCGGGTCGGCGCGGAACACGCCGGCCGCTCCGAGATTCTCGAGGGTTTGAGCGCCGGCCAGAACGTCGTCGCCTCGGGACAATTCCTGATCGACTCCGAAGCGAGCTTGCGGGGGGCGTTTGAGAACCTCGCCGGATCGAACGAACCCCAAGACAAGACTGCGAAACCAGAGCTCATGCCGGCGCCCTCGACGCAAGCGCCAGATGGTGTGCATTGATATGTTAGGCGCTCTCATTCGTTGGTCGATTCAGAACCGCTTCCTGGTGCTGATGGGCACTTTGCTGCTCACCGCCTGGGGCGTTCATGCAACGCTCTCGACGCCGCTGGATGCGCTGCCGGATCTGTCCGACACGCAGGTCATCATCCGCACCGAGTTCCCGGGCCAGGCACCGCAGGTGGTCGAGGACCAGGTTACGTATCCCTTGACCACGACAATGCTGTCGGTGCCCGGCGCGCGAACCGTGCGCGGTTATTCATTTTTTGGCGATTCCTACGTATACATCATCTTCGATGACAAGACTGACTTGTATTGGGCTCGATCCCGGGTGCTGGAATACTTGAATCAAGTGACCGGCCGGTTGCCGGCCTCCGCAAAACCGACGCTGGGACCGGATGGCACGGGCGTCGGTTGGATCTACGAGTACGCGATCGTCGATCACAGCGGGCAGTACGACATCTCGCAACTTCGGGCTCTGCAGGATTGGTTCCTGAAGTACGAATTAAAGAGCGTACCCAATGTGGCCGAAGTGGCCAGTCTTGGTGGACTGGTCAAACAATACCAGGTCGTACTCGATCCGGATCGGATGCGGGCGCTCGGCATTACAATTGACAAGGTTAAATCCGCGATTCGCGATTCGAACAATGAGACCGGCGGGTCTGTTCTGGAGATGGGCGAGGCCGAATACGCGGTGCGTGCGACCGGGTATCTTAAAAACCTGGACGACTTTCGCAGCGTCCCGGTCGGACTCGGGTCAGGTGGCACACCGGTGTTGCTTGGCGATGTCGCCCGTGTGCAGATTGGTCCGGAAATCCGTCGCGGCATCTCCGAACTTGACGGCAAGGGTGAAGCGGTCGGCGGTGTCATTGTCATGCGAGCAGGTAAAAACGCGCTCGAAACCATTGATGCGGTAAAGACCAAGATCGCGAGCCTGCAACAGGGGTTGCCGAAGGGTGTGGAAATCATCGCGACCTACGACCGGTCGGAACTGATCCACCGATCGGTGGCTACCCTGCGTGACCGACTGATCGAGGAATTCATCGTTGTCACGCTGGTCTGCGCACTATTTCTGTTCCACTTGCGCTCCGCGCTGGTTGCCATCGTGAGCTTGCCCTTAGGTATTCTGGCCGCTTTCTCGGTCATGAATTGGCAGGGTGTCAATGCCAACATCATGTCATTGGGCGGCATCGCGATTGCGATCGGCGCGATGGTCGATGCGGCCGTGGTCATGATCGAAAATGCGCACAGACACGTCGAGGCCTGGAACCACGCCAATCCAGGCCGACGCGCGACGACGCTTGAGCAATCAAAGTTGATCGCGGAAGCCGCCGCGGAAGTGGGCCCCGCGCTTTTCTTCAGCTTACTGATCATTACCTTGAGCTTTATTCCAGTCTTCACCTTGGAGGCCCAGGAAGGCAAGCTTTTCGGCCCGCTGGCATTTACCAAAACGTATTCGATGGCGGCCGCGGCGGGACTCTCAGTCACGCTGATCCCGGTCTTGATGTTCTACTTCATCCGCGGTCGAATTCCGCAGGAGCGCAGCAATCCACTCAACCGAGTGCTGATCGGGATTTATCGGCCGCTACTTGACGTGGTTCTGCGTCACCCCAAGACGACGCTGGGGATTGCGTCGCTGCTGATCGTTCTGAGCATCGTCCCCCTCACTTTACTGGGCAGCGAATTCATGCCACCCCTGGTCGAGGGTGACTTGCTTTACATGCCTTCCGCGTTGCCCGGTCTGTCGGCGGACAAAGCGTCTCAGCTGTTGCAGCAGACGGATAAAATCCTGATGCGCTTTCCGGAGGTCGAGCGTGTGTTCGGCAAGATGGGCCGCGCCGAGACCGCGACTGACCCGGCTGGCTTGGAGATGTTCGAGACCACCATCCGCTTCAAACCGCCATCGCAATGGCCACGCGGCATGACTCAGGATCAGCTGATCGATGAGATGAATGCGGCACTGACTATACCGGGCCTTTCCAATCTTTGGGTGCAACCGATCCGAAATCGCATCGACATGCTCTCGACCGGCATCAAGAGTCCGGTCGGTATCAAGATCGCAGGCCCTGACTTAAAGGTGATCGAGAAGATCGGCGAGCAGGTGGAGGCCACCGTCAAAGCCGTGCCCGGTACCCGCTCGGCGTACGCGGAACGGGTGCGCGGCGGACGCTATGTCGAAGTGCGAATCGACCGCATTCGCGCCGCGCGGTTCGGCTTAAGTCTCGCCGACGTGCAGCAGGTGGTGGCCCTTGCGATCGGCGGTGAGAACATTGGCGAGACCGTTGAAGGCTTACAGCGCTTTCCGATCAACCTTCGCTATCCCCGTGAACTGCGCGATTCGGTCGACAAGCTCGAGGTTCTGCCGATCGTCACCGCCGCGGGTGCAACGACAACGCTGGGCGCGGTGGCGGACCTTGTCGTCACCGATGGTCCCCCGCAGTTGCGCAGCGAGAACGCGCGGCTCAACGGTTGGGTGTACGTCGACATCACCGGTCGCGATCTGGGGCGGTATGTAGCAGAAGCGCAGAAGCTCGTCAGTCAGCGCGTCAATCTGCCCCCTGGATACACAATTACCTGGTCCGGACAATTCGAGTACTTGGAGCGGGCGGCCAAGAAGCTGCAACTCGTCGTGCCATTCACGCTGGTCATCATCTTTATACTTCTTTATCTGACCTTCAGAAGCTTCGCATCAGCCGCGCTGATCATGGGTACTTTACCCTTCGCACTGGTAGGCGGTTTCTGGCTGCTGTTCTTGCTCGGTTACAACCTCTCGATTGCCTCCGCCATTGGCTTCATCGCGCTCGCGGGGGTCGCGGCGGAGTTCGGGGTCATCATGCTGATCTATCTCGATCATGCGATCGCCAAGCGGCGCGCGGCAAACAAATTCCATACCCTCACCGATTTAATCGCGGCGATCGAAGAGGGCGCGGTTCTGCGGGTGCGGCCCAAGGCCATGACGGTCGCAGTCATTATCGCGGGGCTCTTGCCCATCATGTTCGGCGGCGGCACGGGTTCGGAAGTCATGCGGCGGATCGCAGCACCCATGGTCGGCGGTATGATCACGGCGCCGATCCTCTCAATGCTCGTGCTGCCGGCGGCGTATCTACTCATTCATCGGCGCTCACTCGCCAAAGCGACACCTTAAGTCACGGAGACCATCATGCTGATCAAAGTTGCCCATCCACACCCCATCAAATCATCGGAAATCACTCCGGAGGCTGTGCATACGGACCGCCGTCGCTTTCTCCGGCAAATGGGTCTGGTGACGGCGGGCGCGGCGCTCGCCGGCTATGGGCGCACTGAGCCCACCACTGCTGAAGCGAACCTTGCGCCCCTCAACGTCGTGCGTAAAAGTGAGATGGCGGGAGGAGAGAACGTTACGGCATACGCAGACATTACGCACTACAATAATTTCTACGAATTTGGCAGCGCCAAAGAAGATCCGGCCCGCAATGCCGGCCGGCTACGCACACGACCCTGGTCGGTGGTCGTCGACGGCGAGTGCGAGGCGCCGGGGCGCATCGACATCGATGAGTTGCTCAAACCCCAGGCGCTGGAGGAGCGCATCTATCGCCATCGCTGCGTCGAGGCGTGGAGCATGGTGGCTCCTTGGATCGGGTTGCCGCTGTCGGATCTGCTCAAGCGCTTTAAGCCCACATCGAAAGCCAAGTACGTCGCATTCACCACCTTATACGATCCGAAGCAGATGCCCGAGACCGCGCGCGGTGTGCTCAGTTGGCCCTATCGCGAAGGCCTGCGCATCGACGAAGCCATGCACCCACTCGCTTTCCTGTCGGTGGGACTCTACGGCCGCGTGCTGCCGAATCAGGATGGCGCGCCGCTGCGTCTGACCTTGCCTTGGAAGTATGGCTTTAAAAGCATCAAATCCATTGTCAGGATTCAATTTACGGAATGGCAACCGGAAACGACTTGGAATCAACTGGCGCCGCAAGAATACGGTTTCTATTCGAACGTAAATCCTGCCGTCGATCACCCGCGCTGGAGTCAGGCGCAGGAGCGGCGACTGGGCGAGTTGTTCAAGCGCAAGACGCTCATGTTCAATGGGTATCCAGAGGTCGCTTCGCTCTACTCGCGCATGGATTTGAGGTCACAGTTTTGAATCGACTTTTGCCGTGGCGAGTGGCCGCCTGGGCGCTGGGCATCATTCCACTGGTGTTCGCTGTTAAATGGACCGTCCAGAGCAGACTTGGACCCAATCCGGTGGAGTTTCTGGAGCACTACACTGGCGATTGGACGCTGCGTCTATTGCTCACGACCTTAGGCATGACCCCGTTGCGCATGCTCACTCGACTTACCGAGCCGATTCGAGTGCGTCGCATTCTCGGTCTGTGGACGTTTGCATTCCTGTGCTTGCACTTTTCGATGTATCTCATATTTGATTTGAGCTTTTCGGTTGCGCAGCTTGCAGAGGACCTAGTCAAGCGAACCTACATCACTTTGGGGTTCACCGCTTGGCTTATGTTGCTTTCCTTGGCAGTAACTTCTACTACTGCCTGGCAACGTCGACTGAAACGCCGCTGGATTACGCTGCACCAGCTCATTTATCCGGCCGCGATCCTGGGCGCAATTCACTACCTCTGGCTAGTGAAGGCCGATACCCGCGAACCACTGATCTATTTAGCCATTCTACTGATATTGCTCGCGTTCCGGCTTCCATGGTCGCAGTTAGTGAGTCGTTGGCGACTGCGAACATCAGCCATATTGAAACCATGCGATCCGCCTGATTGACGTCAAAATGGGCATCTATGTAATCTGCGCGAACACCATCTTCTATCGGAGGGCATGCCAAGCGGAAACGGATTTCGATTGCGCCGCTCACGCTGATGATCGTTTGCCGACAGCAGTCAATCATTCCGCAAATCAATTGGCGCTGCCGCGCTGGGGACTTTGCGGGCTGTTTTTGCCAGGCCGTTCTTTCATTGAGCGCTTTTACGCATTCTCAGCGTGGCCAACGCCTCGAAATCGACATTGGCTGTCGTAATTGCGAATAGTGCGGCTGGCGCATTCGCGCCAATTGCGCCCACGGTCGCGCGCTACCGTCGGAGCGGCAGCCCAACGCTTAATGGGGGTCGCAAAAAAACGCTTGACTCGAGGGATGCTTCAAGGTTTAGCCTGTTCTCATCGCGATAGGGCACCCGTGAATCCCTCAACGGAGGCGCCGAAACTGGAGGGTTAGCAATATGGTCAGGAGCAGACAACGAAACGAAACGTGGAAGTATTCAGTGCCGGCTGTGTGGTGTGCGACGATGCGGTGGAACTGGTCAAGAGGGTCGCCGGTCCTAATTCTGAAGTGACCGTCCATGATATGAAGGACATCAACTCGGTCAAACGCGCGAAATCGCTCGGCGTACGCTCAGTGCCGACGGTCGCCATCGACGACAAGCTGGCCTCGTGTTGCGAAGGCCGTGGTATCGACGAAGCGATCCTGCGTCTTGCCGGTCTGGGACGCGCAGGGTAAGCCGTGGTGCGGCAGGTTCAACGAGCTGGAAAATTCATAGAGGCAGCCGCGTCAGTGCCCGTGAACGACAAAGCCGTTTCGAGAGTGCACATGTTGACGATTGGAAAATTGGCTGCTCGTGTAGGCATCAGCACGGAGGCGTTACGCTATTACGAGCAGGAAAAACTGATTGTACCGAATGCCAAAAGCGGTGCCGGTTACCGACTCTACCACCCCGATTCACTCACCCGCATCCGCTTCATCCGTCAGGCACAGCAATGCGGTTTCACCATTGCTGAAGTCCGTGAATTGCTGGTTTTGCAGTCCGGGGCGAGCGCGCGCCTTCAGTGCTGGAAGCTTCCCCAAAGGTCAAGTGCATCCGCTGGCGCCAGAGGTCAGTCCTGGCGAGAGAAGCACCTGCCACGGCAGCAGCGTCCTTGGCAGCAATGCCAGCCTAGCAAACAACAAGATCGTTCCAAATCCCTTGCGGTGATGGTCAGGGTGAACCATGCCAAATGTTAGCGAGGCAAGATTGAGCCACTTTCTTTGCATCGCATTGATGCCGCCGAAGGCTACGACTCGACCTTCCGCCTCGATGATTACGAAGAGAGATTTTCCACTCCTCAGCCATTCAGCAAATAAACCGTCGTAGCCCACTGGAAAGTGTCCGGCTTCATTTAGCTGATAGATCGCCTTGCAGCTTCCGTAATCTCGTTCTGTCAGCAGCCGTATATGACACGTAGGAAGTGATTCCAAGTTGCCGCGGATTCGAAAGCGATGAGAAGAAGAATCACAAGCCCACCAAAGATATCGCCTGGGCCCCAACGCTGGTTATATCAGTGCTGTCTCCACCGGTACTCAATTAGGGCGCTCCACTAGTAACGAGCGCCCGCTTGACTTTATACCCGGCCCGCTCCAACGACTCTTTCGCGCTCTTGAGCATGGGTAATAGCATCGATGCCTTGGAGTTAGTGTCAGCGTTTAAGTGTATATCCGCATCAAGAGGAACCCGCAGCGCGAGTAGCTTCTTCCCAACTTGGTCGCACGATACGTCGGAGTCGGCAACTATGCAGGTCTGACGTGCGGAAAAGTGTATTTGGACCGTCGGTCTGGACGCAGACTGCGCGTGCGCATTCACCGTCAGGATCCCCGCGATTGCGATTAAAGTTATGAGTTGTCGCATCCGCGGCATTTGTGCGCTCCTTGCAATCCGGCGGGGCTCTACAGTCCTCGGCCCAAGCTTATCGCACGCCGCGAATGGCCGCTTTGAGGGATGCATCCTTATGTGATGAAGTTCCGATTTTCGCCGGTTTGGCGACAAATGAGACGGCACGAGCATCATCCACCGACAAGAGTTCGGATAGCTCCACTCAGATTGGTCCGAGCGTTCCCCTCAAAACGCTCGTAGGCGGGCTCCGAGTGATAAATCCGTGGTCGATCCAAGAATGACTGAAGTATCGCCGCTCGTTTTGAACGGTATACGATCCCCGGCACCCACCGGTATTGAGCTTTCGGGCTCATGATTTATGAGCTTACCGATTCATAGGTAACACTCCGTTCCGGCCCCCTGTGTCAAGGTAGTTGTCGCTTCCTTCCTATCATAGATCCTCAGAGATCTTGAGAACCCAGGGACGACATAATGACCAAAGCATATTCGATAGCCTTTAAGCAGAAGATGGTCGAACGGCTG
>Ga0179587_10000061_pt1 | contig 50891 bp, 61 predicted proteins | sample CZODoug2_1_08_16_FD_185932 | JGI IMG/M metagenome (GOLD analysis project Ga0179587, IMG submission 185932) | Vadose zone soil fungal communities from Angelo Coast Range Reserve, California, USA - CZODoug2_1_08_16fungal | ecosystem: Environmental > Terrestrial > Soil > Vadose zone | place: USA...
TCACTAGGGATGCCGAAGGCGTGTGGATGGTTCCTACCGGTTCCAAGCTCACCGACGAGCAATACGCGAGCTTCAAGGCGGGTGAGCTCTATGTGAATGTGCACAGCGCCATGCATCAGCCGGGTGAGATTCGCGGTCAAATTAAGCCCTGACCTACGCGCCGGGGCGAGCTGGTCTATACGACTTCCGTATCCTGAGAGACCAGCTCGCCCCAACCGTGCCGACCGGGGTAGCGACACCGCTGCCCGCAATTCCCACACTCTTGGCGGGCAGGAGAATGTTGAGTCATGATGGTTGCGTCTTCGTTGCACGGACATGGAGATTGGGTGACCAAGCCGGTATTTTAGGTCGAACTCGTTGCAGGCCGCCTAGTCGTACTCCTTGCCACCTCCCGAAAGGTGCGACGCGCCGTACATTTGCGGTTCAAGGGGATCCCTTGGATCTATGCTGACCATTCGTCGCTCTAGGTCGCGGGTACAGAAGAATGTTGCAGATGTCGACGAGAATTCGCTGATGGTCCAACCGCCCTCCATCCAAGCAAGCATTGCGGTGATGAAAACGTGAGTGAGATTGGCTCCGGCAACCAAAGGCCGTGAGTCTATGATGGCTCCGTGCATGCTGCGAACGACGTACCAGCGCGGAGCGGGCGAGGGCTCAAGCGGATTGAAGGCAGCACGTCGGCGGACCATGCATTGAAAATACAGCGCGCGTCAATCGCGTGTCCATCCAGTGTTCCGCGCGGCGCAACACTGTATGAGGTTACGCGCCATGGGCGGGCCGCTGTGCTGCCGGTATCGAGGCTTCAGTTGGGGTGATATCTCTTGTACGCGGGCAACTGGTCGAAGAGGTCGCCCCGCGAAGCGTTGGAATTATCTAGGCAAAAAGTTGACTGTCCTATTCCGTTGTCCAGAGCGGTAGGCACTGTGGGAATCGCGCTTGAAATCTGATAGCAATTGTCGCTGATAAACACGATCCATTGACCGGTATCCAATCGGTGCTGCTCGCCAGCATGGTGAGCTGGTGGCTCGGGGAAGATGGATTTTGGCGGCGTAGTTAAGTCCGGCGTCAAATGAATCTCACGAGCGTCGGTGTTCGCAACAATGGAGTCCGCCACCGTGTGCGCCTGATCGGCCCAGTCAATAGGTACGCCAAAGGTTCCCACGGCGGGAACGAGCTCCGGGCTTAAGGATAGGGTGACGTCGACGGATGGAGTTACTCGCGTCATGTCCAAAGGAGGACTAGGGGATGTGTCTGTTCGCACTCTCTGCGCGGTAGCCGGTGGAAGAAATGGCACTTCGATGAGGGTCGCTGTCGGCAGCAAGAGACGCAAAGTCTTCGATGATGCAATGAGAAACGCGATCATGGTCACATGGAATGCCAACACAACCAGGAGTACCCCGTATCGCGATGGTCGCCAGGCTTTGCCGTCATCCATGGTCAACGCTTCTCCCGACTCTCCTACATCAAAGTAGACCGGCCTAAGGGCATTATGGTTTGGGCGGGTCGGAATGCAACAATGCGGCGACGCGCTGCTACGGAAACGCGGCCACAACCAGAGGTAGTCAGCATGCGCGCCGAAGTTTTGTTGCATGCGCCACGAGTACGTTCGGGTCGCGGCGTCCATATCCGCAGGCACGGGGCGAGATCAAAATATAACGGTGCGAAATGGTGGCCAGGGAGGCCCTCACACGACGCGTAAATCCGCTATTTCTTTCGGCGTTTTCTGTCCGAATGGGCGAATAGTTACCCCCAGAATTACCCCCAATTTCCCCGCCATCGACCTCTAGGCTTCCACCGCGTCTTGAAGTCGAGGCACGACTCTCGACCCGGGACGCCTTCCCTACGGGTACTCGTGACAATCCAATGCCAGGGTAGTTCAAGAACACCCCACGAGGTTCACAAATGTCGCAAACCATCCTTAGACTTCCCGCCGTCAAAGTCCAGTCTGGCTTTTCTCGGTCGACCATCTACAACCGCATTTCGGAAGGCCTATTTACTAAGCAAGTGCGATTGGGGCTCAGATGCGTCGGCTGGCCTGCAGAAGAAGTCTCACGGCTGAATGCCGCGCGCATCTCGGGCAAATCCGACACGGAGATCCGCGCATTGGTGGCGAAGCTAGAAGCCGCCCGCAAACGAGCGAGGTAGGCTGCCATGTTGGACGACGTCGGCACCAGAGCGATTTGCGAAGTCCGTGGCAACTATCCGCTTGGGGAAGGCCCGGCGGTCGATATTGTCAGTCTCCCATCAGACAATATGATCATCGAGCAGTTCGCAGAAGCCATGCGCGCCCACGATATCGACATCGATGAGCCAATCATCGCGGACGGCAAGCTCCATCGTTATCGCGTCGAGAGCGTGGCGGGTGCGCAGGCCCTCACGCCTGCCCAGCGCAGCACCAACAGGCCGTCGCGCTTCGTCGGCGTATGGCCATGCGTCAACGACAGGCTCTAACGTGAACGCGCGCATCGACTTCGACGCGCTGGATGCCCAGCTACTTCCGCGGGCAGAGCAGCTAATTACCTCCTGGCTCCCAAGCGCGAAGCGCGTTGGCTCTGAGGTGATTGTGGGTAACATTCAAGGCGAGCCAGGCGAGTCCTTGAAATTCAGCCTGACGAAAGGCTGCTGGAAGGATTTCGCAACAGAGGAAGGCGGCCCCGGTCTAGTTTCGTTGTACGCGGCCATTCACGGAATCGAGCCGCTGAGGGCTGCACGCGAGCTCTTGGACTACACGCAGTCTGCGATAGTGCGCCCCCCGGATGTGGGTGACGCGCGCAATGCGCCGGACGCAACTGAGGGCTCGCGCAACCCCGACGGACTAGTGCGTCCGCCAATCGAGGCGATAGAGAAGTTCGACGCCACGCATTTCAAACATGGAAAGCCAGCCCATAGTTATGTCTATCGCGACGATCGGGGACCGTTGTTTATCGTCAGTCGCTATGAACTACCTGACAGAAAGAAACAATTTGTTCCGTGGCGTTGGAGCAAGCGGGGATGGCAAGCGAAGGCTGCTCCAATACCGCGACCGCTCTATAACCTTGACAGGCTCGTCGCGAACCCAGGTTGCTCGGTCCTGGTTGTCGAAGGCGAAAAGTGTGCCGAGGCTGCTCAGCCGATGTTCCCGTCCACGGTAGTTACAACATGGCCTGGCGGTGCCAACGCCGTTCAACTCGCAGACCTTGAGCCCTTGCGCGGTCGACTAATTGCCGCGGTGTGGCCGGATGCTGACGAGGCGGGCTTGAGCGCCGGCAAGTATATTGCAACCCGGCTGGCAGCAATGGGTTGCCGCATCGACGAGAACACACCCGGCGTGAAGCTGATCGATGTCCGCGGGCAACCGGATGGATGGGATCTTGCAGATGCAGTCGACGATGGTTGGACGGCAGAGGACATCCTCAACTGGGGACGTGCACACCGGGTCATCGTCAAGTCGACGGACGCCGCAGCGGGAATTTCAAAGACAATCGGAACAGGCGCGCGTGGTTCGATCGGTGACGGCAGCACGTTGGGGTCGAATCAGTCTTTGTATAGGATCGAGAGTCGGCCCCAACAGGAGGCCGTACCGAGAATCTGGCTCTCGCAGCTTCGCACGCGCAAAGATGGCAGCATTATTCCCGACGAAGATAACGTAATGACTGCGCTCAAACTTGCGCCTGAGTTGCGCGGGCTCGTGCAATACAACGAATTTGCCGATCTCGTAGAACTCCACCGTCTTCCGCCATGGCAGACAGTTTCGGAGACTAGCTACCCGTCTTCTTGGACGGACGATGATCGCGTCCGCCTGCAGGCATGGTTCCAGGCGCAAGGAATCGAAGTTACGAAGCCGTCGACAGTGCAAGACGCAGTCGTTGCCTACGCGAAATTGTCGAGTTATCACCCGGTTCGGAATTATCTCAACGAATTGCGCTGGGATGGCAAAGGCCGAATTGCCGGTTGGCTCGGAGAATACCTGGGCGCCGATGGGGACCGAGAGTACTTGGAGGCAATTGGGCCGAGCTTCTTAATCTCGCTCGTGGCGCGTGTTATGCAGCCGGGCTGCAAGGCTGATTGCGTGCTTGTCCTTGAAGGTCCACAGGGTCTCCGGAAATCCGCGGCGGCCTGTATTCTTGCCGGTGAGCCATGGTTCTCAGACAGCTTGCCAAACCTTCATTCGAAGGATGCTGCCATCCAATTGCAGGGGCGCTGGATTCAGGAATTGCCTGAATTGGCGGCAGTCCGATTCAGCGCGGTTGAAGCCGTCAAGGCATTCCTCTCTCGGGCAAAGGATCGATACCGCCCCCCGTACGGACGGAACGCGATTGACCGGCCACGACACTGCGTCTTCATTGGCACAACCAACTTGCACGAGTACTTACAGGATGAGACGGGCGGGCGACGATTCTGGCCCGTTCGCTGCCGCAAACTCGACTTAGAGGGTCTGGCACGGGACAGAGACCAATTGCTGGCCGAAGCATTCGAAGGCTATCGAAACGGCTCCGTGTGGCATCTCTCTCCGAAGCTTGAGGACATGGCGCGGCAGCAGCAGGAACTGCGGCGACAGATCTCGCCACAGGAGGAACAGGTGCTCGAATACCTCGACGGGCTGTTGGGAGCGTATAAGGAGAAGACGGGTACGTGCCGGGGATGCGAGGTCACGATGCGAGAGTTGTTGCAAGCGATCCGCGTCAACATCGAGAGGCAAGGACATGAGGCCGGAGCGCTCGCAAAGCAGTTTTCGGCGGTGCTGGCCCGCGAAGGCTGGGAGAAACTCAAACCGGTCGGTCGCCACCCGAACCGTCGCCAGCCCTATCAATACATCGGACCGGAGCGATAAACTCGCAAGCACTCACAACCAAAATGCTGGTGCGAGTTCAGAGTCACGCTCACAAGCACTCACAAGCACAACATCCATCATCCAGAGAGGGCGGCCCCGCTTGTAAGCGGACCCTATCAAAAGCCTTAGAACCCCTCTAATTGCATGTGAATGCTTGTAAGGCCCGTAGATTCAGCTTCGCCGGCCCGGCACCAGCGACCGCCGAGCCAAAAGGACGTCATGTCGCTGTTCATTTGTTGGCAGAAGACCTTCGCAATTCGATCATCCAAGTAAATGAACCGATAGACAATACAGATCGTGATGGCACTCTTGGCGCTTCGCCGACGATGGCAGTCCACTGTCATTTTCGCCCACACGGGTGGTCCACTCGTCTTGGGGCTTTGGAGGTTCAAATTGGTGCGAGTTTGCGATCTGTTCGAGACCCGTTTTCCGGGCCGGCCGCGATGACCCCCAGACTGGTGACTTTAGGATGCCCAACCAGGTTGTTTAGTCCGGAGCAATGCATGTGAGCATCAACAAGTCCGAGGCCGCGAACGATGTCAGGCGACATATCATGGTTGTTGGATCCCGCCAGTGGCGACCGGTTAGAGAAAGATGGTCGGCTATCAGCGAAAGTTCGTTTTGGCGGCCAGTCCGCGCGGTGAAGCGGGACATTGAGCGCGTTGCAGCGATACCGGTACACCGTGACAAGCGAGTGAGCGGTGCTCTGGGCGCTACTGAGAATGATCGCCCATTGGGGCACCAGCGCTCCCACCCGTCTGGCGATCTCACATGCGATTTCTCTCAGTTGTGGATGCTCGACGAACTTCGGCGAGACGCCATGACAATGCGAGAGGCCGCCCTTAACTCGGACGGAACCATACGAAACGCCGAGATGCTGGATCGCTCGATCATCTTACGATGTCGCCTTCTCAATAGGGCAGTGAACCTCAAATCGAAGGCTTACGAGAACCTGCGGGCCGGAGCATTTTTCGAAGCGGTGATTGATTCAGTGAGACAAGAGGCGCCTCACGTTTCGCATCGAATAATTGACCGGCTGAGGCGCCTGAGCGCATCGATGGCTTGAGAAAGGCCCCTGCCCGAAGGGGCCTAGAGTCTAGGACAACTGAGTGTTAACATTACTTGATGACCGTTAAGAGACGTTTACAAATGCCAGTGGTTGGGCTAAAGTTGGTCCCCTGGGTGAGAGGGATGCGCAACATGGCCACGGCAATCGGGTACGTCAGGGTTAGCACTTCGGCGCAGGGCCGCTCCGGTTTGGGCCTGGCGGCGCAGCGAGCGGCGATTGCCCGCTTCGCCGAAGCCGAGGGCCTGAACGTCACCCAGGTTTTCGAAGAGGTGGAGACTGGATCGGGCGCCGATGCCCTGGACCGACGGCCGCAGCTTGCCGCCGCGCTCAAGACGGCCCGTAAAGCCAGATCCCCCGTCCTTGTTGCCAAACTCGACCGGCTGTCGCGCGACGTGCACTTTATCTCCGGGCTTATGTCCCATCATGTCGAATTCGTTGTCTGCGAGCTCGGCCGGCAGTCGGATCCCTTCGTGCTTCACCTATATGCCGCGCTCGCAGAGAAGGAACACGCCATGATCTCGGCACGGACGAAGGCCGGCCTGTCCGCAGCAAAAGCCCGCGGCACGAAACTCGGTATGTCGGCCCGCAGCAAGTCCGAAGTCCGGAAGATCGCCGCGAGGGGCGCAAAAGCGAACCAGACGGCGGCCCTTGATCGCATCGAGGCGATTCGTTGGGCTATCGAGTCGGCGTTGAGCGGTGACGTTTCGCTTCGCAAGGCCTCCGAATTACTCAATGAGCGCGGTATTGCGTCACCAGGCGGCGGCCGCTGGCACGCTCCTTCGCTGCTGAAAGCCTCACGCCGCCTCAGGCTACGATAATATTGCGATAGCAATTCGCCGAAGGATCTCTAAGCGGTTTAGAGGGGATTTGCTGCAGAATAGCCAACAAGTTTTTTCCATTCCGCAAGTTTGGGGCCGCCTTCCTCGCAGTAGGTGTAGATGTCGTTGCGGTACATATTGAATTCATCATCATTGATCGCGGCATGCCGAATGCAAACCTCGCCGTACGTTCCAGCCGAGCGATTCACTGTGTCAATTGTGACCGTTACGATCGCTGCTGGTAGGTCACGGCCCTTCCAGATTGCTTGACCATTCTCCACTTTAGCCAACTGCACATTCTTGACTGCAGCCCTCAATGCGGCCGGCGTGAAGTCGTTGCCGACTTCGCCGGCAAGTGCTCCGGTCAGTATGATGGCATGGAGGCCCTCGATATTGCCGCCGTTTAAATAGACATAGATCTCCCCCACGGTGTTCCGGCCCAGGCCGGTGGGATCAGGGTCGCTTGTTGCTGATGTGCCTTTTTCTTTGTCGGTCGGATCAGCATCAATCTTCGCGTCGACGGCAGGAAGTGGGGAATTCGCTGTTGGCGGTGCATCTGGCATAACCAGAATTAAAATGGTGGCCACTGGAATTAGAGTTAATGGTAGCCAAAACAATTTCAAGAACTGCATTTTGATACCCAGTTTGGCAGTGCGGGGGTCCTGCCCCCGCGGCGCGAACTCGACGAGTCGGACCGGGGATGCGCTGTTAGCGCTTGATCCACACAATTCGAGGCTTCACCGCAATACCGACGATTGATAGTGCCGCGGCTATGAGACATAAGATTGCAAGTCGAATTACGGAGTCCCACGCAGCCCACGCAATTAGCAAAGACAGGATCAGCCATGCGATTGACACGATCCGACGAAGGTTGCTCATCGAACTTACCGTCATGTAGACGCCGCAATCCCCACATGCGGTTGCCCCCGGATTGTGGGATTTAGGCAGAAAGGGCACTTGTCGGGTCCGATAGGGCGATCCGTGCTAAACAAGGGATTCTCTATTCGTTTGAGATTCCATCGGGTTGGCTATGAATTGTCAGAGGCGGCAATTCCGGCAAATACTCATATCGGCTGTCATTATCCGGACGCGCAGACTATAGTCCGTAGACCGCCAGTCGCGCAACAATAATCTATGGCTCCATATGGGAGCCAAGACACTACCGCAAGCCTTTGGAGCAGTTCTGCGGGAATGTCGTACGAAATTAGGCATTAGTCAGGAACAATTGGCACTGAAGGCCGATCTCGACCGGACCTACATTTCGCTATTGGAGAGGGGGCTGAGACAGCCAACACTCGATACGCTGTTTAGATTGGCCAAGGTTCTAGAAGTGACGCCCACTACAATGGTTGCAAGAACGGCGGCGGCCGTCTCTTAGAGGAGGAGACTTGTGAACAGCGATAGAATCGGCTCGAAAGCAACGGTATCGTCGAATGTAGTGGCGATCTCTGGACGCGCCCCTCAGATTTCAGCGGAGACGGTTTCTCTGCTGGAGGAGCTACTCGAAGACGCACGGGCCGGAACCATAACTGGACTTGCGGTCGCTGTTCTGCGTTCGAAGGGAAGCTATGATCTCCGATTGCGTGGCAACGCCGCTGAGAGCGGAAATCAAATGTCTGTAGCCGGTATGTTGGCTGCATTACAGAAGATGGTTTTGGAATTGGCGGATTGAAGATTTTGGACGCTGGCAGAAACGCCAATGACCTCAGCGCGGCGTATTTAGAGGTTGCGGAAAAATTCGTTGCGCGCGGCCGTTCTCGGTTGTCGCAATGCCGGTGACCACGCGGCATTGGGATGTACCGGCGCTCAGTTTGCATGCCACCTTACTTCGCGGCTTGAGGCGGGTGTAACGCAGGTTGGGCAAGGATCTTTGCCTTTTCTTGGTTGAACTCGTCTTGGGTAATTATTCCACCGTCCAACAGTTTTTTAAGGTTCATCAGTTTCATGTACCTGGAATCGTCTCCCGCGAAAGCGGGTTGAGCATCAGGGACCGCGACACAATCAAAAACGATTTCAACGCGAGGGAAGTTTCCGAGGATATAAGGAGGCTTAGCGGTAGTCTCCACTAACGATTCCATTGTTTGCTTCTTGCGGCCACAAAACTCCTTGGCCCGCTGCTCTGCGTCATTGCGCACCGATTGAATGGACACGAACCCGGTTGCGCCTTGGACGAACACTCTGTATGCGTCCGCGCCGGGAGTCCCCGAGCCAGTAGTTACAAACTCTCCCTTGTACACGGCCCCGGCGAAATGAGATTTGCTCGTTGCCGCCGGCTGAATGGGTGATGTCTCCGCACAGCCGACAAAGCAGAGTGTTGCCAGAGTTATTATACTTCGGATCATTTGCACTCCCGTGTGACGCCAGGATTCCCCAGTTATACAGTGTTTGTAAAGCAAGAATACTGTACGAGTTATCCTGTGGATATGCACAGCCAGTACGCGCTACCGTGCTATCGATGGAGTACGCCAAGTTGGAGACTGCAACCCTCACCCACGTGGACGATTCGTACTATTACGGCGCGTACTGCCGCAAGTGCAAGCACTCGGCGCGGCTGTCGCTGTCGAAGCTGCGGGCGCACCTTGGGGACACGTTTCCATTGTTGAAGGTCAGAGACAGACTGCGGACTGCGGTGCGAGCATTGTAGATCAAAGCAGATTGTCATCACGTTCCTGGCGCCGGACCAGCGAACCGGAAACCTGGTGGAGTTGTTTCGCCGAAACTCTCGCGAGTAACCGCTGTCGTCTGAAGCCAATGGGTTGGGGCAACCTTTAGCGTGCCGTTGTACAATTCGCTCGTATCTAGTGTTTTTGGAGGTTGAGTGTTCAGCAGGATTAGGGAGCGGTTGCAGAAAAGAAAGTCGGCAGGACCACCGATGGCCGACCGCTCGTTGCAAGAGCAAAAAATCAACACAGGGAACGAGCATGGGACCCCGGTTTACTCATCTGATCAGCCAATCATGCGGCGAGATCAGGATCGCTTTAATCGTTGGCCTTTCGCGAAGCGAATCGCTGAAACCATCGCAAACGGACGGGACCCATCGAGCATTACCGTTGGCATCTACGGACCATGGGGCGACGGAAAGACTTCGACCCTTGCGCTGATGGAGGCCGCTTTGGCAGGGCTTCCTTACGTAATTCCTATAAGGTTTAATTCGTGGCAATTCGGGTCCGAAGAACAACTCCTGCGAGCATTCTTTGACACCTTGGCTGATGCTCTCGGCAAGTCTCTCACCTCTCGCAAAGAGGAGATTGGCAAAATCCTCAAGAAGTACGGATCGATCCTTTCGATCGCGTCGCTGGACCTGGCTCATGTGTTGAAGCTCGATCCCGGGAAAGGTTTAGCCGCCATTGGGGAGGCGCTTTCTTCAGTCGAACTCGATACTTTACGCGTTCGCCTCGAAGCGATCTTAATAGACAGCGGTAAGCGCGTAGTTATCTTGGTTGACGACATCGATAGGCTCGACAGAGCCGAAATACATGCGATCTTTCGGCTGATCAAGGTCTCGGCAAGTTTTAAACATACCAGCTACGTTCTGGCGTTTGACGACGATATGGTGGCTGCCGCACTCGGAGAGAAATACGGCGGTGGTGGGGTGGCAGCAGGAAAAAATTTCCTTGAGAAGATCATTCATGTTCCCCTCCACTTGCCTCCCGCCGAAACGATTGAGTTACGCAAGATGGCGCTGGAAGGGGTCGATGCCGCACTGTTCCAACAAGAAATTAGTCTATCTCGCGAAGATGTCGAGAAATTTACGCGGTCGTTCATAGACGCCATCGAACCTCAAATGACGACCCCACGGCAGGGGAAGCGCTTTTCTAATGCCATATCTTTTGCCTTGCCTCTACTGAAAGGTGAGGCTAATTCGGTCGATGTGATGCTTGTCGAAGCGACGCGCATTTTCTTTCCGCGGCTGTACACGGTGATTCGCGATAACCCGACTCTATTCTTGGGGATATCGCACGATCGCACCGACACAGACGAGCGTCAAAAGCAGCTGCACGATCTGGTGGACCCGGCCCTCGATGACGTCGGAGTGACCAGTAAGGACGTTGTATATCGCAGGCTGATCGAGTCACTTTTTCCGCGAAGCGGTCGGACGGGATATGGCGCCGAGTGGGATACTGAGTGGGCCAATGAACAACGGATCTGTTCCTCCGAGTATTTTGGTCGGTACTTTTCATACAGTGTGCCTCCGGGAGACATCGGAGACATCGAGGTTCGGCAACTCATCGATGGGATGTGTGGCGGAAGCATCAGCGACGACGAGGTAGCAGATCGATTGAGACAGTTTGCAGAACGGAGGGCTATACCGCGGCTTCTTACCAAACTGCGATACCAGGAAGAAATAATTGGACCTGCAGGAGCCCGCCGGATGGCGCTGGCAATCGCTCCGCATGGGTCGCTCTTGCCGAAGGAAGAGGGACCCTTCCAACTCAGAACGACATTCATGCAGGGCGGGATTCTCATTAGAAAGCTACTGCTAAGACTGCCGCTCACAGAACGTGAGGCCGTTGCCGTTACCGTTATCCGTAAGGCGGAGCCGTTGCCCTTCGCCGCCGAGTGTTTTCGATGGATGCGACACTTCGAAGAGGAGGCTGAAAGTAAAAGGGTTCTCCCGCAGCAATCTGAACCGATTATCGGACAGACATTAGTAGACCGCATCCGGGACGCCGCAAGTCACGCGCCACTCTATGCTTCATTCGGCAACGACTCGCCGCAGCTTTTCTGGTACTGGAAGCGGCACGGATTATCCGGCGAAATGGAAGCGATCCTGCGGAGTCGACTGAGTGATTCAGAAGGCGCGGTTGATCAATTTCTGGCTGTTTTCGTCGGGCGGGGGTGGGGACTTGAATCGGGCGTGTCTAGCCGCTCAGATTTCGACAGGAACTCCTTCGATCGGGTTGCTGACCTAGTTGCGCCCGATTTCATAGTCGAGCGTTTGCGTGTCAAGTATGGTGACAATCTGGTGGACGATCGAGAGCGAGAGCCAAAAACTCATGAACAATGGGAACGGCAAACGGCTGGCCGGTTTATCGCCATTCATCAGTTTGTTTTGAGGGAGAAACAAAGCACAGGTGGCGGCGCGGGAGACGAGATCGAACGTAATGATTAACCCTCTATCCCCCCGAAGCCTATGGGCTGATAATTCCGCGACAAGGGTCACGGCTATTCCTGCGCAGGATCAGCCACTATCGGCCCGGATCTCGCATTGCCCCTAGGGCCTCACATTTCCTGGGTGACCATCCTGGGGAGCAAACATGACCTTACGATACCTTGCGTTCATCGTCTTGATCATGGCGGCGCTGCTCGCCGTCGGTTTCAAGTTGATGAAGCCCGACACCAAAGGGAATCGCTTGGGAGTAAAGGCGCGATTACCGGTCTCACCTGTGGAACAGCAACTTTATCGCCGCTTGATTGACGCCTTTCCGCAATGCATTGTCCTATGCCAAGTGGCGGTCTCTCAACTCGTGACCGTTGTCCCGGGACCTGGACGGCAAGCGGCTTTCAATAAAATCAGCCGTCTTGTTGCTGATTTTGTGCTATGCACGGTGGACTTTGCGGTCATCGGCATTATCGAACTCGATGACAGTTCACACGCGCCTGCCCGCCGGCAGAACGCAGATCGGAACAAGAGTGAGGCACTCATCGCCGCCGGCTATACTCTAGTGCGGTTTCAAACCTCCAAGCTACCGACGGTCGTCGAGTTGCAAGGCGAGTTGCCAATGCCGAACTCGAACATGGCCCCTATGGCTGCCCGTAAACAGGCGGCGTTGGTGTCGAGATAGACCGAGTCCGCCCAATGACATAAAAGCAGAAGGACAGCACTTTAATTACTGAGGAGGCGAGGGAATGTCTGACGAAGGTCTTTGTCCAATTTGTAGGGAGAAGCTGAAAAGCTATAGGGCCGATACGCAAGGAGGGGTGTTCTTTGAGTGCGCCAGGTGCGGTGCATACCATTTAGGTGACCGAGCGATAGCCATATGGAATTCGAAATTTCGCGATGATTCCAAAGCGCGCGCCAAACTAAGTCATTCGATATCAAAAATGACGCGCGGCCCTGGAGACTGGCCACGAATACCTGACGACCTTTTGCTCCAAATACTTGCTGACCCTATCGAACTCCTTCCAGTTACCGAGCAATTGGACAACCTTATTTTGTGGCTCGGGAACAATCAGGCTGACGCTGGGACGTGGGTAATGGACTTTACCAGGGCAATAGGAGCAATCGGGGCGGTGGATGTAAATGGACTCGGTTTCGTCGCATCTCAGGCTCAGGTGCTTGGGCTTGTGGATGGAAAGCCAGTTGCATCCCGATCTCTGGACGGGATCACCACGTTCAAATTTATTCCGATGCAACTCACGATCCAAGGGTGGCAACGTCTTGAAGAACTGCGGCGCGGGAAGACTAGAAGCCGAATTGCCTTCATGGCTATGCCATTTGGCGAGGATGACTTGAATAGCTTGTTCCGAGACATGCTTGTTCCCGCGGTCGACAAAACTGGATTCAAACTTAAACGACTTGACGACGAACAGCCAGCCGGTCTTATCGATGACCGGATGCGAGTCGAGATTCGGCAGTCGCGATTCTTGATCTCTGATCTGACGCATCGAAATCCAGGCGCGTATTGGGAGGCTGGATACGCGGAAGGTCTTGGGAAACCGGTCATCTATACCTGCCGAAAGGATGTCTTTGATCGAATTGACAGCAGGCCGCACTTCGATACGAACCATCACCTAACGGTCGTATGGGACCCTTCCAACTTAAACGTTGCGACTGAGAAATTGAAGAATACTATACGTGCGACATTGCCTGATGAAGCGAAACTTGAGGACTAACCCCATATGTCGCGTGAGATTTCGCTGGATGCGCGGCGTCTCGACGTCGATCAGCGTCCGCGGCGCGCATGTCACAGTAGGCCACGGCCAGGTGCATGAGACGGTCGGGCTGCCTGGGACCGGCTTGAGTTACACGCATGTCGACGGCACGCACCGGGCGCATCAGGAAGCCACGGGCGAGGTGCAACCTGTAGCGGTCCGGGACGTCTTTCCGAAGGGCAGGGCGTGGCGGGGCTGGCTGTGGATAGCGGCGTTCATTGCCATTGCCGCGATGATTCTGTCCCGGTACGTATCAGTATGAATCCTCGCGTGCTGCTACTCTTTGGAGCCGGGGCAAGTGCCCATTCGGAGCCGCCCGGGGTAAAGATGCCTCCCATGGGCGATGGTCTATTTACGGAACTAAAAGCAACCGGCAACATCCCCGCGAATCTTCCGCTCGACGTCTTGAATGAGTTCGCGAAGCCAGGTGGTTTCGAGGATGGCATGGCCAAACTTGCTGCGCTGGATAGCAGCAAATACACGCCGTTTCTTCGTGGAATGGCAAAATATTTCGCGTCTTTTCTACCGACCGCGGATAGCCACTACGTCAAATTATTTGCTGCGTTCAAGGCTTCGCAATCGCAGGCGTTTATCGCGACCCTTAACTACGAGAATTTGATCGAACACGCGCTTATCAAGGCCGGCTGCAATCCATCGGGCGTGATCAAGCCGCACGGTTCTTGTGGGTATCTGCTTCAGCTGGACCCAACTAGCACGTATCGCGATATAGTCAGCTTTGGACCGGCCGGCACAACATTCTTTGAGGCGAATCCGTTGATCGAACTCGATCCGGGCAAGATTCGCCAGTGGTGCGACGATGCGAACCGTAGCAGTTTCGCGCCGGCTATGAGCTTCTATGCCGCGGGAAAGCACACGCCTATCAATGCACGGCAGATCGAGGTTCAGCGCGACGAATGGGAGCGACTCGCCCAGCAAGTGGAGGTCTGCTTCGTAATTGGGGTCCGCTGCAACGAAGCAGATGACCACATTTGGGCGCCGCTGGCCGCAAGTTCCTGCAGGCTCATCTACGTCAATCCGTCTGACGCGGGCTTCGCTCAATGGCTGAAAAACCGTAGTCGACGGAACGCTGAGCATAGGAAGGCGGGACTTGCTGACGTCATCCGTGAGATTCTTTCGGAGACTTAGCTTAGCGCGAGGAGAGGGCCGTCAGCTAGCGGGGGAGGGTCCCGGCGATGCGGGCCGCAATGCCTCTGATCCTGCTCGCCACGGCCATTTGATCCACACCGGTGGCAGCGTCGAGCACTTCCGTTTGCGTGAACGGTTCGGTGTGGCTTCGGCCGTTCGCCGTGATTTGGAAGGCAATGGAATCAGGAAGTCCGGAACCGCGAGTCACGCGCGACACGGACGTATATTTAACCCCGTTGTCATCCAGCGCATGGACGATTGCCTTTTCGATTGCGGCAACGCCGCGATTGAAATCACCGAGTTGATCTTCCATGACCGTCAATCTCCCGTATTTCCACGATCGCGAACAATGCGCGGTGCGCAGTTTATAGTAAGCCGGCTGCTGCTGGGGAAATGAACGGGCCTGTACGCGGGGCGGCGGGAAACCGCTGAGGCGATCGATGGTCAGACTTCTAGACAGATTCGAGCGGGAGCCCGCCAGCAACCGACGCCTCTGAATAGGGGGTGGGAAAGCGTGGGCTTAGGCAACCGCATCTCGTTTAGCCTAATGCCCGTACATGGTGCTCGCCGCATATTGCGACCACAGCGTGCGATAAGCGACGCATCCCTGAGCATTGGGGTGCACTTGGTCCGTTGAAATGTACTGCGGATTGTTCATGAAGTACGACCATAGATCAGGACCGGGCACGATGATCGGATAGGCGAGGTACAGCGCTCGGATTTGATCGTTCAACGCTGGGATGTTCGCCATCCTCTTCGGATCGGTCGAGTAGGGGATGGTCGGTACGACCGGGACCTTGCCGGCGGCGAGCACCGCTTGGACCAGATGTTCCATATTCGCGTAAAACGCAGCGGCGTTGCCGCTGTTGACCGCATCGTTGGTCCCTAAGTTGATCGTCACGTACCTGCTCGGTATGTGCTGCACCCAGCCCGCCAGATAGGCAACCATGTTGCCGGACGTGAAACCCGGAATCCCCCCATTCTCTTGCATGGGCGTGTTATTGCCGACGATAGCGTTGACCTGTACACCGAAGGAGGGCGTGGCGATGGTAACTTGCGCGCCCGGATTATTTTGATCCTGGGCGAGAACCCGATTGTGCCGCATGCAGTTGGCAGTGATCGAATCGCCGTTGAAGAACCAGCCGTCGGTCACGCCGTTATTGGCGCTGTACACGTCGAGGTTCAAGGCGATGTCCGCATTGAGCACCGATCCATCCGACACCGCGAAATTGCCGCGGATCCAGTTGTAACCCGCAAAATTCAAGTAGTGGCTGTACGAGTGGAGCACATTGCCCGAGAGGCTCGCCAATGGTACCCAGCCGGTCGCTGGCGCTGCTCCGCCCCCCGGCGCCGCGTTGGCTTCGATCGTATAGGAGCCGGCATTGTTGTAGCCCGGCTGATTGATGAGGGCATGGTCGTACGCGTAGCTGCCGTCATTGTACCACACCAGCCAGATGTTCTGGCGCTGGGCGGCCGGTACGCTCGACAGATCGAGCGCGAGGGTTGCGGGCGCACCATTCGAGCGCCACTCGGTGCTGTAGTCGCCGTCGTTGGCGCTGGTCGCGTGATACAAGGCGCTGGACGCCACGATGGGGACACCGCGCGAGATCAAGGTCATGGCGGAGGAGATGCCCGGCGATGAACCGGGCCCGCTCAGCGATACGCTGAGCGGGCCATTCGCAGAGTCGCTCGCAACCAACACGGTGCCGGCCCGCGCGCCGGCGGCCATCGGCGCGAAGTTCACGTTGATGGTACAGTTTGCCCCGGCAGCGAGCACAGCGGCACAAGTGTTGGTTTCGATAAAGTCGCCTGTAGTCGATATCACGATATTTGCGAGGGTTCCAGTTCCCGTGTTGCTCAACGAAATCGTCTGCGCGGCACTGGTCGTTCCGGTGGTCTGGCTTGCGAATGTCAGCAACAGGGGGTTCACCGTTGCAACGGATTGGCCCGCCGCCGAGGCGGTCACCGACGTCGAGGCGCTGCCCGAACCGCCGGCACCGGTACAAGTCAAGGTATACGTATAGACACCGGCGGATGCCGGCGCGACGCTGGTGGCACCGCTGCCGGCTTGTGTGCCGCTCCAGGCGCCGCTTGCCGCGCAAGACGTCGCATTGGCGCTGGACCAGGTCAATGTCGCGCTGCCGCCGACCGTAATACTCGACGGAGTCGCCGCAACTGAAACCGTCGGTGCGGGGAGCGGTGTCACCGAGACGGTGGTCGAGGCCTGAGAGGAGCCACTCGCTCCAGTGCAGATCAGCGTATAAGCCGTCGTGTTGGCGGGCGACACCGCGAGGGAACCGCTGAGAGCGCGCGCTCCGGTCCAGCCGCCTGATGAGCTACAGGCGGTTGCGTTCTTGGCCGACCAGTTGAGCGTTGAGCTTCCACCCGCGGAGATGGTGCCTGGCGTCGCGGTCAGCGTCACGGTCGGTATTCCCGACGCTTGGACGATGAGTACCGCCTGTGACGAAGCAGAGCCGCCCGCTCCGCTGCAAGTGAGAGTGTACGTCACGTGATAAGTAGATGAGCCGCTCTGCGAGGTGACCCGGGTACCGCTCGTCGCAACCACTCCCGACCACGCCCAGTTGCCGCTCGCCGCGCAGGACGTCGCGTCCGTGCTTGACCAGGTGATGGTTGAGCTCGCGCCTGAGGTGATCGTCAAAGGACTCAATGCGATGAGTACAGTGGGAGTCGGCGTCGCCGCATCCACATTGCGCGCGCCTGCGCCGATGACTCCGATGGTGAGCAGCAGCACCCACCGGATAGCACACCAAGTTCTGACGCTCATGTTAAGGCGTCCAATCGGCAGGAGGCGCGCCAAGTGCATGCAACGATCCTTGTAACTATGCTCATCTCGCCCTCCGTAGCGATAAGTTGTGCGGTCAGCTCAAATTCGACAGCACGGCTGAGAATTCGTCAGTCACGTCGTCCGGTATTCCGACAGCCCCGGAGTACCCCGCGAGCCCGCATCATATGTAAAGCAAGCGGTGGACGTCCCATTTCACGATAGCAGCTACATGCATTCTGCGCTCGTGTATTTGCCCTGCCGTTCGTCCTTCCAGGACTGCGGCCAATGTTCAATCCACGACGTCCCGGATCCACGGGCTTCATTAGATGACGATCGAGATAGCTGGATTGGGACGGAAAGTGTGGACGTCCGACACGCATGGCGCGCACACGCCAATAGGCATCGACGAAATGTTAAAAAAATATTTTTGTAATTCGTGATGGGAATGACCGCTATTTGTCGCTGTTGGTATTGGAGGCAGGCGAAGCGTGGTGGGCATTGGCGCAATGCGTTTGACAGTTCTAGGATCGGGTTGCTATTGTCCCGCCGGCAGTAGGAAGGTGAAATTTCTAGTGCGATCATGGACGGTGGTCGAGGAGCACTGAAATCAGCTCTCAACGCGTCGCGAGCGCCTTCCGATGTGATCCGCTCCTCTACGACATGGAAGCCAACTATGCGAACACGGAACCGCAAGAATCCCTCTCGATGTGCGTCCACGCCAAGGGACTTATCGGCGTCGGACACGATTTGCTCCAGAAAACACCCTCAGCTGGCGGGCCAGTGATCTTCTTACAGGGGAAACGCCTTGCGTCGAAGTGCGATTGGTGAAGTCACTTGAATTGTCCGGTTCGAAGTTGGGTGAGACGATCGAACTTAAGCGCCTTGGACACTAAAAGGTTTTGCACGGATGCTTACTACAAGCCTTGGCTACACTGGAACGCAAATCCTTGAGGGACGCCAGTCCGTCGCACCAAAGTTAAAGCCGCGCATGAGTATTGATCCGCATTCGCGGTCGAACAATCTCCTCCATCCGATGGCTTGCCCGCTTGCGCCATCTGCGCTGCGCGCAGTAGGCCATTCGATGGTCTGGTTCCTGTTCGCGTTGATGCTGGCGATGTCGCTGCCCACAACCGTATTCGCACAGGCACACCCAGCGATTACCTCTTTTACGCCAAGCAGTGGGCCGGTCGGCACGGCAATTTCGGTCACGGGCAGCGGGTTTACCGGTGCCACGTACGCGAAGGTGAGTTATGTGACTGACGCGGGTTTATCGGTAACAAGCGATACCCAGGCGACCATCACGGTGCCGGCGGATGCCCCGCTGGGATCGGCAACGATCGCCATCGCGAATGCGTCCTTCATCGGCTACAGCAACGGACACTTTACAGTCACATCATCGAGTGACACGACGCCGCCGACAGCGCCGTCCGGCCTGACGGCGACGGTCATCTCGGCGACTCAGATCAATTTGAGTTGGACGGCCTCGACCGACAATGTCGGTGTGACAGGGTATCGTGTCGAGCGGTGTAGCGGGGCAAGCTGTACGACCTTCGCTCAGATCGGGACGCCTACGGCGACCACCTACAACGACATGGGGCTGGCCCCCTCGACCAGCTACAGCTATCGGGTGCGCGCGACCGATGCGGCGGGTAACTTGAGCAGCTATTCGAGCACTGCCGGCGCGTCCACGACCGCCGATACCACGGCGCCGACGGCGCCCAGCGGCCTCACGACCACCGTAATTTCGCCGACGCAAATTAATTTGAGTTGGACGGCATCGAGCGACAATGTCGGGGTCGCCGGGTACCGGGTAGAACGCTGTTCGGGAGCCAGCTGCACGACGTTCGCGCAAGTTGCGACGCCGTCCACGACCACCTACAACGACACGGGACTCACCTCTGCGACCAGCTATAGCTATCGGGTTCGAGCGACCGACGCGGCCGGGAATTTGAGCAGCTATTCGAGCACCGCGAGCGGTACGACATCCGCGGACACCACGGCGCCGACGGCGCCCGGTACTCCGACCCTCACCGTGGTCTCATCGAGTCAAATCAACTTAGGCTGGACGGCCTCGACCGACAATATCGGTGTGACAGGGTATCGTGTCGAGCGGTGTAGCGGGGCAAGCTGTACGACCTTCGCACAAGTTGCTACGCCGGCTGCGACCACCTACAACGACACGAGCCTGACCCCTCGACAAGCTACAGCTACCGCGTACGCGCGACCGATGCGGCCGGTAATTTGAGTAGCTATTCGAGCACTGCGAGCGCGACGACCCAATCGGGGAGCTACCCGCACCCGGCGATCACCTCATTCACCCCGAGCACCGGTCCCTCCGGGACGGCGATCTCAGTGACGGGCAGTGGATTCACCGGCGCCACCTATGCGAAGGTCAGTTATGTGACCGACGCGGGACTCACGGTAACCAGCGATACCCATGCGACCATTACCGTGCCGGCGGACGCTCCATTGGGGTCGGGTACCATCGCGGTCGCGAATCCCTCGTATACTGGTTACAGTAGCAGCAGCTTTACGGTCACGTCGGCGAGCGACACGACGCCGCCGACGGCACCAACAGGCCTGACGGCCACGGTGGCGTCCTCGACCCAGATCAACCTGAGCTGGACCGCCTCGACCGACAATGTGGGAGTCACGGGTTATCGAGTCGAGAGTTGCTCGGGTGCGAGTTGCACCACCTTCGCTCAGATCGGCACGCCGACCACGACCACCTATAGCGCCACGGGGCTGACGGCATCGACCTCCTACAGCTTCCGGGTCCGCGCAAACGATGCGGCCGGTAATTTGAGCGGTTATTCCAATACCGCAACTGGCACTACTCAGTCGGTCGTGGATACAACACCTCCAACGCCGCCAACGGGTCTCAGTGCGTCAGTGGTGTCTTCGAGCCAAATCACGTTGAGTTGGTCTGCCTCGACCGACAACGTGGGTGTGGCCGGCTATCGAGTCGAGCGTTGCCAAGGAGCGGGCTGCAGTAATTTCACTCAGGTCGGCACGCCATCGGGAACGAGTTACAGCGACGTCGGGCTGACAGCTTCCACGAGTTATACCTATCGCATACGCGCCTCAGATGCGGCCGGCAATTTGAGCGGTTATTCGGGTACCGCGAGCGGCACGACGATCAGCGGAGCCAATTCTTACTCGTATGACGCGAATGGGCATGTGTCGACGATCACGACCTCTACGGGCACAGCACGTTACTACTACGACGCGGCCGGAAACGTCACCAGTATTGTGTGGACAATACCGTAATTCGAATTTAATTCAATCGTACGGCAGACGTAAACAGTTCCCCGCATGGTCGCTACAGCTGTAATTAAGGGAACCAGGATAATTAAGGAACAGGTTATGAATGGTTACCGTCACATGTTGACAAGGGCAGGGCAGTCCGTTGCGATTCTGGTAAGGCGCCGCGCAGCCTGGATAATGGCGGTTTGTATGTTGACTTCGCTTTCAGGCTACTCAAGCGCAAGCGTCGGAGTGTGGACCTACGCTGGCAAGAACTACCCCAACCAGGCAGCGGCCCTTGCAGCGATGCATGCTGTAAGCGCTAGAGAAGCTCTGCTGACGGTACCAAAAGGTGCTTCCGGTATGGGAACAGCAACCGTCACGTACACGTATGGGGCGCCCACGGTGCCTTGGATTTTAAATGGCGGATATTACGCAGAGATTGGTGGAACTTATGCCTCGCCTAGTGGTGCGACTTATGCGCAGGGAGCCCAAAATTTTATAGCGTACATGTTGGCCAACGACTCGGCCATCTGCAGCATTCAGCTTAATTCTCCAGGCCAATGGATCAACGACAATGCGCAATTTCCATACTTTCTATACCACCAGTACGTGGGTGGTACGACGGTTGTGACTAATTATTCTAAGCCTAATCCTCCGTGCAATGTCACTGAGATTTCCCCTAGCGGTGAGCCTATTCCCGGTGCAGGCGGCTATGCTGCCACATACTTTATTTGGTCAGAGGTTGCATCATGTCCGACCTATTACACTTTCGGCAGTACGACATGTGTCGACATGGACACGGACATCATTACCTATCGTCTTCTCGAGTGCCCCGATAGTGGATCTCCGTCGACATCCGTTGGCGATCCGTGCGACATCTCGACAGGAGATTTTTCCCAAACGGAGTCTGACTATTCGGGTGGAGGTCTGCAATTTCAGCGGTACTATCATTCTGCAACCCTTGAGTCTAGCCACACGCTGGGGGTGGGCTGGACACACAACTACGCAGCTTATTTGGTGCTTACCAGCGGTACGCCGACAGGATTGTCGCGTCCGAACGGTCATCATGATGCACTTCAACTAGCGGCTTCCGGGACCTATATTTCTCTATCAGGCGCTGCGATTCACCTGCAGCAGAGCGGCGCGAACTGGGTCGCGACTCTTAAAAATGGGAGCAGCGAGGTTTATAACAGCACTGGGCAGTTGCTTCAAACGATCGCCTCAAATGGCCAAATCACGACACTCGCCTACAATGCCACTAATCAACTCGCGTCTGTGACAGGGCCTTTTGGTCACAATCTGCAATTCGCTTACTACACGGCTGGGCAGCTTCAACAGGTTACAGATTCGGCCGGGAAGACGATTGTCTATGCCTACGATGGCAATAACAATCTAATCTCGGCGACGTATCAAGATTTGACCGTGCGGCAATACCTTTACGAGAACAGCGCATTCCCGAACAATCTGACCGGCATCCTCGATGAGAACAACGCGCGCTTTCTCACCGTCGGCTATGACCCCACGACGGGCGCGGTTACTTCCTCGGCGCAGGCCGGCGGGTCCCAGGCGGTATCGATAGCATATAGCACCAGTACTGCTGTGGTCACGGACGCGTTAGGGGCAATCAATACCTATACATTCACTACTGATTCCGGCTACGCGCCGCGGGTTAACGCTTTTTCCCGCAATACATTGTCACAGAGCTTCTCCGTGCCGTTTGGCGCCACGGACCCGCAACGTCGCGTGACGCAGAGCGTCGATGCGAGCGGCAATACGACGATGTATGCATACGATGCGGATCATTTGACCTCAAAAACCGAGGCCCTCGGCACCGCAAGCGCACGCACCACGAGCTATCAGTATCTGGCGACGACATCCGCATTGCCGACATTGGTGACCGAGCCGCTTCGACAAACGACGTACGCGTATTATCCGGGCACCAATACGATCCAAACGAAGACCATTACAGACACCACCGTGACGCCGAACGTGTCGCGGACTTGGACTTATACCTACAATAATTATGGCCAAGTACTGACAATTGACGGCCCGCGCACGGACGTCACGGATGTCACCACCTATACGTATTACACGTGCACTTCAGGGGTGCAGTGCGGCCAGGTGAACGCCATCACCAATGCGATGGGGCAGATCACGACATTTAACACCTATAACGCCAGCGGTCAGCCACTCACAATCACCGATCCCAATGGAACACTGATCACGGTAACTTACGATTTGCGCCAGCGCGTGACCTCAAAGCTGGTGGGGACCGAAAGCACGGGCTATAGCTACTACCCGACTGGTCAATTGAAGACCGTGACGCTGCCCGACGGCGGCACGATCACCTATACCTACGATGGGGCGCATCGGCTCACCAAGATTACCGATGGTGCCGGCAACTATGTAAGTTACACGCTCGATGCGATGGGAAACCGCACGGCAGAGAGCGCATACGATCCCAACAACGTGCTATCGCGCGCCCACACGCGGGTGTTCAATGCCCTCAATGAGTTGTATCAAGAGATCGGCTCGGCCAATACGGCGGCCGTTACGACGACCTTGGGCTATGATAATAACGGAAACCTGACCAGCAGCAATGCACCGCTCGCGCGGAACACCTCGAACCAATACGATGCACTCAATCGCTTAGCCCTAATTACGGACCCAGGTAGCGGTTTGACGCACTTCGGCTACGATGCCGAAGACAATTTGACCAGTGTCATCGACCCAACGTCTCTGCAGACCATCTATATCCGCAATGGCTTTGGGGAACTGACGCAGCAGGTCAGTCACGCCTCGGGCACCAGTAATTATACGTTCGACTCGGGTGGTAATCTGCACACCGCCACGGATGCGCGGAGCGCGACCGCGACACATGCCTATGATGCCTTGAACCGAGTGACCTCGACGACCTACACCCTCGGCGGGGTGACCGATCAGACAATCGGCTATTCCTACGATAGCGGCAATTACGGCAAGGGCCACCTGACCGGGGCAAGTGATGCGAACCACTCTCTCGCGTGGAGTTACGACGCCTTGGGCCGAGTGACCGGTAAAGGCCAGACGGTCGCCGGCATCACTAAAAGTGTGGGCTACGGCTATACCAACGGGGACGTGACGTCGATCACCACGCCTTCCGGGCAGACCGTGTACTACACGTACGCCAATCATCAGGTCACGGCGATCGCAGTGAACTCCACCCCCGTGTTGAGTAACGCCGCTTACGAGCCGCTCGGTCCAGTGCGTGGCTGGACGTGGGGTAATGGCAGCGCGGAAGTCCGCCTGCACAACACCGACGGAAACCAGAGTCAGTTAAGTGCGCTCGAGTCGGTAAATTTAAGCTATGACAGCGCGTTTCGCCTGACTAACCTCACCAACTCGACCAATGCCGCACTCTCATGGACAATAGGCTATGATCTTATGGATCGCATGACCAGCGCTGCCCAGCCAGGTTCGAGCTTGGGGTACACGTACGATACCAATGGCAATCGGCTGACTCAGACCGGTGCTTCAGTTCCCGGTGTGCTGTGGACTTCAGGCGCGTCCTTTACTCTCAACGCCCGGGGTCGCATGAGTTCCGCGGCACAAGGTGGTACCACCACCACCTATACCTACAATGCGCTCGGGCAACTGATCGAGAAATTTGCGGGTACCAGCGCCGCGACGCTTTTAATGTATGACGAAGCGGGGCATTTACTGGGAGAGTACTCGGGCGCTGGTGGCGCTCTCATCCAAGAAACCATCTGGCTCGGCGACCTACCGGTGGCCACATTGCGACCCAACGGGGCCGGCATTAGTATCTACTATGTTCATGCCGATCAACTCGGTACACCGCGCATGGTTACCCGTCCGACCGACAATGCCATCTTATGGCGTTGGGACTCAGATCCGTTCGGGGCGGCGCTCCCGAATCAGAATCCGCAAGCACAGGGTACTTTCGTCTATAACTTGCGATTCCCCGGCCAGTACTACCAGGCCGAGACCGGACTCATCTACAACTACTTCAGGGACTACGACTCGGGGGCGGGCAGGTACATCGAATCCGATCCGATCGGACTCGGTGGCGGCACTAATCCGTATGCTTATGCAAGCGGAAATCCGATCATGCGCGCTGACTCGTCCGGCCTCTTTTCACTTAGGATTTACGATAGTTGGGTAACGACGACCGAACTACCATACGGGGCGGACCAGGCTGGTGGTACTGGAGCTGCAGTTGCCGCTTCATGCCAGTGCACTTGCGGTAGTTCTTCGTGGACGCTGGTTGGATGCACCGGAATCGTACACATCTCGGTTGGGATCCGGCCCGGTCTTAGCCCGAAACAGGACGCCTTTGTCCGCCACTCAGAATCGCAACATGTCTTGGACCTAGCTAACGCCTCAGGCCGCTATCGACAAGCCGGCGAATCCGCTGAGCAAAACCAGCGGAGCTTGATTTTTTCCAGTAAAGGGGACTGTGAAAATACCTCCGTAGACGCAATCAAGAAAGCCTTAGCGGGTGTGGTAAAAACGGTCTACGGTGAGTCTGCAGATCGATGGGATGGATTTTTCGGCGAACACAATTACTATCCTTTTTACGACCCACGCAGATGGTGAATGTTTATGGTGGCCCGCAAAATCAAGATTGTCGGTATGTGTTTGGCTCTTTCTCTGGCTGTCGCCGGTCTTGCGTTTCTTGCGCTCTTGTTCGCTATCCCCCCCAGGGGCCACATCGATATCGAATATGATGGTTTGTCGAAATCCGGCGTTTATTGGATGCTGGAGAATCGATCTACTCAGACGATTTATATGCAAGGCACCGGGGACAAGGTCTGGCCCAACTCGCCCATTACAACATGCAGAACGGCGGCCTATTCAAATGAGAGCTCCGATCCGGTATATCTGGCCGACGGAAGTCCCTCACTCATCAGGGTTCCTCCGGGCGGCCATTTCCGTATGAACGTCGCGACGACTCTGCCAAATACGTATAAAGGTGGCCACTGTTATGTTCGCGTGACACTACTCGGCGGCACTTTCGTCGAGTCGCACGAATTCACTCCGAACTAGTGTTCACGTTGGTGCGTGTCTGGCGTCAATTACTTCTTCCGACGTGTTTTAATTGTCGTTGTTAGCGTGGCGCCTCATTTTTGATGATGCAGCGCGACGGGCCTGATTGCCGCCGGTCAGGTGCGAATCGTATCGGAATCTCTGATCCGTTAGGACCTTGGATTCGACCCATACACATTTCGCAGGCAGGCGGTCGACAAGACGGACTGCGACTTCAGTTGCTCCCAAATGTTCGTAGCAGGGGCGTCACTTTGCCGCCCGTACTGCGTTGCAATAGGCTATACCACGTGAATTCAGAATTGCCTATCACTACACGTGTAGTCAGCTGGAAATAGGAGGTCTTGTCCCCGAATCGACCTGCTAGTTTCGCCGCAGCGACTTGACCGAGAATATTCCGGAAAGTCGCCAGTTCGGGAAAACAGCCGCTCTTCCGGCCCTTGGATAAGAAGTCCGGGTTTCCGGAATACTCGCCGTTCAAACTCTCTGCTAAGCTTTCAAGCACCTCCGCAGGCGCGGTACAAATATTAATGGCTGCTGTTGCGCTCGGCAGTGCGGTCACATAAGGCGCGATCTTCCGATAGCGGTCAGCGCCGAAGCCCGGAAGGGCCATTAACTCACTCGGGCTAGTCATTGGCCAGTTCCCTGCCCGGTACGGTGGGATTTGGGAGGTGTAAACCGCATCTTCAGCGCCGTCCGGAATGCCAGGTACATCGTCGGCGTCGACCCAATCGCGAGCAATGCCGGCCCATTTTGGTTCGAGTCCCACGGAGACGAGTAGTCGCTGGAATTGTTCCAAAGGGAATGGGTCAGGCTTGCCGTTTGGCAATACCCGCAGCAAGCTGTTGAGATTGAATCGTCCCTGCATGTCCTCAAGCGTGCCCTGTAGAGTCCCAAGCGGTTCACCGTCTGGCGTGTTGTCCGACGTCAACGGTATGGGCTGGGTCGGCTGAGCCCACGAGTCGGCGAGCGTATCTGGGCCTCCGCTTTGACCATGGCTGAGTACATCCGCCGCCAGCGCCTCGCCGCCCATGGCAAAATGCAGCGCCTGTTCGGTGGCCAAGACTCCGGCAGTGCGCTGCCGCTCGATCCAGACATCAAAGCTCAGCTTCGTAGCGAGAATCGTGGCGAGCGCCACGAGTATGAGTGCGATTATCAGCGCCACGCCGCTCTGCCTGCGTCGACCGGGAGTGCGTGGGATCAATTGTTCACTTCGACCGCAAAAGGAAAACGGCTTGCTGTGACACGCGACTCTACGGTCGCCGCGCTACATTTCGACGCTCAAAGAGCAAGGGTTGTCCGTAAAATTCCCTACTAGAATCGTCAGAGATAATCTTCAGACTCAAGTTGTAGCCAGTGTTCGCTGGAAGCGCGGCCTTCGTATCGTCTTCCATGACAGTAACTTGCATAATTGCTCCCCGATGGAAACATGCGCAGTGTACTATTTTGGGTAATAGCTGGCGGGAATATCGTTTCTGGCTGAGGCCAAAAGCGGGGTGTTCGACCGGCGCCCGCGGCTGGTGAGACCTTGCGAAAAAGGATGTAGCCGCGGCCATATTCGCTATAGTGTTTAGGGTCGCTAACAAATAATGTGACGAGAGGGAGCTTGTCGGTTGCAAGTGCACAAACAACTACCGTCTTCACGCTGTGCGACATGCGTGAAACTTACCTCTTTGAGTCCCGCTTGCTAGCACCTCAAAGCCGACATCTGGGATTTTTTGGGAAAAGCTCGTCGATGACATCGAGGGAGTTGATTTCGCGGTTTTCGCACAGCGGTGCGACTCCTAACTTGCCGAGTCGTACGGTAGACCTGGCTTTCGTTCTCGGGGCTCACGTCGCACTTATATGGATTGTCAGCCGGCATTCCTTGGTAGTGACAAGACCGCTGGGCGTCGCACCTTTGACTGTCGTTTTGCTCTCAACTCCGAATCACGCCGCGAGGGTTTCCATGCCCGTTGCCCCCAGCGCGCTGCCGGTCCACCCGATTGAAATCGAGCGGCCATTGTTGGTCTTAGGTGAGGAGGCGAACCAAACAGGTCCGAGTATGAATGGCAGCGGGCGAATCACGCCGCCAGTTCCGACGGACACCTTTGTCGACACCTCGCCATTTGTAAAGCAAACGGGTCTGCAGAAGGGCTCGGGAGTCACCGTCGTGCTCCGCGTTGAGGTGCGGGGATCCGGCGAGGTGGCCCGAGTTGCGGTGGAGGTATCGGGTGGCACCCCGGAGGTGGACCAAGCAGCGATAGCGTATGTGCGGGCTATGAAATGGATTGGTGGATTCAAAGACGATAAACCCGAAACGCTGTGGATTCGCTGGGGAGTACGATTTGATGGCTAGAGCTCTTGAATTGGTCTCTGCGGGACTTCTGCGTGATGCGGTCGCGCTTCGTTGTGCTCAGTCCTGCTCTGGGATAGATTTGCAACGGACATCCCGCGAGCGAGGTTGTTAAGAATCAAACGGTTGCAGTCACCCAAACTCCAATTTTCTAATTTAGACGGCACGTCGAGCTTCGAACTAGGAAGCCGGACAAATCGGATCCCGTGATGGCTTGAGAGGTTCAGGCAATGGCTACGACAAATGATAATTCCCAAGTCGCGTGATCGAACGCGTTCGCGTCCATCGCCATGGGCCTAACAATTGGAAGATTGGCGAAGTCTCGTTGGACTGTCTGCGCGACTTCCATTGGCGGCGTGTAAGTGGCGGAGTCGGTGCCAGTTCCCCACGCCGTTTCTTCATGCGTGGATGTGGTGTGATACGTTGCTCAGCGGAGAGGTGAGCCACTGATTCCGCGCCAAGCCCCTCGAGCCCGCGATCGCTTGAGTCATAAGGCCCGAGGATGGCGGTCCGGTGAGTGCTTTCACAGTCACGGCGGCGGGGTAGATGGCGGGGTAGGCGCTCGATTCGTAGTCGCAAAAATCCTGTAAAACAAGGGAAAATGTGAGGCAATGCGATGCCCAGCCGTCCAACACGAGCATCGATTGTGCTTTAGTCGGCGCCCTAGCGGGTAGCCGCTTCCGCTTAGAGCCCATGGGTTGCGGAGGTCTTGGGACCGAAGGGGCGGAGAGAAAATCCCGGGGTGGTCACCGTCACGTCGGAAGTATTTCATTGACGTCAGCCATCAGCGCGCGCCAAGCTTCACCTTAGCCATGACAAGAAAAGAGCTACTTGCGGGACTCGCGATATTTTCGGCCGGTGTAGTAATGACCATCGCAGGAATGTCGCTATGGTCCGCGCATCGAGCGGCCTCCTGGATTGAACTCAAGACCAAGCAGGGAGTTGCGCGTTCAGTTGAGGTAGTAATGGCCGACATCGTGCTACCAGATATTTCGACATTGACTGGAAAGGTCAAGTTTCTGCCGTTGCCAGATCAGGGCAATGATGGAGTTAACTTGGGCTATATCGTTCACGCAGATGTACCGGCATTGGATCTCTCAAAAGTGCCGAAGGAGTACTTGCAAGATAAGCCGCTCGACCCGCCCCTGGAAAAAATCAGTCGCATGGCGGTTACCCAAGTCGCCTATGATTCCGCGCTAATATTTGAACTTCGTGATGCTGACAACTTCGAACTGAAAAAAATCGAGAGCGGCACGGTAGTGCTCTGGTCGGGCAAATCAAATAGGCTTCAGAATACAATCCCGGAACCAATATCTCGTGAAATCGCTTCGAGGACGCGATCTGTGACACTCCGCGTGGCCTTGACGAAGTGTCTGACCTGCGAAGGCAAGTAGAAAGCCACTTCGAGTCTGCGGGGTGAGATATGAACAACAAGGTTGCTCCCGCTTGGCACACTTGCTGCCGCGAAGCAGTCCGTCGGCAAATCCTTCCGTCCGCCGCGACCTAGCGACGAATATCGGTTCAGGTGCACATTGCAGTTCTGCGAGACCAACACACCGGAGGCAGAGCAGGCAACTGCAGGAGGGATGCGCTCCGGGGCTTCACGCAGAAATCGAAACGCGGGCGATCGAGAAAAGTCGTAGATAGTTAAAACGGGCGCGCGGCCCCAGGCGCGAGATCAGCGGCGGCCGGGCGCATCCCCACGTGAAATTGACGCAATAGAGCGGCCGGCGCACAGTAGATGGGCACCGGGGAGGCGTCGTTACGGCTCCTCCCCGGCACCCCTGACCACATACTGCAATTGAGGTGCAACACGTGGCTACCATCAAGAGTATCACCGCTGTCCGCCCGGCCGACCCTGTGTTCCGGCGATTGAGGGTGTTGTGGCGGCTCCAGGACCGCCTCCAACGCCGCGGCGGCGACAGCAGCGCCATCGACGAAGCAGTGCGGCGGGCCGAGCACGCGGTTAAGCGAGTCCGACGTGAGATGTGGCGGCCAATCTGGGGGCTCTTCGCGTTACCCGAGTCGGGGACGCGCACTTGAGCGAGGATGTGCCGCCATACGCCCCGACGAACCCGAGCCCGATTCCAGCGAACACCGACGCTATCGCCAAGGTCCAGGCCGCGGTAGCGGAAGCGCTAGACGTGCAGCGACAATCGACCGCGCTCGCGGCCGTTGTATTGGCGGACCTGGCAAGCAAGCTCAGCAGCAGATTCGACACCTTCGCAACTTGGCTATTGGCGGGTTTCGGAGGCGCCGTCGCGTTGATGTTAACGAGTCATGACGCGGTCACTCTCGTTTCGCGATACACAATTCGGACTGACGCCAAGCTATTTTGTGCGGCGGTTATCGTCACCGTCATCGAGAAGTATATTGCAATCATCGTAGTCGCTGGATCAGAGGGCGCCATTTCGAGCCGCACAATAGTCCTCGACCATATCAAGCTTCGACGCGAAGCCAATCTACTGCCGAGTTTGGACGCTAAGCTGGTCACGGCTGAGATCGTTAGGGCGATCTTCCCTCCGTTTCGATCGCTCGCCGAAAGGCCCGCCAGAAAGGCTGAACAGGGTGACCATGGGGCGGGCATGCGGCGATTGGTGAGACTTTCGCAGGTACAAGGTCTGCTGCTTCTGGTTCAGATCGTGCTGTTTCTCGTCGCGCTCGGAACGATCATTCGGGCATTGCCGGGCTGAGCCGTGGGCTTTCGCTTTCGCCGCTCGATCCGGATCTTGCCAGCCCTTCGCCTCAATATCGGCAAGCGCTGCCCGTCCGTGTCGGTCGGCCTCCGCGGCGCGCATGTCACGTTCGGGCATGGGCAGGTGCGCGAGACGGTCGGACTGCCAGGGACGGGCCTCAGTTACACCCACGTCGACGGGCGGCTCAAAACCGCCGCAAAGTCGCCAGGGCAGGCGCGGCCGACGACGGATGCCGAGCCATTGCCGCAAGGCCGAGCGTGGTGGGGCTGGCTGTGGATTGCGGTGTTCCTGGCGATCGCAGGCTACGTGGTGTGGCTGCTGTGGTGAGGGGAATCCAAACGAGGGCCGGCCATATCGGCTACCGCGATCAGCTCGATCGCGCGCGCCGATTTCTCGAACGGATTCGACGGGGCTATGAAGGCATCGAAGATATGGATGACGTCGAATTTCAGGACATGGTGTGGTCATTTTTCCAACACTGCTGGCATGTCAAGGACTGGCTGCACCATGACCCCTTGGCATCGACCGCCCAAAAAGCTGCAGCCATCGCCCTGGCGCACCAATCGGACGCCTTGATGATGTGCCGCGACCTGTGCAACGGCACGAAGCACCTGAACCTCAGTCATCCGAGTTCGGGAGTCGGCGCCAGTCATCAGTACGTGGATATGGATATCGACACCGGCGTGGGTCGCTACGAGGTCGATTGCATAATCGATGATGGCCACGGGACCCTGATTTCGGGGAAGCGCCTCGCCCGCGATTGCATTGCTGAGTGGGAGCGCATTCTGGCGTCACAGGGCTTGGCTACGGCGCGATTGAGCTGATGATGGATCACGGAGTCCGTTTTGCCCGGCAGCCGAGGCCCTCACCAAATACACAGGAAGGCCGTGGCGCGACGCGCGCGCCGGCCGTCCAGCACGTCCCGATATTTAAGGTCCTGCTGTTGCTGGAACTGTTGGCGTTGCTGGTATAGAGTCTCACCTTGATCATTCCGGAGTGGGTTAGAAAAAACGTAGTCTTCGTCGCCTACCGGATGGCCAGCGGAGAAATGCGCTTCTTGGGCTCGGCATTTTTTCTGGGTCGAGCACCGGAGGGCTACACTCGCGGCCTTGGACCAGCGAGCGGCCTTCGGCTAGTGACCGCGAGGCACTTACTCGACTACGTTCGGAAGCGCGGCCTGGCCCATATCTTTGTCCGGGTCAACAACAAGAATGGCGAAGCGGTGTGGATCATCTCCGAGATTTCGGATTGGAAATATCACCCGACCGATCCGGCAGTGGACCTGGCGATGGTGCCCTTCGGCATTCTCTCCGACTGGGATCACATTGCCGTGCCGAGCGTTTCTGGTTTCACTCCAGCGTTAGCTTTGGAGCATGAGGTTGCGCTGGGCGAGGAGGTATTCATCGTCGGCCTGTTTCGCCATCACCGTGGACAAAAACGCAATATCCCCATCGTGCGTGTGGGCAACTTGGCGGCATTGGATGAAGAGAAGGTCCAAACAGCCGAAGGCCCGATCGACGCATATCTCATTGAGGCGCGATCCCTCGGGGGATTGAGTGGCTCACCTGTATTTTTGAATTTAGGGACCGTCAGGCAGATCAAGGGACGGGTGGTAGGGGCAGACACAGGCGGAGGAGGTCCGATAATAATTCTGCTGGGGCTAATTCACGGCCACTATGACACGCCGGCGCCTACAATTGATTCGGATGCTGATGAAGGGCTGACACCGGAGCGCATCAACACCGGAATCGCGATCGTAGTGCCAGCACAGAAGATCATGGAAGCATTCGATGCCAATTCGCCGGCTACGGCGCAGCCCGTTCCGTTGGCCTTGCGATATTTTGCCGACGCTGAGCTAGCGGATCCGAACCTCGTTCTCTGAGGGTTCGCAACTGGCTCGCTGATGGGGGCTGATCCCTCATCAAACGCACGGAGAAGCCCGCAGTGCGCGAAATCGGAGGCAGCGCTCTGTTCAACTCCGATGCACGGCCAGGTTTTTCGTGCTCCGGTTTGCATCGGGGCGGCCTCGGAGGTGGGAGGATGACGCGGGACTGTACTGCTACCGAATCCGGACCTCTAGATAGTTAAAGCAAGCCCCGCTTTGAACCTGCTGGAGGAGGACCCATGGCAACTATTGATCCGATCGACCCCATAATGCGCCAATGTACAGTGTCGCCTATTTTGGCAGGCTGTCCGACGTGCGAGGATTCAGTCGGACCATCCTTTCATTCAGCGGACGCGACAATCGCCCCGCAGGCAAGCTCCGCGTTATCACACGGAAATTGGCCCCGCCGCCCGATAGATCTCGATCTAGATATTCCGGAGGGATGGAGGATGCGGCGTAAGAAGCAAAGGAACGTTGCCAATGGTCGTCGTCCGCAAAATAATCTCCCGCTTTGGCGATTGCATCGTCGCCCGTGAACCCAAGAAATACCAAGGTGCTCGGAATGCCCATTGACGCTAATTTCCATGCCATTGCGATCCGGTTGGACAACTGATAGCAGCGGTCGCGGGAGATAAATATGCCGGGATACGCATGCGATAGCGCAACCGAAGCTTCATCGATTGCCTGCCCGATCCGATTGTGATTTTCATCGGTTTTCTTTTGTGCGTCGGATGTCTTCCGTGTGGCGCGGGGCTTGAGCTTACAGTCAAATTCGCTCGCGTGCGCTTTCGCCTCGACAAGCACCAGTGCCGATCCACTATTCATCGTTGCCGCGACAATCAAATCCCAATTAGGAATATTTCCAGCATGGGCAAGCCACCACCCCTGCAGTATCGATTGATTGATCTCGTCCAGAAACTGACTGGTCGCGTCAAACAATCTGGACTCATCGGGTTCGGCCCACGACTTAGGCATCCGAGTCGCGTCAGGTGCGATAACAAAGCCCTGATCTCGCGTCCAGTTCCGAACCGTGTCCAGAAACCCCGCCGACTCTATCCAGTCGAGGACGTGTCGCCTGCTGCCATCATATTGCTTAGTGTTGGTCACGCCGAACTCTTTGACACTCTTGCGAAGTATTCTCGGATCATACACTTATAGGCATTTTTCCCAAGGCGCGCTATGGCGTTCGGTATCGGTAGGCCGGCAACGCCCCCAGCGCGCCTCTGGCTCATCTCCACTCCGAAATCGGGCCAGCCCTCCGAAGTCCCGACCGCATCGGCCGCCGCAGGTCGACCGTGACGCCGCAGTGCCTATGAGAAGCAGACCCTCGCGTGGATTACCAAATACCCTGGTCTTTACCTCACCGCGCTATAATCGCAGGAGTGGTTACTGAGTTAAAAAGCGCGACCGATAAACTAACTGACGCACCGCGGCGTACTCGCGATTTCCGCCAGGCGCATGACGAATGGATCGCCGGTGAAGCGTCGAAACAGTCGGAGAAATATTTGCTCGGCATTGAAACTAAAGCAATTGAATTGAAATTGTTCAGTCTGTGAAAATATCCCTACAGATAGAAACCCATGATCGTCGAGTCGGTTTCGAGATCGCGGGCATAGGCAACACGCTCTCTTCCGGCACTCTGGTTGATGCTCCCGGCGGCGTGAAGATCGAATATCGGGGCGCCGTTGGCCGGAAAGGTTTAGATATACCTCTAGTTCTACAGTTCATAGTCGACGCCAGCATCAATGTCGACTTGGCGCTTTTCGCCGCGTGGCTCTATGACAAAGTGGAAGGTAAGAGAGTTGAGCGAATCATTGTTCGGCACACTGTGATAACGGAGATCACGGCGGAAACGATTCGCTTGGCGATTGAGGAGGAGATTGAAATTGAAAAGTAGCGCCGAGGACAGCATACAATCAAATGACTGCACGCGGCCTGAATGATGCAGAGCGCGGACTATTTTGGCCACGGGGCGTGTCTGCATCCTAATCGACAATTGTGAGCATGGCCGCGACCGCGGGGTCGCCGATGGCTTTATGGAGGAGGCAACGCAATGAATGGAATCGATATCGCCAATTTTGGTTTCTCGCTGCTCGGCGGCACGGCGGGCGGGCTCGCGATCGCCTCATGGCTCGGCAACAGAGTCATTTCTCAAATGCTCGAACGCGAGCTTTCCGACCACCAGGCGAAGCTCGATCGGCAACTTGAGTCTCACAAGGCGCAATTACGCACCGCGGGAGATATCGAGCTTGAACGCCTTCGAACTGTTGGTGCGATCGCCAAGGTTGAGCACGAAGTAATGTTTAGTCGGCTCCAGGATCGCCGCGCAGAGATTGTGGGATTGCTCTATAGCAAATTAGTTGACGCGGCGAGAAGGACCGGCGATTACGTAGGCACCCACGGCGCCGATCGTTCGCCTGAGGTCATCGCGGCGCATAAGGCTGCGGGCAAGGCGAATTGGGATCTTTTCGACTACCTTGATCTGCAGAGGATATGGCTGCCAAAGGAGTGTTGCGAGAAAGTGGAGGCATTTACTGATGAATTGCGGGACCTGGCCGTTACTCGGCAGGTGTTTAGCTTGGATCGCCTGGGCTCCGAGAGCTTTTATGAGCGTAGAAGCGATGAACTATTGAGGATCTGGGATAAATTGCAGAAAAAGGTGCCAGCAGCACAGGAAGCGCTCGCCCAGGAATTTAGGATTCTTGTTGACCCGCGGCTTTCGCGTCTGACGGATTAAACGAAAATGGGTTTCTGTTTCCGCCGCTCGTCTCGCGTCCTTCCCGGCATCCGCCTCCACTTCGGCAAGCGCGGCGTATCAACGTCGATTGGGTTTCGCGGCGCGCACGTCACGGTAGATCATGGCCAGGTGCGGGAGACGGTCGACCTGCCCGGGACCGGTTTGAGTTATACCCACGTCGAGGGAACGCGTAAAACCGCCGTAAAGCCCGCAGGACAGGTGCAGCCTGCGATGGATGCTGAGCCATTGCCGCGGGGCAGGGCGTGGCGGGGCTGGCTGTGGGCAGGGTTGGCGATCGCTATTGTGACGTGGCCCGTATGGCCTGCCCGATGACGACCGCTATCGAACTACTGAATCGCATTCCCGCGACGTTTTGGGGCGTCTTGGCTGGCTCGTTTTTCTCCCTCGGCGGTGTCGTGCTTTCGAATCGCAATTCGGCACGTAACCAGCAGCGTCAGTTAGAACACGACCGGGATACTCGCAGACTCGAACGCGAGATGGCACTGCGGAAGGACGTATACCTCGCGGCCGCCGAGTCGATTTTCGCTGGTTTGAGCGCAGTCGGTAGCCTTTCGAATCTCGCGCTCGACCCGCTGGTGATCCTCGCGGAGTACCGCGTAAAGGCGCCGGCCGTCGCGAAGATCAATATCATCGCCGAACCTCAAACCTTGAAAGCGGTCAACTCTGCGCTATTGTCATTGGACTCGGCCCTGATACTGCTACAGGCGGCCCGGATCCCGGGGACTGCCATCAAGTCTCAACTACAGGTCAAGAATGGCCTCGTAGAGCGAGCCCTTCGCGATCAAACTCGATCGATCGAGCTGATGAGGGAAGAGAACTTCAGAGGGCGCTCGGATCCGGTCAAATGGGAGGCGATCCAGCGGAACTACGCGTTCGAAACGAAGCAGATCGAGACCGGTTTGGCGGAACAAAATCGATTGCAGAGGGAACTGCAGGAGGCCCAATTGGCCCTTTCCGAACAATGCATGACTTACCTCATCAATCTGAACCGTCTCTTGCCGCCGGCAATCGCGCTGGTGCGATCCGAACTCGGACTGCCGATCGATCAGGCCATTTTGGTGGATATGTTCGACGAAATAACGAAGACCCATGCTGCCGATTTGACCGTCGTCCTCGATAAGGCTCGGGAGCAAATGGCAAAGCAGGCCGCACCACCAGCCCCGCCGGTCAGCTAGGCGATACCTGGGCGATGGACTAGAGTCCGCGCACACGTTCCCACTTTTGTAGAAGGGGAAAGAGAACTTCGGCCGTTTTTCTACTTCAGATCGATGCTGAGAGGTTCAACAAAGCGTCCCCCCGATTTGAACCTACAGGGATGGTGGCCGCACCTTAACTGACGGCTCAAATCGGGGCTCGTCATCTCCGGTGGCACAATGGCGCCAAGGCGCAAGCTTTATCTGGTGCATCGAATCCTTCTTCGCGCTAGAGTAGGTCCATCGCGGCGACGCGCATAGCAAGAAGCTGACAGCGAGGTATGTCTACACCTAACCTAGTCAATTCCACGGCGGTGCAACTCGTCCGTGAGGCCGTACATGAAGTTGACACTCGTGACGGGCTGGAGGCGTTGCTTTTGGTTCTTGAGAAAATGAATGGCCAATTTGGATTCGTCACGGAGGCCCCACTCATTGCATCGGTATGCGTCCAGATCCAGCAAAAGATCGCCCGACTCACATCGCAGACACACGGAACGCTACCTTCCCAAGGGAGCTGACATTCCATAATTTCGCCTCACGCAGGCCGCTAGTTCATTTGGTGACGACAGCGACGAAAGGCATGGGAGCCCGGTTGCCGTCCAAGAGCGTGGTGTTCACAATTTTGGCTTGTATCTTGTATCGATCTACCCGGGAGGGGAATGATGCAAAAAGCGGCGATTTCAGTGTTATGCGTTTCGCTGTTGGCACTATTGGCATTTGCCTTTTTTGGCTGGCAAGTCACCGCATTTCAAGGCGAAGTGCTACGCACTTTGTTCGCGTTGATGTTAGGTGCTTTCGGATTTTTGATACCAGGCTTTGTAAATATCAGTCTGAAAGCAGGGTCGTTTGTTCGCGCCGGCGGCGCGATGGCTTTATTCATTGTGGGCTACATTTTCTCCCCTCAGTTTCTTGTTGTAGGTAACCATGCAAGCTTAAGCCTTGGATCATTGGGTTGGTCTCTAATAGCATTGGGTTCTATCGTCCTTAACGGGGTAGCGATTCTCTTCGGACCTTTGTTTGAATGGATCGAAACTCGAAAGAAAAAAAGCGTCACACTTCGCATGGGCAATGGCACGGAGATAAAATTGTCTGGAAAGTTGTCGAGCGAACACCTTGCTCAACTCTTAGGGTCAATAGAGAAATCCAGTGATGCCGCAGGCGAAGACCCGAAAAAAAACTGACCGTTCTGCTGTAATCGGTGCCGGGGCTGCAGGAGGCGGGATAGGATCTATTATTGCGGCATTGGCGACCAGCCTGCCACCGCAATCAGTAACGCGATTAGTTCTTACGGTTGCTGCGCCATCGATAGCAGTGCTAATTAGCGGCATTGGGTTATTTCTCAAGACGGCATACGTAGACCCTTACGTTAATAAGCTAAAGCATCAAGCACTCAGCAGCGCGATGGAGACGATGCTCGCGGACGCGCGGGCGGAGCGTGAGCGGATATGGTCAGATGCACGATCCACTGCTGAGCACAAGAGGAAAGTGACCAATTTGGTGCAAGATTTGGAGCAAATCAAACTACAGCGCATGACGGAGCGAATGGAAATTGTGCTATCAGACTAGATCATTGTCGGCGTGCGAGGTCGTCAGCGTTTGCAGCCTCTCACACTACGAACCTAGGACAGCAACCATGCCGGCGACTTGCGAGGGATGTGTTGCCAAAATAGACGGACCTTTCCCGCTCGGGTCGGGTCCGCTTCCCACCTTGAGGTCGACGGGGTAGGTGGCGGGGTAGGACACTCGACTGGTAATCGAGAAAGGCCTATAGAACACGGCATATTATTCGCCGATGCGGTGCCCAGCCGTCCACCGCCGCACTTCGGCGCGATTTCGATCTGTCGCGCGAGACGGACCACCTCATGCCTACGTGGGCCGGTGACAGCAACGAGGATGAAAATCTCGCCCTCGCTTGTACGTGCTGCAATTAGGAGCTAAAAACAGATGGGATCCGCGCACGGTGTGCGATCCGAATCCCACAGGCGCGGATCTGATCGCGGCCAGCCGCACTTGCTGCGGCGTCCAACTCGACCGCAAGGATCAAGATGTGGACGCGATGTGGAAAATCCTGATAGATCGTGGGGTACGCCGTGAGCCGAGGTAGGCGTAGCAGCAGCTGCCTCCGCCGAAGGGGTCTCGACGGCCGAAAAGACTGGCATTTTTGAGGTCACCCCGCTTCCACACGGCGCGGGTGATGTTTGCGCCGATGCTAGATTTGTGCTTGTTTTATAGGTATTGGACGTCGTACCACGACAAAGACGAGCGCCCGTGTGGACCGTTGCGTGGATTCCGGGGCTCAAATTCCCGCCGGCAGTCGCGACGGGGGCAATGCTCAAAGCGTAAGGGCTCGCCCAAAAGGAGGGGATTATGCGACAACAATGCGTGGTCCGTTCGCGTCCTTGGCATGATAGTGCGTAGCATCTGCCCCTCCTAAATCTTGGATGGCACTTATGTCGACTACCCGGCTCATTGTCATGTTCGCGATCGTTGTCGCTTTGGTCGGTTGCGCTACGCAGCCCACAGTTAAGATGGTGAATACCGAGATTGCGACATTCCATCGTGTACCGGAGTCCCTGGCTGGAATGACGTTCGTGATGGTGCCAAGTGCTGACCAGGCGAACAGCTTGGAATATTCAGCTTACGCTGCCCAAGTACGACAGGGGTTGTTAGCTCACGGCCTGGTGGAAGCCCCAGTGGAGTCGGCCTCCATCGCGGTCTCATTCCGCTACTACATCGACACCGGCAAGCAGGTGAACATATCAGTCCCAGTGTGGGGTCAGACTGGCGTCAGCACCGCGTCAACCACCGGAACCATCAGCGACACCGGATACTACAACGCAACGACAAATTACACGCCCTCTTATGGCGTCACCGGTTACCGCAATCAGGCAATCAACGTGTTTACCCGTCGATTAGATCTCGTACTATTTGACGGGGAAAATCGTGGGGGCGCTGACCAGAAGCCGCTGTATGAATCGCACGCAGTTAGCGCGGGGTCAAGTGGGCAATTGCCAATCATCAGCCCTTTGATGATCGAGTCAATATTTTCGGATTTTCCGGGTCGAAACGGCGGGGTTCGCCGTGTATCGCTTCCGTGCGTGGCGTGCCAGCAATAGGACGAGCCTCCTCCCCCAGGAAGCACCTCTAGATCATCGGCGGTCCTGCCACTCGATAACCCGCAACGTCCGGCGGTGGCGATGCTGCCCCTAGTCGGCGCGAATACCTTTAGAATCGCATGGTGAATCTCAACGATCTACACGCTGCCGTCAATCGTCTGTGCGAGATCGTCGACCAACTGGGCTCGAGTTTTTCGCCGCCGACTATCGTCCGTCGTGGTGACGGTTTTGTGAACCGCCACGGTGGGGCTGAGCGGACGAATGAATTATTTTGCTACCTCAAAGCGGTGAAGGTGTGCAGCACGCTCAACGGTATCTTGACATTGTTGGACAAGGCATATGTGCAAGAGGCTTATGCGCTTGCTCGTGTTGCGCAGGATCAAGTGGAAGATATTCACTTCCTATCGATCCCGCGAGGCGAGAGCGGGGGATTGAGCCCGCGCCAAATTACGGCTATCAATGAGTTTTTTCAGGAGGAGTTCGAACCTGCCGATCCTGTGGGGACTTCGCGCGAGCGTGACCGAGTCGGTCGCCCAAAAATTCAAGCGGCTATTACGAACGACATGGATGATCCAAGCACGGGAAACGCGATCTCAAGGATGATTTACCGGATCTTCTCGGGGTACGTGCATGGAGCCTATGTGCACATCATGGAACTGCATAGCGACTCCGATGGGCACTACCAAATGCATGGAGCCCCAGCGCATCTAGCCGATGCGATCGACTACGCGCCCAACTTTCTTTATCAGGCAATCTTAGCGGTCGAATTTCTAATTGACCGGTCGAGTCGAGATGACTTGCTGCCGTCAATAAAGTCGCTACGGATCGATGTCGCATCCACATGCGATGTCTTGCCGAAAAAAACGTGAGGTCAGTCTCAGGCAGGCTTTATGGTCTAGTCGTGTGGACCGTCGCATGGATTCTCGTGCCTTAATTCCGGCCCCTAATCCCTAATCCCTAATCCTAGTCGGCGGCGGGAAAGACTTTCCGCAGCGCGTGCGCCAACGCTTCATAGTTCTTCTCTGAATGGTTGTCATTTGCATTGCTCACGATTTTGCTCCCACAAGAGTTCGCAGGTTGCCAGCACTTCAGCAGCCGGTTTTGCGCGATTCGAGATGGAGACAATAGCAACCGGATAAGCGCCGCCAGCAGCACTTTCGGAGGGGGGCGGTGGCAGGACTTGAACCCACAACCTTCCGGGCCGTACTATGCAGATGGAGCCGCATGTACGTCGAGACCCTGGACGCTCTATCCAATTGAGCTACGCCGCCAGTAGCAGCGTGTCCGCGCTGCTACTTGGCTTCAGTTGTACATCAGAACCGTCACGGTTTCCATGCCCGTAACTGACATGGCGCGCAATCAATGAGCATCACCCCTTCGGTTTCTTGTCGAATAGGTACACCAGCGATCCGGTGCGTTGCTCCGGCGTCAAATACGTGATCGTCACGGCCTTGCTGCCGCATAGGTCGCACTTCAAGCGTGCGCGCACTTTTGCCAACGGGAACATCGCCTAGGCGCGCACGCAGTTTGCTCATCAACCGGGGATGCATGCAGGCAGCTTGAACAATTCGCACCGTAATAAAAGCGGTCGTCGATATCTTTCAAGAGGGCGTGTTCGAGTATGGGATAGTCCACGCGGACACAGTAGCGCGGGTTGCCTGTGGAGGGTTGGTGGATATCTCGTACAGTAGTGGCCCGCGCGGAGTACTGTATGTAGGCGATTGAGGTACAGTTCACGGCGCAACGCGCCTTGGTGTGATGATGTATGTCCTACTTGGATTTTGGCATGGAGGCGGGCGAATGTTCAGAAATGTGTGGATTCCCTGCGCGGTCGTGGCCGCGACCATGCTCTCCGCTTGCGTGTCTACGGCCCCTTGTTATACGCCGCCGCCCGCTGTGGTGCCTTGGCACAGCTACGATGGAAGCTGACGACATGATCGCGAGTTTTAAAGCTCGTCGTCACTGTGCGCCTTGAGCGGGCGCCCGTATGTTTCTAACAACCGTGGCGACGAATTCTGCCTTGCAAAATGGAGTGCTTTACACATTCAGCACGATTGCACAGGCACTCGGCGGAATAGTCGCTTTGCTTTCCGCCTTTATTTTGTATCGATTTCAATCCCTCGACGCGACGATGTGGGACGACTCCGAGAAACTAAAATCCATTTGGACACATGACGCTGAACTCCTTCCATACGATTGGCAGCGAGCGAGCGGGAATTATGCGCACGTGATTCGCGAAATTGAGGTCCGACTTGGCAAGATGAAGGGAGACAGCGGGGTCCGATATCCATATTCTGCGACCCAACGCTCGCTATTGGGTCGCCTGGAAAGAAGCGTGGAATTTCACCGCTTCATATCCAATCGCTTCAAACGAACCCTAGTGGTGAGCGGTGGAGTCTTGATCGGTTCCGTGGTTGCGATACCTTTCGCGGACATGCTCAGCGGATGCGTAGTCTGGGCATGGATCGTGATGATCGCGGGCGTATTGGCATTCGCAGTTTGCATCATTCTCTACGGATTCTTGATTCGCGCAGTGCTAGGCATGGCCACATTCGAATCTAAGCAGGTGGCGTCGCTGATTTCATGGTAGTGGGGCATCTGCCCGCGACTCGGCACGGCCGAGCGGTCAGAAGAACGTCCAACTGGCCATGCGTGCCGACGTTCCGATAAACACCTCGACGTCGTCAGGCAAGCCGGTCAACGTGTATGCGGTCGCGCGGGTGTGCCCTTCCATTAGAACCATCTCAGCGGTGCCAGCGCACTGAACTGCAATCAGGGCTGGGAATCTAACGCCGTTGCGTACTCGATTGGCAATGCCGACGACGTTGTCCCTGACTGCTCTGCCTTGCACCTGGTCGATATTTTTCACACCGTCTGCTACCAGGCGCGAGGTGCCCGCCAGTTGGGTCCAGGCCGTGTGATTCGCGTACTTGAAACGCTCAAGTTCAGCCACCGTCACAGTGACCAGTCGCCAGACCGTATCGACGGGGAAACGATGGAACAGCCATTGGTCACGCCCATAGCCCCGGACCATGCCAAGGAGGGAGCCACGCTTGTCGTTTTGCTGTGGATCATCCAGTTCTGCGCGATCAATCAGATCCCTGTCTGCTCCGATCTGCGCGATAGCCTTGGCGAACATTTCTCCGCGATCTGTGTGCGAGCCGACCTCTGCACGCAGAAAGGCCAAGACCATCTCGTCGGCTGTTGCTGGGCGTAAATCTATCATCGGTTCCTTCGCAACCCCAGGGTGCTGACCTCAAACGCGAAGCCCATTACGGCTGCGTCTCCTTGCGCGCCGGGTTGGCTTTTTTCTTCGCGGTCCTGCTGCAGTCGACAGCCATCGCGTGCAACCCGTCGCGTCGAAGCGATATCGATGTGACCGGCGCTAGGGGGCGATTGGTGTTCTTCATGGGGACCATTCTAGGCCGACATCGACGTGATCGGGTGCCCGCCGCAAGGCGATCGGCGGGTAGGGCGTAGGGCGTACCATCGTGGCGGGGTGGAAATCGCGTCCGGGAGCGGCGATCCTGGGAAGCCGGGATTCGGTGAGCGGCGGGCGCGGCGGCATCATCCGGCGATTTGTCGCGAGGGACGGGTGCGGGCGTCCATCCAGTAGCAGGGCGTCGCCAACACTGTATGAGCGCCGCTTTCGAGTCAACGGCGACCTGGGTGCTCAAACTCTTTCCTTTTTGAGTTCGTGGGAAACCCCGAACCTTATACGCCCGCAAAACTCCAGCCGCTTGTGCGTGGTGTCGCCGTCATGGATTTTCTTCGAAGTGGTGCTCAAAGTCCTTGCAATGGTAGATGCGTGGAAATTCGTCCTCGGGCTCATTCAAAAGCTGCTCGGCTAACTTGGGGTGATTCTCACAAAGGCCGGCCCATACGTCACCGTGCCCTGCAATCCTAGCGTTTTTCATCGCATAGCTGTGATACTGCCAAAACAAAAACATGCTGACGAGGACCGCAATCAGGCCCAAGATTCGACGATCCCTCTTTGAGAATCCCGATGGTGTGTTCCCTATTGCCATATCAAACCGATCGAAGTCGTAACCTGGAACGTGCCGCTCCAGCACAAGATGAAGTTCGGCAAGGCAATCGCTCCACGCCTTCGCGATTTTCTTATCGGTACGACAGTCCGCGTGCGGATACACTTCTCGCAAGGCCCAGCCCAATCTCTCCCAGTCCACCAGCGAATCCTTCCGGTCTGTCACAATTTTTCTCCCAAGAGTTTGCGGAGGGATTTTTCCTTACGGCCTCGCTTTCTTCCGCTTCGGGGTTTCCTCCGGTGGGTCGGTCTTCGGCATCGAACGCCAGTCCGGAGTTTCGTCATAGCTCACGCACGCAAAATGCTCATCCATCAACTTTTGAAGCTCATCATAGCTCACGTGCTCAAGCGATTTCGGCTTGGATAGGGCGGCCTTCGTCTTGACGGTGCGGCCGAGCACCATCACATGCAGCCCGTCGCGCCGAAGCGCTATCGATGTTACCGGCGCAAGGTTGTTTTTCTTAGGCTTACTCATGTGAGGCGGCCTAGACGAGCAACAAGGCGAGGAGCGCGAGCGGCGGATCATCCCGTCTGAATCGGTCGCAGTTCCGCCCTCGGCTTGCGCCCAACCCGTTGCAACCAAAACTCCCCATCGATCTCGATGAGTTCGCCACCCACAAATAGTTCCCGATCATCGAAGCCCAGTATCTCGCTTAATCCTCCCTCATGATCGCGACCCCAGCACATAATCATGTAGCTCCTCGCTCCGCGACGTATTAATTCGATGTGTCTCGACCGTTCCATGTATCCCAAATTCGTTGGATCGTTCGCGAGAAAAAATGCATTAGCGGATATGCGGGTGAAATATCGACCGTCAATTCTTTGCCCTTCGTCCTGCCAAACTCGTAGGAACACGGCACCGTCCGATTCCCGAACGGCGCCCCAAGACCATCGTGTATTGGTTAACGGTGCTCCGAGGTATGCAGATAGTTCAGTTAGCGTCATTTGTATTGGCCCCTCCCTCGATTATCACCCTAATGGTAGTGCGCCTCACAGCCATCGAATCGATATTCTTCGAGGATGTTTTTTCTTGCACGTGGTGACGACTTATTAGGGTTCTCCCTCCACCTCAACGCGGTTCAACTCGATGGTGGCTTGCCCCGAGCCTTGAGTCTAACGAGCCGTGCGGCGCGAGGGTCGATGCACTCACCCGCAAGCCCCAATGTCCACATGCGAGTCCACATGGGCCTTCTTTGGCGCCTCTCGCTTGGTGCCGAAACCGCGCGCAAAGCGCTTGTTGTCTAGGGTGGTGGTGGGTGGTACAGGGATTGAACCTGTGACCCCTGCCGTGTGAAGGATGGTAATGTATACCTCGGCCAACGCCCCTCGCTCATTCTTCGCGGCCACAATAATGGATTGTACCTGGCGACTAAAGGCAAATTGCGCCACTCGCAGGATTGGGAAGCCGCAATAGGTCCAAATGATCCGCCCACGCCTGCATCATCTTTTTACGCTCAGACAAATGCTCCGCGTAGTTGTAGGCGGCTCTGACGGCGTCACGTTCGCCGTGCGCAAGCTGCCGTTCGATCGCATCACGATTCCAGCCCTGCTCGTTGAGCATGGTGGACGCCGTCGATCGAAACCCGTGGACGGTTACGGAGCCCTGCTCGAATCCCATACGACGAAGCGCAGCAAGCAAAGCATTGTCGGATAGCGGCCTCTTCTCACTTCGGGGACTTGGAAATACAAATTTACCTTTGCCAGTGAGTGGCTCAACTTCTCTCAGAATTTCGATTGCCTGGCTCGACAAGGGAACCACGTGATGCTGGCGCATCTTCATCCGTTCAGCTTTGATTCGCCATTCGCTTTTGTCGAAATTGATCTCAGTCCACTCAGCCGCACGAAGTTCGCCGGGTCTTACAAAAACAAGGGGAGCCAAGCGTAGGGCGCACCGAACGACGATGTGTCCCTTGTATGAATCAATTGCTCGCAATAGTTCGGCGAACTTCTTTGGATCGGTGAATGACGCTAGGTGCTGTTCATCTGCGGGTGGTATGGCGCCACGAAGATCGCCGGTGGGATCACGATGGGCTCTGCCGGTTGCTACCGCGTAACGAAAGACTCGTCCGCAGACCTGTAGTGCGCGATGTGCCGTCTCAAGATTACCTTTTGCCTCGATTCGTCGAACACATGCCAATATCTCGGGCGCCTCTATCTTGCTGATCGGCCTGTTACCGATCCAGGGAAAAATGTATAGCTCCAGTCTGCGGGTTAGCTTGTCGGAATGGCCGGCGACCCATTTCTGCGAGAACTTCTCAAACCATTCTTTCGCGACCGCTTCAAATGAATCCCCAGTGGAGGACTTCTCGGATCGTCTGGTAGCTCCCGGGTCCACGTCCTTTCCCAATAGACCCCTGGCTTTTTCCCTCTCGTCCCGAGCCGCCTTGAGTGACACATCCGGGTAGACGCCAAGCGACAACAGCTTTTCCTTGCCCTGAAAGCGGTATTTGAACCGAAACCACCGGCCGCCCGCCGGCGTAATCAGGAGGAAGAGTCCTCGTCCGTCGGAAATTTTGTACGGTCTCTCGCGCGGCTTCGCAGCCTTTATCGCCGTATCCGTCAGCATCGTTGGGGGTAACTCACTGTCAGCTGGGGTCTGTTACCCCTGTACATACCCCCAATTACCCCCGGATGTCAATAAATCTCATTGGACACTGATTTGCTCAAATTTGAGTAAATACAATGTGTTATTTGAATATATCCGGCTGAATTTGCGAGAAATGGTGGCCAGGGAGGGAATTGAACCCCCGACACGCGGATTTTCAGTCCGCTGCTCTACCAACTGAGCTACCTGGCCATCTGGGGAGGTGCGTATTAGACAGGGGCGGGCGTCAGCCGTCAACGAATAAGCGCAGAATCAACGAGTTGCACGGGATTTTCCCTGCTTTCCAGGCTCACTTTGCGGGAAATTTCGCGATTTTCGCGAGCCTCGGCATGCGGCCCTTGGCGACTGGATGGCTAGCCGGAGCTTGCGCGCGGACCACGCCTCAATTTGCCACATTGTCGAACGTGGCGCGCCAGATTTACGGCTTCTAATGCTCTCACCATCATTTTCTAGAGGGGGAGGTCATGCAGAGCTTGGAGCGCCGATTCGAATCGACTTCCGTGAAGGCGGTCGTGATTACGATCTTGACGGTGCTGATGTTATGGCCGCTCTCCCGGGTCGAGAGCTTGATCAACGAAAGGCAAAATCTCCAGCAGGAGGCCTACGCAGTAATAGCCGCAGGTTTCGGCGGTCCGCAGGTTGTTGGGGCGCCGATTCTGAGCGTGGAGACGATGCAGCGGACTGTCAGCGTGGACCCGTCGACCAAGGTGAGCACGGACTTGTGGACGGCCGGTCCCACCCTACACCTCACGCCCGACGACGTTCAGATTACGACTGACGTTACCGTGGAAATACGAAGCAAAGGCATTTACACCGTTCCTGTCTATGTAGCAAAAGTGGCAGTGACGGGACAATTCAAGTCCGATGCGATGGCTCGTTTGCTGGTGTCGGATATCGACATTCGGACTCTTCCGTCCCATGCGACCCTTCAATTGCCGCTGTCGAGCGTAAAGTATGTGCGGTCGCTTCAACGATTCGACGTCGGCGGTCAGGCGCTGCGCGCGACGAGCGGACAGGTCGCCGGGCTAGAGGCGCTGTCGGTTCCGATTAATCTTGCCGTTATCGACCGCACGGGTGCACTAGGCTTTCATCTCGAATTCGACGTCGCCGGCAGTGAAACGCTGCATTTCCTGCCTTTGGGCGGTACAACAGCGGTCTTCGCCCGAGTCGGATGGCCGCATCCCGATTTCGAGGGCGCGTTCTTTCCAATTTCCCACGAAACCAGTCCTCACGGATATTCGGCGAACTGGCAAGTGCTCGAACTCAATCGCGCAATTCCGCAAATATGGCGCGGCACTTCCGTCGACAGTTCGGTGCTTGCTAACGCCTTCGGCGTACGAATGCTCCAACCCTCCGACCTCTATACACAGAACTACCGGGCTGTGCGGTACGGCATTCTCTTTGTCGCGATCACGTTTGCGTGCTTCTTCGCGTGGGAGCATCTGGTACGCGGCATGCGGCTGCACCCGATGCAATATCTTCTGGTAGGTCTCGCCCTGGCCACTTTCTACTTGCTGTTGTTGGCGCTCTCCGAGCACCTTGGGTTCGCCGTGTCTTATGCGCTCGCCGCGGGAGCGCTGGTGGCACTGATCGCCGCCTACATATCGGGTGCCACCGGCAATCGCCCGGCCGCCGCAGGGATCGGAGCCGCGCTTGCGGTCTCCTACGGTCTGTTATACGTGATACTTCTATCGCAGGATTACGCGCTGCTCTTCGGCTCCCTGTTGCTGTTTGCCATTCTTGCCACGTTGATGTTGGCCACCAGACGCCTGGATTGGGCGAACATTCGTCGCGAGGGATCGGAGCGATGAGGTCACCGGAAGAAGCCGCCGGCCCGTAGGCCGGCGGCCCACGCCACGCCACTCTGGGCTGGCTCGGGTGGTGCCGTCTCGGGCAAAATGAGAGGCGGTCCTCTTTAATGACCATCGTGCATAGAGGGACGGGTTCGATCGCCAAATCACCAATCGTTGTAATGAATGAAATCCAAGAGTAAGGACGGCGGCAAGCTGCGCATTGGCGACGACTGGAACGCGATACGGATCATCGCGCTCTCGCAGAGCAATCCGCTCAAAGCGATCGCTGAATTCGTCGAGAACAGCATCGATGCGCATGCGAAGAGCATTACGATAAGCCGGGCCAAGGAGCATGGCGCGCACTTTTTGGCCATCAAGGACGACGGAGACGGCGTGCCGCGGGATGCCGATGGGCTTACCATTGACGTACAATGGGGTCGGTTCTGAAGGGGAGGGGATCACGATGCCGCGAAACGTTACCATGGCCGTCGATCTTCCGGCTTCGCCGGCGCGCCTCTTTCGCATGTATCTGGACCCACAGCGGCACGCGGCGTTTACCGGAGCACCGGTGAAGATCGCAGCCAAGGCCGGCGCAAAGTTCGAAGCGTTCGGGGGTGCACTGACCGGCACAATCTTGCAGGTCATTCCCAATCGGCTGATCGTGCAGTCTTGGCGATCGACTCACTTCGGGCGTCGCGATCTGGATTCCACTTTGGTGCTAACCTTCTGGCCGGTCAAGGACGGTGGTCGCATCGAAATGACCCACGTCAACGTGGCCGAAGGCGATTTCGCGGGCGTTTCCGAGGGGTGGTCCAAGTATTACTGGGTGCCCTGGAGGAACTATTTGACGCGATCGAAAAGGCCGTCGGTGTCGATCGCTTGAGAGGGCCGGTCGTCACTCCGGGGCAACCTGAGCCTGTGGCCCAATAGCGACGCCGCCGCCAATCCGATACGCTTACTTCTCGGGTACCACTGAGTTGCGCCATGAAACACAATCTTCGCGAAATCTTGCATGTTCACGATTCCGACGTGGCCGACTCGCATTTTGCCAATGCCAATCTGGTGCACTGTCGCTTCCAGAATGTGAATTTTAGCCAGTCGAAATTCACTGAGGTTGATTTCTCAGAAGTCTCGATCGCCCATGTCAATCTCACGAACGCCTCGATCACAAACGCCAACCTGACCGGCATGAAGATCAATGGCATTTTGGTCTCCGATCTGCTCGCAGCATACCAAGCAAGCGTCAGCTAGCTTTCTCGCCATTCAAATCAGCGCAGCCGAAATTCGGATGCCGCGAATATGCCTGTCGCAAGACCGCCCTCTCAGCCCTTGAATAGCATCACAACCCCGGGAACTTCCTCACTTGAAAACGTCGAGTCGATACGAAAGCCCGCGTTGTAGTAGGCGCGGACCGCGCGCCGGTTCGCTTCAGTTGGATCGATTGCGATCACCGGCGCTCCCTCAGCCCGCAACCGCCATGCCATGATTCTTAGATAAGCCGAACCGTGACCTCGACCGATCATCGTAGGTTCACCAATAAACGTGTCGATTGCACGTGATCCGATTGGCAGATGATCGAGATGCGGCTGCGGCCACGCATGGACCTCATAACTCTGCGCGTAAGCGAACGGCTTTCCGTTGAACAGGACGAGTTCCATTTGCATGCGGGGCTCATCAATGTCCGACCGGAGCAACTCTGCTTGCTCGACGGGATCACCCCACCAGATGACCATCTCGGGTGCCTGCAGCCAGATCTCGAGCTGCGGCAGATCGCTCTGAGTAACCGGTTGGAATGTGTATGGCGGGCTCATGGCATTCATCCATTGCAGTGCGAAAATCATAGTCGATGTGTGCGGGGGAAATGGGAAGGAGGACCGAGAAAATGCGGCGACCGCTCAATGGCGGTCACTTGACCTCGGGGGCCAACGATTTCCGCGGCATCACGAGTGGCGTAGCCGGGTCCTGCGCCAAAGTCTACGACTCTTGATCCGCGGGTCATTCCGGCCCTGGCCCAGGCATCGAGCATGTGCGAGCGCCACACCTGATGTTGGATGCCCAATCGAGCGATTTCTTCGTCGTGAGTACCTAAGACGTAGTCCGTGTCGAGGGTCATGGGCGATCTCCCTGGTAGGTCGTCGGCAGGGATACTATAGGAGCCGCGAAAATGTCATGCTCGCCATTTTCGGACCTGACATTCACAATGAAGGCGACATCATAAGTTCGGGAGCACCATTGAACTGAGGAATTTCCATGAACCGCAGGACGTGGGCGGGATATCATGTATTCGCCACGGAAGAATCGACAACTATCAACGAGGACCAATTCAAATGAACATTTTGAGGACAGGTATCTTGCTCTGCTCGTTGGTGTTCGGAAGTGCGATGGCCACAGACTACTCGGTCGGTATTGTCGACAAAGGATCGGGATTCCAAGGCGCCGGGACCGCGCTCGATCTATTCGCGGTCTCGCACAAGGGGTTAGACCTGGTGCGAGGCAGTCCTTATGTCCTTCCGCCAACCATCAGTGGTGTTTCAAATGAGCCAGTCCTGGTCTCGATCGCGCCCGAGCACGACTTGGTGTATGTCGTGTATGTTCGCGTCTTCTTCGGCGAACCCATTCTCGTACAATTCAGAATTACACCCAAAGGCCTCGTGAATCAGTGGGAGCAA
>Ga0179587_10000062_pt1 | contig 50235 bp, 60 predicted proteins | sample CZODoug2_1_08_16_FD_185932 | JGI IMG/M metagenome (GOLD analysis project Ga0179587, IMG submission 185932) | Vadose zone soil fungal communities from Angelo Coast Range Reserve, California, USA - CZODoug2_1_08_16fungal | ecosystem: Environmental > Terrestrial > Soil > Vadose zone | place: USA...
AATGGCGATTGCATGTGGCCGCACTCGACCCTGAGCGGCCCGTCGCGAGACGTGTTTCGAATGTCCGCTACCGCGGGGTTACGGTCCTGCCGTCACCAGTGCACCCGTGATGATCCCGTCAGCGCCCAGCGCGATCCTCCACTGCGAGGATCCGTGCTCTTGCCTAACGTCGTACATATCCCAGCCCTGATTGCCAACGCCGCGGAACTCGACCGACTGCACGGTGCCGAGGTGCGCCATGGCCGCCGCTAGCTGCGGAAGTTGCTGGCGTGTGGCATCCGCCAACGCAGGGCTCATTTCGGCAAAATTCGGTTTTCCAGCACTTATGCCTTCGATCAAGCGGCGCAGTGCCGCCTCACTTCCTGGCGTGGCCGTCTGGCTTTGAATCTTTGCGGCAGTGGCAGCACTGATTTTCTGGGCACTCGCAGCGTCTATGCGCGGTGCCGCCATGTTGGCGCCATTCTGATGGAGCACCAGTCCGGTCGCGCGTCCTTGCGCATCACGCTCAAACGAGATCTGCGCTTTGACGATCTTGTAGAAGAATTCACTCTCACTCTGGGCAAAGATCTCTGCTTTCGGCTGGCCGGTCAGCTGCGCGAACAGTTGGTTTCCTTCGCGTGTTACGGCCAACACAGCACTTGGGGCCAGTTGATAGTCCCCGGTATAGCGATCGAGCACTGCTGAGTCCAGAGTAATTGACACAGATGTCTCCGACGGCGTCGTTGCATTGGGTGGACCAACTTCTGCGGCGACGGCGACCAACGCCAATGATAAGCAGCCGAGCGCTGCCACCACCCGCCAATCTTTGCCTGGTTTCCGCACCATGATTCTTATCCTCTCTTCCAGAAATGATTTGGATTCCGACATCGCCGCCACCGCGCCAATGAACGCGGACTGCCGCTGACCTATCGCAATTAGGGTTTCGCCGTACTGAGTCGCATCGTGTCCACCCCGTAGTACCCGTGCATCGCAATCCACTTCGATCGCGTAGCGCAGCCGTCGCAACTGCCACCACAGCGGCAGATTCCACGGCATGAATACCAGCAGGCACAGCGCCACCGTAAGCAACGCCGGATCATGTGCGTCCAGATGCGACTGCTCGTGAGCGATCACCGCCGCCTGCTCCCGGGCGGACGACTGGGTAAGCCAAGCCGGCACGACGATGCGTGGGCGTATCAGCCCCACCACGGCAGGCCCAACATCCGAAGCGAGGTAAACGGATGCTCCGCCGACGGTGCCATGGCTCCACCGACGCTTCCGCCAGAACAGATGCGCGCCACTGGCTACCAGAACAGCCAGCATAGCTGCGGACACGACAACCCAGGAACGCTGCAATAGGAGATCCATGCTCCGCGAAGTCGTGACATTTATCGCGTCTGCATTCATCCAGGTCAGCGGTGACAGGCGCGTTGAGGTCACTTCACGCAGAGCGATCATTTTCTGTGGCACCGCCGAACTGAGGATACTGGGAAGCTGAATAGATACCGACGCTATAATCGTCGGCAGTAGAAGGGAAGCAATGATGGCCAGCGCCCAAAACCATCGGCTCGGTGCTCGCCGCAATCGCGCCGCCTGTTCAGCGGCGGCCGCCGCGGCGCCAAGCAATAGCGTTACTGCGATGACGTAGACCATCCAGGCAAGCATCAGCTCTTCTCCTTGCCCTGCTTTCTATCTAGAAGGCTGCGCATGCGCTGTATTTGTTCCGGGCTGAGCTTCCGGTCGGAAACCAAATGCACAAATAACAGCTCGGACGACCCTTTGAACAGCTTGCCGGTCAGGTGTCGCAATGCGCTCTTTCGGGCGGCCCGTTGCTGTACGGCGGCGAAATAGCGGTGAACACGACCCTCTTCTTTATGCCCCACATAGCCCTTGGCCTCGAGCGTGCGCAGTATTGTCAAAACAGTCGTGTATGCGAGTTCGTCGCTCAGCCGAGCGCGAACCTCCGTAACTACCGAGGGACCATGGTCCCAGAGCAGCTGCATAACATCCGCTTCGCGATCAGTGAGTGCAATGTCCATGGAAGCATCTACTAGATTTATAGTAGATGGTAGCATAGTGTAGCGTTGTGTCAACTATGACTCTAGTTATCAAATGGGAGGTCGTCACGAAAATGTCTGGACCGGCATCTTCCGGGAACGATGTTTGTGACATGTTTCCTGATAGTGGTCACTCGCGAGTCAACAACATAGGCCGGTCAGAGACCTACGACTGAAAGGCTCGAGCCTGGGATCTCGCACATCGATGTATCCCTACGTAGCCTTACGTGGCCCCACATACCGCGAAAATTCACACGCTAATCACACTTCGCATCCGCCATCGCGCCAAACCGCTTGTTTTCAAGCCCCGGCGGCCCCGCCCGTGTGGGTTCGATTCCCATCGCCCGCTCCATTCTCAGAGATAGGTAAGGATCCGTAGGGACACGAGATTGGGGTCAACACGTTGATCGTGTGGGAAAGCGTTGGGAACGGACGTCGATTTGGCGGCGGTCTCGTGTGCTGAGGTGCCCCTACGAAGCCACCAGCATTCACTCGGTTCATGGTGCAGCGCGCGTCGAAATCAATCAGGAAACGAGACTCATATGCAGCTCTGGAGGTCCACCCATTTCGTAACGATAGGATAGAGGAACAGTGCCGTCGATATCTGTAACGCCGAGTCTGGCTCCTAATTCCGCGCCGATCAAAGCGCGCCCCGAAAGCTTCATCCTTTCGTCGGACCCATAGAGGGCGGCGATCAGCCTGCCTGTAAACTGCGGTGATTCTCTTCGCAGCTTTGGTCTTGCGTCCTCCGGCAGCTTTGCAAGATAAGCACGCGCGCGTTCTGTATCAAGAGGCCCCATCCAGATAGAAATTGCTGCGACATTGAAGGGTCTTAGTTCTTTCGCCATATCGGCAGCCATCTTGTCGGCACCGGCTTTCTGCGCGCCGTAGGCTGGGCCGTAGTGATAGGAAACAGCTCCATAGTAGCCGGTGTTCACGATCAGGCCATGACCGTTTGTGATGAGTAGAGGAGCGGCGTGATAAGCGGCCACAAAATGCGAGCGCAGGCCGACGGTAATCACATCGGCGGCCTCGATAGGCTTCTCCCAGAAGCCGCCCGGCGCTGGAGCACCTACCAGCTTCGCAGCATTATTCACAAGAATATCCATGCGGCCGTGCTCTGCTTTCACGCGTTCGAAAAATGCGGCCACAGCTCCGTCGTCCTCATGATCCACAGCGACAGCAAATCCTCTCCCTCCGGACGATGTGACAAGATCAGCAGTCTCGCGGATCGTGCCACCATATTGCGAGTCGCCAGCCGCCACGCTCCGCCCGCTCACATAGACGGTCGCCCCCGCCGCACCTAAGGCGATTGCTATGCCTCTACCTGCGCCTCGACTTGCTCCGGTCACCACTGCGATCAAGGTTTGCTCCTTCGTTGTCAACCCGTTTTGTTGATGCTAAGTGTCTGGTGGAGACATCGCAAGAACGCACTAAAAAGTGCAATACTTACCTTTTAGTGACCAGACTTTGAACAAAATGAACCAACAGTCCTTGCCACGAACGTGCTCCACGGCGGAACTCGAAGAGGCCATAAGAACTATCGAAGGTAGATGGAAGATATTGATCTTGTTTCATCTCTTCGGAGCACCGGTCCTGCGATTCTCTGAATTGCGCCGAGCGATCACGGGTGTCTCGCAAAAGATGCTTATCCAGCAACTGCGCGACCTGGAGAAGGACGGCATCGTGGAGCGCAAAGTTTATCCTGAGGTGCCACCGAGAGTGGAATACAGGTTGACAAAGGTTGGGACGGCCCTTCGCCCGGCACTCAAAGCGCTGCAATCCTGGGCTGTCTCGCGGATGACCGAAGCCGCGAAAAAATAGAAGGTGCTTATTAGCCGACGTTCTCTCCCTTTATTATGTAGTCCATGCAATAGAGATCTCTCGAAAGAGAGGGCTGGGTCTGAAGCGATGACGTCAACCGTGCATTGGTAACCATACTGTTGCAGGGGAACTCGAAATCAATGGCGGCTGTCACGTCGCAGCCGATTAAGCGCGAAGGGTCCCAACCCACCCAATACCAGCGCGGCCAAGCCCGCAAGGTACAGCAGGTCCGTCTCGTATCCCGGCTGTCCGAAGTGAGCTCCGGCCGCGACCACCGACTGGAGCTTGATGGAGCTGAAGCCATTCGGCAGGTGTACGGTGAAGATGGCGAGAAGCAGCACAATTGTCATCGGGATACTGGCGAGAGGGATAAATGCTCCGACAATCACAGCCAATCCTCCGAGTAACTCGACAAGAATTGTCGCCCACGACAGCCTGCGGCCGGCTCCGTCACCGGCCGCAGTTGGCCGAAAGCGCCACGTCCGCAGGCTGGGGGATTCGCAACCTCCTCTGAGGAGTAACCGAACGCGAGCGCGCTTAGGAACGCGGTTGCATTCCCGTATATACGTATATACAATAAAAAATGGATATCAGCTTCGACTCAGCCAAGAGCGAGAAGACTCTGCTCGCGCGGGGCATCTCGTTCGAATTGGCGGCCGGGTTCGAGTGGAACAGCGCGCTCCTGGTCGAAGATCTTCGGAAAGACTACGGCGAACGGCGATTCCAGGCACTAGGTCTGATCGGAAATCGATTGCATGTGATGGTGTTCACGCCGCGGGCCAACAAGGCACATGTGATCAGTCTGCGCAAGGCCAACAAACGCGAGGTCAAACGATATGAAGCGCAAGTCTAATCCCCAGAAGGCCGATCGAGAGAACCCAGCGTGGACGAAGGAAACCTTTGCACGCGCTCGCAAGGCGCGTGATGTGTTGCCGGAAATCTTCGGTGCCGGGACTGCTGCCAAGATGTTGAAGCCTCGTGGACGACCGAAATCAGGCAAGGCGCGTACATCAATCTCTCTCCGATTGCCGCCGGAGACATTGGCGCGCTGGAAGGCCACGGGTCCGGGCTGGCAAACACGGATGGCCGAAGCATTGTCGAAAGCTGTCTGATTGACGTGTAAACCGTCCGGCGGCCGCACCTAGCACATCCAGTTACGAACGCTTGCTCACGTATCCCTACGTAGCCCCGCATACCGCGAAAATTCACACGCTAATCACACTTGGCATCAGCAATCGCGCCAAACCGCCTGTTTTAAAGGCTCGGAAGCAGCGGCCGTGTGGGTTCGATTCCCATCGCCCGCTCCATTCCCAGGATAGGTAAGGATTCGTAGGGACGCGAGAATGGGGTCAACACGTTGATCCTGTGGGGAAGCGTTGGGAACGGACGTCGATTTGGCGGTGGTCTCGTGTCCCGAGGTGTCCCTACGCAGCGCCAGCATTCATACGTACAGTCACACGCGGCGGTTTCCAAAAATAATTTGTGTGATTCCCACGCTGCCCGCGTAGCGAGAGCGACCGCAGGTGGCTGGACTCGGACCCGAAGCGGACGTTCAGAGCTACGTCGCGGAGACTCGCCAACCTTCACCCTCACGCGATAGGATGGCGGCACTGTAGCCCAGAGGTTCCGGCGTCACGCCATGCACGGCACTCCAAAGCTCGATGCGTTCGGTCATCAGCCGCAGATAGACAGTTGCCGGGTCTTCCGGTCCGCCGGGGTTCCAGCGGTAATGCGCTTCGGTCCAGACGGAGCGCTTGAAGTCCACATCATCCACAATCCGAGCAGGTCCGATCAGCGAAACATAGCTGCGATCCTTGTCGTGCTGGTAAAGTAGGGTCAGCCGACCCGTGCGCTCAACCTCCCGAACCTTTCGGCACCGACGGTTTGTCAGCACATCCACGGACCAATCGCCACTTAACGGTCTGGGCTGGACAATGCGGGCGTTTGCATCACCGCCATCTCCCTGCGTGACAGCGACACAGAACGTCACCTCGCCAATGAGTTTTCGCGCCAAGTTCAACAGAGGCTCGCTATTCACCGGACCCCTCCTAGGAAGACCGAGCGGATGCCCGATCAAGTGGAGCGTATCACGGCCTCTGCGGAGGCCCAACGATGCGGAGACGAGCAGGGTTAGGTCCGCTTATGCCCGTTCAGAGACCTCCGACTGGCAGGCTCGAGCCCGGATTTCGCCCACCGACGCATCCCTACGTAGCCCCACATACCATGAAAATTCACACGCCCATCACACTTGGAATTCGCCATCGCGCCAAACTGCGTTATACCCAATGACTGAAAGACAAGCTTAGAATCGACTCAGGAAGGCAAGGCTGAGCGCTTTAACTAAATTTACAAACGTCGTCACCGCGGAGGCGGGCATGCGCATCGAGATCATTTGCACCGGCGATGAAATTCTGACGGGCAAGACCGTCAATACGAATTTCAGCCACATCAGCAGGAAGCTTGAAGAAGTCGGGCTGTCGGTGAGCTGGGGAACTACCGTCGGGGATGATCGGGACACCCTGTTGGAGGCGTTCCGTCTAGCCGGGGACCGGGGCGACGCCGTGATCGTAAACGGCGGGTTGGGGCCGACTATCGATGACCTCTCCCAGGAAATTGCAGCAAAGGCGGCCGGCGTGAATTTGGTCCTCAACGAGCATTGGCTTGAACGGATCGACGCGCTATTTCTCCAGCATAACCTAGCAATGCAGCCGAATAACCGTAAGCAGGCCCTCCTGCCCGCGACAGCGGAAATAATCAACAATCCAATCGGGACGGCGTGCGGTTTTGAGTTGACTATCGGCCGGGCGAGATTCTATTTCACGCCTGGAGTCCCGAAAGAGCTGCACCTGATGCTTGATGCAGAGGTCATCCCACGACTGCTTGCGCGCAGCGGCACGACCACAATTTCGCGAGTGAAACGGTTCCATTCGTTCGGTCTCGGCGAATCGCATGCCGATTCGCTGTTGGAAGGGATCGAGGGTCTTGCACCGAATCGCGGCGTCAAGCTCGGTTTCCAGAGCCATTTCCCTCAGCTCGAGACCAAGCTTGCGCTGCGCGGTGCGGACGTGGCCGAACTCGCGCGCAGACTGGTACCGATCGAGGCAGAAGTGCGCAAACGGCTTGGCAGTTTCATCGTGGCGGAAGACGACGATACGTTGGAGGGCATCATCCTTGCCGCCCTTAAGCGCAAGAGTGCATCGTTGTCGGTGGTGGAGACATTCACCGGCGGCCGGATCGCCGCAAGGCTTGCGGCGCTTCCCGATGCCGAGTCTGTGTTTCGTCGCGGATTGGTCGCGCAGGCGGGGTCCGAAATTGAGGCCTTACTTAATCTCGCCGGCGGCACGCTTTCGAGCGGCCCGCTAACCGAGAAAGCAATTAAGGACGCAGCCCGCGCTACTCTTCTGGCGACACACTCTACCTACGCGCTCGTTGCACTTGCGGACCGGGACAAAATCGCGGACCCAGATGCTTACAGCCCTACGCTGTGGTTTGCAATCGCGACCGGCCAGCAAGTCGCGGTGCGGAGTAGCCGGTTGCTACGCTTCGGCGATAAAGAGTTTCTTCGGGCGGGAGCCGTGGAAATGGGACTCGACAGCCTTCGCCGATTTCTCCAAGGTCTACCCGTCGAGGAAAAAAACGATTTTGGCTAATCATTTGACGGGCAATCCGCCGCTGCCGAAGATCGCGGCCGTGATTGCGATCCCCAGATCGGCGTTGTCCGTCATCGTCAGCTTCAGGGCGGGCAGTTCAACACGACGACCGGCAAAGAAACCGCTCCCGGCATATTAGGCTGCGTGACGGTCGCGGACCTACTTAGATTTGCAAGGTGCGCTTTTCAGGATGTCTGGTGGATTCATGCGGGTTACATGCAGGCAATAACCTGCATGTCAACGAAAGGAGGAATTGGCGAGTGGACTCCCGGCAGGCGTCGTCGAGCTAGTGGTGCGCAGTGATGGCAATGCCCGCGGCGGGTGCGAGAGCGCCGAAGTACACCTGATACTCGTCATTCAGGGCGCGCACGGAATTGTCATGCGCGAGATCGTTCAGAAAAAGATCCACCGTGGACTTCGCCCAGACCACTCCATCCGGCCCGAGCCCATGGGTGGCATCTACTGTTTTGCCGTGCATGTACGCCCGCCATAGTCCAAAATTCCTCGCGCCAAACGCTCTGTGTCGGAAGTCGTGCGTGACATGGCATCATATCCATCGCTGCGATCGCACTACGGGGTCATTAGTCGGTGCTCACGACGCGAACAAATGGAATCTACGCCCAAAAAACTATTCGGATCGAATCAAAGGAAAAATGAATCCACTCGTCAGTAAGGTTCATGGCAAGGCAAGACGCTGGAGCGCTGAATATGCCGCGCTCCGCCAACTCTGCCTTGCGTCGGGTCTCAATGAAGAACTGAAATGGGGCCAAGCTTGCTACGATCTAAGTGGTAGCAACGTGGTTTTGATCCATGGCTTCAAGAATTATTGCGCTTTGCTTTTCATGAAAGGCGCTTTGCTTAAGGACCACAAGGGCATCCTCATTCAGCAAACCAAGAATGTGCAGGCCGCGAGGCAAATCAGGTTTGCTTCTCTTGCGGATATCAACAAGCAGAAAGCGGCAGTTAAGGCCTATATCAAGGAGGCCATTGCAGTGGAGAAATCCGGCGCCAAGGTGGCGATGAGAAGCGTGGCACAATTCGATGTGCCCGAGGAGTTTCAAAAGCGTTTGAATAATGACCCGAAGCTGGCCGAAGCCTTTCATGCGCTCACCCCCGGAAGGCAGAGAGGTTATTTGCTGCATTTCGCCGGGGCGAAACAATCGTCGACTCGCACCGCGCGTGCGGAGAAACATGCGCCGAGGATTTTGAAAGGGCTGGGACTCGATGATTAAGCCCGTGAAGCGCAAAAGCCTGGCTCCAGGTCGATCAGCCTGCTCCTAGGCGGCCATTTTCGAAGTCTGCTGCTGCCCGTTCAGAGACCGACGACTGAAAGGCTGGAGCCCGGGATCTCGCACATCGATGTATCTCCACGTAGCCTTACGTTGTCCCACATACCGCGAATAGTTACACGCTAATCACACCTGGCGTCCGTTATCACGCCAAACCCCATGTTTCCAAGCTCCGAACGCGCCGCCCGCGTGGTTCGATTCCCATCGCCCGCTCCAATTCTCGTTGTCTGGCGTGTCCCTGCGTTGTCCTCGGACGCGACTTAGCTTATCGCCCAGCTCCCATGGTCTCGACGCGGCTGCGACCGTTTCTTTGATCGAATGCGTCGATCGGCCCACAGAAGCGTGTTGGTCAAATGCCCCGCGCGTGTTCGCTGATCCACGCGGCCAATTCATCTTCGGTCAGTTTTCCGGCCGCGACGGACTGGATGATTTCCGCCGCGTCAACTTCCTCTGCGGTCAGTTCGCGTCCGTTCAATTGCAGGAACACGTCGATGACGGCAAGCGGGATCCGTTTATTACCGTCGGCAAAGCAATGGTTCCGCGCAAGCGAATACCCGTAGGCTGCTGCGAGGCGCTCAAGCGAGGGAGTGGGCGCGGAGTAACCGTATTGGTGTTGAGGCCGGCTGAGAGCCACTTCCAGATCAGCGATCCGCACGGGCCCGGCAAGGCCGCCGTGCTCGGCAATCAATTCGGCGTGCATCGCTGCCACGGCACGCAATGGTACCCAAACCGGTTTTTTCATCGGCGTTTGATGCCGAACTTTATTTTGCGAGTGCTCGCAGCGCGTTGCGATACTTCTTTCGCGTTCGGCCGAACGCCTTCATGGCGGATTCGAAATCAGGGTCGAAAGGGGTCAGTCGTGCGCCATCCGCGTCAGGGATTATGTGAAGCGTATCGCCTTCCGATACCCGCATCTGATCGGCGACTTCCTTTGGCAGGATGACTCCCAGGGAGTTACCGATCTTTCGAAGTTTCACTGTCATCGACATGGCCACGACTCCTGATTGGCGTGAGTTTAACAAATGTTAAACTCAATAGCAACCCATGACCGGTGGCCACGGGCCAGCTCGGGCCACGAGTCTTCCGCTTACGCCAATGCACCCATGCGGCCTTCCGACCGGAATCGCGCTAGACCGCGTCCAATGTTCGCAACGAGGGTGCGCGTGACCAAGAGCGCGGAGCCGAGCCAGCGTTCGACTTGAGGGCTGCGACTGATCCCGAACCGGGACCACTCGGAGAAGTGCTCACAGTTGTTTGTCAGCAGGCGGTAGCGGTTTTCGCCGAGTCTCGATCGAGCACGGCTAACAATGTCCCGGTCGTTGAGTGCTGGCGTGCTCCGGCACTCGATGTGAATCGGCCGGCCGTTCGCAAAGCGCTCCAGGGGGACCTCTTCGACGGGCCCCGGCCGGAAGTCGCGAGCCAGGCCCGCGTAGTGCACTACCGACCCGTGGCCGGCATAGATGCCGTGGTGTGTGTAACCCCGCCGCGTAGTGATGAGATGAGCGCCGATGGGTGGCTCCAGCGCTACACCGGCCTGCTCGCATGGCGCAGCGCGCCGCCGTGCCGATCCACCGGTGTTCTGCGACCGGCGCACCGGCGCGCCATCTTTCGAGACGAGACTCCCCGGAGGCCGGTGCATTCCCTGCCCAGAGGACGAGGTGGTCCGATCAGCGCCGTCGGCAGCGCAGATGCAGGGATCGCAGTTGCAAAGATAGTTCATCGGCGTCGGCACCAGGTAGGTTCAGGGTGACCGCAATGTACTGAGACCGTGCCCTGCCAGACTTGAACGTAACGGCTAATCCGCGCGGTGGCCGCGCCTCGGCGGGGAATCGGGCTCGAGAAGTCACCCGCGCTGGATGACCCTGGAACTGCTACCTGATAGGCTGCAAACGGCGTCAGGAGGTACTTCGTGGCACTACTAGTCGGAGCGTTGCTTGCGATCGCAGTAGGGGTACTAGCCACCGGCGTCGGCCTTGATCGCGACCGGGCCTTCTATCCGGTCGTAATGATCGTCATTGCCTCCTACTATGCGCTGTTTGCGGTGATGGGAGCCTCCACGCATTCACTCGTTCTCGAGTCATTGGTGGGTGCCGCCTTCCTTGGTGCCGCAGCGACAGGATTCAGGCGGACTCTCTGGATCGTCGTCCTCGCACTGGCAGCACACGGTGTCTATGACCTCACGCATGGAGCTTTCATAGCCAATGCAGGGGTGCCCGTTTGGTGGCCTCATTTCTGCCACACCTACGACCTGACGGCTGCGGCATATCTGACCTGGTTGCTCAAGACCAACCGCCTTCGCGCTGCTATCTGATCTTCATGCGACCTACGGCTACCGGGCGCATTCTGTTTTGGCGCGGTGGCAGCCTCTGGATCGGGCTGGCGGGCGAGGCAACTTCTTGTCACGCACACCACGCCGTCCAGATCGCGCTTCCCTTCCCTCACGGTCGCGTGCGGTTTCAGGATCGCACTGGGAATTGGACAAGCTATTCCGCAGCCCTGGTGCCGGCTCATCAACCTCACGCATTCGAGGCTCGCGCGCAGCGCGTAGCGCAGATCTTCGTTGAACCCGAATCGCGCGATGGGCGGAACTTGCAACGGCGCTATCACAATGAGGCCATCGTCGCCCTGCAGTCCGTGACACTAGAGCACGAGATCGCGGAACTGGCCGCGGCATACGAGGCACGCGCCAGCGATACCGCGCTAATCGAACTCGCTGGCGTCGTGATCGCCACGCTGTCCGAAAGCATCCCTGGGCCCACGACCCAGCCTGATGAACGGATTGCGCGCGCGGTAGAGTTGGTGCGCGAGCAACTTGGCGATGCGATTCCGCTGGGCAAGATGGCTGCCGCGGTGCACCTTTCGCCAGATCGTTTTCGCCACCTGTTTGTAAAGGAGACGGGAGTGAGCTTCCGAGCCTACTTATTGTGGCAGCGGCTCGAGCGCTCGCTTGCCGCCTATGTTGCCGGTGCGACCCTGACAGACGCAGCTCACACCGGAGGGTTCGCAGACTCAGCGCATTTCTCGCGCACCTTCAGGAGGATGTTCGGCATCGCACCGGGAAGCGTTCGGCCCGAATAGCCGTTTCATTCAATTGTTCGCTGCCCTAGGTGGATAGACTTCCTACCTCCAATCATCAATCTACCAGAGCATCGAATGAACGCAACAGCCAATAGTCAGAAGTCGGATTCGTCCGCAATAGGCGTCGCCACCGAAGGGAAGGGGATGACCTGCGGTTGTGGGCCCGCTTGCAAGTGCCAGCCCGGCGCAAGCTGCACGCCCGCCTGCAAGTGCGCCGCCTGACCGAGATCGCATCTCGTCCGGGCCGCTCGTTGAGCCGCCCGGACGCCCTTTTTCCGGCTTGTCGCGAGCGATCGCGGTGGAGCTGCCGGTCCGCCTCGGCGCTGTTCTGGCGGTGGTCAATCTGATTTTGAACGAAGGCTACAGCACGTCCTCCAGCGAGGAAGTGCTTCGTACCGAACTGTGCGATGGGGCTATTCGGCTCGCGATCGGAGACCGACGACTGAAAGGCTGGAGCCCGGGATCCCGCATATCGATGTATCCCTACGTAGCCTTACGTGGCCCCACATACCGCGAAAATTCACACGCTAGTCACACCTGGCATCAGCATGCGCACCAAACCGCTTGTTTTAAAGGCCCGGCACTGCCTTCCCTGTAAGTTCGATTCCCATCGCCCGCTCCACTTTTCGTTGTCTGGCGTGTCCTTGCGTTGTCGCAGGAGCGACTTAGCCTATCGCCCGGTTCCCACAGTCTCGACGCTGCTACAACAGTTCCTCTGATCGAAAGCGTCGAGGTGAGCGTATGGGCGGGGATCTTGGTCATGTCACGAACCGCTTGTGATCGGAAGTAGAGCGTGCCAAAGTCGTCGCTCTCAGGTTTCCACACTTTTCGGCGTGTATTTCTGTTCGCTCCGAGCGCTCCAACGGTACAGATTTTCATCCCCACAATGTGGACATTTGATCGCAGTCAATTGGTCATCGAAATCCGTCAACGCTTTGCCGCCCGGCGCTGTGTCCGCAATCGCAATGACTCGCCCGCACGATCGGCTCTTACACAACCAGCCTACGTAGACCTCGCCCGGCACCATCTGCCGCGGCACCCTGACATCGACGTGGCGCAATGGGGCTGACGCGACCGGTTTGTGTGATGGCGTACCCCGACTCTTTGTTGGACGTTTGATCGCCATTGCCACCTCTCCGTTGATGAACATAGGAGAGCCTACCGCGGCCGCAATGCATCTGCCAGCCCCGACTCAACGGACGAAAGCAGCACATTATGCCTAGGTCCTACTCGTCGGCAGGCAACCATTCCTTTGATCGAATGCGTCGATCGGCCCCTCGATCGAGCGCGCTCTCGATGGTCTCATCCGTCCGTCATCGACCCATCCTGCCAGTCGCGAGCGTCGCCTTTCGGGTGCCTTAACCGAGAACTTCTGGTGATAGTCCTCGGCGAAGCGATTTGTCGCACGGATTTTTGCGGTTACGTCGCCGGGGTCAGTTGACCGGTCGACTTTCAGTCGACGTCGCCGTCAATCCGCCGGCACACCAGCATGGAATCCGACGTGCCGCTCATGACTTCGTCTCACTCTTTCCTGAGAACTTCTCAGCGAACCACGAGCGTCCAGAATCTGCGTACGCGTGAGAGGCCGGAATGTTGAGTTCGATCTCCGTGCCAGAATACGGCGCCGTCCAGACTGTTAGCTTGCCGCCTACCAGCTTGGCGCGCTCGCGCATACCATGCAGACCGAAATGGCCCGCACGGCCCTCGGCGGCGAGGAAGTTCGGGTCGATACCCTTGCCATCGTCTCGGACCCGCAATCGAACGTGTCGCGCGTCATAGCAGAATTCCACTTCGATCTGTTCCGCCTCGGCGTGTCGGAATGCATTGCGCAGGGCCTCGCTCGCGACCCGGTAGAACTCGTCACGCACGATCGGGCGCAGGTTCCGCGGCGTGCCCTGCACCTCCACATGCAATCCGACCGGAGTGGCACTGCTCTCTTCGGCCGCGAGCTGGTCTCCCAGAGTCGTGATGGCCTGGGCCAGGTCATTGCTCTCGACTGTCGAGGCCCGCAACGCCTGCACGGCCTCCCGCCCCTCGGTGATAGCCTGCGCCGTCTGATCAATCGAGCTCCGAAGGACCTCCTTGGCCTCGGCCGGGCGCGTTTCGCATAGCGCTAAAACCGTTTCGAAGCGAAGCAGCAACCCCTGAAAGCTCTGCAGCAAGGTATCGTGCAGCTCACGCGCAATTCGCGTCCGCTCGTCGACCCGCACTTCCAGCTTCAGGTCGAACTCGCGCGCCAGCAGTCGCACCCGAACTCGGTACGCAGCGAACAGAAGCGCGCAGCCCGTCAGTGTGTAGAGCGCGTAGAACCACCGAGTTTGGTAGAAAGCCGGCGCAATCCTGAAGGCGATCGAGCTGCCTACCTCGTTCCATTTCCCATCGTTGTTGGAAGCGATTACATGGAAGGTATAGCGACCGGGGCCTAGATTCGTATACACGGCGTCGCGCCGGTAGCCGCCGTCGTGCCAATCGTTATCCAAACCATCCAGTTCGTAACGGAAACGGACTCGTTCTGGGATCGACAGACTGCCAGCCGTATAGTTGACTCGGAGGTCCTTCGTGTGAATAGGCAGCTCTATGAGAGATCCTCGATTGGCATATTCCTTGCCCTGGCTGGTGATACTCCAGATTCTCACCGGGGGTGGCAGCGCATTGCGAATCAAATGATCCGGATCGACTGAAATAATCCCGCCACTGAGGGCGAACCACAATCTGCCATCACTTGTCGCCAGCGCCGTGGGTACTGGCCGAGTCTGTATTGGGATCCCCGGGACACCGTCGAGGGAATCGAGAATCTCACACTTCATACGCTGATCGGGATCGCGAGCGAGATGCTCGAGTTCCTCGTGGGGAATGTGAGCGATGCCACCGATCGCGTTGAGCCACAGGTCACCACTCTTCGTACCGACGATGCCTGAGATACCGGTGAAGGAGCTGCCGCAGCCAGTCAGTACCGGGACAAACCGCTTGCCGTCATAGCGCGCAAAGCCCAGTTCGCCACCTGCCCAGATCTCGCCTCCCTGAGCAAGGAGTGCCGTGACGTGGCCTATCTTGAGACCATCATGTGCGTCGAATAGCCGGACCTTACCGTCTTGCATCCGCGCGACTCGACTGACGGTGTAGCCAAACCACAGAGCACCTTGTGGATCGGTAGTGTCTGCCTGTGGTGCCTCACCCGTGGGGAGCGACTCGTACAAGGACCAGCGCCCGTTGGTAACGTGGAACATCCCCTTCGTTGCGATGCCTACCCAGAGCGTGCCGTCACGATCACGTGTAATGAGTTGAACATCGAGTCCACGCAGCTCCGCTGGCAGCGGAGTCGTGACCACCCGGCCGCTCTCGAGGTGTCCAAGCGCATTCGGACCCCCGAACCAAATACCGCCCTCCGCATCGCGATGACCGGCGGTGAACTTCTCAGTATCCTGTTGTCCGACGATCGAGCCGTTGCGAATCTCGGTCAAGGAGCCAACTGGGGAATCTCTCCTCGGGCACGCGGCCCAGAGCGTCCCCGCCTCCCCGGCCACCAGTGCATACCCGATACCGGAACACAAAGGCAGTAAGAGGCGCACGGCGTTGGTCTTACTGAATCGATTAATACCCCCGTTCGTGGACACCCATACGTTTTCTTCGCGATCCTGGAACAGCGCCGAGACAAAAGTTGGTGCGGTTAAGCCTTCGACCTGACCAAAGCTCTCAACTCTAGCGGTCGACTCATCGATGCGCCCCGTTGCCGTCAGTTGATCTGCTGATACCCGGTGAAGCAAACTACCCCCGAACCAAAGATTGCCTTCCGTATCGAACAATACAGGGCCCAGTACGTTTTTTTCAGGGATCGACAGGCGCTCACCACCGTCGTGCGAAGTTAGTGCCGGATCCATACGGCGTAGAACCCCGCCGGGAAGCAGGCTCCAAACAGCGCCCGCCGGGGAAGCCGCGATGAACGGATGAGTGCTGTAAGGGACCTCCACCTCGGCGATCGCGCGGAAGTTGTTCTGTCCCGGATCTCTGACCAGTACTTGTCGCGTTGTCGCGACCCAGAGGCGCCCGGCACGATCCACCGCAAAACCCCGCAGAGGGTTGTCAAAGCTCGCGACCTTCTCCCAATGGTGACCGCGCAGACGCGCCAGCTGGTAAACAGCCTCCACCCAAAGGCCTCCCTCGTGATCCCACCCGAACTGGGTAACTCCGAAGTCCGGCAGACCGTCCCAGGGGCCGTATGAGGTGACACGCCCGTCGCGAAGATAGCTCAGTCCGCTTTGCATGAATGCAACCCATAAACCGCCATCCGGCGCAGCCGTGAGTGCCTTGATATTGATCGAGGGCAACGGTTCGTCTCCTGCTGCGGGATAGCGCACGAACCGGATGCCGTCGAAGCGAAACAACCCCACGCTGCTGCCGAGCCACAGCGTTCCGTCGGTGGACTGTGCGATGCTCTGTACCAGACTCGGAGCACCTTCAGCGGCGGAGTAAGCGCGATGATTCAATTGCTCGAGTATGGGCCCGGCACCGAGCGACCAGCCTGACGCACAGCAAGAGATGACCAGCAGTGCTGGACGGATACGTCTCGAGGGCCGTCTCAAGAGATGCCTCCCAATGACTCTGCTCGGTAACCCAGAGACCTTCGGATCTCCGAAAAGCGATACCGCGAGCCACCCGACAATAGGCTGCGCCGCGATAAAGTGCTAGGGCGCCCTCATCGCGCTGCAGCGACTTTTCTAAATGTTTCCACGGACTGGGCGGATCCTCCCCCTCTTAGGGGCTCGCGCGATAAGCGGCGCCGTCCAGGTCGCGGATTTCGAACAGGCAAAGCGTGAGATTGCAGCGAATCCAATGTTGGGTGCATTGTGGGGCTTCGCAGGCTTGCCGCCTGGGTTTCTCAATCTGTGCCAGCAGACCATCGATCGGTCCAAGGAGAAGGTTGAGAAATGGCTGGCGACCCACTGCGGACAGCGGTCAGGGTCCGCTTTTGGGTGACCGTGCGGCTACCGCTCACCGTCTCGAGCCGTCCTATACAAGGCGCCGGGTGCCCAATATTCCTCAAAGTGTTAAGGGTTGTCCGATTCCTGCCCTTCGTGACGGAGCATGCCATAACCGGTGAGGTGTGAGGGCAGGCGTCGGACAAGCCCCAAGGGAGGAAACCGCGGGAAAGTGCTGAGACGGTCAGCAACGGCGATGAGTTATGGGGATTTGAACGCAGGGAAGGACGTCGGGAGTGTTGATTACGGTGATGAATGCGCCGGCCATAGGGCCACGGCCAGCAGCGCCCGAGCGCCAGGATGCGGACTGTTGGCGCTGTGCCGTGCAAGAACGGAGGATATTTGCAGCGATGACCACGGGCGTTCGTGCCAGCGCCATTCGATGAAGCGCCGACCGTTGCGGTATCCGGTGCACGGCGAAGATACTTCGCCAGCCGCAAAACAGCGCGTACGTAAGCCTCCTGCGTCCTGGGCGCGAGCTTACGCAGCCGCATGTCCTCCAGCATGCGCTGACGCGGCGGGGAAATCTCTCGAGTGGAATCGTTCATGGCCCTGCTCCGGTTGCAAAACGAGGCGGAATGCCTCACTTCGCAACATACGAAACAGAACCTTAGAGATCAGCCGTTCGCAGACGCCAGATCGAAGCTACCCCTACCGCGCGAGAGGTTTAGTCCGTTGGCCGACTGCGGCCGCCGGCCGATTAGTATTTGCAAAGCGTCTCTCAGCTCCTCTTTTCCGCCACTTTTTCTGGGCAGGGATTTAAAAACTAGCGAAAGAGGATCGCTATGCGTCTCGCGATCAAGCCGGCATGTTCCTAAGTGGCGCTCGTCGATTCGAAGATACGTTTGCGCTCACTCGGTGTAACTAACGCGCCGAAAGGCGATTCCTTGCGCAGCGCGTCCGCCATTTCCGAGTGCTCCGTCATGAAGCGCAGTGTCTCGACCAACGGACCTTGCAGCAACTCATGCCACCGATCGTGATACGACCGGCCATGTGGATTTGCCTCGCGAAGTTTGGTCAATCGCGCAAGCGCGCGAGCACGCAAGGAGGGATCGCGGACAAGAAGCATTGCCACGCTCTCGTGCATCCGGCGGGAGCGAAGCGCCGCGACGTCAGTTCTTGCCCGAGCATGATAGCGGGTGGCACGAGCGTGGCCTTCCATCGTGACAGCACCTTGCGCGCGCAGCGCGTCGAGTGCCCGCCAGAGCGTCGGCTGACTGACTCGCGGCCGTAATGCAGCCATGATTTCACGTGCTTTAAGCCCTTCCTCTTGCGTGATGAGAAGGTTCAGGACCTTGTTTTCGAGAGCCTTCATGGCTTCACAACTCTCGCCCAAAAGTGGCATACTGAATAGATATTGAATAGATAATACACGTCATTCCGAGCTTCGTCCAGTACTGAAAATTCCGTTCCAAACATCACCGTCTTCCCATCATTTCGCCGTCCGATGCATCGGTCCGTCCAAGCTCACGCCGCACTTCGGGCAATCCAGTGGGCGGCCCGGAAATGCGGCCTGCTTCTTTGGACTACTGGCTCTCGGTCGCTTCATGGCGAATAACATGAACCGACGCCTTCCCTGACCGGATGTCCGTAACGAACTTCTTTGCGGTTGCGTTTTCAGGATCAGCCTTCAAATAAGCTTCGAACTCCGGAAGGGCCCTCTGCAGATCACCCTTTTTGACGTAAACAAATGCGAGCGTGTAATGGGCTCGCTCTTCACCTAGCTGAATAGCCCTATCCAAGTAAGGAATGGCCTTATCCATCAGCGTCGTTCCGGAAAGAAACCCTCCGTATTCATAGAGCGCTCGCCGGTTATTCTGGTCGATGGCGAGTAGTCGATCAAACGCGGCCATCGCCTTGTCGGCGCAACCCGGATAGTCAAGGTTGTGACCCATGGCATTGGCTGCGCCCTTGATGAAAAGTATATCTTCGTCGTCAGGGTAGCGATCCGAAATCTTGTCCAGCTGCGCCAAAAGAGCCTTTAAGTGCTCTTCGGCCTGGACGCGTTCCTCCGGACTCGAGAACTTGGGCGGATAAGACCTTGCGTGAGGGGCGATTTCATTGAGTGTGGCATTGAGATCTGAGAGTCGCACCGGGACGTCGGCGGCGACGGCAGACGCCGCGACCGTTAAGCCTATTAGAACAATCGCAAAGCGCGGCGCACTTCCGGCACGTGCGTATGCAGTTTTGCTTCCCAGCATGAATCTGGTGCTCATTCGTGTCTCTCTGGCCCCGAGCCCCGGGGTAGAGCGGATTCTAATGTATCTGCTTCAGCATGAATTTTGCTACCGAAGCAGAAGTCAGGAACTGGTAGTCCAGTCGAGAATGCCTGGCTGTTGGCCTTTGCGCCAAAACCTTCACGACTTGGTCACTAACTGAGGCTTTGAAATCATCCAATCGCAGGAACCGACCCAGTCTGCAGGCTGCGCCAGCTTACTCACCTTGAAATAGGCTCAGAGTGGCAGAGAATTAGCGCCCCTATGACTTCAGTATCTGCGGAATCGAAGACCTACTGAAGCTTCTCTGCGCCACTGCGCCGCCGCGCAGGTATCCCTCGTCGGCCACCGACGGAGCCGTTTGCTTGGCGCTGCAAGTTCCGGCTGTTCGACTGCCTCGCTGATCCCGCAAGGGGTCGCCGGACACCGCGTCCCCGCGACGCCCAGCCCGTCCGCCAGTCTGTGAGATGAGTCACTTTTATCATCCCAAAATTTGCGTTCTGGGGCTTAAACTTGAACAATTAAGAAAATGTAGCTACAATGTAGCATCATGAAAAGGAAGGATAGTGTGGTCCGCGAGCGCATCGATGCGGACTTGAAGGCTCAGGCCGCCCAGGTACTCTCTGGGTGCGGGCTGGAATTGAGCGATGCGATCCGATTGTTCCTACAACAAGTGGTACTGCAGGAGGCGATCCCCTTCCCGATTGAAGCGATGCGCCGCGTTGAGCGGCTGCCAGCCGGTGAGCTTTGGGCCATGAAGGCGGCCGCGCAGGCGCGCGACCAAGCCCCCGCGCACACTGCACGGGCGGATTTGTCTGGTGAGAACCGGCTCTTGGTGCGCTCCAGTATGATTCAGGGCGCCCACGTTCGCGGCTGGCCGTCGGGACGCGGCAAATGATCGGGCAGGCCTATGAACTCGCCTTGAGCGAGGAGGAGATTGCCGCGGTCTTGAAGTTCTGCGGCCAGGAAGCGCTCCTGGTGGGCGGCCAGGCCCTTGCCGTCTGGGCCCAGTTTTTTGTCGTCGAGCCCACCGGGGAACTCGCAGACAAGGTCACGCTCGATGTGGACTTCGTGGGTTCCCGGGCGGTGGCGAATGCGTTGAGCGCGGCGCTGCGGTGGCGGCTCTACGTCCCGTCGATGGAGGATTCGACGCCGCAAACCGCGAAGGTGAGCATCACGCTTCCCGACGGCGGAATCAAGCAAATCGATTTCTTGAAGTCCATTGCGGGCCTCGACACGGCGTCAATCGAAGCGCGGGCCGTGAACCTCGTGCTCGCCAACGGCGCACATATTCGGGTTCTGCACCCGCTCGATGTACTCGAGAGTCGGCTGCGCAATTTGGACCTGCTGCCCTCAAAACAAAACCCGGTCGGCCGTGCGCAAATGAAGCTCGCCGTCGGCGTCATGGCGAAATTTCTGCGCGTGTTGCTCGCGGAGGAATCGATGCGGGTGGTCCTCGACGCGGTCGAGCGCGTGGCGGACATTGCCTTCGATCCTCGGCTCTCACAGTTGCTCTTGGCGGAAGGGATCGATCTCCTGGGCGAGGTGCCGGTGCAGGAAATCGACTCAGGGCCCTTTCGCGAGCGCCGCTGGCCGCAGCTGCTCGCGGCGCAAAGCCGTCTCGCGAAGAAAAATGCCGCTCTGGTCAAGCGTCGCGTGCAGCTTCTAGAGAAAAAACGCAACCGTCACGCAGCCGCCGATTCGTTTCGGCGTTGAGCCAGGTGATCCCTGTGACGTAAAGCCCGCGGATGCGCTCCGAGCTGGGCAACTCGCACTTTGAGCCGCTCAATTGTGCCTGCTTGTTCGGGTTTTTGCATGACTTGGATCCCTGCGGGACTGATAGATCGCGCCAGACCACATTCGACTTGAAGATCCTGACGACGATTTTTTCTTCGGCAGAATACCCCACAGTCCGATGACAGGGGATGTTGAAGCCATCAGATCGGAATTACCAACTCTTTGTCGAAACGGCTAGCACGGTGGCAACGGCTTTTGTCGCCGCCCCCGCGGCCTCAACAAGTCTCGATATAACTTATTGAAGTCTTCCTCGTGTCCCTACGTGGCCTTACATACCACGAAAATTCACACGCCCATTACACTTGGCATTCACCAGCACTCCAAACCGGTTGTTTTCAGGCCCCGGAAGCGCCGCCCGTGCGGGTTAGATTTCCATCGCCCGCTCCACTTTTCGTTGTCTGGGCCTTCCGCAGTGAACTCGGCTACTCAACCTGGGTGTCGGAAAGTATGTCCGCCGAATCTGCGCTCATGACTACCGCACCCATTTTGTTCGCGCTGATGATGAACGACATTATGACGTCGCGGGGCACATCTGATTCCGGGAAGGTAAGGAAAAGGCAAGCGTCGGTTGGCTCCATGGAGACCCTGAATCCCGAGACATGGCCTTCCCCACAGTCCGACGCCCAAACCACATTGGCGCAAATTTCAGCTGCCAGTCGGCGGTAACCATCTGCGTTGAAGCCTTCGTCGCTTACCAAGTTGAGGGAATCTGCGACGGTCTCTGGCGGATCGAGCGACTTAACGACAAGAAAACTATGAGTCATGGTGTCCTCCTAAATCGGGCTTACTACCGGCTCAACCAATCCACAAGGGCCTGATATACCGGCGACGCCAGTTTGGGGTGCGACTGCAGATACTCGGTGAGGACGAACAGGGCGAACGCGGCGCCGTACCACATGCGCGTCGAAAGAGTCGATCTGCGCGCTGCCGTCCAGGCAAGCCGATAATGTGAAACATAGGAAGCAGCTGGCAATCGAGCCAACACGTATCCCCGCAGCGGCTCACCGGCAAATCTTCCATCCGCACCGGTCCTGCCATTGGGTACCAGTCTCACCAAATGGTGGCCGATCAGGAGCGAGTGGCGATCGGTCAGGACAGCGGGCCAATCATAACGCTGAATTTCTCCGCCACCGTCGTCGTACAGAAGCCCCAACGCGTCTATCCCGATGCGACTTTTCATGAGTTTTCGTAAAAAGAAGAATGAAAAAATCCCCGAGGCGAGGAAAAACGATGCACAGACGCCAAACTCGAAATTGACCAATTTTCGCACAAGAGCAGCCTGCTTGGTCGCGTGTGCCGCGCCCGAACCGCCACCCACCAACGGTATCATGATAACGAGAACGATAGCGAAGCCGAACGCGAGCCAGACACTGCGTCGAATCCGCTTCGCATACGAATATTGGATAGGTATCAAAGCCTGCCCACCCCTCGGCAGCGGCCAGGCAGTCAGGTTTTCAAACAATTGCGCGGCAGACACACGAGGAGTCAGCAGTCCGCTAAACAGCTCCGGCGCCCGCCGGTATTCCAGCCAAAGCATCAAACCGATGAGGAGTAGTGCACAAGCTATCGATGCGAGCCCAATGCGCAAGGTAACTGCGCCGAGATGACCGTTCTTAGTGAGACACGCGATTCCCCACACCGTCAGGCAGCCCGCGAGGATCGCGAGCGCGCGAGGTAAGGGTGGCGTTGACGATCGAGGATGCTGCGTCAAATTTATCGGCCACCTTGGAAAGTCCGTTTTCACCATTGTCATTATCGCGCGGCAAAAAGGTAGTGGGATTGCTGTCTTTGCCCCTTTATCCGCGGGGCGATGTGATGGCGCTCACACTTCGGTATTCCGGTGGGCGCAATGCCGGTGAACGATCGGCATCGGAAGAGGCGCGGCTACCGCAAAGAGACGCAAGATCCTGTTCACGCCATCGAAGCCAAGGTAGCACCACCAAGGAGGTAACAGATGCCCATCAACCGCTTCCTGCAAGCAGTGATCCTGTCGGCCGCCGCCTGCGGCTCGCTGATGTTTTGGTATCACATCGACACCGGTCGGCCGATACCGGTTGCGTTGACGCTTCTGGCTTTATCGTGTGGCATTGCATTCGCACCCCTCGTTATCGTTCACCTGCCGCTGTTCCGCGCGTTCTATCGCCGCGACCGCTGGCCCGACGACCCTGCCATCGCCAAGACAAACCGATTGAACTTTACGGGATCGTTCCCGATGGCGAGCTTGATAGCGGGAGGAGCATTCGCACTGGCGTCGCTCGCACTCGGCGCCATCGATGTCTGGTTGCTGAGCTTTTGCTGCGCCGTTGCCTGCGGCATTACGTTCTTTTTCGTGGATCAATATGGTTTTCGCTGGAGCTACCCATGGCGCGCGAAGGATAGGCCGCCCAGTCCGCCAAACTCTAGCGATCGAAATACCGTGTGCCGACCGCGCCGGGAATACGGTGCGTTGTCACACGCAAATCACACTTGAGTAACGGCGCAACTAAGTGACGCTTCGACTCAGCCAAGAGCGAGAAGACTCTGCTCGCGCGGGGCATCTCGTTCGAATTGGCGGCCGGGTTCGAGTGGGGCAGCGCGCTCCTAGTCGAAGATCTTCGAAAGGACTACGGAGAACGGCGATTTCAGGCACTAGGTCTGATCGGAGATCGATTGCATATGATGGTGTTCACGCCGCGCGCCAACAAGGCGCATGTGATCAGTCAGCGCAAGAACAACGAACGCGAGGTCAAACGATATGAAGCGCAAGCCTAATCTGACCAGGTCTCCGAACTGCATCCACATTCACGCAAACGCACCACCTGCCGATTGCTTCGTCAATCGAACGTTACAGTGACCGCAATCCGGAATGCATTGCGTTATCTCAAGCGGCGACTGGCCCTCAGGAGCCTGTCGTCCTCGCCCCCGCGCCTGGAGGCTGGTATCGACCTATCCAGGCACTGATGGGCGGCAGGATTACGGTATCGCAAAATCCATGTTAAGCGAGGTTGAGATCTCCGTTAGCGTTACCGGAAAGCGAAAAGGCAGTCACTGCTATCGGGCAGGCTTGAGCGCCGCCGCCGGCGATCACGCCACATCATGTTGCGTCAGCCTTTCGCGTGCGGTGCATCAGACTTGGTGGTCACCGCGTGTGACGTCAGCGTGCCGATGTGATGGCGGCCCTTGACGGCGTACCACCAAAGACCTGCTCCGAGAATTACGGCGATATAGACGAACGCACCCCAGGTGTTGTACCAGGGTGTGCCGTAGACGGCTTCGCGCGGCCAGGCCAGGTTGAGCGCCATCCCGACGCCCCACAGCACCGCGACGATGTTGACTAACATTCCCCACTTGCCCATCGTGAAGTAGCCGCCGGCCATGAGATCTGCGGGGGGCCATTGTCCTTGCAGGCGCTTCTTTAGCAGCGGGCCCGTCACCATTAAGTACGCCAGGTAGATCATGATGATCGCAATCGAGGTCAGCACCGTGAAGATTTTCGGCTGCCCGATGTTGACGACCAGGATCAGTTCGGCAATGACGCCGATCACGATGGCAGGAACAATAGGCGTCTGCGTCTTGGGATTCACACGCGCGAGCTTTTCTCCGAACGGAAGTGCGTTGTCGCGCGCCATTGCGAAGGTCAATCGGATCGCCGCGGTATGCACGGCCAGCGAACACACCGTCACCGCGACCACGATGCAAATCAGAAAGATCTTGCCCAGCGGGCCCCACATAACCTGCTCGACAATGTATTGCAAGCCGCCGCTGCTGCTACCGATCCTTGGATCAGCCAGATTGGGTGCCGACATGACCGCGAACACCAAGATGGCACCACCAATGACAAACGACGCCAGTATGGCCCGCAGAATGGCCCGGGGTGCGGTGCGCCGAGGGTCCAGCGTTTCCTCACCCAGTGAACTGGCGGTATCGAAGCCGTACATCACGTATCCGGAGGCCAGCGACGCCACCAGGAAAGTGCCCAGAAAGCCCCCGCTCTTGCCAGCACCGTAGCCATTGGCGGAGAAAAACACTTCGGGACCTCGCTTGATATTGAGCGCCAGGATGACCGCGATGAGACAGGCAGCAATCAGCTCGATAAAGACGCCCGCGCTGTTGATCGTCGCCATCAACCGCACGCCGAGCGCATTAACGACGGTGGTGAACAGGATCAAGACCGTGCCGAGGACTACCGCGTTGGTTGCGAAATCATAGGCGCCACTGCCGTCGCCGATGAGCTGGAAGCCGCTCCATAGCAGCGGCAGGTTGAGTTGCAGCGCCAGCACCACGGCAGACAGGGTGACGATCGACGCGGTGAGCATCAGCCAGCCTGAAGACCAACCTACGATCCGGCTGCCCAGTTGTTTGGACCAGTTATAGACCGATCCGGCGATGGGGTATTTGGCTGCCAGCTCCATGAAGCACAGCGCGACCGCCAACTGACCGATGAGTACCAGCGGCCAGGACCATAGATAGGCCGGGCCGGCGGTGGCGAAGCCGAAGTAGAACAGCTGGAAGGTACCGGTGAGTATCGAGATATAGCTGACGCCGGCAGCGAAGCTGCCAAACGCCCCGATGCTGCGATCAAGCGATTCTTTGTACCCGAAGTGCTCCATGCCGCTGTCGGTCCGTGCGGTAGCCTCGTTCTTGACCATGCCTTTGTCTCCTCTGAAATGGGTCCTCGTTCGGCAACCCTACTGGCTCTCAGCTAACCGATCTTGGCACACATCGCACGACCCTCCGACGTTTCCGAGAAGTGCCACAGCGAATCTCGCATGCTCGTCTCCCGCCTCGGCCATCGAAGACATCATCTTCACTGTCTCGAGCGGTTTCCGATCACACAATAATAAAAGCGTCTCTGGAGCTAACAAGTGTCCAAATTCTCGGTGGTACCAAGTGCATCGCGGTCGATGTGAAGCCGAGTTAGTAAACCGAATAGCCACCATCGACCGGTAGAGTTGCGCCCGTGATGAAGTCGGCTCCACGGGAGGCGAGAAAGACGGTTGCCCCGATGATTTCATCTGATTTTCCCCAACGCTTGGCGGGCGTGCGCGCCATGATTTCGTCATTCATCGGCGAGCTGCGCACTGCCGCCGTCATGTCCGTTTCGATCCAGCCGGGCGCGATGGCATTGACCTGGATGTTGTATGGCGCTAATTCAATCGCAAGTGATTTGGTGAGCTGAACGATAGCTCCCTTGGCCGCGCTGTAGGAAGGCACAAGCCCCGATCCAAATATCGAGTACATGCTCGCGAGATTGATGATTTTGCCGCCGCTCTTGCGTTTGACCATCGATTTCGCAACCAACTGCGACAGGAGAAAGGAAGCGTTCAAATGAGTTTCTATGGTCTTATCCCAGACATCGGCGGTTTCGTTCAGCACCCCACCTGATAGTGCGACGATCCCGGCATTGTTGACCAAGATGTCGATGCCACCAAGCGTGCGTTCCACTTCGGCCACCGCGGGAGCCAATGCGGGCCGATCCGTCACATCGAGGGGCAACGCCAACGCGGGCTTGCCGATGGCCTTCAGCTCTGCGAGTACCAGTTGATTCTGTTCCGCATTGCGCGCGAGAACGGCCACGGATGCGCCGGCGCGAGCCAAGCCCAGCGCCATGGCGTGACCGATTCCGCGATTACCGCCAGTCACTACGGCAACACGACCACTCAGGTCAAAAAGCGAACCATTGCCAGCCATTGCGCCTCCCGGGATCTAACGATCAGATTAAAAAATTGAGCCGCGCCGGTTGCGACTATCGCGAACCGCCGGACGAGACTACCGGAGAGCACGAATGTCCGCTTAGGAGAATCCCGTTCTAGGACGCCACCGTCTCTAAGTGGTCCGGTCGGAGACCGACGACTGAAAGGTTGGAGCCCGGGGTCTCGCACATCGATGTATCCCTGTGTCGCCTTACGTGGCCCCACATACCGCGAAAATTCACACGCTAATCACACTCGGGATCCGCCGCCGCGTCAAACCGCTTGCTTTCCAGCCCCGAAAGCGTCTCCCGCGTGGCTTCGATTCCCATCGCCCGCTCCACTTCGTTGTCTGGCGTGTCCGTGCGCTGCCCTAGGACGCGACTTAGCTTATCGCCCAGTTCCCACAGTCTCGACGCGGCCACAACCGTTCCTTTGATCGATTGCGTCGATCGGCCCCTCGGTCGAGTTGGCTCTCGATGGTGTCATCCGTCCGTCGACCCGTTGCAGCCTGTCGTCACCGTCCGCTTCCGGGCGAGCTGATCAACTTGCTCATTTTAAAATCAACACGAACGTGCCAGGCTATGGCTGTAGGATTTGCGATCGAGGCGGCCGGTCCCGACACAAGTCAATGGCGTAGTCGTGGACCAAACTATGTTCGAGAGTTCCGCACGGCGTGAGTTCGAATACAAAAATAGCCGTCAACACTTTCTTGTAATGCGGACCGGTGCCAAACTTAGAGTCTCTAAGGTACTGCTCGGCCGCCACAATTAGTCGGTAGGTGGACGAGCCCGAGGTACCGTCCATGGTGAAAGGCTCGACGGCTTTACCATCCGCATTGACTGTGAAACGAAGGACCACCTGTCCCGTTTCGCCTGACCGCAGTGATGCGGCAGGGTAGTACTCACCGGCATCTCGCGGTGGCGCCAAGATGCTTGGTGCAATTGCTCGATCCTCTGGCGAGGATACGTTTTGGGCTGAGGAATGTCCGCTTACCACAATGGCGCCCACCAAGACTGCGCTCAAGACCCGGGCGTTGAACGTCACGAATAGGCTTCCATGATGCCGTGAAAGCGGCTGACCACTTAACGATACCGCCATGTCTGCTCAGGAGCAATTCACATCAAAATGCCATCGGCGGGTTTTGGCTGGTCAGCGACCGATTTGCTGCTCCAGACCGGTCATTCCGTTCGAATTCATTAACACGTCAATTTAGCTGCCGGCCGGTAATGTACCAAGGTGCCCCGAAGCCGCCCGACAGGACTCCCGAGAGCGACTGGCAGGAATCGGCTAAACTAAAAATTGGCCGACGGTGTTTTGGCAAGGTGGGATCTCGGCTGCGGGAGGCGTATGTCAGCGGCGCTGGTGATTGTCTATGTCTGCCTTGCGACGGTCGAGGTTGCCGTCGTGGTCGCCTGGGTACTCGCGACGCGCAGGCACCGCTGGCCGGTCCGCCCGTCCAGTAGCGACATCGTGATCGGCGGCGTGACGAGCTTCCTCGATACGCTCGGCATCGGCAACTACGCGCAGATCACGGCGTTGTTCAAACTGCGCAGGCACCCGCCGGACGAACTGATTCCGGGGACTCTGAACGTGGGCAATGCCGTGGGGATTTTCTTCAGCGCGGCGCTCTTCATCACGACGGTTCAGGTCGAGCCCACGCTTCTGCTGGCGATGGTCATCAGCGCCGGGGCGGGCGCCTGGATCGGCGCCGGAATCGTTAGCCGAATGCGTCGCCGCGTGATCCAGGTGTTCATGGGCGTGGCACTGTTACTCGCCGCCGTGTTCTTCACGATGACCAACCTCGGCATCATCCCGCCGACCGGTTCGGCGATGGGGCTCGCGGGCTGGCGGTTCGCCTTGGCGGTCGTGGCAAATTTCGTCCTCGGCGCGCTCATGTGCGTCGGTATCGGCAACTATGCGCCCTCGATGGCGCTGCTCGCATTCCTCGGAATGCACCCCATCGCCGTCTACCCGATCATGATCGCAAGCGATGGCGTGTTGATCCCGGTGGCGAGTCTCGGCTTCCTGCGCTCCGGCCGCTTTGCGCCCGCGGTTGCGGTCGGGCTCACGCTCGGCGGAATCGTCGGCACGATCGCCGCTTTTCCGCTCGTTAAAATGCTCGGCGATCACCTTACTCTGATGCGCTGGGTCGTCACGGTCGTCATCGCGTACGCGGCCATCGCCATGCTCCGCTCCGCCTGGGCATCCCAGCCCGATGCGCCGGTGCCGACCGTGCCTGAATAGTGTTCTGCCAACTGCCGCGGACTACCCGGTTGCGGCAATCAGCGCACCAGCCCAGGCCATCGCCAGATAAAACCCGAGGAGGCTGCCGCTCCACCGGCAGACCGGCGCGTGGTGCAAGTTCGGCTCGTCAGCCGCCGAGGCTCTGTAACCAGCGCGCGGTCTGCATCCAGGTCTGGGTGCCGGCGACAAAGACAGCGACGAAATTGATAAGGAACATCGCGAGGCCGCCATAGATGTAAGCCTTGTGTGGCCGAAGACCGCGCCTCCAGTCGTAGGCTATGGCGATGACCACTAGCAGCGCTGCAACGCAGGCCGGCGGCAGCGCGACGAAAGGCGGTGGTGGACCGCCTTCCAAGGCTCCGGACGGCGCGAGAGTCGCCAAGAACACGCGCGCGAGCGCCGGAATCATCAGGCCGGACATCAACACGTACATCAGTCGCTTGTGCACCTCGGGTCTTCGGACGTTGGCGATCGCGAGAGCAAAGATGCCGATCATCACTGGCAGGGAGCAGAAAGCCACAGCCGAGAACCGCCGGCTCGCATCGCCGAGTCCGCGCGCGTCGTCCAGCCGGATAATCGTGATCCTCAGGATCACGATCGAGCAGATCACAAGAGTGAACAGCGCGATCCCGGCCGTCCCCCACGCCCGGTGGGTCGGCATCCGGCCGGACGCAACCCATGCGGTCTGCGCCAGGTAGAACAGCGCCCAGCTGAAAAGAAACATGCCGTGGATGTGCATGATAGGCGGCGGATGGAAGTTGCCGGCGGCGATCCTCGCCCAGTACGAGGGTGTGAAGCCGCCGAAGGCGATCAGCACGAACAGAATGGCCATCCACAGGTAAAAGCGCCGCGCGTCAGGTCGCACTACCGTGCCGGCCGCAATGGTTGTTTCCACGGCATCCCTCTTAGATTCTTGTGATACCCATCCTGCACCCTGCGGCACCGGGCTCCAATACCTATCGTACACAGGTCTATGAAGCTCCCGCCGACCTGCTGCTGCGTCGTCTCGATGAGGTCGGCGGCCGAGCCTCAGACCAAAATCGTTAGATTTGCCAAATTATACGACCGAAAGTTCATTGGTCGGTGACCTGTGCTGCGAATGACCGCAATTTAGACGGCATTCTGGCATGCCGATTGGCCGCAGTTGGCCCGACTGTTACCGGTGATAACTTTCCTTCCGGCATCGACCCCAAGTCGTCGGTGGTCAGTGTCGGTTTTGCGGCATCAGACCCAGCGATTCGCTCCAACTGTTGAAATGGACTCCTCCTGGATGGCAGTACGGCATCGATGTGCCAAGCTGACCATGTGTGATGTTTCAGCGAAAGCCCTTACCAGAAGGAGTCGCTAGTGATTGGGACAGGATTTGAGGTTGAACAACCCCCAACAGCTGCGATTGGGGTGGCGCCGACGTACTGCGCGCATGATTGGATGAGTGATGGCATGATCGCCGCCAAGGCAAATCAACGGATCGCCGGACTCCATGGCCTGTCCCACCCGCTGCTCGATGAGGTCCCATGGATCCGAGGCGCCATCGAATTGAATATGGCCATGATCTTTGAGCCTGCCAGTCGCACCGACGTCAATTCTTGATTCGCTCCAAGAACTATAGGCGTCGGAAAGCAATTCACGGCGAATTAGCGGCGGTGCCTCAGAGGGACCCTTCATAAACGAAGAATTATCGTCGTGAGGGATGCCCAACAGCGAGATATTTACCAATGTTCGGATGCTCCTCAGTTGTCGGGTGGGACGCCACTACGCTCCTCCACGGCTCAATTTTTCGTAACCCAGTATTCTGCTAGGGCTACCTTTGCTCGGTCCATATATAGCAAGCAGACGGGCATACTTTGGCGCCGAGTACCTCCCCACTGCCCCGGCGGGAACTCGCACGACGTCGCCGGTCTGCGCCTCGACTGTTACGCCGCCGCATTCTACGAACAGCTGACCTTCTATCACGAAGTTGTACTCACTGTGCGGATGTTCATCGGTCCACGATTCCGCCGTCAGTTCCCACTCAAACAGCGCCGGCTCGGACCAACCGCCTTGCAGTGGTGGTATGATCACCCGACATTTCGGTTTGTCGCGCCCGCTCAATTCGGTTCGCGAATATTTCGTCGGCGTGTTCGCAGCGTCGGCCATTGCGCTGTTCTCCTGTTGTGATGCCCCGGGGACCCGCATTATATGGGGGGAGCTTGACAATCGCCGCAACTCTCGGGAAGTGGTCTCTGCCGCCAACTCAGCCAAGGTCGGAATGGTCTACAGAGAGTTTGCCGGCACCCCCGCGGACCTACGAACGGCTGTACATGGAGGCCCCCACTTGGCCAAGCTTTCAGTTCATGATGGCTGACTGGATCAGATTACAACCGTACATTCGGACTTTTGCTGCGGCCTGGGCCGCTGTCTCTGATGGGTTTGGTTGATTGGCTCCCTATCGCTTTGTTGCACTCGAGGTGCTGCAGCCGTTCTGGGCTTTACAAACCACGGGTTGTGAAACGCCATCACTCCCGCAAGGTTTACGGCAGTTCGTGCAGCGTAGTATTGAATAAAAAGCGACTGCTGAACTCCGTCATGTCACCGGCCTTCTTTCCGGCAACCGGCTGCAACCGCGCCGACAAGGGCTTGTGCCACTTCCACGCAAGCGACGCGACATCGCCAAAAATGCGCGCCAACTGATCGACGCTGATGTCGCCAGGATAGGGGATGGTATCGAGGCCCGTACCGCAAACCGCAGAATAGGCCAGCAATGAATCCGTGGTGATGCTTCCCTCGGCCCAACGTCGCGCCAAGAGCTTATCTTCCATGACCGGAACCATCAGGCCGGAATACCCGATCTGCTTGACGGGAACCGCTTTGACCGCGGTGGTGATGATGAGCGCCGCCGTCATGGTCCCGCTCGATCCGAATTTCGCGCCTGTGTACGCTTCGATTGCCGCGCCGATGGATACATCTCCGAGCGGGGCCGGTGTGGGGTCGACGCCCATGAAAGTCCACCCGCTCGATGCTGCGACCCCAGTCCCAACCGATCCGGCTACTCTGGCGTGAATCGTCAATTGCTTGGTGAGCTCCGCGATCGAGCCATCGAAGTCCCCATGCGTACGCGCGAAGACCTCTTGAACGACGTTCGCGCCTTCGAAACCAATTGAGAACTGCTTGCCGACGCCGGTGTGGTACGTGCCCGGGTAGAACGGTCCGTAGGGCTTCAGCATTGCGGTCGCCGTGAAGTTGAAATTTCCCTGGCTCTGCCGACTATGGTCGGTCAAGTAACGGACCAGCGCCGCGCTTTCACGGATAACTTTCCAATGAATGCCATCTTCAGCGGCAATGATGCTGTTCGCCTCAAGATTGGGCAGTGTGGAAAGAGCTTTTTCGAGTAGACGCATGACGTGCGGGTCGTCGGAATCACGCATCATCGCAGGCCCAACACTCGGAATGAAATTCTCTTTGGCCGAAAGGTCATCGATGGCCTTCAAAAGCCGGAGCGCATCATCATCGGATTGCCCGCTGACGAGTTCTCCGAGCGGCTGAGTCACGATGCGAATGGTTTCGGTCTTGTATCCTCGCCGCGCGAAATCGCCCTCGGCGGCGCGCAAGACGGTGAGCGCATCGGCGATCTGCCGGTCGAAGGTTGCGGGGTCGAGACGCACGAATGCCGTAATCGCCCGGACGTTGGGCTTCGTATAAGGTTGCGTGTGACCCATCGCGGCGAACAAGATCAGCACGAACGCCCCCACAAGGCGCACTCGATGGTGGTTCACTATCCGCTCTCCTTGTCATTTTTCGAGATCAATTGGGCTATCCTACAGAGGGAGGTTCTCAAACAGGGGAAAGTTCTCAGAAAAAGTGATGCTCCGACGTGCTGCACGCGGGCTTATACCAGAAACTAAAAGCTTCACGCGTAGACGACAGCCGCCAGGCGTGCGGCTAAACGCCTTACCCTCAGGCGTCCGCTCTTGCGAGCTCGCGGGGATACAGACAGGTCTCGGTGGATATCGAGCGCGAAGTGAGTAACGTCAACTGGAACGATCTGGGTCATGTAATCTACTCCATGGTGATTCAGCCTGAGCACAATGTGAACAATGGACACACAAGACGAACCGTTAGCAGAGCATTTCGAACGACCTGTGTCTGAGTCCTCAGCGAAAATGACCCTGCCGCTCACGTATAACGTTGTGCGCCTGTTCAAGCTCATCCATTTAAGCGCCCTCGAGAGGGCCCGCATGATCTATGCCTAAGAATAGGACGCTAAAGGTTGTTGCTGGCATCGCTGCTTCGTTCACTGGTCTCGTTGGCACGATTATCTTTCTGTTGGAAAAGAAAATAATCAGCTTCGAGATGGCAATCCTAATGCTTGTGGCGTTGTTGGCAATGTATGTCGGATTCGGAATTCTGATTGCTGTCTATCGCTTTATGAGTAAGCTGGAATGAGCGCCTTACCGGCACGGCGAGACCGAACTCAAGACCAGCCCCGGCAACTTGGTGATTTTCCGCCGGACGCCCTTCCCTGAACGGCCACTCGGTTGTTCCGGCTTGAGGACCGTCGTCCTCCGACCGTGATCGACCCCTTCCCGGCGGTCCACCGATCTTCAGTGGGCGTCTGTTGGTGCAGGCACAATTGAGGCACGTCCACACATGATTAACCGCGTTTGCAAAGGCGCGTCGGCCGGAAGCGTAAATACCTCCGGTTTCGAGGTCTGGTCAAGTACATGAAGGGAAGTAAGCTCAACCGTTTTTGTCTCACCGGCGGAGTTCTCGGCGATTGCTAAGCAGGAAGACTCCGCCGTGACATCTTTGGCGTGCGATAGGCCTGCAAATTGCTCCAAGACAACGAACATCGCGATCGCAAGGAGGTGAATGTGAGGTGCATTGACCCGAACCAGCCATCTACGACGGGCAGCTTTCGGGCAATCAATCAGGATTTCAAATCCCTTTGCACCTGGGGCCGTCATTGCTGAGAAAGTTGTATACGCCTTAAAGCATACCCAAATTATATTTAGCATTTCTCTGGCCGTTAGATCCCCTGTCCAGGAGTGTGCCCCCATTTTCGCCCAGGCATTAGTAATTCCCTTGTTTGACTTTCCCGGGTGATTCGCCAAGAACCTCGTCAGTTCCTCTTTCAGGAGTTGGCGCTGCTCAGGACTCAGCGTTGAAATATGGCGAGCCGCAGCCGTTTCCACGTTTATGTCCAATACCCCAAAGTCTTGATGAAATTCGCCCGCCAGGCGCTTGAGCGGCGACCAGTTCACCGATGGATTCCCGACTATTTTCATCCAACTCGCGCCATGTTCGCTTGGGTAATAGAACGCCATTACTAGAAAATGATCAAAGCCGAATCCATTACCTCATCAAATCTGCCGAGAATCGGCCTTTTCCAGAAGAGTATTTCAACAACATAGGCCGGCTGGCCCCGCGTCCATAGCCGGGTCTCGACCCGTTTCTGCCGCTGGCGAGCGTCGGCTTTGCGGTCCGCTGTTTATTGGCTTCAGTCATAAGATGCCGGCGCCTTTCGCAGTTTACCGTTGGCGATAAAATCATGTTGAATCCACAGCGACGCGCCTGTTGCCTTCAGGAAGTCGTCGATTTCCAGGCGGGTGCGGCGGGTCTGATCCTTGTCGAATTCGAACACCGGGAATCGATTGAGCGTCCTCTCCTGTGGAAAGTGATACAGATCCCCCGACAGTAACACCGGCCCCGTATTCTTTAGTCGGAGCAATAGCATCTGGTGTCCGGGCGTATGTCCGGGCGCAAATTTGATGACGACGCTGTCGTCTCCGAAGACGTCGTATTGATCAGTTTCAATCAGAATCGTCTTGGCATTCTTCAGCCGAGCGTAGGTATCGGGTCGAGTGGTTCCCGGCGCGGGAGTTGCAAACATGGCGTCGCGCTCCACTGGCCTGACGAGCCACGTCGAGTCGGCGAACAAGTTGGCATTGGCCGTGTGGTCGTAGTGGTAGTGCGACAATGCGATGTACCTAATCTTTGACGGCGGGTAGCCGAGCTCGGTCAATTGTTCTCCGAGGGAGCGCATGAGGGGAATGTCGCGAGTTTGCCCGTCAGGTAGAGAGAGGTGGTGCACGACTGTCTTTCCGGTCGGCTGCCACTCCGAGTCCGGTACAGCGCCCACGTCCCAGATAAGCACCGCTTTCGGGTGCACAACCAGGAAGCACGCCACCGATAGCTCGGGGGTATCGACTTCATCGCGCCGCAATTCATATCTCGCCGGATCGGCGACATGAATGGCGCCACAATCCAGCACGTATAGCCGCAGTGAGTCCGGCGCCGTAAATGCGATTGAGGAAGCGTCGGCTCGGGCGTAGACGAGGATGACCAAGGCAAGCAGCGCCGTAAGAATAGTGAATGCGCGAGGCCAATGTTGGACTTTCATAGACGCCTTTGAGTGATCAGGCAACGGTCACTGCTGTTTCGAGTCTGGCGTTACTCTAGCCATCCACGATGTATAGATCAGACATAGTCTACGGCGAATTCGTTATATTGTTGGAGGATAACGCCCCATGTTACGACGACCGTTCAACGATCTGCAAAAAATTAATTTCAGACCGATGATTTCGTCACTTCTCGTCGGAGATTCTTATGTTGCCACGCCGAGTCCTGCAATTGTTCCTGCTCGCCGCGCCTCTCATGCTCTTCACGGTGTCGGCCGAAACTTCACTCGGCGATTGAGTGTGGCCCAACTATTTCATTCGAAACTGGCCCTTCAGGGTAGGCCGTCCGTTCTGGCAGAGTACCGGCACACAAACGCCTTGCCATACTTGTATGGCGGAAAGGGGGCCCATGAGAGAGCTGTGTGGCCATGGTACGAATTGAGTCACTAGTCTTGGCGGCAACAATGAAATCGCTTCTGCGTGTAGGAACCGTTTTTCTATCGAGCGTGCTTGGCTATCTCGTGCAACCTCCTCCGGCGTTTCCGCAAACATCTCCAGTAGCATCCGAAACAGGACCTCAGCACCGGGGGACAGCGCGAGACGGGCAACACGATTTCGACTTCAATATTGGTACTTGGAAGACGCACATATCGCGCCTCCAGAATCCCTTAACTGGTTCCACTACCTGGGTCGAATATGACGGTGTTTCGATCGTCCGAGAGATTTTGAATGGCCATGCCAGTCTGTTCGAGCTCACGGCCGACGGTCCGGCAGGTCATATCGAAGGTGTTGGCTTACGTCTCTACAATCCCCAATCTCATCAGTGGAGCCTCAATTGGGCTAATGGCAAGACGGGCATTCTGGGCGTACCCACGATAGGGGAGTTTGAAAATGGTCGTGGTGTATTTGTCGATCAGGAACTATTTAATGACAGAGTGATTCTCGTTCGAAACAGTTTCATGGATATCACGCCGGATTCGGCACGTTTCGAACAGACATTCTCGGATGATCAAGGCAAGACCTGGGAAACAAACTGGGTAATGACATTTAAACGATTAAAAGCAGCGGATAAACCGCGCTGACCTGCGACCGCGTGCCAAACAGGGGGTTGCGCAATTGGAACACCGACAACCTGAGATGGGTACGGGGATCATGTTATGTGCGACCCGCCGAGAGTGGCTCGCGCCTGACATGCTTGATCAGCGGCGCCGAGAGCGCAGCGAGAGCCAGCATGCCTGCGAGTCCGTACAAACCGGCCGTGAAGGACCCTGTAGTGTCCCTTAACCACCCAATCATGTACGGGCCGAAGAAGCCGCCGAGATTGCCGACCGAATTTACAAACGCCATCCCGGCCGCTGCGGCGGCGCCTTGAAGAAACCTGGGAAGCAAGCTGAAGATCGCCGGCCTGCATGAGTTCATGCCCACCAAGGCGAGGGAAATGCCCGCGATCATGATCGGCAACGAGTCCACGGACACCGACAGCGCAAATCCGCCGGCTGCTACCGCGCAGCCAGTGACATAGTTGCCGAGGTATGCCCGCGAGCGATCGATGTGAAAGGACCAGGCGATCATCCCAATGCTTGCCACCAGGTACGGAAACGCGGATGTGAATCCGATTGCAGTCGTTGAAAGGCCGCGCTGTTTCAGCATCTGCGGCAACCACAGCGTGACCCCCAGTACGCCGACGATCAGGCAAAAGTACGAGAATGTCAGGATGAGCACGCGCGGATCCCGTAAGGCCGCCCACACGTCATGCGACGCTCCAGGAGGGCTTTCCTCGGAGAGCCGCCTCTCTAGCGCGTCCTTTTGCTCGTGCGTCAGCCAACGCGCCTCGCGCGGTCGGTCAGGCAGCGCATACAGCGTGTACAGGCCGAGCGCGCAGGCCGGGAGTCCCTCGCACAGTAGCAGCCAGCGCCAGCCGGCGAGACCACCAACCCCGTTCATTTTGAGCAGCGCTGCGGACAAAGGGCCGCTAATGACCGACGACATTGGATTGGCGACGTTGAACCAGGCGAAGACGCGGGCTCGCACGTCGATCGGAAACCATGTCGAAAGGTAGAACATCACGCCAGGGTAGAAGCCGGCTTCGCAGACACCCGTGAGGAAACGACAGGCAGAAAAACTGACGGGTCCCACCGCAAGACCAGTCGCCGCCGCGGCGACGCCCCAGCTAATCATGATGCGTGCCAGCCAGCGGCGCGCTCCGAACCGCCGCAACGCGAGGTTGCTCGGCACCTCGAAAAGGACGTACCCGAAATAGAACGTGCCTGCTGCAAATCCAAACTGCGTCGCGCTGAGTCCGAGATCGCGGTTCATTGTCAGCGCAGCGAACCCGACGTTCGCCCGGTCGATGTAGCTGACGATGTAGCCGACCGCGAGCAACGGGATGACGTGCCGCGCGGCGGTGCGAACTGCATTGTCGGAAGCGCTCCCTGCTATCGATTGCACGCCCTCTCCTTAGAGATCCGACCCCATCTGCCGAACCGCGTGAGCCTCGGTACGGGCCTGGTTCCACTCCTCGCGGCGTCGCCGGATCTCGTCCGCCGTCAGCTTCTCTGCGTTGCAATAGTCGAGTTTCCACGCTGCCGACTCGCTCCAACGCAATGGCGACTGCAGCGTCGTGCGCGGCCCCGCCGCCGACTCAAGCAGGCGCAACGCCCATTCCAGTGTCGCCGCTTGCGATTGCGGATCTTGCGGTCGGCCTGCAGGGTTCCCCAACGGAAAATCGCTGAAGAGATAGCGCGGCACGCCGCAGTATTCGGGTATATCTCTCGCGCACCCCATGATAGTCGTAGAGATCCCATGGCTCTCCAGGTGACGAGCAACGAGGCTTAGGGTTTGGTGACACACGGGGCAATTCGGCAGCAGAATCGCCGCCTCAACACCGTCGTCTCTGCAGCGTTGCAGTATCTCTGGACAGTCCACCTCCAGCGTCTGACGCTGGCTTCGATTGGTCGGTGCACCATGGAATCGCCTTGCAAGCGCGCCAATTCGCCCAGTGGCGACAGCGGCGCGCAGTGCCTCTAGCGGAAACCAACAGCGGCTATCCTCCATACTCGTGTGCACGCGATCAATGGCGACGTGCGAGATCCGCAGGTCATGTTCAAGCGTCGTATCGCCGCTGTAAGTCGTGTAGAACTTTGCCGCGGCGTTGTAAGGCGCTCCGGGCCCCTGTGGCCCCTTGTCCGACTGATAGCGAGCAGCAGTCGTGACGAACGTAACACAGCTTTCAGCGAGCAGTTTCCTCAGCGGCGCGAACGGCACCTCCAGGTAGTGCGCCCACTGGTACACATTGGGGTAACCCAGCGCCTGGTACCAACTCCGCGTGCGTTCCATGTAACGCACGGGCTGATCGTATTCCGGAGCGAAGGTCAGGCCCTCAGGTTGGTGTGTCGGTGTCACGGGCGGCTCGCGTTCGTGATAATTGGGGGCGATTGATTGTAGTCGAATTACTGCTCGGGCGGTACTCCAGCGCGAAGTCATCAACGCGGCTTGCCGCGCGTCACGAGCTCGTTAGCTTGGGCCTTGAGAGGGCCGGTCACTGTGAGCGCAATTTTCTACTTGCGATTCGGCTCCTCGATTGGTGGCGGGATCTCAAAACTAAAGCAGCATCCGCGTCCGTCCAATCCTCCCCAAAAACGAGCATCGGCACCGGCGCGCCATGCAAGAGCCGGAGAGTCAGTGATCGAAAAGCGCCACCTTTAGCGCAACGATCACCAGCAGGATGGACAATGTAGTTATCGCGACATCAAGGGCCCTCGCCACTCGAAGAGCACTGCGTGCCCGTTCGGTGAGTTCCTGGTACTCGGGGTGTTTCGACGCTTTGCGTAAAAATCCCCAAGAATACCGGCTCATATACGCGGGCTTTCCCAGAAGCTCGTAAAGTTTGGGGCTTTGTGTCTGGATAGCGGACACGCAATAAAGGCGAAGCATGTACGCCACCACCACTAAACTGACCCAGACGACAATGAAACTGGTGGACATAGCAACGGATCTATTCACGTCCATGATCAGTCAATCTCGGGAAATTATCCGGCATACGCCTTCGCCCTGCACATCCAGTCATCCAGTCTACCCCTCGTCACGAATGACAACTTACAACCGCGCGTTTCTGACCGCCGAGTGACTCCAAGTGGCCGCCGGGAGCCTGTCGGGCCGCCGCCGCCATCGAATGAGTCCTCTCGACCCCTACCTGCCCGCCGTGAACGGCAGCTTCCCGGCAGCCCAGCGCTGCCCTTTGTGATCGCGTCAGTGCGCGGTCAGCCACTTGAATGTCTCGAATCTTGGCCCGTTGGATTTGTAAGCCGCTTGAATAGTTGGCCCATAACATTGAAGAAAACGGGCCAAAGCAGATAGATCAGCACAACCAGGTAGATCACTTCATTCCCTTCGCTAAACGCCCACATGCCGCTGGACTGATTCTGCCAGTCGATTATCGTTGCGACTGGCGTTCCGCTCATGAAGGATTCATAACGGATCATCAAGTCGCGCTTGAGCACCATGAGCTCGAACGCGATAGACCAGACCGTGACAAACGCGGCGCTCTCGATCGGAACGCGCCAGTACAATTTCAGCTTCCGGATAAACTTCTGATAGAGGTCATAGGATGCAGGCGCCCGATCCTCAAGCATGGCGATGGCGATGAACCCGAACGGGCCGGCGGCGGCCAGCAATAGCCACCCCAGGGAACGCTGCCGGGACTTGAGCACCAGATAGCAGGTCAACGCCCACAGGGCCAGAGCCAACCCAGCCATGGTCATCAGTGCGCCTGTTCGGGCGAGTTCGAACACCCGGTAGTTGCGAACGTAATCGGCGCTACCGCGCGCCATTTCCGGATCGATGAAACGGAACAGAACACCTGAGGCGATCACAACCGCAGGGATTAATAGGTAACAGACAACCGCCAAGATGTATTGCTTTTTTGGCATGCGCTACACGTGGGTTGGATACTGTGGATTCATGTGCGTTCGATCAAATGGAGCCTGTCGTCGCGGTTGCGCGTGGCCGCAGCCATGCAGTACCTCCCATATCTCGATTGCCAGCGCGGGGATCAACGCTGCTGCGAGGACGGCCGAAACGGCGACGGTCTTCAAGATAGAACGGCGACGCTTCATATTGCGTCTATGCGACCGAAACGTGGTAAGGCATGTGCGCAATTCGCCTGCACACGAGATGCACGCTCGATGGCCTACTATTTTTCAACACTGCGCCGCAACGGAGGCGTTGCGCCCGTGACGACCCAATCCATGGGTATATCGTGAGGTTGCGGAAAGATCGTGGGAATCAATGCGCTGGTGCGTACCGCGCCGAGCAAAAAACAGGCTAGCATCAGCCTCATTCGCGACTCCTGAAGAGGGGCTATCTGGCAAACGGGCTTCGGCGCCTTGGCGCTCGCGCCGTCGCATAGTCAGCGGGGTTGAACGCCCGTCTCTGACCCTGCAGCGGGTCGCCGTCGATGCGCTCGGTCAGGCTCTCGAGATCCGAGTTCGTGACGCCGCACGCTGCGAAGTGCTCCCGCCATCCGTCAACCGCCCTAATGACGCGAACGACTTCGGCAGCCGCCTGCGCCGGCGTGTAGCCAAAGAGCTCGCATTGCGACATGGCGTTGGAAAGCGTTGAGTCTCGCTGATCAGCACCGACAATGAACTCCTGATAGCCTTGACCTGAGTTCGTGGTCAGGATGTCGTAGGCAGGTGCCAGCCGATACCGGCCCTGCCGCGTCGGCGCGACCACTTGAAGCGCGTGGTTCTTCTCATGGTCGTCGGTGTTGTCGATGAGAATGTTGAACACCATGCGGCGGAAGAGCTCACGCATATCGTGTAGGTTCTGATCCTCGTCCGTCACACCGGCGCGGCGCAGTAGCTGAGCCAGGCTCGGGTAGCCCAGCTCCGGCTCCTGCTCAGGCGTGGCTTGCGCGCGTAGCGCGGTTCCGGCTGAAATGCAATGAATGCGCCGGGCACCGTCTCGATCGTATCGGCGCACCGCCAGCGCGTTCTCACCGGCAAGCGGGACCACCCGCGTTTCGGCCACGGTGATGCCGGCCAGCTTGGCGAGCGTCATCGACGCGTGCTCAATGAGCGGGACGTCGATGGGCTCACCATCGAAGAACTTGATGACCCACTGCACTCCGCCAATGTCGATGAGCGCCTTCGGCTTGGCCCCGCCGAAACTGCCGCCGGCGTTGAGCATCCGGCGTTCGAGGCCGCTGACCGGTGCCCTGGCGCTGACCTTGTGGACGGCGTCGCTGAGCTCCTGCGCTTGCTTCAACCGTGGCAGCGGACTCTTGGTACGCGGAGCGTAAGCGGCCTCCGATGTCGATACACCGAGCGCACCAAAGCGGTCGTCGCCCGCATAGTACAAATACTCCATGAGGGAGAGGCGAGCGGGCTTATCAAGGTACTGAATGACACGCTCACCCCAGCGATCCGGGCGAGCATCGTCAACGGCACCGACCGCCATGCCCTTCCAGCGCGGCAGTTGTTCGACGTCCGTGAGCACCAGGTCTTCGCTCAACGGGAAGCCACCGGCCAGCCAGTCGGCTCCATACCGCAGGGAAACACCCTTGCCGGCCTCGACGAGGCGCAACTGGCCAACGTAGCGCGGCACAGCGGGGTCGGCCAGGAACCATAGATACAGGTCGTCGTATCTCATGATCCCTGCACAGGTTCGGATTTCTGACCTTGCCGTTGTGCCGCTCTTTTCAACTTCGCTTGCGCCGTTGCACGCACGCGTTCCTTGCCCAATGTTTCGGCTTGGCGCACGTCCAGCTCCAGTGCGCCGCGGTCTTCCTTGGGCGTGGCCAGGGCCCCCAGTGCCGCATCGCGGCCAATCAGCCAGAGCGCGGTCGCAAGCACGCCCAGGCTGACGCCGGGTTCACCGGCCTCAAGCCGTAGCAAGGTCGGGACACTCACCCCGAGGCGTTTCGCCCAGGTCTTGAGTGACTCCTTGCGACGAAGGCGGGCGACCGCGAGATCTGCTCCAAGCTGCTCCAGCGCCGCGAGAGTCGATGGCGGCATCTGGGTGAGTGCGGTTGATGCTTTAGTCATTACATATAGCTTACTGTGAGGTCACTATACAGTCAAGTATATGTGTATTCAGCAAACTACACCCCTGTAGGGCCCCTCGCTTGATCTCGCTCGATCGAGCTTTCTTAGCATCAGCCGCGTGGGTTCGATTCCCATCGCCCGCTCCACTGCGCCGCGGCAATGGCATTGGCTTGCGCTCGCGGTCCAAACATGTGCCTTGACAGATATATACTCGTAGCAGTATATACTCCACATGGAATCAACATTTGCCATCATTGCCGAGCCGAACCGCCGGGCCATCCTGAGTCTGCTCGCGACCTCGGAGCGATCCGTCGGTGATATCGAAGAGCGGCTGCGACTGTCGCAACCCTCCGTTTCCAAACACCTGCGGGTGTTGCGCGAGGCAGGCTTCGTGGAGTCGCGCGTCGATGCGCAGCGGCGTCTTTACCGGATCAGGCCCGAGCCACTCATGGAGGTAGACGCCTGGCTCGCTCCGTTCCGCCGCTTCTGGTCGGTCCACGTCGACGCGCTCGAGCGTCACCTCGACCGTATGCATCAAGTACCACGTCGGGAGAGAAAGAAACGATGAGCAGCCGTGAAAACTACAAGCCGGGCCCGGCGGCGGGCGCCGAGGTTCGCAAGGATGGGGAGAAGTGGACGCTCATTCTCGTCCGGGAGCTGCGCCATCCGCCGGCGAAGGTTTGGCAAGCGCTGACGGACCCAACGCAACTCCGTGAATGGGCACCATTCGACGCCGACCGAAGCCTCGCCTCGGTCGGCCCCATCAGTCTCTCAACGGTCGGAACTCCGACGCCAGTGATCTCCGAGACGCACGTGACGCGCGCCGAGGCCCCAAAGCTGCTCGAATATCAATGGGGCGGCAACGATATCCGATGGCAGCTCGAGCCGCTCGGCAGCGGCACGCGCCTCACGCTTTGGCACAACATCGATCGCGGCTTCATCTCATGGGGCGCCGCGGGCTGGCATATCTGCTTCGACGTCCTCGAGCAGCTCCTGGCGGGCGAGCCGATTGGACGCATCGTCGGCGGCGAAGCGATGCACTTTGACTGGCAGCGCCTCGTCACCGAATACGCCAAGCAGTTCGGTGTCGCGGCCCCGAGCTCGCCGCCAAAAGGCGCTCGGCCTTGATCCCGGAGGACTGCCATGTCGACGATTCTCCACCTCACCCTGGACCCTCAGCTCTGGACCTCTAGACCTTTCTTCAAGGTAAATCATGAACATTCTCTTATGGGCGCTTCAAATCCTTCTCGCCTTGCATACCACCATGGGCGCGGTGTGGAAGTTTTCGAATTCCGAGCGAACTGTGCCTTCCTTGACGGCGATTCCCCACGGAGTTTGGCTGGCGATGAGCGTCTTTGAGCTGCTTTGCAGCCTGGCCCTAATCCTCCCGGCATTGAACAAGCCCCTGGCCATCCTGGCCCCGATCGCGGCGGCCTGCATAGCCGCGGAAATGCTGCTTTTTTGCGGGGTGCATATTTATGCCGGTTACGCGGAATACGGCCCCATGATTTATTGGCTAGTCGTGGCTGCCATATGCGCGTTTATTGCCTACGGTCGGTTTGTGCTAAAGCCTTTTTAACCGGCTGGATCCGGGACGGCGGGATCCCTGCACCCGCCGACACGAAATCTTGGATCTCATCGCGCCAATCGGTAGAGGCCGCGCCCGGGCTCGAGCTGAGTTAGTGCGGCCACGCCGAGACTCCCATTTGACACCGGAGGTACCAGTGGGCATAGTACACTACATGGTGAACTATCTGGAACGACACCTCGACCGAACCTTCGCGGCACTGATGGATGGGACTCGCCGGGCAATCTTGGCTCGGCTCGAGCGCGAAGACAGTGCGACGGTGAGCGAGCTCGCGAAGCCCTTCGCGATCAAGTTACCCGCCGTGATGAAGCACCTGGACGTTCTCTACGATGCCGGTCTCATCTCGCGGTCGAAGGCTGGACGCGTCGTTACGGTGCGGATCCAACCTGAGCCGATGAGGGAGGCGATGCATTGGCTGCGACGCTACGAACGTTTCTGGTCCAAGAGCCTCGATCGTCTCGCCGCCTATGCCGAAAGCAAGGAAGCCGAGGCAAGGAAGAAACGACGATGACCTGTCTTACCCTTGTGCGCCGCATTCGCGCGCGGCCGTCAATCGTCTTCGACGCGCTAACCACGCCCGATGGCATCGCTCAATGGTGGGGACCGGACGCCGGTCCGGTGCTTCTTGCCGAGACGGATGTGCGCATTGGGGGCCGATTCCGGGTGCGCTTCCGCATGCTCGACGGCACCGAGCATGAGAGCACTGGCGAGTATCTCGAGGTCGTCGAGTCCAAACGCCTGGTCATGAGCTGGCAATGGACCCGCGGCGGCGAGCCTGAGGAGGAGGGTGAGGAGTCCCGCATCGAGATTGACCTCAAAAGCATCGATACCGAGACTGAGATCACCTTCACTCATGCGCGCCTCAGGACGGAGGCTTCACGGGTGAGCCACGAGCGGGGTTGGGGCGGGGCGCTCGAAAAGCTCGGGCGCCTCTTCTCTACCGAACGTATCGCTTAAGCCTAGCAACTTCTATCGAGGAGCTGACGAGATGATCACGATCTCAGCGTTCAAATGGGTTCCGGAGTTCGCCCACGGTCAAGTGCGCGACTTGCGCGCACGCTGGGCGCTGGAGGAAGTGGGGCTGCCCTATAAGACCCGCCTCCTGGAACAGGGAGATCAGGACAAGCCGGAGTATCGTGCCATGCAACCCTTCGGCCAGGTGCCGGTACTCGAAGAAGACGGCCACGTGCTCTTCGAGTCCGGAGCCATCGTGCTGCACATAGGCGAGCGTAGTGAGGCGCTGCTGCCGAAAGAGGCTGGTGCGCGCGCACGCGCGATGCAGTGGCTGATAGCAGCGCTTAATTCGATCGAGCCCTTCGTGATGAATGTCGCCGTAATCGATCTCTTTTATGCGCAGGAAGAGTGGGCGAAACTGCGACGCCCCGGTGCAGTGGACTTCGTGCAGAAGCGCCTGTCGGCCCTGTCCAAGTCGCTGGGTGACAAATCCTTTCTCGATGGCGACCGCTTTACGGCCGGCGACCTTATGATGACGACGGTCCTGCGCATCTTCAATCACACCGACATCGTCTCCAGCGACCTGCGTCTGGCGGCGTACATCGAACGTTGCACCGGGCGACCCGCCTTTAAGCGCGCGCTCAATGCGCAGATTGGAGATTTCAAGAAAGCTGCATGAAGAGACTCGATGTACTCTCCCACAGCTCTTAGGTGTCACATGATCGAAACGCCGCAAGTCGTCGAGACCCCCGCGCAACTGGTTGCCACCATTCACATTGAGACGCCACGCTCGAGGATTCAGCACGTCATGGGAGCGGGCATCCGCGAGGCGATGGCGGCTGTAAAGGCGCAAGGCATCGGTCCCGCCGGGCCGTGGTTTACGCATCACCTGAAGATGACGCCAGAGGCTTTCGATTTCGACATCTGCGTGCCGGTGTCCGCGCCCGTCACGGCCGTCGGCCGCGTGCATCCTGGGGAGCGTCCTGCGATCAAGGTGGTGCGCACTGCCTATCACGGCCCCTACGAGGGGCTAGGCGGCGCGTGGGGTGAGTTCTCCGGATGGCTGGAAGGCAACGGGTACAAGACGGCAGGCGATCTGTACGAATGCTATGTCATCGGTCCGGAATCGACCCCCGACCCGGCCAATTGGTGCACCGAACTCAGCCGGCCGGTGACCGAGTAGGGACGCGAGTGCAGGCCTCAGTCGTTGGGTTCGAGACTGATTCAAACCCATCTTTGGCCGGTCGTCGCTTTATTTCAATCATCGACTCACTCCTTGTAACCTCATTTCACCCTTGTGATGTCCGGCAGCTTCCATGTCTTCTGGAAGAGCGGCTCGTCCGGGCCGTAGAACCGGAAGAATGGAAACCAACCTTTGCCGGCCACCGTAGGAATCCAGTTCGCCTCCTGACCTTTCGGCGGCTTCGGACCAGTGTAGAGATCCACCGAGCCGTCGGGGTTGCGCTTCATCTGCTCGTTGTAGGAATCCAAGCCGGCACGGGCCGATCTGCGGATGAAGCTGCTCGTTTCTTGATCGTAAACAGTGAAGGTCCAGAATTGTTTGGCGGGCACGTCGGCCGGTACATGCAGTCGATAGGTGTTCTCGCCGCGCAGCCGTTCGCCCTTCGCGTCGAGAAACGTGTCGAGATAGAAGGTGGAGGCGCCGAGCTTCGCCGGCGGCGCGTAAAAGCTGAAGAAGCCGATGCCGCGCGCATCTACGTCGAAGTAATCGGCAGCTTCCCATTTGAATCCCGTTTCGGAGGCGATCAGGGGCGCCGGGATGCCCCACTTGCGATCGGGCCAAAAGCGTTGACCGTAATTCACCAGCCGTTCCATGAACCAGGCGTGGACTTCGTGGCTCGCCTGCTTCAAGACGACCCGTGTGTCGGCGTCGGGCTTGAACCTCTTGCCCTTCTCGATGCCAAGCGGGCGCAGCAGCCCCAGCATCTCCAAATCGCGCGCCTGCGCCAGTTCTTCGTTTACCATCCTGGCGAGGCTCTTATAGAAGCTTTCATCGAAGCGCACAATTCCGTCCCAGAGCGTGCCGGCCATGTCTATATAGCGCTGCTCGGGAGGCGAGTTCGCCACCGCAAGCGGATAGGTTTTGAGCTGCTTCAGGTAGGCGATGGCCGCGCGAACGTCATCTGCTTGTTCGGTCTTCGAGATCACACGCATCGCGACGAACCCATTATAGGTATTCGAGGGCACCGCAATATAACCCCGTGGCGTTTCACCTTTGTAGCGAGGGGGGAGAAGCAAGTATTTGCCTCCGTTGCCCAAGTCCTCGCCCGTGTCACCGACATCAATCAACGGCACTTGCCACGCATCCAACAACGTGCCGAAGAGCGCGGCATCGCCCGCCGGCGGCACGTCAACCACGACCGGCCCATCCTTGGTGTTGGTGAAGAAAATGACATATCGGGTAGAGGTATTGGGCGTGGTCGTCTGGTTCTTCCAAGTCGAAAATCTTGACCAATACATGATGTCGCCGTAATGCGCCTTGGCATCGCGGAAGAAACCCTGCCGCATCACATCGAAGCTGACGATGGGCATGCCCCAGATGGCGGCATCCATGGCGCGGCGTTCCAGCGTGCGTTTCGCCAGTTCCGCGGAACCGAATCGGCCTACTGCGTCTTGCGCAAGCGCGTTGGACGCGAGTGCGACAAACGCAACTGCAAGCGAAATGTTCGATCGCTTCATTTGTTTACTACCTTTTAAATGGCTGGGCGATTGCTCATCGCAGTTACTCCGCCTCGTCTTAGAATTGAGCGCGACAAAAGCTAGGCCCGACCATCTTAAGATTACGCCAAGTCTTGAGCGACTGCTCTCGGGCGCCGATCGAGCGCAAGCGCCGGGTAGGGCTCGTGCCCTTTCAACACCAGTTCGATCGCCCCTCTCGCCGCCGCCATCGCTGGATCCTTTTGGGAGGCGTCGGTCATATTTATTATATGGACGCCTCCCGATGTGCAAGGTCTCTTCGGTGTGATGACCGACAGATTAGGCTGCAGGTTTATATCCGGCCTGTTTTGCAGGCCGTAACCTGCGGGCCCTGATGGATTTCGCTGACCCGCGCCTCATTTCTCCTGAGAGCTCGAAGCTCAGACAACTATTCAGGCTTGGCGGGTCACGGTCTTGTATCTTAGGCAACGTAGTAATAGTGGACTACGAGGTGTGACAGCCTGAACGGTCTCTAGGCGCCTTAGGCAGTCTGTAGGTCAGCCGATGGCGTCGCACCTTTATCTCGTTAAACCCGAACAGTTGACTGGGAGGCCGACGGCTATCCCGAATTTAGCAAGAACGGGAGGACTTGATCCAATGGACTCCGATTTAGTGTTTGTAGGCATCGACATCAGCAAGGCAACGCTCGATGTTGATTCGTATCCGGTCAATGAGGCTAGGCGCTTTTTGAACGATGATGCGAGTCGCGAGAATTTGTGCGAGTGGCTAAAATCTCGCAAACCGACGCTCATCGTCATGGAAGCTACCGGAGGGCTGGAGATGCCCGTAGCCGCGCTTCTGGCCGCCGCCGGCTTACCCGTCGCCGTGGTCAATCCGCGGCAAGCAAGAGATTTTGCAAGGGCTATCGGCGTATTAGCTAAGACGGATGCAGTTGACGCAATTGTGCTGGCCCGCTTTGCACAGGCGGTGCGCCCCGCAATACGCGAACTCAAATCCGATGAAGCCCAAGAGCTGGAGGCTGTGCTTACGCGACGCCGACAGATCGTGGAAATGATCACTGCAGAGCGCAACCGCCAACTGAAGGCGCAAGCGCGAATTGCCAAGCAAATTAAAGGACACATCGCGTGGCTGGAAAAACGCCTTGACGAAGCGAACGGAGATCTCGAGCGCCTCATCAAAAATAGCCCGATCTGGCTGCACAAATCCGAGCTGCTAACGTCCGTGCCCGGAGTCGGGCGGGTGGTTGCCACAACGCTATTGGCCGAACTCCCGGAACTCGGCACGCTGAACCGTCGCCAGATTGGCGCCCTCGTAGGGGTGTGCCCGTTTAATCGCGACAGCGGCGCACGTCGGGGCAAGCGTCTCATCTCCGGAGGCCGTTCTAGCGTCCGTGCGGCGCTATACATGGCAGCGCTCGCTGCTACCCGCTTTAACCCTGCGATTAAAGTGTTTTATAAACACTTGGTGGACGCTGGAAAGCATAAAAAAGTCGCTATCGTCGCTTGCATGCGCAAACTGCTAATTACTTTGAATGTCATGATCAAAACTGACACCGCATGGAAATATTAATTACGAGCAAAGCTTGACTATCAACACAGTTGCTGACCTGTTTACCATCACACGTTGTAGTCCTTGCGCAACCTTTTGGCGTACCTTCCTTTGTTAGATTAATTCACCGTGATCTCAGCCCTACGCGGACCGACTCACGTACCCAGATTGATACGCACGTTCATGGGCCAACAGCGCCCAGATCGTGCGTGCCATCTTGTTCGCCATCGCGACGACGGCCACATTCTTCGGCCGTCGCTTCATTAGTTCGCTCAACCACTCGGACGGTGATTTGCTGTGCGTCAGCACCGAACGAGCACCGTGGATCAACAGCGTGCGAAGATATTTATCGCCGCGCTTGCTGATACCGAGTAATCGCACTCGTCCGCCGGTGCCGGTTTGCCCCGGTACCAACCCCAGCCAGGCCGCAAACTCGCGACCCGACTTAAAGGCTTTCGCATCGCCCATCGTCGCCACCGCCGCGGTCGCGCTCAATAGACCTACGCCCGGGATCGCTGCAATGCGCTGCGTCGCCGAGTCCTCACGCTGCCAGTGGCGTAATCGCCGCTCGATCTGGCCAATCTGCTCATCGAGCTCGCCCAGCCGTGCGTACTGTTCGCGCAAAGTCTCAATCACCATCGCTGGTAGCCGATCGGATAAACGTCCCAGAGCACCCGGAATATCTCGCTTGATCCCCGCTCTGCCCTGCGGCATCACCTCGCCATACTCCGTGAGCAATCCCCTTAAACCGTTGATCTGCGCGGTGCGAAACTTCACCAACTGCTCACGCATCCGATGCAGCGCCAACACCGCTTGCTGCTCTTCGCTCTTGACCGCCACCGCCTTGATCCCGGGCTGTTGCATCGCCGTCCAGATCCCTCGCGCATCCGCCGCGTCGTTCTTGTTACCGCCTACAAACGGCTTGACCATCCGCGCCGACAGCAACTTGACCTCGTGACCGAGCTTTTGCAGCGATCGCGCCCAGTGCTGCGAGCCGCCGCACGCTTCCATGCCGATCAAACAGGTCGAACGATTCGCAAAATGCTCCAAAAACTTCTCCCGCTTAAGCTGCAGCGCCACAATCTCGCCCGTTTCGGGCTCGACCCAATGCAGCTGAAAAACCCGCTTTGCGATATCCACTCCAACCACGATACGATTCATGTCGGACCCTCCGTTGCCTGTGAAGACTGAACACCTTCCGCCTCAGGCACACTTTGATGCCGTCGGCCCGGAGGGTCCACTTCTTCCCAAGCTCACCTCT
>Ga0179587_10000063_pt1 | contig 49970 bp, 63 predicted proteins | sample CZODoug2_1_08_16_FD_185932 | JGI IMG/M metagenome (GOLD analysis project Ga0179587, IMG submission 185932) | Vadose zone soil fungal communities from Angelo Coast Range Reserve, California, USA - CZODoug2_1_08_16fungal | ecosystem: Environmental > Terrestrial > Soil > Vadose zone | place: USA...
ATCAATCTCCACGAGTGCCGGAAGCAGCAGTAGCAGCAGCAGCAGCAGTAGCAGTAGCAGCAGCAGCAGCAGCAGTAGTAGTAGTAGTAGTAGTAGCAGCAGTAGCAGCAGCGGTGGCTCCACAAGTAGCAGCTCCAGCAGCAGTTCCGGAGGCGGCGTCACGAGCAGCAGTAGCAGCAGCAGCAGCGGCGGCGTCACGAGCAGCAGCAGCAGCGGCGGCGCATCGAGCAGCAGCAGCAGTAGCGGCGGCAGCTCCAGCAGCAGCTCCGGCGGGACCACCGGCACCATGTCGATCAGCACGCAGGGCGGTCACTTCGTTGATGTGCATGGCACCACGGTGCAACTGCGCGGAGTCAACGTCAGCGGCCTGGAAAGCGGCATCGTCTTCTCCGGCGGTACAAATTATTGGGCATCCTCGAGCCTTCCGGGACGTCCGGATTTCACCAAGATCGCGGCATGGAAGGCCAATGTGGTGCGGTTGCCCCTCAATGAGGATTCGTGGTTGGGCCTCACGGTGACCGGCATTCCTGGCAACGTGATTTCACTCAATGGTCCTGGCTATCAAGCCGAGGTCAAGGCGACAGTGGCGGCGGCCAATGCCGCGGGACTCTACGTAATTCTCGACTTGCATTGGACCGCGCCCAGTAACTTTGCGGCCAATACTCAGAACCCGTTCATGAATGCGGACAATTCGATCAACTTCTGGACCTCGGTCGCGACGGCCTTTCAGGGCAATCCAGCGGTGATGTTCGAGGTGTTCAACGAACCGGTTGTCTGTCCCGCGAGTCAGGGGGGGCTGTGCGCTTCGCCCGCGGGATCCGATTCGAATGCGCTGCTGGCCAACGGCGGCCCTCAGAACTACTACATCGGTTTGAGTAACGGAACCTTTGGCGGCTCGATGCAACGAGTTGCTTACACGTACAACATCGTTGGCTACCAGCAGGCTATCAATGCGATTCGCGGCACGGGCGCGCTGAATGTCATTGTCTGTGGCGGCAACAACTACGACGATGACTTGAGCTGGTGGACTTCAAATCCGGTCACCGATCCGGCCAATCATTTGGCCGCGGCCATCCATCACTACCCCGGCGAGTACCCCAACAATGCGGTTACCAATCCGACCGGCATCAATGCCATGATCGATCCAATCCACGCCAATCATCCGGTCATCATGACCGAGCTGGGAGATGAGGTCGGGATCAATCCTGCGCCCTTCGCGACGCCGGTGCTGGCATGGCTCGATCTTCATGGCTATTCAGTGACGGCGTGGACCTGGAACCCTTGGGGCGGTGAGAACACCTTGATTCAAAACGCCACCAGTTACACACCGACCCCAGGTCTGGGTCAGACAGTTCACGACTGGCTCATCAATCATCAATAGCGGCTGACGCCGATTAAAAGTGATTGAGGACAGCGCCCAGGATCCTTGCTTGCGACGTAGCCAGACGGCGCAGCATGTCGCGGGTGCTGGCGTATGTCGTGTGTTGCGCGCGGCTCAAGAGCAGTACCCGACCGGCCAATGTCGCCACTGCGATGCCGTCGGCACATTTGGACAAGGGCGGCGTGTCAAGAACCAAGAACTCGTAGGCGTTGCGCCATTCCGTAACCAGTTTCTCGAAGCGCCCGTCGGATAGCAATTCGAGCGGGTTTGACGGGGTTGGGCCCGCGGTCAGCAAATGCATCTGCGGCAATCCAAGCACCGGATGATAGATCGGCTTCTCAAAGTTCGTGATGACCTTCGTCAATCCGTGTTCGTTGGTGGCGCCGAAAAATACGTGCTGCTGCGGATTGCGCAAATCTGCATCTACCAGCAACGTGCGGCGGCCGAGCTGCGCAAATGCGATCGCGAGCTCCGCCGACAGTTGCGACCGCCCCTCGCCGGAGCCGGGGCTGACGATTGCAACAACGTTGGCGCCGCGCGTGCCTTCATTGAGCAACAGCAGCTCCGTTCGCAACGCGCGCAATCTTTCGCTGCGCGGGTTGTCCGCGTCGTGCGCGAGAATCAAGCGGGAACTCGGTGCGACGATTTCGCCGTGCTTCAAGACGATGCGTCGATCGGACGAGATGCGGCGAATCGCCGTTTCGATCAGCCCGGACTCTCGCGGCGCTTGATTGGCTTGCGTGCGGGCCATTGCCGCTTCCACATCGCCATGCGAGACCAATCCGAGTTGAACGGCCGCGTCGCTGAAGCGCAGGTCGGAGTTCTGCATCAGCTCGAAGATCTTCCCGACGGCTTGCGCATCGAGGCGGCAGTAAGCCACGAGCTCCGCGCGCAATTCCTTCTCGTCCTGCGCTCCCTCATTCATCGGGAATTGAGCGTTCACGCGACACCCGCCGGTATCGCGTCGAATTCAATCAACACCGGCACGGCAAAATGGCGTTCGAAATCGTCCCGGCAGCGAATGCGCCGGTTGACCACCAACTCATAGGCGATCGGCAGCGCGAGGCCCAGGAATATTCCCGCCATTGCGCCCAACAACAGCAGCTTCGCCTTCTTGGGTTTGCTGGAGGTCTGCGGCGGGACGGCGTGGCTGACCAGGCTGATCTTGGAGAATCGGCCATCCGAGGCAAACATGATTTGGTCGTAGCCGTCCAGTGCGCGCTTGTATACGCTTTGTGCGGACTCCAGTTCCAGCAAATATTTCGTACCTTCGTCCTGCAGCCGGCTGACGACGAGAACCTTGGCTTGCTGCTGTGCCACCGCCGCTTGCAGCTTCGATTCGAGCTGCTGGGCAGCGGCCAAATCCGCGGACGCACCCGCCGACAGATTTTCTACGGCCCTCGCCAAACTGCGCCGATTCGCGGCGAGCTCGTTTTGCAGTTCCAACACCTTCGGATGCCGCGATCCCAGCGTTGCCTGCAGTTCGGCCAGCTTTGCTTGCTCGGCATCGATCTGATTCTTCAGAGGCTGCATGGTGACGGGCCCGAGAGTGCTGGTGACCACGCTTTGGTCCGTCGCGGCCTTGACTTCGGCGGCGCGGCGCGCGTTCTGAGCTTCTTGCAGCCGTGTCTGCAAGCTCATCAGAAGTTCCGTATCGATATTGATGCTCTGCGCGGTGAAGTTCGGCAATCCGTTGCGTTGTCTAAATGCCGTCACTTGATCTTGGGCAACGGCCACCTTGCCCTTCAGCTCAGCCAGTTCGACCGAATAACGCTTGGCCCTTTCATTTGCAGGTCCCGAAACGCGTTCGCGCTCTTGCGTCAAATAGGTGTCCACCAGCGCGTTTGCGATCTCAGCCGCACGCGTCGAATAGCGCGCCGCCGCGGTCACATAAATGAGCTGGCTGCCCGCGCTGCCAGGTTCGATAAGCAAATCCTTGCCCAGATTTTCCTTGACCCATTCCCTTATGCTGCCGGCGCCGTTGTAGCCGGCTGCGTATAGCGGGTCCTCGGTCAGCTTGAGTTGATCGATGACCGACAACAGGACCGACGGGCTCTGCATGAGCTGTATTTCTGTCGCCATGTAGTTGCCCATCGGCTCTTGCTGCGCTTGGGTAATCGCCAAGGGATCGCGCTGGTCGGCACTGACCATCAGCGTGGCCGTCGCGGTGTACGTCTTCGGAATGAATTTTATGAAGATCGCCGCGCCGACAATGACGGCGGCCGCAATCAACAGTGCATGCTTGCGATACGCCTTGACCATCGAAAGCACTTGCAGCAAGGATATACCCGGGCTTGCTTCTTGCTCGACCTCACGGCCCGTGGCATAAGAGGCATCCGAAACGGGTGCGGCACTGACCGCCAATACCGGCAGGTTTCGGGGGGGTCTCAAAAAATACTCTCCTTGACGCGAATGACGTCGTCGGCCTGTACTAAATCGCTGAGCGCCGCTTTGGTCGTCTCGTAAGTTCCATCGGGTTTGCGCCGCTTGATCACGACTCGGTTCGCGCTGCCGCGTTGGGTAACGCCGCCGGCTCGCGCAATCGCTTGGACTACGGTCATGCCGGGCTCGACTTTGAATTTCCCCGGTGCCGTCACTTCCCCGTAAATGTAGAGTTGCGGGGCGGTGGGTACCAGTACGGAATCGCCGCCGGTGAGGGCCGCTTCGGAACTGCCTTTCGCCCCTTCCGCCAAGCCCTTCAGGCTGATTGGGTGGCGCGTGATATTGCCGGACGCGTCGGGACGCAGGATGTATACAAGGTCGCCACCCAATTCAGTGATGCCTCCGGCCTCTGCAAGGAGGTCGAAAATAGAGGTATTTGATTGGACCGCGTAGCGCCCGGGCCTGCCCACCTGTCCCAAAACCGACACGCGCTGGCTGCGCGATTCCGATACCGTCAATGTGACATGCGGGTCGACCAGGTACTTCCCGTCTCGCAGCGCGTTCTCGATTCGCGCGCTCGCCTGGGCCGGAGACAACCCGCCAACTTTGACCGGTCCCGTGAGGGCGACGGGAATTGTGCCATCATCGGAGACGTAAACCGTGGCGTTGAGATCCGGCTGCCCATAGACCTGGATGATGACGCTGTCGCCCGGTCCGAGCTGCACCAGGGGCGCCTTCACACCTGCAGCGTCGCGTGCGTCCTGCGCGCTTGGGCTGATGGGGGTCTTTGTCGGCGGCGCGGCCGCCGCCACCGTGATTCCATTCAGAACGAGCGCAACGACCGAGAGCCAATTCCGCATGCTAGAGGTTCCTGGAGGCCATATCGACTATATTACCGTAAGTCACTCATTATCAAGACCTGAGGAACGGACGGCGGGCAGCGCTGATATGTCGCCGCCACCTTACCGCAATATGGGGCGGTTCGCGAATCGCGGATCATACCGCTTGGGGCCTAGAAGGCAGCGCTCGTCCGCCTTGGACTGAAGAGTCCGTCACAGTCTGTCCCGAGTGTTTATGTGATCAGCTGACGGGTGTCAGCGAGGGGTACTTACAGCACACCCCGAGTGGCCAGGAGTTGCCGATATCGGGAGTGCATTTCCTGCGCCTGTGCCGATGGAAGCGCGGGGCTTATCTTCTGGTGTTCCTTGTCGTGTTCGCGGATCCCCACTCTTGCCGCCAACGTCTGCCTGTCGTAGTCGAGGCCCAAGTCGTCAAGAAGCTCGAATACCTTGCCCGCGTCATTGAGCCAGTCCGTCTCAAAACGCACGAATTTCAGCAACGGCATTAGTGCGTGCCAGGCGGAAATCCGTGCCTCGATTTCGTACCAATACCACAGGGCTTTATAGAACGGGTGCGAGAACTCGACGTCGAAATCCAAGAGGTCCGCGATTTGGATAAGGTTTGACGGCGCCCGGTAATCCAGCCACCAGTAATTGCCGCGCTCCGTCCCTGGATAGTCTTGCAGACGATAAATTGATGTTGCCACCTCGATGGCGGGTCTGACCAAGTGGATCACCGCAAGGCGATCGCCGAATTCGTGATTGGCCTGCTGGAAGAATGTCTTGATGAAAAGGTGATTGGCTTCCATGTAGTAACGCTGGCCAATCGAAGCCCGAAGAATGTTGATCGATTTGATCTGCCGATAGACACGATCAATCAGCGCCGGATTGCCGTAGTTGGCAGCCTTGAGCACCGGGCCATTCATGATAGGTGGTGCTTCATGCACTGCGACACAGCCTGGCACCGTGCAAAAAAGCTTGGCCAACGTCAGCGTGCCGCTTCGACCTGTCGTAGCGGTGAATATGACCTTCTCCAATTCGCGAGTTCTTAGCCTGAGCGCGGGCTTGGCGATCGCGGCCATGAGCGGATTGTGTTTGAGCAGATTGAAATCGTATCCGGACATCGGAGCTGCTTCGAATGTTGCTGCGCGGCGAATTGCTGCTACGCGCCATATTACTACTAGACGCGCCAAGGGATTTGCAATACAAAGTGACACACTGCTCAACGCTGTAAAAACAAGCCAATTCCGGGTGAAGATGTGTCAAGACGGATGAAGCGGATCGCATGCTGTCTTTCGTGCCTGCTGCTTTGCGCCGCGGCGCCGGCGCGCCCGCCCGGCGATGGTATCTCGTGGGTCTACCACAACGGCGCGTTTGTATGGAGTTGGGACTTATCGTATGCGGCGAAGGTGAACTACCGGGACAAAGCCGGCATGCCTTTAGTCGGCGCCTTTGATATCGCGCTCACCACCCAAAAATGGGGCGGATGGCAGCCGGCAATAAGTTCAAGTTGCCAGACCGCCGTGACCGCATGCTTCAATACCACGGCATACAAGTCGCTGATTTTCTCTGCGAAGCCCACTGTCGCGAAGCAGCAGTTCAAAGCAGTGTTCTTATCGAGCGGCGACACTCCGGACGGCGTCGGGATTGAGGACCTTGGGCCCTACTGCTCGGGCGGCGACAACCCGCCGATCGGCGAATGGGAGACGTGCGTGGTTCCGCTCTCGGCCTTCAAACTGACCAATCCGATCATCTTGAAATTCTCGATAGGCGATGAGACCGGGCTCGCCAACAATACAATCTATCTCGCCGAGGTAGGCTTTCAGTGAGGCGCAGCCGGTTTTACGCCAGTTTGTGGTGGGCGGTACAGGGATTGAACCTGTGACCCCTGCCGTGTGAAAGCAGTGCTCTACCGCTGAGCTAACCGCCCGCCCGCAAAGTATGACATCGAGTATTCGCCAAAACAAACGACGTGGCGCCCGCAACTGCACGCTCTTATCGATCACGCGTGGGATCCCGAGGCGAAGATTAGCTCGACGACACGCAATCTAAGGGTTACTGCCGCAGGACCTCTTCGCGACCCGGGGGAGATCATTATTTGACCTTCTTGATATCAATAAGTCGCGGGCATTGCTGTATGATCCTCGATACCGAGTCGGCCTGATCCGGGCGATATTTCGGGGCGCGGCGGGTGCTGCGACTGCAGTCGAATCCCCCGGCAAGCGATCGCAGCGCGGAAGAGCGGCTGACCGAGCAAATTGATGCCCCAAAACCGCCAGGGTGGAGGTGCCAATTTCCAAAGCGCGCATTATGTCGCAGGATTTTACGGCGGGCCGACACCCGTGCAAGGATCGGTTTGCTCCCAATTTGGATGAAGTTGGTGCCTGGCGGCCACCTGAGAAGGGGAGACTCTCAGAATGCGATTCGATAGGCGGATCGCATGGCCGAATAATGCTTCAATATAACTATAACGAATCCGACCGATGAGCAAATCCAGCGTGAGCGCATACCCGATTGACCATCTGACAATAGCGCCAAATCGCGAACGGATTCAGCCGCTCTATTTCGGATCGGGCGACTACCGTGTGTTTGGCTGGCTGCACGGCATCTCAGGCGAGTCGCCGGCGCCCATGGGTCTCGTTATCTGCAAACCGTTCGGCTTCGAAGCGATGTCTGCGCACTTAAGTGTGCGTGCCTTTGCCGAAGCGGCCGCGGAGATCGGTATTCCGGCGCTGCGTTTCGATTACGGCGGTACCGGAGATTCTGAGGATCTTGCGCCAGGAGCGGACCAACTGAAGGCTTGGACGCAAGATGTCATCGCAGCGGTGCAGGAACTGAGACGTCTCACCGGCGTGGAGCGCGTATGCCTGCTCGGCATTCGGTTCGGCGCCCTCCTGGCCGCGACAGCAGCGTCGCGCATTCCGCAGGTGAGCGCGCTGATCGCCGTTGCACCCATCATCAGCGGCCGGCGTTATTTGCGGGAAATGCGCACATTCGAGCTTGCCGCCGCCCAGACCCAAGCCGCGCTTGCTCCTCCTGAGGCGCATGTTCAGTCGCGTGAAGCCGAAGCGGCGGGAGCCGGCCATATGGAGGTGAGCGGCTTCTTTCTCGACGCAAAAACGATGACCGCCCTGCAGCAAGTTGATCTAATGACGTTGCCTCCGCCACCCTTGAGTGATGCGTTGGTGATCGATCCGCTGGACCTACCCGGCGCCCGCGCTTGGAGCGACGTATTGGTCTCTGCCGGAATTAGAGCTCAATACGTCCAACTTCCAGGATTTGTCGAGATGATCATGCGGCCGCCGAATCTAACAGCCGTTCCGGAAGCGATGATTGCCGCGGCTCGCGACTGGCTGGCGCAAATTCGAGGCCCGGGATCGGGCGCGATGCATGCGCTCGATTCGCACGCAGGCAGAGCCGCGTTCTCAGCCACATTGCAACTGCGCGGTGACTCCTCCACCGTGCTTGCGGAACAGCCGGTGGTGCTGCGGTCCGATCCTTTGCTTTTCGGGATTGTGACTGATCCGGCGCCAGGGGAAATTCGACGTCGCGGGGTGATATTGCTGAACTCCGGTGGCGACCACCATATTGGGCCGCGTCGCTTCCACGTTACCCTCGCGCGCGAATGGGCCAGGCACGGCTACGTGGTCATGCGCATGGATTTATCGGGATTGGGCGATAGCGCGGCGCAGCCGGGACAGCCGCGCAACGAATTGTTTCCGATCCGCGCCACCGACGACATTCGCGTTGCCGTGGACTACATGCGCAGCCGGCACGGGCTCCGCGATATTACGCTGGCCGGCATGTGCTCCGGAGCTTCTCACGCAGTGCGGGCAGGAATGGAAGGTATCAAGGTCGATCGCGTGTTGGCCATCAATCCGTTGGTATTTTTTTGGGAAAACGGCCTCGACGTAAACGACGTGCAACCCTGGGAAGTCGTGCACAAGCCTGCGGCTTATCTTAGCCAAATAGGATCCCTTCGAGCCTGGCGAAGGCTGTTATTCGGCGATGTGAGCATTTGGAGGGTCGCGCGAATATACTTAAATCAACCGATCATGGCGCTCCGCTCGCGGCTTCGCGATCTCGCGAGAGGCCTGCGCATCCCGCTCAAGAACGATCTGTGCCTCGAGCTGAGGAAACTCACGCAGCGAGGAGTAGGTGTTGTGTTCGTGTTTTCGCGCGGCGACGCGGGGATGCGACTCTTGGAGCTGCAAAGCGGCCTGTCGGCCACTGAGCTTGCCAAGCGCTACCGCATACGGACAATCGATGGGGCCGATCATGAGTTCACTCGCAGCGCAGCTCGTGCCGCGCTGGTACAGGCGCTTTCGGAGGAACTGTTCGCGCCGCTTGCCGTTGCGCGGCCTTCGGCCGCGAATGGCCCGCACACGACACCCCTGCGTCAGCGCTGACGGCCGGCGCTCACCCGGCAGCGTTTCAAAAACCGGGTCTTATGAGGGTTTCTTTTCGTACAACTTCACGAAGTCGCCGAATGTCACGGGGAATTTGACCTCATCGGCCACATCGAAGGGGTCGAAGCCCACAGCTTCCTCCATGCGCATCACGATCAGCGCAAAGCTCAGTGAATCGAGCCCCGAATCCAATAACTTGAGGTTGTCAGACAGCGACGCGAGCTTGCGCTTCTGCTCGCGCGCGACTTGCTCGAACTGCGATACGACTGTGGCTCTGATCGACATCCGTTGACCCCTTGCACTGATTAATCGCCGGCTAACTCATTGATTTGGTGCGGCACAGGGATTGAACCTGTAACCCTGCCGTGTGAAGGCAGTGCTCCGCCGCTGAGCTAACAGCCCCTGAAGGTGCGCGAAAGTATGACATCGCAAAGTCCTTAAAACAAACATCCGCTGGTAGTTCGCGCCGTCAGCCGCGTCGACCATGGACCCTCTGCTACACTCTGCGGCCATTTTATTTCCCAAGCTTTGACGCCGATGACAGTCCGTACCCGATTTGCTCCCAGTCCCACAGGCTTCTTACATATCGGCGGTCTGCGGACGGCGTTGTTCTGTTGGCTGTATGCGCGCCGACATGGTGGGACGTTCGTGCTGCGCATCGAAGATACGGATCTGGAGCGCTCCACCGCCGAGGCCATTCAGCAAATTCTCGATGGTCTGGAGTGGGCCGGCCTCGACAGTGACGAGGGCCCCTTTTTTCAAACCAAGCGCTTTGACCGCTACAGTGAAGTGATTGAAGAGTTGCTTGCCGAGGGCAGAGCCTATCGATGCTACTGCAGCAAGGAAGAGCTCGAACAGATGCGCGCTCAGCAGATCGCGCGCGGCGAGAAACCCCGCTACGACGGGCGCTGGCGCGAGAGGACGGACGCGCTTGCGGGCGTGGCGCCGGTGGTGCGTTTCAAGAATCCGCTCGTGGGCGAAGTGGTGGTCGATGACGTGGTGCACGGCCCGGTCGTATTTCAAAACGCCGAACTCGACGATCTGATCATCGCGCGATCGGACGGCACGCCAACTTACAATTTTTGCGTGGTCGTGGACGACATGGACATGCAGATCACGCATGTGATCCGCGGCGATGATCATCTCAACAATACGCCACGCCAGTTGAACATGCTGCTTGCGTTGGGTGCAAAACCGCCGATCTACGCGCATTTACCGATGATTTTGGGTTCGGATGGCGCAAAGCTTTCGAAGCGCCATGGCGCGGTCAGCGTCCTCGAGTACCGTGACCAGGGCTTCTTGCCGGAGGCAGTCCTCAACTACCTGGTTCGCCTGGGTTGGTCGCATGGCGACCAGGAAATCTTCACCATCGAAGAGATGGTGAGTCTGTTCGATATTCGCGACGTCAATAAATCAGCATCGGCCTTCGACGTGGAAAAACTCGCCTGGCTGAACCAGCAGCACATGATGCGGGCCCCGGCCGCGCGCATCGCGCCGGTGCTGCGCTGGCATTTGGAGCGGGAAGGAGTTCAGGCAGCCGATGAAGCGCAGCTCGAGCAGATTGTGCTCGCACAGCGCGAGCGCGCAAAGACGCTGCGTGAAATGGCGCTCAACAGCCTTTTCTTTTTTCGCGCGCCTGCAGCCTACGACGAGAAAGCCGTGCGCAAGCACGTGACCACCGGCGTGCCTGCGCTACTGGCGGAGGCAGCGGCGGCGCTGGGAAGCCTGGGTAACTGGACTGCAGCTGCCATTCACGAAGTCATCAGCGGCGTCGCGGCGGCGAAGGGCATTCCGCTTGGCAAACTCGCGCAGCCCATCCGGCTGGCTGTATGCGGTGGTACGGTATCACCGCCCATCGATGCCACCCTGGAGATATTGGGTAAGGCCGAGGCGCTATCGCGGTTGGCTCGCGCACAGGCGCTCTGGGGCGCGTAGATCGTTCATTTTCTTGACGAAGTCGCCCCTCTCAGGTAACGTGCCGCGCCTCCATGTGGGGCCATAGCTCAGCTGGGAGAGCGCTTGCATGGCATGCAAGAGGTCGGCGGTTCGATCCCGCCTGGCTCCACCAGATTTAGCGCGGTGATTGATTGTTTTCGTCGATTGTCCCCATCGTCTAGAGGCCTAGGACACCACCCTTTCACGGTGAGAACCGGGGTTCGAATCCCCGTGGGGACGCCACAATTGATCGATTTGGAGTGCTTTTCGATGGCTTACGTAACTTTTACGTAACTCTCACCTTAAGCGGGTCCGATGCACCCTAATACGAACTGCTCTAAGGGCGCTTTCTCCCCGCGCCGATGTTTGTAAATCATGTCGTTATACGTAGGGAAGGGTGGTCGAGGATCTATCGTCCAATTCAACGGCGCGTATCCGAACGGCCGCAATATTACGAACAGCAGCGCGCGCGCGACGTGTCCATTGCCGTCGAAAAAGGGGTGAACGGTCAGAAACCCAACGAACGCTTGGCAAGCAATTTTGACAACAGCGATGATTCTGTCGCTATCACTTGCAAAAGTGATTTTTTGCAAATCATCGGCAGCCTTCGAAATCACCGAGCCGAATTTCGCGACCTCCACCGATACTTTTTCCGGAGATGTTCCCACCAAATCGTCAACAACTTTGCCTGTGATGCTATCAACGATTTTTACCTCATATTTGCGCAGGCACTTCTGGTGCGAGCCGCGGTAGTTGCCGGCGTAGTACTCGTGGCCAGGGGGAGCCAAGTCTCGAAACAAGCGCGAATGGATTGGGCGCGAATCGCGAACGGTTACTTCCGTTGGCAGTCTCCCACTTTGAATGTCTTGGTGCAGCAAGAGTTGCGCTGCGCCAAGCAACGTGTCTTTATCGGGATGGGCGCCGTACTCCCACTGAGGGCACCCTGGCGGTAGCACAGGAAAATTAGTCTGTGAGCTTGCTTAGATCACTCGCTAGTTTTTCAAGCCAGCCAACTGGCGCGGTGCGCGAGAGGGCCAATCGTGCCGCTTCTCTTGTCTCCGGCGGAATGTCTAGCAACCCGCCAGCCAACAATTGGCCATGAATTTCACTAAAGTAAGAATCAAACCCATCCACGCCCGAGGCGCTGGCCACAAAGGGAGTAGGCTTAGCTTCGAACCAATAAACCTTGTCTGCGTCCCTGCTATTGGCGGTGGAATGCAGTGCCCGCACGGATGCGTGGTGCTGATGAGTGACCTCACCCGCAGAGATGCCGGGCAAAATCGCCATAGATGCGGCGAGAACGACCGAATAGGCGAAATTCGAGACTACGCCGCCGTCGCGGCGCTTAGTTTCGACGTCATCGCTGGCCGGCGAAGTCGGGTGTTGAGAGAGCACCCCATCCGCCAACCACTGCCTAACATCATAATTTGCAAAATCAGTCATTGCTAACTCCCTTTTTCTTGAATTCCATTGCCGTGATTCCTTTCTCTTCGAGACCTTTCAGCAAGCCGAGAAACAAAGACGATCGCAAATCGATTCGTACCACCGGCTCCAGCGCAAGCTCCTCCGTCTTAACTACATTACCCAATGCAAAAGGGGATGCCTGGTAGAAATCCAGACAGGTCTCATTGTCTGTAATCGCGATGGCCGGTAGGTTTGCCGCGAGAGCAATTGCTTGCCCTTGCGGCGGCTCGATAAAAGAATCAACCAACTCTTCCACACCAAAAAGCTCGGTGGTCGTCTTCTTGATTTCAAGAAACATATTATTCGGGTGCTGCAACGAACCCAAAAACCTGCCCGCCGCTCTGCTGGACATCTGTACGATTACGAGTGACCGCCAGCCATCGCCAGTCACGCGGTCCTGGCCGAACAAAATCTTTACGGTGCCGTCCTTTACGATTAGGGCGCACGAGTCTGCCGCAAACCTTCTGTCAGGTACGGGCGCCTGATTCAGGTCTATGCCAATGTTAGTGACTTGGGTGCCGTCTGTCGCCGTAAACTGCTCAAGAACAACCGTCAAAGGGGCGCCATCCCCGGGCCGCGAAGATGGCGCCGAGTGGGGCTGTAAAGACCGTCGATGGGGCTTGGCGCTCATAGGTAGCAATAGCTAAGTGTACAAACTAACAAATTACCATGCCACTTTGGTGACATATGTCAAGAATTACAAGGGATTGACCACACATAGGTTTGTAGGTTCGGTACGCCTTACCCTTTATTCCTGCATTCAACGCGTTGTCAGCCTACTTCTCGATGGTGGGTGTAGGTGAGGCCGCCCAGGGGCGGCCTCACCTTTAGTGCGACCCCAGGCCGTAGTCGTTCAATCCGCTCCGATCATCCGGCTGCGCCGAGATCGTAGCGCAGGCCGCCCTTGGTAGCCACCTCAACGCCCGCGCCCAATGGGTATGAGCGTGCGCTGAAGCGGGTTGCCCTGAACAAGCCGGGGATGCCAGCCTTGCACCTCGCAATGTGCATACTGTTGCTGCTATCGCTCTCCATCAACCTACTCGGCGTGCTTTGCTTGCTGCGCCTGTGGAAGCTGCTGCGCCACTACATGGCATGGGCGCACGGCATGCGTGCAATGCTGTGTTTGCTCGCCGGACGGGAACCCTAACAAAGCTCAGAGCGGTATAGCTTCGCCGGCTTTGATCGCCGTCGTGTATTCGGCCTGCCAGTCGAGGCCTGCGCCTTCGATGCGCTGCTAACTGACGTGGTGCGGCGTCTGCGCTGCTCTCAATGCGGCAAGCGCAAATGTACGGCCACAGTGCGGCCTGAGATGAAGCGCGATGGCTAAAACTCGGCATTACTTCCAACTCTGCGTGGTCAGCCACCAAATTTGGTTGCCGCTATACGTGAGCTTCTCGGCAATTATTTCGCGGGCGTAGTACAGGCCATGCAGGATCTTGTCTTCGTCGCGACTCATTTAAGGCGACTGGGAAAATTCGGGGAATTGCGTCGCAAAGTCCGCTATGATTTTCAGTCCGCTGTAGGGTCCGCTTGGCTTGTGCTGTGGTTGGAAGCGTCCCGTCTCCACAAGTTTCCACAAGCCTTTGATGGCCCGCCATTCAGGCGTCCACCGATATACCGCGACGGTGTAGCCAGCCGCGTAGGTTTCCGATTGATGAATCACAGGCACCGATATTGCTGTAGGGAACGGCAGCCACTTGTTGCCGCGGACAAATTTTAGTGGCTTGGTGAAATCCAGCAGAAACGCCCCGCCCTCCACGCAACTGCCGACACTGCTGACTGCTATGCCATTAGGGAGCGCAGGTACTTTGAATATTTGAACGGTCACGGCTGCACCCTGAGAACGCCTAGCGGCACGCCGTGTTTCTTCAGCGAGTCAGGTATGTATTTTATGCTTGGCCCGGCGATGTCGCGCCCGCGGCACCATTCTAGGATGACGCGCGCGTCACGCTCAAGGGGCTTTAAGATTTCAGTTTTGGTATGCAAATTAGACCACCCCAGGCGCTCGCGCATCTGCTCATAGAGTTCGGTAACCACATCGGCAATTTCAATCACGCAACCATCAGGCACGTGCTGCCGGATGTTCCATTTCTTAAGCTCAGCGTTCAAGTAGAACCGGCCTGCGGTCCGAAGAGAGATTGCCGTGCCGGTCAGGATTTGAACCAACCACACACCCGCGGTCAACGCGACTATCCCGCCAACAATCCATAGCAGCATTTCCATCGCGTGGCCTATCACTCACACGTGAAAGTCAGGCTGACATTCTCACCGAACACCGCAGCGTTGCCGGTCTTGTCCACGTTTTGCAGCACCATCTGTTTGCCCAGCTTCGCGCAATAGGCGTTGGCATCCTTCGTGGCCTGCGTGGTTTCCTTTCCTGCGTTGAGGCCACCATTAGCGCGGCCGGTAATCATGAAGCGTCCGTTGCCGATGGGCTGCACTTCGGATGCGGACACACAGCCGGTGACGGCCAAGACCAAGGCCAACAGGATCATGTGCTTCAAGATTCGCTCTCCACGCCGCAAGTTCTAAAACTGCCGGGGCGGTGGTGCGGTGCATTTCCCGTTCACGCCCGTCCCCATTTGAATTTCGGTGCGCCACGCGCCGCTCAGTCGATCAATTGTCCACTTTACGGTTCCGCCGTAGTCAGTTGCTTCCGTCCAACTGACAAGTGTGTCGGTGATTCGGGCCTTCACGGGTTTCCGGTCATCGCGAGTCACGATATGCGCGGACTCATCGAAGACGATTTGATAGGTTCGCCCGCGGACCGTGACGGGATTCTCCGTGACGCACAGGAGCAATACAGGCGCCGCAGATGCGGCGGCACTAAAAGCACATGCAAATGCGAGTATCAAAGGGTGCAGCTTCATGGCTTCACTTCGCTCCCTGCGTTGTTGAAGACGGGACGACATTATACCGCCACGCAGACCGGGGGTTATAATCGCGAGCCACACCAGGGAGGGCCACACAATGCTGATACTCACGCGCCGCGTTGGCGAAACCGTAATGATCGGCAATGACATCACTGTCACGGTGCTTGGGGTCAAAGGCAACCAAGTCCGCCTTGGCATCGGCGCACCCAAAGAAGTGGCCGTGCATCGCGAGGAAATCTACGAGCGCATCCAAGCTGAAGCGCACGTCCACAGAGAGTCAGGAGCAATGACACCCACGTCACCAGGGAGAATGAGCCAATGGACAAAGTAACCGTATACCAATTTAGGTCATACGATATCCGCGATGATGAGAAGAAGCTGTCGCGTCGGTGGGGCACCCGCGATGCCATCCGGGATATTTGCGGGGAAGTCATCGAGTCAACTGCTGTTGAAGTCGATGCGAAGGATGTTAGCTCAGACATCACCGGCCTGACTGCCATCGGATATAAGCCAAATCCGCGGCAGGGCTTCCAAAGTGCTCCAGTAGGTAGAGCCTCACCACGGTAGACTAAGCCCGCTCCGCAAGTTCGGCGTTGCGCGCGTTCTCCTTCGCTGCGCTTTTGCGGCGAGGCTCTGCGATTTCTAACTACTCGAAGGGGCAATCTCTATGAAGCATCCCGTCTGGCGTGGAATAGTCAAGAATGGCGACCTGACTCTCTGCGCAATTCTAGCCGTTGTCATCCTTTATCTGCTCAATAGAGTCGCGCATGAAAAACCAGAGCAAGCAATCGTCGAGGCTACGATTGTCGGAGCGATGCTCGGCGGCGCTGCAATTCTATTGGGTAACTGGATCGCTCGATATAACGAGCGCACTAAGGCCGTCGAAGACCTTGCCTTTCGCAGGGCGCAACTCAAAATGCTCATAATTCCAGAGCTTGTAAACGTGGCCGCGGGGCTACTCGGAGCCAATGATTTCATAGGCTCAGCCCGTACTAGGCTGGAAGCTGAAGGAGGTACGGTATCCCTCGATATAAATTTGTATCTGCCGCGGAATATGCCTTTCACATTCGGACTCGGAATGGAACTATGCCTTCTTGATCCGCCCGAGTTGGAGGCGCTAGTTACGTTGCGGTCTAACCTGGAAGCTACCCGCGATGCTATGACCGACTTTATGGCGCACGCCTTTAGATTTCAAGTCCAAGGGCTCCAGCTCAGTCTCAGACATACGATGGGAATAGCGGCCGAGTGCTTTGAGCGTATCGACCCGGAACGCAAAGTGCTGTTGCACGGTAGAGAAAAGCAAGGTGAACTATTTTCTGAAGCTCTGAGGCGCTAATGACATTAGCGCGAATCGACCCTTTAACGGGGGTCAAGCGGTCGCATCATTCGGCGGCAACGTCCCTCGACGGAGTAAATTCCGAACTGCGACAGCCGGGGTTATTTTCAACCGCGCCACTCACCGGCTTACGCGCGCCCGCGGCGAGAGACAAAGCCGCGGGTTTAGGGAACTCATGTCGATCACGAGACTATCCAGCCGCCGCGCTCCAGCGCCACGCAGCGCCAGACGCGCTTAAATCCGCTTTGAGCCTTGGCTTGCCGGATTGCTTTCTTCGTAGCGCTGTCAGATGTCTCGGCGGCAACCGTAAACGTGTAGTTGTCTAGGTTGTCGTAGTGCGGCGGCGAGCTGCGCCGCACTTTCACCGTCCAAGCGTAAATCATGTTCGCTCTCCGTTCTTTGATTGCGCGGCTAAAACCGCCAAACCTTCCGCAGTTCGAGCCGCGAAAAAGTCGCGGACGACTTGCCGGTCTGCGTAGCGTCGGCCGCCACTTAGAAAAGTCGGGACGGGGAAACGATCCGCACCGATAGCATTGTTCAACCCCGATAGGCTCAGACCGAACATTGGTGCCAATTGCTTGAGGGGCACTCCCGGCGACAGCATCAGCGTTCTCATGACATCGCCTTCGCCGGGAAAAGTGCCGCAGATGCGATCAGCCGGTAGTCAGTGGTGTACGTGACAAGTCTCTGCCGAAGCAAGCTCTTGATAGAATGATCGAGTGAGAATGAGCCGGCCGGTATGTCGGCGGCTTCGGCGAATTCCGCTCGCGTGTACGCGCTGGGATAACAGCCTATGAGGGCTTTCAGTCCGCGCTTATACGGTCCCCAGTTATTTTCCAAGACGCGCCGATGAAGATCCTCGATCGTCGGCGCAGTTGCAGGCTGATTCGCTTTCTCGCGCCCGGACTCGCGAAGCCTTATCGCCAAGTCCTCGAAACCGACAAGACCGCGTTTGCATAGGATCATCATCCAATCAGAGGCGTTTGCCGCGTGCGGCAAGTTCGCCAGCGCCGCGACAATTGCAGCGTTGTTGCGAGGCTCGCCGGTCAATCGCTCCATCCACAGACAACCATCTAGAATGCGCTGCTCGGTGTCGCATAACGGCTTCGATTTGCCGTACCGTTTCCGCGCGCCGTTAAGATAGCGTACAGACGCAGGAAGCATCCCATCCATGAAAGCGGCCCTGATCCCGATTCCTTCGCGAGAAACGACCTTGCACATTTTCCGGTTGTCTCGTTTCTTAGGTGGTTGCATTGGAGCGCCCTCTACGAGCCTTGGACGGCCCACTATCGCAGCGCCTGGTTTACCGCGCCCCTATTGGCTCGGATCATATTGAGGATTACTTTCGTGTTGCTCGGCGCTCCAAGTCCTCTGCGCACGATGTCTTCATGGTCGATACCGTTGATAACTTGGATGTGCTGCGGCGACTGACTACCGCCACCGCCGCCCATTGCGGCAGCGACTTGCTGACGCGACAAGATCTGCTCGCCGTGTTGCGCGATGATCGCCGTTTCGTCTGGCTTCAGGCCTACTTGACCGCCTGAGTGGAACCGCCGAGCGTTGCGAAAGATATCGGCGGGCACTAATCGGCTGGCGCCGCCGCCAGGACCGACTCGACCGCCGCTATGAAACGTCACAGCCTCAAGAGCGCTGTCCGAAGCGGCGCTACTTGCAGCGCCTGTCGCAGCGGTTGACGCGGCGTTTGAGCCCGCGAAGCGCTGAATCAAGCCGCTTATGACGCTTGATGCGCCAGTGCCATTCGCGCCCCCGAGAGCATTGAAAATAGCTTGCTTCGCGATCATCTCGGCGATTTTTATCAGGAAGTCCGACGCGAAAGCCTTAAACGCTTGCCATGCGTTCGTGAACGCACCGCCCAATCCCTTGCCGCCAGCGATTGCTTTAGCGAACGCTGCGCCGACATTGGTCAAGCCCTGAGCGATGTCGTTGGCGACGTTGACCGCCGGGTACAACGCGACGTTGACTTGCTTCGCGCTCGCGACAATGATCCTCAGCTTCGCGATCGTGCCGTCGAGCGTCCTGCGCTGATCATCGTCCAGCTTGTTCGTCGTCTGGATGAATACGATCAGATCCTTCGCTTGCTGGATCGTTATCGCGTACTCGTCGTTGATGCCTTTGAGCTGGTCCTTCTCTTGGCTGACAGATATTAGACCCGCCGCTTGTTCCGCTCTGACCGCGGACATCCTCGCGTTGCGCAGCTCCAGCGCCTGGTTGATCGCCTCTTCCTGAGTCTTAATGTCCGCGAGGACATTTGTCGCCGGCCTTAACTGCAGTTTCAGCAGCGCTTCGTTCAACTGCGCGGTGACTTCCGACAATTTCGTCCGCACGTTTGCCGGCAGCGTCGAAATGAACTCTTGGGTCTTCTGGATCTGCGCGAGGATCGCCGGATTACTGCTCGCCGTGATGCCTGCGACATTGCTTTGCGTTAGCTGTTTGCTCTGCTCGCCGTCGCCGAGCTTGCCCTTCTGATTCTGTATCAGCGTGTCACGCTGGCGCAACAGATCATTGACCGCTTGCAGATCCTTCTTAGCCTGATCCTCGTTGAATTTGTCCCTCGCGTCATTCAGCGTCGCCGCCTTGAGCGCGTTCAACTGCGAGGTCATCTGCGCGATGACCGCTTGGTTCGCGTGCGGGAAGTCCTGCTTCAGCTTGTCAATCTCGTCATACATCGGCTTGAAGGACTCCGAGAGTCCCGCCAAATAGCTCTTGACGTCGGTAGCGTCTTTCCTCAGGAGAGCGCCGCGCATCTCTGATAGCTTCGTCTGCAACGACTTCGCCGCGGTGAACAGCTCGTCGTCGAGAACCCTTTGCGAATTTAAAACTGATGCGGCCTTCTGCTCGGGCGTCATCGACGTCGGTGTGCCGCCCTGAGCTACGCTCGATCCCGCGCCCGCTGCCTTGGGAGCTTTGCCCTCCGATTCCGCCATCTGTCGATCGAATTCGGCTTCCTTGGCGCCGATTACTTTCGCCTGCGCAGCCTGTAGCTCTGCGATGCTATTCGGGTGAAAGATCTTGGCCCACATCAGCGTCGCAGACTGGCCTATGCGAGTGAACATCAGATCGAAAGCGCCGATCAGCACGAGACCGAAAGTGCGCACGCCCGCTACGTTGTCATAGAGCCATGTGCCGATGTCGTAGCCGACAAAGAATGAACCGGCGACACCGGCCAACTTGCCGAGCGTCCCAATGACTCCCGTCGCGCCCTTGGTCAGAGCTTCGACAGCCATATTGACTTTGTAGAACCCTTCGCCGAGATTAATCAGATCCGTTACAAAGGATTTGCCGATGTTCGCGGCCCATAGCACTGCCAAAACGCCGAGCGCGGTTTTGAGTACGCCAATATTGTCGATCACCAACCCCAAGCCCTGCGCGACGAGCTTCGCTCCTTCGGCCAAATCGGACGCGAACTTCTTTCCGTCAGCACTGCGGAAGAACGCGGATAGGCCGTCGAGAACCTTTTTGAATCCGTCGAGAGCGCCGCCTTCGAGCACTTGGATCTTGAACTGATCCCATGCGTTGTTGAATCTACCCAGGGCCGCGGTCGTGGAGTCGGTAGCCCTCGGCAATTGATCAGCGAAGGACGCGCGCAATTTTGCGGAGAATGGCAGTACGAAATCCGCTGTCAGCTTGGCTGATTTCAACAGCCGCGAGAACTGATCCTCCGTGAGAGGCTTGCCGTCCAGCCCCTCGATCGACTTGCGGAACACGGAAGCCGCTTCTGGTAGATCCGTCGAGAGCTTCCGGTACAACTCTGTTGCGCCGACAGCGTCCTTCGCCATGATCTTGTCGAGCGCTTGGAAGATGGTCGTCGTCTGCTCGCTCGTGAGGTTCTTGACGCGCGCCGCTTCGGCGAAGGTCTCGAAGATCTGGCGTTGCGCGCTCTGATCTATCCCTGAGCCAGATGCGGCAGCAGTGAACTTCGCGTAATTGCGCGTCAACTCGATGTATGAGAGGCCGAGCCGGTCGGCTTGAGCTTTGACGTATTCGAGCTGCTGCCCTGCGCCTTCGCCGAAGGTCTGTTCAAGAATGCTCTTGCTGCCTTCTAGATGCTCGATTGACTCGAAGCCGCTCTTCGCCGCTTCTATAGCGGCAAACAATCCCAGGAACTGCGCTCCGAGCGCTACAACATTGCCTTTGAGTTCGGAGAACAGTGAGAGCGTTTTGCTGCCCTCCGCGCGGAAGAGCGCGAACGAATTCAGCAGATTGTCGTGCTCAGCGGCTGCGCCGTGAGCCGCTGTGCCTTGCTCTCTCAGTGCTTGCGTGAAGCGTTGCTCCATCGCTGAGGCTTCTGAGGTCGCTGCTGCTTGCTTCTGCTTCGTCTCTGCGGCCATCTTGTCCGCTGCTGATGCCGCTTCGCTCGCGACCTTCGCTTCCCGCTGACGCAGGGTGTACAGCTCGATCGCCTCGTTGACCTTGGCATATGCTGGAGCCGCTTGCGCGAAGGCCGAGTCGATCTTCGCTTGCGACGCTGCTAGGTTGTCGAAGTCGATACCGACCGCGGAGCCTTTGCCCTTCAGCGTTTCGAGCTGCGCCGTGAGCCGTGCCAGTGCCGTTTGCTGGCGACTGGCCGCGGATGCGGCCTTATCTGCCGCGTCGGCCATCGCCTTCGTGGGGGCCGCTGAGTTGGATAGCGCGACCTTTGCCGTGTCCGCGGTTGCCTGTAGCTGCTTTAGATTTTCGCTCGCCGCTGCGACTTTTGCGCTTAGCGCCTCGAAACTCTCAATGATCGCTTTGTCGGCCTGCAATCCTTTGAGGGCCTTGCCGAGCTGACCGGCTGTAGCGGTTAGCTCGCTGAGATTCTTTTCGCCTTTCTCGCTCGCCGGGACGATCGCGTTGACCGCGGCGACAAGCTTGTCTACTGCTGCGCCGATGTCTTGCAGCGGTTTAGATGCTAGATCAACGCCTTTGACCGTTAGCCCGATTTCCTTGCTGGTAGCCATGATCGATTGTCCTTATGCGGTCGCGGCGACTTCGTGCCGGGAATTGCGTGCAGAACGGCGCGCTTCGGTAAATTCGAGGCGGCCACGATGAAATGCGGCGCGGCCAGCGGTCCGGCGCGCGACAATTATTTGCTCGATCACATCGGCTTCCGGCTCGGTGAATTCCGCTTCGCCGCGCGCGTTGCGCCGAGCCTTAATCACTCCGCTACGAATGAGTTCTCGAATCGTGCCCGCCGTGGTGTGTGCGCGGTGCGCCGTCAATCTTTCAGCCAGAGTGGTAGTGGAATAGATCATCGCGTCTCCGTCATTCGCGCGTGTTTGTGCGAGAGGTCTGTACCAACATAGCGAGTATTCGTCGCATAGCAATGGGCGGGACTCGGCGCTGCTTCAGCGCTGTAGCTGCGTAATTCGGGGTGTTTTCTCTGAGAGTCGATCTAAAGCTACGTACTCCGTATAAGAGCTCTGAGATTCGGTGACAAAATATATTTTGGGACGGATGATCCGAATTCAGCGGACTAAGCAAACATTTACGCCGGGGTCTGCGTCGAAAACATGCCCGCGAACGAACGCAGCGCCCGCGCTAGCCGCTTTGAGAGCCGGACGATTGCTCAGCGGTGCGTGACGAAGCGCGGCGGCGTAGTGAGCCTCTACGGAAGGGCAGCGCAAATTTTATAAAACAAAGCCGCAGTGGAGCGGCCTTGAAATCGCGAATTGAAACTTGGGGCAGTCTCAAGCGGTCCGCGAAACACCCTAAGCTAATCATAGCCTGAGAGGTTCGAGCGCGTCGCTGATCTTCAAAGGTTGGATTTTCAGATTTGCCGAACTGTGGCGCGGCAGCGCATTGTATCGCCGCCCTGTTCGCCATCGACGAAATAATTCACGCCGTCGCCGGTCAACCGATTGATGCTAACCCTTTGCATTACGTGCCATTTGTCGCCGCGACTCCACTCAATCATGTAAGCCAGTCGTTCATCTGTGACCACTACATTCCGAACACGAAAGGTTGTGTCGTCGCGTCCTTGAGACTCATCGCCAATCATTACAATAGTAAACGCCGACCACTGAATCGAACCGCCATTACGTACGCAGTTCTTTTCGGACCCCATATCGAAGCAAAGCGAGCCGAGCTTTGAGAGATATATGTCGGGCCAGAGATGCGTCGATGCGGGCGGATTCATGTCGCATTTGATCGCCGACTGAGCGGCGCTTTGCGTGGCTAAAACAATGAGCAAGCAACCCCAAGAGATTTTCCACATATCTCGTCCTTTAGGTTTAACTCTACATCATCTATTTGAACCCACCGGGGGCCCGATACGCCGAGAACTACTTCCCAGCCTGATGCACGACTCGTTCCGGCCTAGAGCGCTGATTGAATATCAATCGTTGGCTATCCGGTACGCGACGCGGGCGAGTTCTTGCCGGGCGGCACAAACTAAAAAGGCCGTCCCGAGAGCAGACGGCCTATGATCGCGGATTGAAACTTAGCTACGCGATCGAATCGCGCAGCCGCGCTACCGCTGCCAGCTCAGCCCAAGTGGAGCCGCTCACCAGCTCTGTCCAAGCCGGGAGTGCGGCCAATTCATCGCGACACGCCAGTTCTAGGCCGTGGTGCGAGTCGGCGTCAGCTTGCAGGTTCGCTCTCTCGCGCGGCGAGAGCATAAACTCAGGATTGAGCAGGGCGCACTCAACTTCGTGGGCGCTGTTACGGTACCCATGGCCCCAATCTATAAGTTCGCCGCCGAGCTGCGCGGCGTCGAGGACGCGGGCCTTGAGTAGTCGAATGTCGTTCAAGTCGCGCGCGTGCCGAGCCGCAATGCCGGGGCGCACGGTAGGCTTGATCGAGGGGGTCTGAGCAATTGAGCAATTACCATCCATATTTTTGAACTCCGTGTTCTGTTGAAATTCTTCCGAATGCCGACAGTACAGACGGAAATAACACCTGTCAAAACAGTCACTTAGACACTTTTATCGTGCGTGACACACCGATATAGTGCGTGCGTCGCCGTCTCCAGGGACCTACGGATGCGCGATTTGCCGGGAAATGCTTCGGGGGACACTCGTGAAGTGTGCGAACACACCCGAAAGTTGCGTGTTTTCTCGGGAAAACCAGGGTTTTTGCTAGTGGGCAATAAGCGCAAATCCCAAAATTTTTTCATCATCGTCGGGCCGTGTAGTGCCCATATTGTACGAAGCATACGTTTATCGTTCAATTCTCTAGCGGGCTAAGGGCAAAAATTCAATTTGTCTCAGATCGCGGCTCTGCGCCCCCCCGAGCGGCGAAAGTCGCCAGGAGGGACCCAAAGTGTTCGGCAGCTCGGCGACGCCAGGGTTGTTTGCTCTAATAGCAAAGCAGTTAGACACGTGTACTGAAGTGTACCGATGCCGCGTACACACATAGAAACACATCGCGCAATGACGTTACTCAATCGATGAACGGTCTATTACTTACCGTGCATACCGTAGTGTGTTTAGTGGTGTTCAATTGTTAATTTCATGTGCGCCTCCACAGGTAATAAGCGGAGCCGGGATCTATCTTCATCACGGGGCAGTATTCACCAGTGATCGAAGCACTCACCACAGTGTTGCCATCGATCACCGCCGCGCGGTGGCAATGGTATTCGTCGGGCCACTCAAGCACGCGACGGCCCGCGATGCTTCGGTCATCCGATGGGATTCCCCACCGTGCGATTAACTCATCGACCGAAGCACCCGACCACGGCTTGGTGATGTCGGCCTCAAGGGATTGATGTAATGACGCGCAGCCCGCGAGGACTGACAGCGCCAGTGCAGGAATTAGACTCTTCACAACATCTCCTGAATCTTCGGTCCTGGCTACTATATCCGCTTGCGCTCACCGCGCCGACGAATCAGCAGCTATCCGCGCCGGATGCTGCGCACGTTCAAAGCCGCCGATTTACGATCCGCCGATTCGTGCCGGACTATGTTGCGATCATTAAACGCTGCGTTTTAAGAGGTTTGGTGGACTATTCCAACATTCCCAACTTACAACATTCGTCCCCAACTAGGGCATATAGGAAGCATCGGCACATACCCCATATGCTGTTGCTATAGATATCCTTTATCTTCTTTTCTTTAATAAACAATGTTGGGAATGTTGTAACAGTAATAAAAGACTGGAATTCAAGGGGTTTGATGCGTCCAACATTCTCCCAACATTCCCAACATGCGCAACATAGACGAAACCTAGGGCATCTTACAGCGGAATTCGACGTCGGCCTGTGCCTCCGACTTGAAGGGCACCATGTCCTGTTGCCTGGTGTTAATCACTTCAAGATCCTTCTGCTGCTTCATGCAGAACGCGCCTGCCTCTTTCAATGCGTCCGCCCTTACGGTGGCTCCGGTGTGTTCGATGCCCCACTCCGACTTCGAGATCATGAATGTTCCACTCCCGATCGGTATGACGCCCGCGTCGTGTGCGCACCCGGCCATCATGGCGGCTAACAATACTGGAACCAGCGAGATACCATTCATTATGAGACTCCCTTTTGCGGGCCTCTAGCTGATCGGAGGTTTGCAGCTTGCCATTGTACTCGCATCGCCGCACCAGACGAACGCACGCGGCCACTGTCGGCCCTATGCAGTGAGGCGGCGCAACGCTGACCGTGTTCCGCTGATCGCGTCTTACGTGCCCTTTGCCGCGGCAATTAGAATCTTGGCATCGGCGGAGCCGCCAAGCGACTGAGCAATAGCGACGGCCTCGACCAGCAGACCATCCGTTGTTTCGACCATGAACTTTCTCTCGGCTTTACCGAGACGGTCGATGAGTTTTTGCTCCTGCTTTCGCGCCTGAGCGCTGAGATGCACCCCGCCCTTAACGTTTGCTAGGTACTTGATAACTTCGCGCCTGTTAAAGCGACGACCCTCGACTACTCCCGAAGTAGACTTCAAGTATCCCGAGAGAGTGAAAATTCGTTCGAATGGGTAACCATCCTTTCGGACAGGTGCGGGCGGCGAAGTCGCCAGAGGCCCGCCCTTATGCCCGCAGATCGCGGCCATCTTCATACCGCGAAAGTCCGCACCACATGCAAGAGCTATCTTCATCGCGGCCGCATGCTCACCGAGCATCAAATCTAGGTCAACTGCGATTAGCGTAGGCTGCTTGTCGCGGCCGCTAGCGCGCCACGCAGCGCCGTAAGCATCCTCGACCAGCAGTCTGCGAAGTACCGCGGTTCCGCGCCGTATCTCGGGATCTGTAATGTCACCCGGCCACGACGCCAGGTATTCGAGGTCTTCGGCAACCATTACGATCGACTCGCGATCCATACGACGCCTTTGAGGGATGAGGGATTCGCCGAGAATCTATCACGCTTTGCTTTTAGCTTTGCGTTTTCGAACGAATCCGCGACCGCGACCGTATGGCGAGCCTAGGTCAACCGCGGTGTGGGCTTCCCATCCGAGCTTGCGCACGATAGCGCCGATCCTGCGAGAATCGCTTTTCTTGAATTTATCGAAGTCGGCACCAATAGCCTCACAGAAAATCTGCAATGAGCTGGTGCGATCACGCGGCTTTCCGTCCTTGTCGAAGTCGTCGGGGTCTTTGCCTTCTAAGAACGCCTCAACTGCACCCTGCCACTCATCCCCTTCGACTCTTTCGGCTTGCTGTTCCACAGCGAACGCGAGCACCGTCTTGTCTTCAAGGTACAGCGGCTCGGCATAGTTCAAATACCGATCTTTAGCCTCGGCCCACAGCATCGGAACGATCTTTCTCACGGCGTCTACGTCGATCTCGCGGCCATCACCGCGCACACACCAGAATCGCCGGTTGCCGGTCTCTGATTTCAAATACGCTGTTTCGTTCGTGGTACCTGCGGCGATCCAGCGCCTCGGAAAGTATCCAGTGTTGCGCGCGTAAGCCATCCGCACGCGCTCTTCACCACGACTCAGGAAGGCTTTGATATGTTCCACGTCAGCAGAGCTGCGGGTGGACATCTCGGCGACTTCGATAATAAATGAGCCTTTCGCCTGTTCGACGACTTCTTTCGAACTCAAGCCAAAGCTGAAGTCATCGGTGAACCAGCCATTCGCGAGCGCGCGGATTAACCGGCTCTTTCCCTTTCCTTCGTCGTCTTCGAGCACGAGCATGTTGTCGAATTTGTGACCAGGGTCGTAAGTTCGAGCGACGCCAGCGCAAAGCCATTTGGTAAACACTGCCGCATGATAGTCATTCGCCTCCGCGCCGAGCGTGTCGTGCAGGAAGGTCGCGAGCCTGGGCGTTCCGTCCCAGGTCAGTCCGTCCATCCAGTCTTTGACCGGATCAAATGCGAATTTCTGCGCGACTCTTTTGCACGCATCAGAGACGAGCTGCGTCGAAAAGATCACGTCATAAACTTTCTCCGCGTACTCCTTAACGCCGAGTTCGCAAACGTCAATCCACGGAGCGCCCTCGGTCGGTGGCTTGAAATCCATGCCGGGGATCTGGCGCATTTGCAGCATGTCGGACAGAAACTCGTTATATCGCACACAGCCTTTCAACCGCGGATCGTTCTCTAGGATCTTGACCGCATTCACCAGGCTGTGCGGGATCAATCCCGCGTCATTTGTCTTGAGGCGCCATGCCTTGATCGCGGCTTCCGCACCGATGAACTTTTCTCTTACCGGCTTGGAGGCGGCTGGCGCCGCGGGAGTATCGCCCAGACCATCGTCATCGACTACCGTTACCAGCGGCTGCGGTTCGCCCTGTACGTTCTCGTCAGCGTCGAATCCGTCGAAGTCATCCTCAATATGCAGACGCTCGGCCAGGAGCGCCCCCTTCACGTCGGGATCATCCTTTGCGAGCAGGACCATCGCTTCGTAGGACTTGAGCTTGCTCGGCGCCGTATCCTCGGGCTGCTTGGAATCTAATTCGCCATAAAGGTGCAACCTTACAAGGTCCCACGAGTTGACGTTTTTGCCCCCGACAGGATCGCTCTCATGGTTGCTATACAGAAACTGACCGTCGTCGTAGAGCACAGCGCCGTTAGACGCGGTTGAGCCTGAGTAGGTCAGGCGATTCGGAGAATTGCCATCGATGTACGCTCCAGGGAGATATTTGTCGATCGCAGCTTCAATATCGTAGGTCTTGCACCATGCACCGATGATTCCTACTTTATCGCGAGGATCTTGCGCCTTGCGCCCAGACTGCCTCAGAGGCGTTGAGACACGACTGCTTACCGGCCACTGGGATATGTCCCGCCAGTCGTTATAGGTCGCTAGCAGCGCGTCCACGTCGATCATGCGCCCTGTCACCTGCTCACAAACGAAGTCGCCGTCAACGGCATGGGAACCGAAGTGCATTACTCTCGACGGCTGGAAGGTGGTGTCATCGGTATCGTCGATCGCGCCCATCGCCGCGACTTTGCGCATGACGGCTTGATACTCAGCGTCGTCGACTGGCCGACTGAAGAGGAAAACGACTCGAAATCGCGGGCGCTCCGCTGTGTGCTTGTGAGTCGTGTAGAGGCAGAATTCGTAGCCGTCGAATGTCTCTTTGATTTCTTCAAGGAAGTTGGGGCCCGCGTGGTCATAATCGAGGGTGCCGAGGTCTTTAGCGCCCAGGTTCTCTTTCTTGCGAACGTTGCCCTCATAGTGAGCGGGGACAAAGTAGCCCTGGTCCTTGATTTTGTCTTGGGCTTCGCGCGGCATCGCCAAGTATTCACGTATCGTTTCGCGCGTCTTTGTCGGGGCCGCGAACTTGGCTAACATCTGCGCCCACGTGAGGCGCTGATTCTTGACGCGGTTGCTGCTAACCGATGCGCCGGTAGCGATATTCAAGAGACGGTCTTTCCCTGACTGCCTAGCGCGTAGGTCAATTACGTTGCTCAAGACGATCGCCGCTTCAAACCGTTCGCAGTCGTTCCCGCGGAACTCAGCTCACCCGCATACGCAATGATTTTGTCAATGAGGAAGTACTGGCCGGGAGTCGCCCTTGTCGCCAGTTCGAACACCGTCGAGAGAAAATCATCGTCTTCCCATCGAACGGTCGCGCGCGTCCGATCGATAATCATCAGGGCCAGCGGAATCGCTACAACGAGCCGAACGCCACTTTGAGCTTGCCTAACCACAACGCAATAATCAGTAGCGGGCATGCGTCCCGCAAGTACTGGTTCGCCGTCTATGGCGGGCCGGATTGAGTGTGTATGGCTCGGATTATCGCGAAACCACTCAACGTCTTCGACGGTCGCGTGCGGCGAGAAAATGGGATCTATGATCGTGGTATCGGTGCCTGCGCCTCCCGATTCCGAGAGCGCTTTCCGCAACACTTCACGGGCCTGGACGTCTACCGCAAGATGATCGAACAGAGTTCGACCGGCCGCATAGGCAGGATCATATTCTAAGGAAACTGGCGTGCGCACTGGCGCCTGTACTTCGAACACCAGACGTTCGAGTAGCGAGAGCGTGGTAAGTGGTGCTGGTGCGTTCATTTCCGCGTAACTTCCGCACCAGTGGCAACGGCGTAGGCATGAGTCATCCGAGCTATGGTCTCGGCGACACTCAGGGGCGGCTGCGCGTTCCATAAGTCCGGATTGTCGGCGCGATGCTGTTCGAAGAAGTTATTTGCAGTGGCCTTGCCGGACTCCTTCGGCGTAACAGCGTGAGGGCTGGCCGACAAAACCGCCTGCGCTTCACTCGGGGTAAGTTCAGTGCTGACGGCTAAATATTGTGCGAGCTTCTCGCGGCCCGTAGACTCCTTGCAAGTCAGAATGGCGCGCAAGCGTTCTTTCTCTTTTCGGCCTTCCTCCGCTGCATCGATCGCAGTCGTCTCAGTCGTCTCGATTTCGACCGCCGACAATGCTTCTATGATCGGTACAGGGGCAGGCGCAGCCATCGCGATTAAATGTCTCAAGAGCTTATTCATTGTGATTTCTCTAAGAAAGTGCCCGCGGCGATATCCGCTTCTATTTCTGTACGGACTTCGGCGCGAATATTTTTCAGCGTGTCTATGATCGCGTCCGCACTCAACGCGGTCTCTCGCAGCAGACTGCTTGCAAACTTTCCCCAATGCCCTTGTGCGGCAGGATGTAGGCATACCGCAAGGCAGCGCTCGCGCTCGGCCTGGATGGGACCGACCCAAGGCTTGGGCGCCGTCTTAGGTGGACGCGCGGCGAACTGGATCACTTTGTTGATGCTCATGGTTTGTGTTTTTCGTGAGGTCTGGAAGATGGCGCCCGAGCGCCACCCGGCTCAACGGTTCCTCAGCGCTTCCATTTCTTTCATGTTGATGAAGACGCTGCTCCGCTGCCCCTCTACCGTGTAAATTGCCTCAAAGTCAGAGCTAAGCCCCGCAGGAAGCTCATGCGCTATGCCGGTTTTTGGTTGTTTGATCGCGCTTGCTGAGGTTCCGACAATGCGCGCGCCGTGGTCCTCTACCATTCGCTTCGCCTGGGCCATTGGAATACCGCCGATTGTCGCGCCTTCGTGGAGTGTGCTGCCATTCCAGTGCATGCGCCTGGTCAACACAATTGTTGCTACTAGGAATTCATCCGGGGTTTGCACTACGTCGATACTCGAATCGGTGACAGTGGTCTGAGCTGGTTTTGACATGATTGATTGATCCTCGTGAATGACTAGTTGTGGCTGCGCGGCAGGCTGATGCCGGGGACGATTTTGATTCCGCTTGAACGCGCGGCAAGTTCTCGCGAAATATCTGGCTTAACGTGGCCTCTTTTATTCGTGTTGGTAGCAAGCTGCGAAACAGCTTCGCTAGACTCTGGTCAACCCTAAACGCCGTGGCGTCTAAATCCCGCATTGCCAACAGCTCTAGGAGTTGCCTGGTCCCTCGAAACAAGGGTATCGGGAGCACCAGACGCGTTGCATCGTCGAATTGCCACTCGACCGCATGCGATGCGAATGTTCCCAACTCCTTTACTCGCAAGCGCAAGGGCTTCGTAGTTCTGATCACTCTGAAGCGTCGATATTTCGGCATGGCAGAAAACTTATCGACCGCGTGAACGTCTACCGCTATTCCTCCGGCTCCGGCGCGGCGTAATTGAAACGCGATTTCTGAGGCTGCGGCTTCTGGATTGACGCTGGGCCGCAGGTTTTTCGGAAAGATTTGTATTAGAGCTTCGGCCACGACTGCACGACCTCGTGACGCTCTACGCTTGCTTGCGCTCGATCAATCGGCAAGACGGCGTAGCCACTGGCCCGTTGATAGTTGCTCATTATCTCGATCACCCGCGGGAGCATTAGGCTCTGTTGGTCGGCAGGCGACAGAAGCGACGGACGCGTATTTCCGAGAATCCGTTTCAGTTCCGGGGACATCGGCGCTTCTAGCCGGCCGCAATTTGTCAACACCCGTTCCAGCTCGGGCGATGCTGCTGCGTAGTCCTGCAGCCGTTGCTGTGCAGACTTGGCTTTCGTGGTTGGCAATACTGCGTTGCCCGACATCCGCTCGTAATTTCGCGCCATCTCAAGCACACGCGGGTTTATCAACGCCTCGCGTTTTTCGGGGGAAAGCAGAGACGGGTGCGTGGCCTGGATTATTTCTTCAAGGCGGGCAGACTGTGCTGGTGTTAGATCGCTCATGCTGTCTTCACTCCATTGATGGAAAGTTGATCGGCTGCAAATTGTTGCGCGCAACGATTTGCGAGCCACGCGGCAACGTCGGGGAGATCCCTCGCGAGCCATCCGCTACGGCTGCCCATACGGACCGTGCGAGCCGGGAGCGTTCCTAATGCCTCCCATCGCAGGCGCGTCGGCGTGCTGATGTTGTAGAACAGTTCAAGGTCGCATGCCCAGATCACACCGGGAGCGCCATTTGCGGGAACAGACTTATTCATCGTCAAACCCTCACGGCCAGTTACATTGAGTAACATTCCTTGAGAGCGTAAACGACTCGACAGCGCGCTCCGTATACAGATAATCGGAGGGAGTCGGGACAGGGCCTGTTAGTTTGCTTTCTTCGACTCGCGTTGAATGTGTGTGCGGATGTAGTGCGGGGGGTCGTATTCGTCCGCGCCGTCGTCTGTGTCGTACGCATAGCGGCTGGGCCAAACGATCTTTGTTAGGTCCGTGTGATCGGTCGCGACTTGATCGATCGCCGCTTTGAAGACGCCTGCACCGGTTTTCAGATTCCTTATGAGAACGTGCGCCATGTAAGCATCGAGAGCATGGCGTTTCATTGACGCCCCCACGTTGCGACTCACGCCACGCTGCCCAAGTCCCCTCTTTCGTGGCACGTACTCGGTGCTAAGTTTTTGCCAAACCGCTAGCGCGGCGCCACCTTCGTATTCCTGCGCCTCGTCGCCCATCTTCCACATGTCAGACCATCTCTCGTCGCACCATGTGACTACAGATTTCGCCCACGGTGATTCGGCGGGTAACGTCATGTGCAATCCGTATCGATCGAGCTTGATTGCCGCAATGAGGTTTGCCGATTCGGTGTCGAAACCTACATATTGACTCTGCGCCGAGTACATCGGTAGCAACCAGCCCACACGTGGAAGACCAATCAACTCAAAGAGAATCGGTGACGCATCCAGCAATGGAGCAGCGGAAAACCTGCGGGTCTGCGGACTGACCGAGTGGTTCACGGCTGCATCAGCGTGTCGTCGTCGCGGAACGCCGATCATCGGGGCAGGCCAGGCCGTCCAGCTCGCGACTTTGGCTGATCTAGCGGAATCCAATAGCGCAGCCGAGACCGGATGTGATGCGCAATACTCTGGGTCGCAGCGCATGACGTCATGACGCAGCGGCCGTCTCGGCTTCGAGCGCCTTGACGCAATCCATGATCGCTTCGTCGGACACTCGCCGTGCGCGACCTACTTTGTAACTGCGAAGCTTGCCGCTGCTGATTAGTTCGTATAGCGTCGGTCGGCTGATGCCGATCTTTGCGCACGCGTATTCCACGCTCTGCGGTTTCGGTGAATTACTTCGTGTGCTGGTCATTTCCAATTGCTCCGCGTGACTACCTCAGAGAGGCTATACGGAATTGTGAAATGTGCCTACCCGAAGAGAATTTCCTTAGAAGCCAGATCAGTACTCTTTCGGTACGTATCTGTAATTACCTGTAATGATCGGTAACAATCAGTAATTATGCGGGACGGGCTCACGAAAACTTAATGTTGCTCGGCGACGCTGGCTTTCGACTTGCCGCGCGATGCTCGGAACTTGGGAAGTTTGTCCTGCAGCTCTACCGCCACGACAGAATCGAGCAGATGTGCATAGTGCCGACGCGTCATGCGAGTGTCTTTGTGCCCGAGCGCTGTCGCAATGATTGCATCCCCTGCGCCCGCGTTGGCAAGCAGGCTGCCGTATGTTCTTCGCAAATCGTAGAACACCGCTCTCGGCACGATCTTTGCGGCAGTGACAGCGGGTGCCATAGCGCGCCGTATCTGCATCGGCGTCCATGCCTTGGCTTCGGGGTTAGGCAACATGAGATCGCCTGGTGCGCGACCTTTGGCGAGCTTTTTGAAATGTGCCTGACCGGCAAGCGTCAATGGCACGTGTCGGAGTTTCCCCTTACCGGCAGTCACCTCAAGCCGGGTGTCTTTGAAATTTCCGGCCGTCAACCGAGTCAGCTCGCCCGGACGCAGCCCGGTAAGAAGCGTCGCCTGAGCTAGATTGCGAAAGGGGAGGGGGCACACTCCTAGGAGCTTGTTGCATTCCGCCACGGACAAGAATCGCGTCCGCGCCTGGTCCACATCAGAGAATGGCTTGATCCGGCGCCATGCGAGATCGGCGTCCACCCGCCCACTGTTGAAAGCAAGGTTCAGCGCAGCCTTGCATGTGGTCCACTTACGGTTGACGGAAGCCTGCGAGGCTCGCAACTTTTCCCTACGTTGGGCTTCAGTCATGTCCTCGGCCGATGGCTGGTTTACCAGGCTGTCGCGCCAGCGTTGCAGCTCGCTCGTGCTCAAGTCGCTGATCTGATCGGTACCGAACTTCTCTACGAACCCCTTTAGTGTGCCTTCATCGTTTTTGATCCCTATGAGGCTGCGACCGCGGGCGCGTCGATGCGTCAGGTAGTCGTCGACGCATTGCTGCAGGTTGTACTTTGCGGCGAATGCTTCGGCGCGCGCGGGTTCGACGCCCGCCAGTTTGCGCACATCCTCCCAGGAAAGAACCCGGACGCCATCGGCGGCAGTCGTATCGTCAGCCTGTCCGATTTGACGCGTGTTATAGCCCTTGCCGTTGAAGCGGCGCAGATACCAGGAAGCGGCAGTCGCACCCTTGCGGTAGCCTATGGAGGTACCCTTTGCATGGTCCACGAAGTAGGGCATATGGCGGGCGGCGAGCTTTTTGCGCTGTTCGCGCGAGTCGAGGCGGATGGCCGTCATGGTTATTCATCCCGTTCAGTTACGTAAGTTTACGAAAGTCCCGCTGCTTATGGCAGTTTATATAGGATTACGCTTAGACGCAAAGTACGGTAAAAATAGGCTTTTCCGCTTACGGCGGCTAACGGGGGCTTATAAAAATACCCCCTTTCACGGTGAGAACCGGGGTTCGAATCCCCGTGGGGACGCCACACCTGGCCACCGCCGTTGCCTGCCTGGCACGGCCTTGAGTTCAATCTGACATGTCAGGTCCCGCTCTAGCACGATCCGGTCTACCAACGTCTGTAGGGCCTTCTCCGGGCTTTGGTCCGCCAATATCCCCCGAAGCCCATCGACGGTCATCCCCGCAAGCTGTTTCGACAAGGTATCGTCGTGGCGAACCGCCTCGGCTTCCCGGCGCAGCGACTCGATGTGCCGGCTTCGTTCCTCCACGATTGCTACGAACGTATCCGCGTCAGACGTGAGGGCGAGTTCAGCCGCGCGATTCTTTTCCCTTTCGAGCTTCGCTATCTGCTGATCGATGGCGGCGGCGGGATCAGCCGCACGGCGATTGCGTTGCGCTGCGGTTAGAAGGTTGCGCAAGAACAGATCCGACTTCATGCCGGCCTCGACCTGTTCAAGTACTGCGCATTCAATCGTTTCCGCTAGGACGGTCTTACCAGGGAGATTGTCCCGCCGCTTGAGGCGGTAATACTTGCCGTGAGCGACCCACATTTGACCATCTTCGGTGTACAGGATGCCGGTCAGCAGATAGTTGGAATTGGCCGCCATAGCCTGGGATACGGATTTGCCGACCTGGCTAGTCTCAAGTTTGGTCAGAATCGTTTCGGCCTCGGCATCGGAAATCAACGCTTCGTGCGTGTCTCGCGTCATTTGCCATGCCGACCGGGGGCGCATTTTCTTTCCGCCTCCGTTTGGAGCGTGGCGATTCCACACGGTATGTCCGGCATAGGTTAGGGCATTCCACTCGACCCCGATCAGTGAGGTCGCCGGCATCTTGGTTTTCTTGGCGGCGATAGTACGAGGTACCCCGTTGGCGCGCGCCTTTAGATACTCCCCGATCATTGCAGCGCCTTCGCCTAGTGTGAGCTTGGATTTCATAACCGGCAAACCCTCACGAATGGTACCGGTCGTCAATGCCTTAAGCTCGTAGCCGATGGGCGCCCGGCCGCCGGCACGGAATCCCCTGCGGACGTTCTCAGCCATTCCGGCCAACCCTTTCTCGCGGGACATTAACGAATGCGCCTCGTCCATAGCCTCGAACACAGACTCCAACACGAGTTCTGCCACGGGATCTAAGTCAGACGGCATACGGGCATACAGAATTGTTACGCCGCGTTTCTTGGCCTCATGCTTAATCGCTTGGGCTATGTAGCGGCGTCGGGCAATGCGACTGGTATCGTAAACCAGGAGGTATTCCCACCCCCGAGAGTGGTGCTTGAGGGCGCGAACTAGTTCAATAAAACCCGGCCGATTTTCGGTCGAGCCGGATTCAACAGCATCCTCATACGTCTTTACCACCGTCAATGAGCGTGAGGTGGCGAGCTTTTCTAGGTCGTGGCGCTGTGCCGATAGACTCACGTCGCTCCGATCCTTCGAGCTGCGCAGATACATGGCGGCCTTCATGCTTTCCCCTTAGTGCGTCTATGACCATATCGAGGGCAAGATCCTCGTCCGGTATCCCCTTGATCGGCAGCATTGTAATGCGTTCGGTCACAACGTCACTACATCGGCTGCGCTTCACTGGTGCGCTCACGGTCGAACTAGCGATGCTCATTAGCCCAGTGTTTCCCGCTTTCGGAAAGCCAGGACAATAGCCGGTTGCGGCTTACTCTCGGCAACACGCGCCAAAGCGCGCCCCTCCGCATACTCGATAAAAGCTTCGCACATGTCGGGAGGCATTGTCGCATCTAGCGCCTCATCAAAATGACGATGCAAAAGAGCAATGTTGATAGTTTGATCGACCGTTATTCCCAACCTCTTGGCGCTGGCGCCCCACAACAGAACGTAGTCCGGTAGTTCCGGGTCTTGGAGCCTAGCGTTCTCAAGTCGCAGCGCTGCTATCTCTGCCATCTGCGCGAGCCGGGATTTGGTTATGGGTGTCGGCGCCGTGCGTGGGGGTTGTTCCATGTAAAGAATCTCCGTCGTTGTTTGGTGCGGGTGAAATTGCGTAAAACACCTAGTTTTTAGCACCAAAGCACAGCACTGTCTGCGCCTCACTATTGCATGGTGATGCTCAAGTAATCACAAGTAGTCACCTCAATAACTTAGCGTTAGCTTGGGGGTGTGTGTGCGAAAAGATTGCGGTTCTCCCTTACAGCACAAGCGGCGCCGCGCGGCCCTAGCGCGGCTTGCCCCTTGTCAGTGATGCGTAGCACGTGGTGCCGACCATCGGTGCTGTCGATAGTGCGCGAAATCAGTCCGCGTCCCGACAGTGTTTGAACTGCGCGAGTCAGGACCGCAGCCGGTATGCCTAGCTCACGTTGAACCGTCGCTTGTAGTGCCCCTTCCGTTCCGGCATTTGCTACGCGAGTAAACACAAGTGCCAACGTCATTGTCGAGTCACGGCCGATGGCCTCAGCAATTTCCGCTACCGATCTAAAGAGGTTCATCGTCGGGATTGCACCGCGGCTATTTCCACATAGAGTTTTCCTAGTCGTTTGTACACGGTCGAAACAGAACATTTTCCAAGCTCAGCGAGCTTTTGCGGCGTTGCTTTCTCCACCCCTTCCACGCCCCAAGCAAAGGATATGATCTCCCTGTCCTTCGGTGGCAGCGGCGCTAGTAGTCGGTGAACGAATAGCTCCGTGGCTTCTCTGGCCTCGCGCGACTGAAACTCCGGTTCTGCTGCGCGCGCCCGCGGCGCCTTTATTTGTCGGTGCCACTTGAGCACAGCATTCGACTTGCCTCTAGCGGCTCTATCCGCTGCGGCGTTTATCGCCTTGTCTCTCAGACTGCCCATATCAGGATCTATATCGCCGTCCTGGTACGCACGAAGGAATATCTTCTCTGCTCTACTCGAACCAGTGACATCGCGGAGGCTGTCTTCCCCGTCGTCCTTAATGCGTGCGGTGTCGGACACCACTGACACCACGGGCAGCACGTCGTCTTTATCGTGCTTGTATTTGCCGTGGCTAGTGAAAAGCTCGTGGGCCGCATTACGCATGTGGCCACGCGCCGCTTTATAGATAAACCCTGATATGCCGTTCTTCGTGGCTTTGGTTGGGTCGTAGTCCGACCATCGCTTTATGGCGTAGTCGTACCCCTGAGTGATTAGCTCGTCAAGGCCATCATTGCCTCCGACTGGGCCGCGCCTTGAGGGCCACAGCTTGGCCACGTCCCGCGCTGCCTCGCGGGCCATACACGCGCACACCGTTTCCTTGTCGCGATTGCCGGCTTTATACCGCGCCTCGATATCACTCCATTCCTTTCGTTTGATTGCTTCCCACACGATACCGCTTTCTTTGTCCTCGATGTGCAGCACTCCGGTCGCTACTGCACTTTCATCGGTCGTGCTTTCTTCGAGATTAGAGATCGTGTGTAGCGAGCCGCTCGCGTTGAAATCGAGAGGGCTCACTTCGTCAAGCGCCGATCCGGGCGCGGCTATGTTTTCTGCGTCACTCATATTCGTTACTGGTTGTTATTACCGCTAGGGGAAACACTCGGGCGTAGAAACGCCGCGTTCGCTGCGGCGTATCGATGCAAGTGCGTATGTTTCCGAGGGGTGGGGGAGCGACCCTCGCGGATCGCGGTTTAGACGAATCTGATCCGTGATTCGCGGCTAATATTTTACAGGCTGTCGGCCTAGTCGTCTAATGCAAGTCAAGAAGCCTTCTCTTGTAATACATCACACATCCGCGACTAGTTGCGCACGGCGGCGTGGCTAACGGCTTATTGGTAGTTCTTGGTATCCGGTGATCCTTCAGACGCGATCAATGCACCCGGAGCAGTACTCCCGTAGATGCGCTGAAATGCCGCGGCGTTGCCGTGGATAGCGTCCAGGGCGCTTGCGCCGTATGTCTTGCCGACTGGTTGCAGGAGGGCTGGATTTTCGTTCCTGGTCAATAGCCATCTAGCAGCGAATGCCCTAGCGGCTGGAATCAACGCCAAGGAAGCACCACCCGTGCTATGCGCGGCGGCAGCACCAGCGAGCGTATTGAATGGGCTTGTCGGCAGAGGTACACCATTGGGAACGGTGGTTATGCCGGGCGCACTGTTTGCGAAATCAGCGATTGTTTTTAGTTCGCCGTCCAGTCGAGTCCCGTCCTTGAGGGCGCTACCGATGCCGGCGGCGTCAATATTCCCGGTTGAAGGGTTAAGGTTGTCGCCAATCGTGTGGGTCTTAGCGATCAATTGACGCGCGGCCCGATAATTATTCAGCATATCCGGCGACACGTCGTCTAGGTCTTGCAGATGTCTGTCTAGCAAAGCTTCCAATTCGCCGGCTTGCTTACGAAATGCCGCGCCTGCGCTGGGCCTACCGGCCGTGAATGCGTCGGATGCTCTGCTACGCAAGGTACTAATTTGGTCAGTTATTTTGCTGGGATCAAAGCTAGACCGCTTCAATAGGTCCGCTGTAGCAGTGACGTCGGGATTACCGCTGAGTTCGTCACCATGCTCTGACCTGATCGCTTCGTTGTTCTTCAAGAACTGAGTATCCGCTTGGATCGGTCCCTCTAGTTCTTGGATTGGCGCGTAACCTTTGTCTACGGCGGCCTGTCGGATCTGCTGCAATTTCTGTTGTGTGACCACCTCTGCCGGAGAGAGGCCAACGCTCCGGGCACCGAGTGCGTTTGTCACGCCCTGGTTTTGTACTCGCGCACCTTGCTCCACTTGGTTCTTTCCGGCGATTCCTTGTCCGAGTCTGTCAAGGAACGCTGCGGACGGATCGTAGTTAGGGGTTACCTGATATCCGACTGCTTTTCCGTTGTTAAGGGACTGTTGCAGTAACTCTGCCGGTGTCGTCGGTGCCGGTTTCGGCGCTGTGGCCGCTACGCTGTCTGCCGCACCCGCTTCCGCTGCCCCCGCTCCGCGTAACCCTCGCAACCCTGCAAGCTGAAGCAATGCGTTGCCGCCTGTGTTGACAGCGGCGCCAAGCAACGCGCTACCCGTGATATCTGCCGTTACCTCACCAGCCTTGTTCAATGCTTGCGGAATCAGCCCAAGGGCTTTATCAGCGGCATTCGCGATGGCTTTCCCTTCAGTGGTCCTAGGCTGATAGGTTAGGGCTTGCTGTGTTGCTTCTTGCACTGCCTTTGCCGCGTCAGTATCACCGCCAGTTGCGGCAAGAGTTCCGAGATAGTTCAAACCGCCTCCGAGGCCGGCGATTGCGCCGGTTCCGAGATGCAAGGCAGTTTCGGCAGGGCCTGCGCTCACAAGTCCACGCCCCACACGGTTGAGAATGTTCATAGCACTCTGCAACGTCGTGTAGGGCTGCGAAGTTCCCGGACCTGGTTGTCCGTGGATCTGCGGATAGTTGCGCTGGATCGCTGCGGCCATATCCGTTTGACTCATCCCGTCAGGGAATGAGAGCGTCCCCACTCCGGGGACATCGACGTCTTGAGACATTAGTTAAACGCTCCAGTGGCGGGGTTGTACACGAGCTTGGATTTCGGAGCCGGAGTCAGCGCCGAGGGTACGGCGGTCGAAGTCGCGCCTTGTGGTGCTGCACCCGGTGCATTGGTGGATAGCGAACCGATCAAGCCTTGCTTGGCTTCTCGTATTGCCTGCATACGGTTTGCCGATTCTTGACGCATCACTTGAGCGACGGCGGCCACGCCTCCTTGTGACATTGCCTTGTTGATTACGTCTTTAGCGTCCGCTTTTGCTGCGTCGGAAATCGGAGAATTACCGTTATTGTTGGAGGCTATCTTGGCGTACTCCCCTTGGACGGCATTGAGCATAGTCACGTAGGCGGCCGTATTCGGATTGGTAACTACGCCTTGATTAAAGTGGTTGAGAACCGTGTTAGCCAACGGCGAGCCGGTGTCGTCCACCTTGCCGCCGAGCGTCTGCAACGCCTTCAGGTTTGCATCCAGCGTATTGACCGCTGATCCGGTAAACGCTTCTTGCTTGGTAAGTTGGTCGAGCGCTGAGCCTCCCGCTTTGAGAGATGCCGTGCGGGCCGCGATGCTGCCGGCTGTGTCTCCGTTAGCCGCCGCGTCATCCGCGACTTTCTTGAGAACTACCATCTGAAGCGCGGGGCTTCGCCCGAACGATCCCGGAAACTTTCCCGTTGTACGGTACGTGTCGGCGGCAAACTGCAACGATGTCGGATCAACGTTAGCCGCTGCTTGCGCCGCTGCGCTAGGCGGGGGCTTAAGCTCTACCCGCTTCTGTTCGCCGTTCTGATTGGTCTGTATGGCGTACAAGCCGTTCGGGTCCGTGAAGGTCGTCGTCCACAGCTTCGATTTGTTCTCTACATCGTTTTTCGTAATGTCCGACTCGTCCATCTTGCCTTGACTGGTATTCTTTGCAGTCTCCGCTTGAGTCTGAGCATTCTTGAGAACGGCCGATTGCGCGTCGCTGAGCTGCGTATCTGCGCCGGGGACCCCGAGACTCACCAGCACTTTGAGAGTGTTCAGCTTCGCTGCGTCTGGGTCCACGCCGCCCGCTATCTGTGCTTGGTAAATCGCTCTACCTTTCTGGATTGCTGCGCCTATTGCAGCCTGAGCCGTCAGCGGTGCCGTAGATGCGGGTTGCGCTGCGCCGGGCGGTGTCGGCGGACCTACCGCGTTAGGGTCTTGGGTAGGCTGCTGTCCGGCTTGGTTCGCCGCGTCGCCGCGTTGCCCTACGATATTCAAAGCTCCGCCTATGGCATTACCTAGCCCTTGCCCTACTTGGTTGAACTGTAAATTGCCTGCGTCGCGCAAGTAGCCATAAGGTCCGGGTGTCGGGCGATTCGCTTGCGCCTGGTACTGCTGTTGCTTGAGCAGCCCGAGCAGGGCTTGCAGTGCGGTGGGGTTCGGCGGTGCTTGAATGCCAAAAATTGAAGGCTGCTGCCCTTGGGCCAGCGTAGCCTGCAATTGGTTAATCATGTCTTGGGTGTCTGTGCTCATTGTTCTATTCCTATCTCAAGTAATGCCGAGCGTGCGGTTGGATATCGAAAACGGGCGTCTGCCCGTGGGTAGCGAAGGAAGCTCGGATCAACTGCGGGTCGTAGTTCATTGAAAGCGGCGACAAGCTGGTTGACCTTCGTCGGTTCGAGAATGGCCGGGGTAACGGGCGGACTCGGCTCACGGCGTGGAGCGGGGCGGATGTACTCCGGTTGATAGTGCTTTGCGATGCGAGAGATGATGTTCTTGCGCGCCTGTTTCTCCTTAGGGGTCAGCGGAGCTGCCGTACTATCGTCGGTGCTATCTACGCTTGAGCAGACTGCGGAGTCATGAATTTCCGTGTCGGTGAATGCGCGATACTCGCCGAGTACTTCGTCCCAAGGAAGCGCGGCCCCTGCGTACAGATAGCCTGTATCTGGGCCGGCGCCTACCGTTCGGCGCCATATCTCCGTCGGGACATTTGGCATAACGCTACCGAACTCGCCTTTAGCGACGCGCGGGCCGATCCACTGGATATTGTGGCGTGAAGCTAGGTCACGTAGTTGGCCCCAAAGATCGTGATTCCTAATCCTGGCGTTCCTAGGTCCCGTGTTCCAACCCAGAGAGAGATTCAGCGGGAGCCACACAGTGCCATCAAGCAAGTACGTCGAGTCGGAGTGTATCTGGACTGCGGATCGGCGCTTCAACGCGCCTAGACCTGCTACAGCCGCCAAAAGGGCGCCGCGAGTGTCAATGGTTTGGTGGTGATCAGTGCCGGAAATAGATTTCCGTGATTCTCCGAACGATAGATCAGAAGTCCACTTTCCATATTTCACCCCGCCAACTCCCTTGGCGGTTTCAGCGGCGGTAGTGATCCGCAGCTCAACCAGGTGCGATGCTCCATCGCGCAGGGGAGCCCCGCGCTCACGGGGCACGGTGTCTACGGTACCGGTATCGGTCAAGGCGCACCCAGTGAACGGAAGAAATTTGTTACCGCGGCCTCATGATTCTGATTGCGGAGTGTCGTCCGAGTGAGCAGAGCCATCCCGTTGCACCGTTCCCGGTGATCGATTCCAGTCGCAGGCTCTACTGGGACGAATTTTCCCGAGCTAGTGCGGGTCCATGCGATCGGTTTGGCACAGTATTTACAGGCTGTTGATGTGTCGCGAAGGGTGAGTGTTTTTTGTAACGAGGGGCTGTCTTTGTTTTTCACTTTGCTATCTATTGATATTGCATCTTGGGGGGAGGATGCGGGAGGGCGTCGGCGGTTTCGGGAATTGGTTGGGCCTAGTACACGGAGTGATTTACAATAAGGCCGTCCGCTTTAGACAGGGAGGTAATTGCGATGCCCGAAGTAGCTCTTGTATTCAATGGTCCGATTGGCGCTCCCGCAACCACGCGACTTAGAAACGCGATTTGTACGATTGCGAATGGCGGAAGTACCAACAATCAAATTCCGTCGAAGTTTTGGTTGTTGATCAGCAGCACCGGTGGAAACGTCGAAGAAGGCTTCGCTCTTTACAATCTACTTCGCGTCCTAAAATTTGAAGTTGTTACCGTGAACATGGGGCAGATCGCTTCGATAGCCAACGTAGTGTTCTTGGGAGGTAGTTACCGGATTGCTTGCCCAGAGTCCTATTTTCATTTCCATGATTTTGACTGGACATTCTCAGCAGCACACACGATGACGCGAGACAATCTTGCTGATATTTCGCAGCTATTAGAGATTGGGAGGACCAACAAGAAGGCGGTCTTCAAGTCGCGAACGCAATTGACTGATGCGGACTTCGAGGCGCTTCAATTCTTGGATCATCCCATGATCAAGAATGCCACCTTTGCCAAAGACAAAGGGATCGTCCATGAAATCAGCCTGCCCAACTTGCCCGCAGGTACTCCCATTCTCAACGTGGACTACTAGACGCATATTCCGTTCATACTCGACGCTGGGTTGCATCCGGCGCTTGGGTTTTCTCTGGGCGCAAAGGTTTCCGGGACTCAGCATACCTATGCGTATGCCTTATCTCCGGCGCCCCCAAGGCGCCCCGTGAAGTGCTTCTTGAGAGGATTAGAACCGTATAGCTACTGTGTTCGTATCGTGAACCACTCGCTCAGCCAGGAGTCTTTCGAGCTTCCTGCGCCCCAAAGGGCGATGCTGCGTCGTTCAGTAGTTTTTCTGCGCGAGTCGCCTAATCTGCAACTCGTCTTGGGTCGGAACCAGTACCGTTATCTATGTTTCAACAAACGGCCTGTTAAAGTGCCCCCGGCTTCGGTCGCGTTCGTGGGTGCGACCTGACTCCTATACCTTGCTACGCTATTGGCCCCGACTGAACGGAATCTTTTGCCAAGGGCGACGTAACCCGCCCGAATCGCTTTTGGATCTGCATCGCAAACCGGATGTGGTTGCGATCACGCCGAGAACCGACGCACCTACATTTACTCAGTCGTTTGGTTGACTGCCCATCGGATGTTTCGCCCCGAAAGCGGCTAGGTTGTTTGTAGAACAAACCACTATCGCAAATTTACGATTCGTATCGTGTGGGTTGCGAGTCCCCCGGCGCTATACATACGGATTTAACGTCCCCGCAACAAAGAGCTGTACGGACGGCACCGTTTATTGTCCAGAGACATGGTGCGGAGACTTTCACCTTGAACATCGGGGGGTAACCCCGCCAAGGCTCGGCCCGTGAAGGCCGGTCAAACTGTTGGGAAACCTGGGTTAGCTCCGCAGCTTCCTGCCCCTCTCATTTAGATATACCCGGAAAATCGACCTCGATTCTCACTACCCACCCTAACTAGCCCCCTTTTCCGCAAAATTTCCCACCCCTCCCGCCAAATACCCGCGACCTTCCACCCGGATAGGACCTCTATTGGTTAAACCTCGAAAATTCCATTATTTCCCGATGTTCTTACTGATATCTCGGGACCAGGCGAGTACGTAGTATCGTAAGCTATTGAAAGTTATCACTATTAGCGGTCCCGCCTCCCTGATGCGCTCTGTAAAAAACAGGCCCCATCGTAAAAAAAGCCTCCCGTCAGGGAGTGAGGTACCGCGACCATGACGGAATGTCTACAGGGGGGTGGGGCGGCCGATCGATCCGCCCAAACGAAGCTCGGCTTACAAACGCGACTCGATTTACCTGACGACTGTTCCGCGCCCGAGAAGCAAGCATAAGCCTGGCGTTCTGGATCGGATCGGACCACGGTCGCCCGACCGGGCGGGATAAGCCGGCAGCATGGTATGGCTGCATTCACGCTTGCATAGGTGGCCGGGCTTGTTTACTATTCCATCATACGAACGTTTGAAGGAAGCGTAAATAATGTCACCGAAGCCATTGCAACGTCGATATGTTACCTACTACCGAGTATCGACCGAGAGACAGGGACGGTCCGGCTTAGGACTAGAGGCGCAGAAAGCGGCGGTAGCCGAGTTCCTGCGAACCACAGACGGCACCGTCCACACAGAGTTTGTCGAAGTGCAGTCGGGCAAAGACAATGACCGGCCGAAGCTGGTTGAAGCTCTCAAGGTCTGCAAGCTCTCACGGTCAACCCTACTGATCGCAAAGCTTGATCGCCTCAGCCGCAACGCTGCATTCCTGCTGACGCTCCAGAACGCTGGCGTTCGCTTCGTTGCGTGCGACATGCCGGATATGAACGAGACTGTTGTGGGAATCATGGCGGTCATTGCGCAGAGTGAGCGCAAAGCTATTTCTAGCCGCACTAAAGCCGCATTGGCAGCCGCGAAGGTGAGGGGGGTGAGTCTGGGTAACCCAAGCCTACAACCCGGCTCTAAAGCCACGGCGCGCGTTGCTTCGATGGCAGCAGCCACGGCCGCAAAGGTTCGGGCTGAAGAGCTTCGCGACGTGTTGGACGATGCACGCTCGAAGGGTTGCGCCACGCTCCAAGCGGTGGCCGATCACATGAACGGGCTGGACTTCACTACGCCGCGTGGCGGCCGATGGGCGCCCGCGTCAGTTGCTCGATTAGTGATGCAGCTCGAAAAGCCGAGTCACCGTCTCGCTGTGTAGGAATCCTGGTTACTGCCTTTCCCTTGATCCGCTCCTGTTATTGCGCCGAACAGTAACGGCCGGGCAGACTCGCCCGACTTGAAATTAAACACGGCTTAGAAGTGTTTGCGGGTAACCATTGCCCCTTACGGGCCACCACATTCCCTGTTCTCGGACTGATAATCGACTGTTACGGGATCGAAAACAGGCAACCTGCCGTGATTCTCAGGGACCCTGTTACCGACTGTATTTGTCACTGATACCGGCGCCGTAGACACGCTGTTACGCTAGGCTCTGACGGTGTTGAGTGTCAGTGCTTCCAACCGGCTTTTTGTAGCAGGGCATCTGGATCAATGCCTTTCGCGGAGTAACAATCGTTTGACGATATCCCTGGATGGCAATTCGAGCTTGAGGAAGTATCCCCAGGCGTCTACGAAATCACTGAATTGAGGCGATCACTGCTTTCTATTTAGTGGGGTTCCAGATGGCGGTCCGTTTTGAATTTCGCCTAATTCAATTCCAACATTGAAAAGGTGGCTTCGCGTTGCGTCAGCCATTTTGCTCGCTATCAACTCGAAGATTTCGAGGTTCAACTGTTCTTCGGACACGTGCCAGGTCGTGCAATCCATCGAGAAACCCTGAGTGTACTGGCTGCCCAATTTGAACTCTGTTTTTGTCGCAGGGAAGAATTCGGCGTCAGCATGAGCCACAACCTGTCTTCGCAGGTCGAGGATTCGGTGGTGATACCCGATATCTCCCCCGAGTATTGCCTTGATATTTAGACCAGTGAGCTTCTTTGCCGCGTCCGGCAGCTTTGACTTGCGGTGCGCGTTGTCGGTGAAGGGGCGTGCGTAGAACAGGATCGCGCTGTGTAGCAGTGCCTCGTACTCGCTGGACGAAGCCGGGTGCGAACGAGCCGCTTTCAGAAATTCACTAACCCGCCTGGCGGGTGGAAGCCCCTTCTCAATCATTTGATGTCGGTGACGGAATTAGAGACCGGGCAGCCGTTTGAGAATCCGAAGCTGCCTGTCATGGTTGATAACTGGATACGGCTTGGTCTAGTGGACGTAACCTACATGGAATCTCTGCAGAACGAAGGCCCCATGGTTCGCTACAAATGGGCGCAAGAACGCCCCGAGTTCAAACGAGTCGAAGCAAACATTCAGCAGTCACCGAAGCTAGCTGGAGCAACTGTGGTCGCGGCGCGAGGCATATTTCGAAACACCGCGTTCGGTAATGCGTTCTATCGAGCAGTAGGGCTCGACAAGATATTTCAAAAGGCGCTTGCAGAAATTCGAAGCGCGAACGCTCAGCCGCTGCCCTAATAGTGCGAGGCTGTGACTATAACGCGACAGATTACGCGCTCCGTTTAAAGCTTCCTTTCGTGAGAGCCAGCGTAACTGGTTGAATTAGCTCAGGTGGCCACCTATCGCGTACCTGTGGGGACGCCACTTCCTGGGCGTTTGCCTGCTTGCGGCGTTGCGCCCAAAATACCGCTATGAAGTTCTTGGATCCAGATACAGAGAGCGCTGTACGCACCTTCCTCGCCCGGCTTCCGGCCGAATTGCGGCTGCAGCATGCCATTCTGTATGGCTCGCGCGCGCGCGGCGAGGATAGGCCGGATAGCGATGCTGATCTTGCGCTGATACTGGCTGAAGGCGAGGGCGACTGGCAGCTTGTCGGGAGCTTAGCCGAGTTGGCTTACGACGTCTTTCTCGAGCGTGGCGTCCTAATTCAACCGGTGCCCATCTCATTAAGGCATTGGTTGAACCCGGAGCGCTTCCCGAGGCCAGGTTTCCTGCGCAATGTCGCACGCGACGGGATCGTCCTTTGACGCTCTCTCCTCTGGCTCGAGACCTTAGACTTAAAGCCGAGCGCGCATTGGCCACCGCGCGGGTTCGCGCACATTGCTCGATTGCCTTACGGACTTGATCTTCATTTTCGTCTACCTCTCGGAAGGGAGGGAACAAAGCAGCTAAATCCCCGATTTGCGCTATGAGGATTTTTGGGTGGAACACCGCTTATTCTCCGCGATCGTGAAAACTTTTCGGCTCGATCGTATCTGGTTGGAGAAACATGACCCAGACGCTGCTGATCCTGGCAATGCCACCATCTGGCGGCAGGCCAGAGATAGTGCGGTCGTGGGTGAAAAGGCGCGCGAGCTATTCGGCCCGGATGTGATCTGGCCCCGTGCTCAGGAGCTGCCCGACGCTGCGGTCCGAATCGCGCTCGATCTTCCGCAACAGGGGCGTATATACTGCTGACAAGAAGAGTTTCAAAAAAATTCGCAGGGAGCGACAACCATGAATAGAGGCTATCTCCTACCCTTGTGTCTGGCGACGATCACGTTATCGAGCGGCTGTTCGATGATGGCGCCTCGTTACACGGCATCGATCGACAATGTGCAGAAGATCAAGGATGCCGACACGCAGCCCGTGAAGGTTGGGACGTTTGAATCGACACCGGGCAAGGGTAACGCCAATCCCATCTCGATTCGCGGCAGCTCGCTTGCCTCGCCCTATGATTCCTCGTATGCCAAGTACATCGCGGAAGCGTTGAGGCAGGATCTGGAACTCGCGGGCAGGCTCGCCCCTGATGCGAAGATCGAAATCTCGGGTGCCTTGCAAAAAAACGACGTCAACATTCCCGCTGTCGGTTCGGGCACCGGCGATCTGGAAGCGCGTTTCATCGTCAAACGCGCAGGCGAGATGAAGTATGATCAGGTGAAGACCATTCACGATGTGTGGGAATCCTCATTCGTGGGGGCCGTCGCGATTCCCCGCGCGCAAGCCCGTTATCCGGTCATTGTGCAAAAGCTTCTGGCGGAGCTGTACGCCGATCCGGCCTTCATCGAAGCGTTGAAATAAAGCTTTAGGGAGGGGATGACATGCAGAGCTTACGCCTGGGATTCATGATGGCCGTGGTGATAATGGCGGCCGGCTGCGCTCACCAGATGACCATAAGAGCGGATATCGCGGGGCTTGCGTTGCCTGCTGGCGCCACACCCATCCCCAAGAATGTCGGCCTGCATATATCCCCGGACAATCGCGCCAAGGAAGTGACGACGCCGGGCGGTGGTGGGGACAAGGTCTCCTATCGCCCTTATGCCGACATGGAGACCGGCCTGTACAAGGTATTTGGCAACACCTTCCAGAACGTGGATTTATTGAGCACGCTGAGCGACGTCAACTCCATTGCCAAGCATTCACTGACGCTCATCGCGATCCCGGAGATCACGACGACGTCATCCTCCAACGGAGTTTTTACGTGGATGGCAACCGATTTCACGGTCCAGCTCTCCTGTAAATTCACCGACGTGGCGGGCCGCGAAGTGGCCACTGTATCGTCGACAGGCACCGGCCATGCGGAATTCTCCGACCTCAAATCGGATTTTTCCGTGGCGGGCGAACGAGCGTCGCGCGATGCTTTGGAAAAGTTTCAAGCCGCGGTCCTGCAGTCGGAGGCGCTGCGCAAGTAGCGATCACCGTCGCTGATTCACATCATTTCGGCTGCGGCGCACTGTCGGCGGGCAACGCCTCCGGCATGTATTTCTTGAAGAGTTCCAACCGGCCGTTCACATAGTCCTGGTTCGATATCTGCTTGGCATCGTGTTGCTGGTCCAACGCCTTGAGTTTGCTTACGAAGGTGTTGGAGTCATCGGCCGCCATGCCTTTCACAACGGTGTTGACCGGCACGAGCTTGACGGACACTGAAGCAGGTAGCAGGTTGTACTGCGCGCCACTCGCCGCGTCCACGCCCCATCCAACCAACCCTCCGGCGAGCACATTCCCCCACACGGCTCCGCCGATCTCCTTCACAACAGGCACGGATTGCTGCTCAAAGCTCGTCTTTTGAATGGTGATGAGGTAATTGTTGTTGCGCTTCAGGGCCAAAGTCTTGGGTGTTTGGCCCACCAACTTTCCGTCGAGCAAGATGTCGGCCGCAGGCGGATCGGACGACACCGGGATGGATTGAGACGAACCCTTGATAAGCGTCGCGCAGCCTTGCGTCAATCCAGCCGTCGCAGCCATCAAGACGAGTTCCAGCATCCGTGATTTGGAGGTCATTCGCATAGTTGGATCGCCATTGTCGGAATGAGGGTGCCTGCTACAGTTCCGTGTATTTGCCGTTGGAGCCCGCGCACTTTCGACCAGGTGCTTGTGCGCATTCTCGGTCATTTTCTGGTGCGCCGCATCCGGTAGATCAATGTTGAGCTTGTTCACCTTTGCGCAATGCGTCTGCGCGGTCACAGTCACCGGGCGGGACAAACTCATCGGCGGACATCCGTAGCTTCTGCCAGCCTTCGAATGACCGCTTCATAGCTGGCACTTCGGGGTCTTTACTGGCCGGAATTGAGCAGACTGCGGCGGTACGTATAGTGAATACTTCGACCGGTCCAGTCGACCGTGATCGGCAGGTCCAACAGCAGGATTATGAACTCTGCGCGCGCAGAATGACGAAACGATACCGATAGGCTCATCGCCGGATGCGAGTGAGCGCGGAGTCCTTTACCTCACTCCAAGGGACTACATCATCGGGATGGGCCGCATGTTCCGAAAGCCGCCGGTCGAGCTCAGCCTTCTGAGCTTCTGTCGGACCCGGAACGGCATTTCGCTCGACGATGTTGTCCCAAAGCGCTTCGACCAATTCGATCTGTTCTTCCACAGATAGTTGGCGAACTTGGTCGAATAAAGACGTATTCATTGCATAATTATAGCGCGCTGCGGCGGCTCGAGCTAACGAGGCAAATGCGAAGATATCCAGGGACTCGCCCAATAGGGTATTTACGGACGCCGGCCGGAAACCCTTACTTTAGACGAAATCGATCCGGCTCCGGGAGCGAATCACGCACCGTTTTGTATCTGCGGCATGACCGCTCGTAGGCCCAGACGAATACATCGCGCAGCAGTTCGACTCGGGTGTGTTCGTATACGCCAATCAAGCCATCGATGTGGACCGACTCGGATACGTCGATGAACGACAACGGCACCAGATTGTTTTTGATGAGCGTTAGTTGGCGCATTAAGCAATTTATGCGCCAATATAATGCCCTGGATGGCGCATGAACTGTCGTGCGCCT
>Ga0179587_10000065_pt1 | contig 49445 bp, 51 predicted proteins | sample CZODoug2_1_08_16_FD_185932 | JGI IMG/M metagenome (GOLD analysis project Ga0179587, IMG submission 185932) | Vadose zone soil fungal communities from Angelo Coast Range Reserve, California, USA - CZODoug2_1_08_16fungal | ecosystem: Environmental > Terrestrial > Soil > Vadose zone | place: USA...
GTGTACCCCTGCTGAATGAAGGCACTGACGCGGAAGCGCCCGATACCGGGCGGTGCAATGGCGAAATTGCATTCCTTGGTTCCATCGAATTCTTTGGTTTGCCGGTCATTCATGATGGCGCGGACCATTCCGGCACTCTGCTCGGGAGTCAACGAGCGGTCGGATTGCGGCCTGATTTCACCGTCGACCTTGATCGCGGGTGGGAAGCCGGCCGTAATGAACAGGTCCGAACCCTTCTTCTCGACCATGCGCCGCAGCAGGTCTTGCATCAACCGTATCGCTTGTTCGCGTTCCATAGTTTGTCCTTATCTCACGGCGCGCCCGGCGCGCCGCCACAAATTCGGGGTTCGCGGCTCCTCGCGAACCCCGTTAAAAGGGTGCGCACGGCGCACTAAATAGAGTCCTTGTTCTGCGCCTTGTACTTGGCTTCTTCGCGGCTGACAACACCTTTTGTCACCATTTCCTGCAGGCACTGGTCCAGGGTTTGCATGCCCTGGCCCTGACCGGTCTGAATGGCCGAATACATTTGAGCGATCTTGCCCTCGCGAATCAAGTTGCGGATGGCAGGCGTGCCGATCATGATTTCGTGCGCCGCAATACGACCGCCGCCAACGCGCTTCATCAAGGTCTGGGAAATCACCGCCCGCAAGCTCTCGGACAACATGGCACGGACCATTTCCTTTTCCGCGGCCGGGAACACATCGACGATACGGTCAATGGTTTTCGCCGCCGAGCTCGTGTGCAGAGTTCCGAACACCAAGTGGCCGGTTTCCGCAGCGGTGAGCGCCAAACGAATGGTTTCCAGGTCGCGCATTTCGCCGACCAGCACCACGTCGGGGTCCTCGCGCAAAGCCGACCTGAGCGCCTCGGTGAATCCGAGAGTGTCGCGATGCACTTCGCGCTGATTGACCAAGCAGCGCTTGCTTTCGTGAACGAACTCGATCGGATCCTCGATGGTTATAATGTGATCGGGACGGTTGTCGTTACAATGGTTGACCATGCCGGCCAGCGTGGTCGATTTACCGGATCCGGTCGGCCCGGTGACCAGCACCAGACCGCGGGGAAGCATGCATAAATCTTTAAAACTCTTGGGCGCGTTCAATTCGTCCAAAGTAAGAATGAGGGACGGAATATTGCGGAATACCGCCCCGGCGCCGCGATTTTGATTGAAAGCGTTGACGCGAAAGCGCGCCAGCTTGGGGATTTCGAACGAAAAGTCCGTCTCATAGAACTCTTCGAAGGCCTTGCGCTGCTTGTCGTTCATGATGTCGTACACCATGCTGTGCACTTCTTTGTGCATCAGGGCAGGCATGTTGATGCGCTTCATGTCGCCGTCCACGCGGATCATCGGCGGGACGCCCGCCGACAGATGCAAGTCCGACGCATTGTTCTTCACCGCAAAGGCGAGAAGCTGCGCGATATCAACCGCCATTTACGGCTCCTAATTCGACTGGGCTCAGGCCACCAGCAGTATATAAGAGGGTGTTGTCACCCAATATGTTAATTGGTCCGCAGAATTTGACGCGTCATGTGAACCACGTCCGGTCTCGGATACGGAGTGCAGCCATTGCGGCCGGGCGAGACCCCGGTACGATCACTTTGGTCGCCGTTACCAAGGCGCAGACTGCCGAAACTGCACGCCTCGCCGCCACCGCCGGCGTCACGGATTTCGGTGAAAACTATCTTAAGGAGGCGCTGGCCAAGATGGAGCAGCTCGCTGATTTGCCGCTCACATGGCACTTCATCGGCGCCATGCAATCCAACAAGACCCGTCCCATTGCCGAACGCTTCGATTGGGTGCACAGCGTGGATCGCCTGAATGTCGCGCGGAGACTGTCGGAGCAAAGGCCTTTTCACGCGCCGCCCCTCAATGTGTGCATTCAGGTGGCGCTGGTGCCGGAACCGACCAAGGGCGGCGTCTCACCGGATGCTTTGCCGCAGCTGGCGAGCGCCGTGGCGGAGCTGCCGCGGTTGCGGCTGCGCGGTCTCATGTGCCTGCCGCCGCCGCAACCTACGCCGGGCGACGAACGCGCGGTCTTCGCGCGCCTGCGAGTCGCGCTTCACGGCCTGAACGCCGGCGGCCTGAAGCTCGATACACTGTCGATGGGCATGAGCGGAGATTTCGAGTCCGCCATCGCCGAGGGCGCGACGCTGGTTCGAATCGGCACGGCGCTTTTTGGATCCCGAGTAAGCTGACCACTGAAGCCAAGGGGAACGGATTGATGAACGATATAAGAAAGCTGGCATTCATCGGTGGCGGCAACATGGCCGCTGCGCTGATCAGCGGCCTGACCAAGCGGGGTTTGTCTGCTGAGCGGTTGGTCGTGGCCGATCCCAGCCAAGATCAGCTCAAACGGCTGGTTCGCGACTACGCAGTCCAAACCGCGCCGGACAACGTGAGCGCCGTGCAAGGCGCCGAAGTGGTGGTGCTTGCCGTCAAACCGCAGCAGATGCGCGCGGTGGCTCTGGGGTTGGCGCCGCATCTCGCGGCAACACGGCCTCTCGTGATATCGGTTGCCGCCGGCATTCCTCATGCGTCTCTTGCGCGTTGGTTCGGGCCGCAGATCCCGGTCATTCGCACCATGCCCAACCGGCCGGCGCTCAACGGCTTCGGCGCAACCGGCTTGTACGCTCCGGCCGGTATCGGGGCCGCTTACCGCGCGTTGGCGGAGACCATCATGGCTGCCGTCAGCGCCACCGTGTGGGTGGAGCATGAATCGCAAATGGACACCGTCACCGCTCTGTCGGGCAGTGGTCCTGCGTATTTTTTCCTGTTCATGGAAGCGCTCGAGGCGGCGGCGCATGAACGCGGGCTGCCCACCGACATTGCACACCGCTTGACCCTGGAAACGGCGTTCGGCGCCGCGCAAATGGCGCGTCACTCTCAAGATTCCCTTGCCACCCTGCGCGAGCAGGTGACTTCGAAGGGCGGCACCACCGCGGCGGCGCTGGAGGTCCTTAACACCGCCGGCCTTCGTGCTATCGTCGCGCACGCGGTGGCCGCAGCCGACCGCCGTTCGGCCGAGCTCGCCGCCGAGTTCGGCACCCCATAACGTAAGCGTACCCCCATGGAAGCGATCAGATATATCGTCGATATGTTGCTGTGGCTCCTGCTGCTCGCCTTTGTGCTGCGGCTGCTGTTCCAATTGGTGCGAGCCGATTTTCGAGATCCGATGGCCGATGCCATCGTGCGCGTGACGAACTGGCTGATATTGCCCTTGCGCAAGCTGCTGCCGGCCATCGGCAAGATCGACACCGCGACCGTCGTCGCGGTGCTGCTGGTGGCTGCGACGCGCACTTTCATCATGATGGCGATGGCGGGCGCCGGCGTGGGGGACGGTGTCGCATTCCTGCGCATCACCCTCCTCGACCTGGTGGGACTGGTGCTTCGCGTCTATTTGTTCGCGATGCTGATCTATTGGCTGACGAGTTTTGTGTCGCCAGGCGGCTACACTCCCGGTGTCCGCTTGCTGGCGCAGGTGTGCGAGCCCATCTTGAAGCCCGTGCGCCGCATTATTCCCCGCATCGGCCAAATAGATTTTTCAGTCCTCTGGGTTTCGATCGCCATCGGTGCGCTGCTTGTGCTACTGCGTTGAACATCGCCTCGTACATGCCTGATATCACAGTGAACGAAGCACGGCATTGCGCCGAGAATGGGACCGCTGCAGGCGCGAAGCCTGAAAAACCAGGGCGAATTGCATCGTCTGTCGAAATCTTTTTTCGCGATTGCGCTAAACATCGGCTTTTTTCTATGTTATTTTCGGCGCCGAGTTGAAATAGTGGGCATTTCGCCCACGTTGGGCAGTCACTGCCCGCGCATGGAAACATTTTAGGAGATTAAATATGGCGAAAAAGAATGCAGCACCGACCAAGTCTGAAATTCTCGCTACGATTTCGAAGGAAACTGAGCTCTCTAAGAAGCAGGTCGGAGCCGTGTTTGACTCGCTTGGCGCCTCGATCAAGAAGAGTCTGCGAAGTCACGGCCTGTTCACACTGCCCGGACTTTTGAAGATGAAGGTCGTGAAGAAGCCCGCCACCAAGGCGCGCGAGGGTGTCAATCCGTTCAACGGCGAAAAGATGATGTTCAAGGCGAAGCCGGCGAGCAAGAAGGTGCGCATTGCCGCACTGAAGACGCTCAAGGAATTCGTGAACTGATCTGATTTTGGCTTTAAGGAGCGGCTGAGGCAGCTCGGCCGCTTCGAATTGCCTGTTTTCTTTGGGCCTATTCGATTCCGACCAGTTCGACGTCGAACACCAGAGTCGCGCCGGGCGGAATAACCCCGCCCGTACCGCTGTCGCCGTAGGCCAAATCGGGCGGAATCGTCAGCCGGCGGCTCTCGCCGATCTTCATGCCGAGCACACCCTGATCCCACCCCTTGATCACCGAGCCGGTTCCCACGGGAAACTTGAAGGCTTCCCTTCCGGCGGTTCGCGAGCTGTCGAATTGCTTGCCTTTATGGTCGGTCGCACCGTCCTCGTACAACCAACCGGTGTACTGGACGACCGCCATCTGTCCGCCGGCAACCGTCGCCCCGGTGCCGGGCTTGAGCGTTACCGTCTGCAGCGACGTCACGGCAGGCGGCGCGCCCTTGGCCGCGGGCGCATCGGACTTGCCGCTGCAAGCCGCGGTGAGCGCGATGAGTGCGATGACGCTGAATTTTGTAAAATGCATGGATGCCATGGACGGCATCATAATGGATTTTGCCGGCCTGGGTCTGTTAAGACACGCCGCGCAGTACCGCCACGCAAACGGCGCATGCCGCAGCGCTGCCGGCGGCCAGCAGGCCGATTTCTTCGCTCCAGCCCATCGCGAACAGCCGCAGCGCACTCACGGCATCGTCCACTTCATCAACCACTTGTAACATCCATTCCATCGGCGGGCAGTCTAGGTATATACCTCTGTGCTAACCGTGAGTGGGGTCACAACCTTAAGCAGAGCATCGGCTTGCCATGGTGCTTGGGGCTGCGTAGGCTCTCCGGACATGCAGCGCATTCTCGTCCTGAACCCCAAAGGGGGTTCGGGCAAAACGACGATAGCCACCAATCTCGCCAGCTATTTTGCAAGCCAGGGCGACCGTCCACTGCTGCAGGATAACGACCCCCAGGCCTCCAGCAGCCGCTGGCTCAAGAAACGCAAACCCGATCAGCCGTTCATCCACGGTGTAGCCGCGTTCGAGCGCAATGCGCGCATGACCCGCGCCTGGCAGATGCGCATTCCAACGGACGCCGGCCATGTCATCGTCGATACACCGGCCGCGGTGCCCGCCCAAGAAATGCCGGATATGACCAAGAATGCGGACGCCATCATCGTGCCGGTGCTGCCGTCAGACATCGATATCCACGCCTGTTCCAAGTGCATCGCAGACTTGCTGCTGATCGCCAAGGTGCGGCGCGATGAGTATCGCATCGGCGTGGTTGCCAACCGCGTCAAACGCAATACCGTGATCTATCAATCGCTGATGCGGTTTCTCGAGACTCTGCGCATCCCGGTCATCGCCACTTTGCGGGACTCGCAGAACTATGTGCGCGCCGCGGAACTGGGCCTCGGCATTCACGAGATGAAACGCTATGTGGTGGAACAGGACCTGGAGGATTGGCAATCGCTGCTGGCGTGGCTGAAAGCGAAGGAAGGCGCGGCCCAGCCTGTTGAAGGCATCAATCCATTGCCCGTACCGGCGTGAGTGCGAGCCGGGGGTGCGGCAGGTCAATGCCGCTTATTTTTTTCCGCTTATTTTTTTTCGTCGAAATTACCGCGAGCCTTTTCCGCCCAGTTTTTATAACTGTGCCAGTTGTAAAGACTGTTGGTGATCGCCGCGTGACGCCCGCCGGTTTTGACAACGGTCGCGTCAGCGCGAGGGGCCCTGCGGTCCACTCCGGAGTATCGAGTATTCTTAAGGTCGCTCATCTCGTATACCTCTGTCGATGGGAACGACATTAAGTGCCGCGCCCTCTCCTCGACAGGAACTGTGTCACGCGCAGCATGCACTGTCGCGCAGCGGCGACGCGCATTGGGATGCGCATCTCACACAACGTCGCGGTAAGTTAAATGGACGGAATCTCAGGGTCCGCGCCAGGCATCGAATAGCGGCTTGAGTTCCTTGAGCGAGGACTCGAGAGCGGCCGGCAACAATGTCGTGTAGGAGTCCAGCAGCGCCATGGCGTTGCGTGCGGGGTCGGTTGTTGTGGCCGCGCCCAGGCGGCGTGACATATCGCGATTGACCACGTGCAGGTTTTCATACAGATCGGTGAGCTCTGCGAATCCCTGCCCCTGGCCCACACCCACCAGTTCGCGCGCCAGCAGAAACATGCAGACGCTTCGATAGACGGTTTCCGCTTCGCTCGCGAAGGGAAGATGGAAGCGCGCCATCGGGCGTAGCCGGTCGGTCCAGGGACAGCCCGAGGTCGCCATGATCAATCCCAACACGGAACTCATGGCTTGCTGCGCCGTGGTTTCCACGTGAACCGTGCGTTCCGCCTGTGTGACCGTCACGCCCACCACGTCGAATGAAACCAATGCCTTGAGCGACTCGACCGCCGGTGCCATGTGCAGCGCGGCGGGACAATGCGCGTATTCGGCCGTGCTCAAAGGGCAGTTTGCGCACTGGCTGAACTTCAATTCGGTCCAGAACGGCGGATCGCTCGGCGTCGGATTCGACAGCCGGAAGTCCGCGGCCGCGAAATTCAGATGCACATGTTTTTTCGAGCCATCCGGCAGGTCGAATCGATAGCGGATATGCAGATCCTGCGTCATGCCACGAGCCGGTAGCAGGGCTTGTATTCGGCACCGGTGAATTTCATCCGGCCCTGCGCGACGAACGAGCGCAACAATTTATCGAGCGGCTCCATGATCGCCGGTTCTCCGGCAAGCTCGTAGGGCCCGAAGCGTTCGATGGCGTTGACGCCGTATTCTTTGATGTTGCCGGCGACGATTCCGGAGAAAGCGCGCCGCAAGTCGGCGGCGCGCTCATGCACCGGCTGATCGAGCGATAAGCGCAATGCGCGCATCGAGGCATGAGTGACCTCGAATGGCCGTTGGAATTCCAGGGGAATCTTCAGCAACCAATTGAAGCCGTAGGAATCGCTCGCCTGGCGCCGATAGTCGCGAACCTCCGCCATGCCCTGCACCATCGCACGCGCCACCGCGGCCGGGTCATCGATGATCACCTTGTAGCGCGCCTGCGCAGCGCTCCCCAATGTCGCCCCGACAAAGCGGTGGATCTGCTGGAAATACTCGGCGCTATCGGCCGGACCCGTGAACACCACCGGGAACGGCAGGTTCTGATTGGCGGGATCGAGCAGAATGCCGAGCAAATAGAGAATCTCTTCGGCAGTCCCGGCACCGCCCGGAAAAATCACGATGCCGTGACCCAGGCGCACGAACGCTTCGAGGCGCTTTTCAATGTCCGGCATGATGACCAACTGGCTCACGATGGGGTTGGGCGGCTCCGCGGCAATGATGCCGGGTTCGGTGATCCCCAAGTACCGGCCATCGGTAATGCGTTGTTTCGAATGACCGATGGTCGCTCCCTTCATCGGCCCCTTCATCGCACCCGGACCGCAGCCGGTACAGACATCCAAGCTGCGCAAGCCGAGTTCGTAGCCTACTTTTTTCGTATAGTCGTACTCGAAGCGTCGAATGGAGTGCCCGCCCCAGCAGACCACGAGATTGGGCCGCACCTGCAGCTCCAATACGCGCGCGTTGCGCAGGATGTGGAAAACCGCATTGGTAATGCTGGCCGAGGAATTGAGGTCATAACGGCCGCTCTCCATGATTTCGTTGGAGATGAACACCACATCGCGCAGCACGGCGAACAAGTGGTCCTTGAGACCCCTGATCATGACGCCGTCGACAAATGCCGCCGCCGGTGCGTTCTTGATCTCGAGCTTGATGCCCCAGGCTTGGCGCACGATGCGCAGATCGAAGTCGCGGTACTTCTCGAATATCACCCTTGCATCGTCGATCTCGCTGCCGGAATTGAGCACCGCGAGCGCGCACTTTCGAAACAAGGGATACAGGCCGCCCTGACCGGAATCCAGCAGTTTGGCGATTTCCTGCTGCGAGAGGTGCTCCAAGCTGCCCTTTGGGGCCACCCGCGCATCGACCATGTCAGACGAAAGAATCGAGGCTTCCACGCAGCACCTTCTAGGGGTAGATATCGATCGGAATATTATCCTGCGTGCGCATCCACACTTCGACCATGTCGGAGTTCGAGAGGGCGATGCAGCCATCGGTCCAGTCGTTCGAGTCATAATACGCCGTCGGATGGTGGGGCGAGTTGGGAAAACCGTGAATCATGATCGAGCCGCCCGGAGCCCAGCCCTTTCTATGCGCGCGCAGCTCATCCACCTTGTTTGGATAGGAGACCTGAATGGCCAGAAAGTAATCGCTGCGCGTGTTGCGCCGCGCGAGGAAATAGCGACCTTCGGGAGTTTTAAAGTCGCGCTCGCGCTCCTTCTGTCCGACAGGGCTCAATCCCAGCGCCACCTTGTAGACGCCCAAAAGATTGTCGCCATTGTATAGATACAGCTTGTGCTCGGATTTGTGGACGACGACGCGATCGGCAAGGACCGATTCCGCGGCCAGGGCGCTGCCCAACCAGCCCGCACCCGTCGCCAGCACCAGACACATGAACAGACTTGTCGCCGAACAACGGCCGAATCGCTTAACCATTGCCAAAAGTATACCTGGTAGGGGCAACTCAACAATCGGCTCTAGCTCACGTCCCGGTATACTGCCGGTATACTGCGGGGTATGCGCCCGTTATGGATTCCCGGCTGTTTAATCCTCGTGCTCCTGAGCGCGTGCGCATCGCAGTCCTCCAACAAGGCCGTGGAGTACTTGGATGACCGTACGGCCATGACCATCGGCTCGCTCAAGCAGCCGATCGAGCTGGTGCCCAGCCTTCACCAAGGTGGCCTGCGTGTCATTAGCAGCCTGACCAAGAAAATCAGCTTTGCCTACCTGGGTCCGGTCGAATGGGATCGAAGCGGCGCGATTGTTTACGGTTTGTGGATTCATATCGCGCCCGGCAACGACCACCCCATTGCCGATATCCGATCTCCCACGGCGCTCACGCTGATTCTCGACGGCGGCACGAGGGTGCTCACGCCGATCGACGCCCCGCAACTGGGTCGAGGCGCCTACCAACCGGTTGCATCCTGGGGCCAGACAGCCTACTTCGAACTGACGGTGGAGATGCTCAAGCAAATGGCGGCCAGCGAGAAACTGGAGCTCAATGTACGCGCGGCCGACGACTCCATCGTGAACTTCATCGCCACCGGCGGTACGCGTGAGGCGCTGACCGACTACCTGCATTCCCGCGGCATCACTGACGATTGATGCCTTCGACCCGCGGCAGGGCAATGACGGTGCCGGGCCTGATATCGCCGAAGTCCACATCGGGATTGTATTCGGCCACCAGCCACACCGGCAGGTCCGAATGCTGCTCGGCGATGATCCAGAGCGACTCGCCGCGCTTGACCACGTAGTCCTCAGTGCCTGAGATGCGGTGGGTCGCAAAGAAGGTCTCCTGCAGCTGGCGATGATAGTCGCGCCGGCTCGCTTCAAATTGCGCAGCGCTTACCTTGGATAAATCCAGCTTGAGCTTGTGCCCGAGCGTCACCATGGCATTTTTATGCAGTCTGTTAAGCGTGCGCAGAGATTGCGAACCGACTTTGGACCAGTCTGCGAAGTGCCCCAAGGTCTCCGCCGCCTGCACCACCACGGTGTTGTCGGCTGCGACACTGTAGTCCGTGGTATCCGCGTTGCCGGTCGGCGCGGCCGCCGGCGGCAGCGCCGTACTCTCAGCTTGCCGTTCCGACACCGGTTCCTTCGGCGGCGGAGGTAGCTTTGCGATCACCGGCTCAGGTTGCGCCTCGGCGACCGCCGCCGCCGGCGGGGCCGTGACGGCAGCGGCCGCCGCTGTCGAGGGTGCTGCGGCGCCGCCGCCCGAAGCTTCGGCGCGCGACGCCGGCATCGGTATTCGCACAACCTCTCCGCGAGCCAATTCGCGGGTGGCGCTCCAACCGTTCGCCGCGAGCAACCGGCTGAGCGCTACGCCGCTGGCCGCAGCAATGCTTGCCGGCGTCTCGCCGCGGCGCACCCGGTGCGGGCCGTCATTTCTCTGCACGAGGTAGCGTGTCGTCGGCGGCAGACGCGCCCAGGCCTCCGCAATGTCGGAGGCTTGCGCCGTACCCGGAATACGCAGCGCATAGCCGCGGGGCACGAAGCGCGCCTTGTTCCAGATCGGCGGACGCAGCGCCGGGTTCAGCACGCGCAACGCGCCCAAGTCGGCTTTGAAGGCTTTCGCGAGTGCGTCGACGGGTACGTAGTCGGGTAGCGCCACCACGGTGCTTTGCGCGTCCGGGAGATGCGTCAACGGGCCGAAATATTTCTCGGCGTTGCGATCGACTTCGAGCGCGGCCAGAAAGGCGACGTAGAAATTGCGGGATGCAAATCCGAACGTCGCACCCTGATAGCGCTTGACGATCACGGCGATGTTGCTGGTCCCCAGTTCGTCCTGAGCGCGCCGCAAGCCCCCCGGCCCGTGGTTGTAGGCGGTGACCGCCAACGGCCAACTGCCGAGGAGCCGGTAGTTGTACAGCATCAGATTCGCTGCCGCCTCGGTTGCGCTGTAGGGATCCATTCGCTGGTCGACCACGCTGTCGACACGCATGTATCGCCTGGCGGTTCCCGGCATGAACTGCCACAGGCCGGCGGCGCCTACGCGCGAATACGCGGCGGGGTTGAAGGACGATTCGACGTGCGGCAGCGCTCCTATCTCGGCCGGCACGCCGCGGTCGGCGAGTACTCGCGAAATGTTCGCTTCATAGGCTTGCGCGCGCAACAAGCCCTCATGAAAGCGGTCCGCCTGGCCGAGCTGAAAGCGAATGCGATCGATGGCATCGCGAAATTGAGCCGGCGTTGTCTTCTCGCCAAAGGCATGCAGGATGCGCCGCTCGTGCGCCGTGAGGTTTTCGGTGGCGCCGGCGGCAAATCGCCGCAGCAACTCAGCATAGTGCGCCTTGGCCTGCGCCACGATTCGCTCCCGCTGCCGCGGGGAATCCGCCGGATCGAATCGCAGCACTTCGTAGACCAATCCCAAATTCCAGTCATCGTGCAGCAATCCCTGGTCGGTAGTGACCTCGGTGTATACGCGAATCCAAAAGCGCACGTCCGGTTCGAGCTCCGGCGGATGCGCGAACGTATCCACTGACTCGGCGCCCCTGCCCACGCCGTGGACCAGCGAAGCGAGCAGCAGAACCAGCGCCGTGAGCAATCCCTTCCGTTTCGATGCAATTTCAAGCAAAATCAATGGCCTCAATGCCTTGAAGAGCGTTGACTGGTGTACGTTGCCGCCTGCCGATTGTGGCGCAATTCTGCTCGCAGTGATGCTTACGTGCTTGTAATATCACCTGCAAGGAGTTACCTATGAAAACGATTCAGTCGGCTGCGTCGGGCGCGCTCAAGTTGTGTGTCGGCATCGCTGTGCTGATCGTCGGTCCGGCGATGGCGGCGCCGCGACCCTCGCCCGCCGCATTTCCCATCAGCGACAAATCATTCAAGTGCATCACGGAGATGACGCATGTGCGGCACTTCTATGTCGACAACCTGGCGGGCAATCTGGCCGGCACCGTCAAAGTGGCGCAGGCGGCGACGGGAGACTACCCCGTCGGCTCCGTGCTGGAGCTGGTGCCCGCTGAGGTGATGGTAAAACGCGAAAAAGGCTTCAATGCGACCACGCGCGACTGGGAGTTCTTTGAGCTCAATCTGTCCGCGGATGGATCGACGATCCGCACCCGCGGTTTTCAGGAAGTGAACAATCGATTCGGCGGCAACTGCTTCACGTGCCACGTCAAGGCCCGCGCGGAGTTCGACCTGGTGTGCGACAACAACCACGGTTGCGATCCCATTCCCATCACGCGCGCCATGAGCGGAGCCTTGCAACGCACGGATCCTCGCTGCAAGAACCCGCCCGTGAGTGCCGAAGACGCCGCCGCGCTGGGTCAGCTCGCAGTCATCGTCAAGGCGCTGGGGGCGGCCTCTCCGCCCCGCTGATCTACGCCAGCAAGGACCAATGAGTTCTTTACTGGTTCTAGGGCTGGCAGAGCAGCATACCGGCGATGATCGCGCCGACGCAGCCGTACTGGAGTTTCGAGATGCGCTCTTTGAGGATCAGCGCTGCGAACGCCAGCGTCACGACCGGATAGGCTCCGGTCAACGGAACCACGATCGAAATCGGTCCGTAGCGGCTCGCGATCATCACGCCGAGATCGCCGCCGGCCATCATCCCCATCGGTACGAACGAGTGCAGGTACTCGCGTGCCGAGTGCGTTCCCTGCCGGCCTTTGAGAAATCCATACAGCCCCAGCGATAGGACGCCGCCGATGGTGTTGCACACCATCAGGTTGATCTCGCTGGCCTCAGGCAGCGAATAGGCGTGCTTGACGATCGTGTTGGACGTCGCCCAGCACATCAGTGCGAGGAAGGCGAGCGGGATCCAGCGCCGGCTGAGAATCTTGGTATCGGCGTCCGGCGGTGAATAAGAGAGCCCGAGGCAGCCGCCGATCACGAGCGCCACTGCTGCGTACTGCAGGGCACCCAACTCCTCGCCGAGGAAGATCCGCGCGAACAAAACGGTGAGCGCCGGGTACGCCGCCGACAGCGTACCGACGATTGTGATTGGGCCGGCGATGATCGACTCGAAGTACAGAATCCAGCCCGTGCCGTCGATAATGTAGGCGAGGACACCGAGCTCGAGGAAGGCCCGGCCATCGGCCGACAGCAGCGACGGATGCTCGTGAGTGAAGAACCAGGACAGGTTGACGATCGCCTTGGCGAGCACGAAGTACAGGCAGAAACGAGCCGGCGACACCTCGCCGATGTACTTCTTGACCAGACCCTGGCCGACGCCATACAGGAATAACGCGAACATCGAAGGCGTCAGCCAGGCGAGCAGGGCCGTGGCGGCGGGGGTGGTGGACATTGCCTATTCTGCTGCGCCGGCGCCCCTGGCGCTATCAGGACTTAGGACCGCTCAGGCATGATAGCGGCATGCACAAGATCCTGATCAACGGCGCCTGGGTCGATGCGCTCACCGACACGAGTCGCGAGATCAAGAACCCGGCGACGCTGCAACATCTCGGCAGGGTACCGGACTGCGGTCCTGCGGATGTCGCCCGTGCGGTCGCGGCGGCGAAGGCGGCGCAGCGCGGCTGGTGGAAGGTGCCCGGCGTTGAAAAAGCCAAGCTGCTGCGGGAGATCGGCGCCCGAATCCGCGACCGCGAGCACGCGCTCGCGTCCCTGATGACCCGGGAGACCGGCAAGCCGCTGTGCGAATCCGTCGACTGCATTGACTGGGTCGCAGCGTGCTTCGAGTACTTCGGTGAGGTGGCGCGCTCATCGTATGGCAATTCAGTGCCGCCGGTCGCGCCCCACCAGCTCAACTTCACCATCAAGGAGCCGTTCGGCGTGGTCGCCGCGATCGTGCCGTTCAATTTTCCGCTGCTGCTGATGGCCTGGAAAGTGGCACCCGCAATCGCGGCCGGCAACACCGTGATCTGCAAGCCACCGCACCAGAACCCGCTGTCGAATCTCATGCTCGCCGAGGTCTACGACTTGTTGCCGCCCGGCGTCGTCAACGTCGTGACCGGCACGGCCGACGCCGGTACCGCTCTCGTCGAGCATCCGGACGTGGACCTCATCGCCTTCACGGGCTCCAACGCGGTCGGGCGCAAGATCGCCGCGGCTGCCGGCGCCCAGCTCAAGAAAGTCAACCTCGAGCTCGGCTCGATCGACCCGTTCATCGTCTTCAAAGACGCCGACCTCGACGTCGCGGTCCCTGGCGTTGCCTGGGCGCGGCTCCTCAATGCCGGCCAGGTCTGCACCTCGAGCAAGCGCATCTATGTCGAGCAGCCAATCGCCGCCGAGTTCATGGAACGAGTGCAGGAGTATGTCGCCCTGCTCAAAGTCGGCGACCCCATGGCGCCCGACACCGACTTGGGTCCGCTGATTTCGCACGAGGCGGCGCGGCGGGTCGAAGATCAGGTCGCACGCGCGGTGAAGGATGGCGCCACTCTCAAGCTCGGCGGCGGAACCCTGCGGCCCCTCAAGCTCCCCGGATATTTCTTCCAGCCGACCATCCTGACCGGCGTGCGCCACGGCAGCGTCGCGACGCGCGAAGAAATTTTCGGGCCGGTGCTGTCGATCACGACGGTGGCCGACGCCGACGAAGCGATCCGCCTGGCGAACGACTCCGAGTACGGGCTCGGCGCCTCGATTTACACCAAGGACCTCGCGACAGCGATGCGCGCGATGGAGTCGATCAAGGCCGGCACCTTCTGGATCAACGATCCGTTGACCGACAATGACGCGGCGCCTTTCGGCGGCATGCGCCACAGCGGCATCGGGCGTGAGCTCGGCCCCGAGGGGCTCGACGCATTCCGCGAGCCCAAGCACGTGCACTTGGACTGGGTCATGGAGCGCAAACCTTGGTTCTTCCCGTATCGCGATCGCAAGCCGCCGGGCAATGCCTAGGCGACGCTGCCCCGCAAGTTCTTAGCAGGTCGAAACGCCAAGCCGAACAGCAAAAAGATGCCGAGGGCGGCGGCGGCAGGGATCACCCAGACCGCGTGCCAATCGTGGCTCACCTGCAGGCACGCGCGCGCGGCCGCTGCCGCATCGCTGCACGACGGATCCCGGACGGCGTAGCGATTGACGATGGCGCCGGATACGAAGGCGCCGACGAAGTAGCCCAGTCCGTTGGTCACGAAGTTGATCAATCCCTGCGCGGCGGCGCGGATCTTCTCTCCCGCGCGCTGGTCGGTGTATACCTGGCCGCCGACAAAGAAAAAGTCATAGCAAACGCCGTGCAACAGGATGCCGGCGTAGATCAGCCACATGCCGCTCGCCGCGTTGCCGTTGGCGAAGGCGAAATATCTCAAGGCCCAGGCGAGCATGCCGACCAGCATGATGACCTTGATGCCGAACTTGCGCAGCAAGAACGCCAGCAACAGCATGAAGCCCACTTCGGAAACCTGCCCAAAGGTTTGGATGAATGCCGCCTCCGGCACCTTGATCTCGTTCAGAAACGGGTTGGCAAAGGTGTAATAGAACTGCAGCGGAATGCACAGCAAGAAGGAGCCGAGAACAAAAATCAGAAAATCGCTCTCCTTGAGCAGCCGCAAGGCGTCTACCCCTAAGGCGTCGCGCAGGTTGAACGGCGCCTTGGCCGACTGCGGCGGGGTGTGCGGCAGGAACAGCGAATAACCCGCCATGCATAGGGATGCGCCGGCCGCGATTTGCATCGGCAGCACCAGGGCATCCGCATGCAGGCGCTTGCCGACCAATACTCCGGCAACGATCCAGCCCAGTGTACCGAGCACGCGGACGTAGGGAAAGCTGGTGGATTCCTGCAAATGGTGGAAGGCCAGAGAGTTGGTCAGCGACAGCGTCGGCATGTAGCACAGCGCGTAGAGAATGAGCAGCGGATAGAAGGTCGCGAACGCGGTTTGCCGGGACACCATCCACATCAGGCCGGCGCCGATGAAATACAGCGCGGCCAGCAGCTTTTCGCTCGCGAACCAACGGTCCGCCACGATGCCGATGAAGAACGGGGACAACAACGCGCCGATGGCGGTCGCTCCATACGCGAGGCCGATCTGCGAATCGGTGAAGTGCAGCGTCTGTCCGAGATACGTCCCCATCGTGACGAACCAGACGCCCCAGATGAAGTACTCCAGAAACATCATCACCGACAGGCGCGCCGGGATCATGGCAGTTCGCGGATACGGATGCGGCGCAACGCCAGTGAACCGGGATGGTCCCCTTGAATGCCGATCAAACCGGTCTTCGCGAGGCCGTAATGAGGATATTCCGAGAATTTGCTGGCCGCGACCTTGGCCTTCCACTCAGGGCTGCCCAAATCGTATTCGACCACTTTCCGGCCGTTCAGCCAGTGCTCGACGTGATTGCCCTGGATGACGATGCGCGTCTTGTTCCACTCACCGAACGGCTTGACCGCGCCTGCCGGCGCAGCGTAGAGACCATAGGCCGATGCCGCCGCGGTCAGCCGATTGCGCCCATCGGGCGCGTTGGCATCGTCGAGAAGCTGGTACTCCGGCCCGCTCCAATAGATTTCATCGTATTCGCGCGTGCCGCGATAAAAAATCCCGCTGTTGCCCGCCTTGCCGATGTTCCACTCGAGTTCAAGCTCGAAGTTGCCGAACTGATCGCGGGTCACGAGATCATCGACATGCCCCTCCTTCGCCAGCGTGCCGTCCACGACATGCCAACCGTCGGGCATGCCATCCGAGCGCCAGCCACGAAAGGTGTCGAGCAGCGTGCCGTCGAACAGCACCCGCCACTTCGTCGGCGGCGGCGGAGGATCTTTGGCGCTCGCATCACCGCCCATCCCTGCGGCCAACAAAAGAGCGCTGACCAGCAGCGCAGCATGGCGAATTTTCCTGTTGTGCATATTTTATCCTGCGCGAAATCAGCGTTGAGTACCCATTGCTCAAGAAGTCTTCCATGTGCTCAAGAAGCCTTCCACGTGCCCCGCGCCACCGCGGGCACGAACGTATCCAGGCCGGGCGGCGGAAAGTCGAGTGTCTTGCCGAGCTCCGCGCTTTGATATGCCGCCATCAGCAGCGACACCACTTCGAGTCCGTCGTCGAAAGTCAGCAGCGGCGCTTCCTTGCCGAGAAATGCCCGCACAAAATGCCGGTCCTCATTCTCATAGCCGTATGCGGCGGCCTCGTTCGCGATCACCGGCATCGATCCCACTTCAGCATTTTGCTTCTCGACCAGATCCTCGCCCGCCGCGCCGCGCACCTCGCGCGAAAAAAACAGATTCAGTCCGCTATTCAGCGTATTCCACGACATCGAGTACTCAGGGCCGAGCAGTTCGGCGGATAAGCGCAACCCGGCGCCCACGAAACTCCAGGAGGTCGAGGCTTCGCCGATCAAGATTTGGCCGTCGGCGGTTTCAAACTCGATCATGACGCTCGCAAAATCCTCCGAGGGACGTTTTGCGTAGTCGACTTCGGGGCCAAAGGTGGCGGCGAGTTTTGCGGCGTAGGGAGCCCGCGACCACTTGAGGCTGGCGATATGCCCCGTGATGCGCACCGGCCGCACCGACGAGCGCGGCGCCCCAGGCTGCGTCAGCAAGTGCCGCACCAGCAATACCGAGTGGCACATCATGTCGTTCAGCACGCCGCCGCCCTGCAATTCTCCGCGCCAGAACCAGGGAGCGTGCGGCCCGCTGTGCTCCTCGGATGCGCGCGCAAGATAGGGTCTGCCGGTGCTCGCCGCGCCGCGCGCCCAAAGCCGCGTCCGGCCGGTCTCGATCTGCGGCGCGAATACTTGATTCTCCAGATAGCCGTGCGCGACGCCGATGCGCTGCATGAGCGCCAGCATGCGCTTGGCCTCGGCGACGTTCCGTGCCAGGGGTTTCTCGCAGGCGATGCCGCGCAGCGTCCCCACGCCGCCCTCGATGGCATGAACGATCTCTTCCATGTTCTCGAGCCGCGAATGGTTGGGTCCGGTGAGCCAAAGCGCCTCGATCAAAGGATCCGCCACCATGTCGCGAATCGATGCGTAGGCCTTCGCCGCGCCGATGTCCAAGCTGCGTGCCAGCGCCGCCGCAGAGCTCGTATGTTCGAGATTCGGACTCCACACGCCGCGCACATCGGCGTCGCGCACTGCTTGGAAGGCCTGCATGTGAAAGCGCGCGTTGAAGCCGCTGCCGACGAAGCCCACGCCGAGCCGGCCGTGCGGGTGGTGGTTTGGATTGCTGCTCATGCCGGTTCCTTTCCTAGGCCCAATTTGCGCAGCAGTTCCGCCGGCGGTCCGTCGAATTTGAGCAGAGGAACGTTGCCGATGTAGCCAAGATCCTGGTGTCCTGCCGGAGTCGAGTAGTAGCCGCCGACGGTCAAGTCGCGGTAGCGCGTGAAGAATTGGGCGGCGCGCGCATACTTCGCCGCGGCGTTGGGTTCGTAGCAGATATTGTCGCAGATCGCGCGCCGTTGTGATTCATCGAGTTCAGCGAAATACTTCTCGAAGCGCAGCAGCGCTTCGGCGTCCATCCAGGCCAAGCCCTCCAGCACGATCCGGCGGTCGTCCAGCTGGCGCGTATAAGGAGCGCTCACCCATTCGTCGATGAAATCGACGATACCTACGCTTTCGGCGCTGGGCGAACGGGCATCGCCGGGCAAAATAGTATTGCAGAGAGCGGCCGCGGTGCGCCGCTGCGCGGCGGACAGCGTCAACGGCCAGACATCGCCGGGGTGATAAAGCTTGGTCAGCTTGGGGTCACCGCCATAGCCGTTCGCCGTCGGCAGCCACGCCGAAACCTGTTCGCTGGCCGCGCGCTGATTCAGCAGCGGCATGGCGGCCGCCGCCGCGAGCATCCACTTGATTGTCGTTCGCCGATCCGTCACAGCTCCTTCCTCCGCATCAACCGGGCAATATGATCGGACGCGCGCCAGGCCAGCGCCATGATGGTCAGCGTCGGATTCTTATCCGCGTTGGAAACGAACACGGCGCCATCGTTCAGGAAAAGATTCTTGACGTCCCAGGTCTGGCACCATTGGTTGGTGACGGAGGTCCTGCGGTCGGCGCCCATCATGGCGCCGCCAACCTCGTGAATGATGAAGCCTCCCGGAGAGATCGCTTCGGCACCGTCGGTCTTCACGTCGCCCATGACGCGGCCGCCCATGGCTTCAGTGATGCCCGCAAAGGTCTTCTGCATATGCGCCGCCTGGCGGGTCTCGTGGTCGGACCATTGCCAATGAAAGCGCAGCGCCGGTATACCCCACTTATCCTTCAGGTTCGGATCGACCTCGCAATATGACTTCTCGTTTGGGATCATCTCGCCGCGGCCGGCGAATCCCACAAAGGAGCCGTAATAGCGCCGCGCATCGTCTTTGAGCTTATTTCCGTAGCTGCCCCCGGTGAGCGATTCGATGCCGCGCAAAGTGCCGAAATCCGGCATCCGCCTGCCGCCGCCGAACTCAATGTGATACCCGCGCGCGAAGTCCAGCCTGCCTTTCTGCTGATCTTGATATCCCCACCAAGGCGCATAGAACGCGTGACCGCTGGCCCCGTCCTCGTTTTGCGGCGGCAGACTCTCGAGCAATGGCACCTGGCCGCGCACGCTGCTGCCCACCGTGTCCATGAGATAGTGACCGACTCTACCGCTGGAATTCGCCAGGCCCTGGGGGAACTGCGCGCTCTTCGAGTTGAGCAGGATTCTCACCGTTTCACAGGCGCTCGCCGCCAGAACCACCACGCGCGCGGCGGCCACACGCTCGCGGCCGCTGATTCTATCGATGTATTTCACGCCTTTCGCCAGGCCGTCGCGGCCCATGAGGACCTCGCTGACCATCGCGTCAGTGACGATGTGCAGATTGCCCGTCGCCAGCGCGGGCGGCAGATGTACCGTCGTCGACTGATAGTTGGCGCGGATGGAGCAGCCGCGGCCGCAATCGGTCGCCCAGAAACACGCCGCGCGTTGCTGCATGTGGGCGGCAATGATCTTCTGCGCTTTGAGATTGCCGGGATGCAGCAGCGCGGGCGAGCGCTTGAAATCGAGCTGCTGCGTCAGAACGGCGCGGTGGCCGGGAATGATGGGAATCCCGAGGCGCGTGGCCCGCTGCTGCACCAAGTAGTCGCTGACCAGCGGCGCGGGCGGCGGCAGCAGACAGCCCTCCGGGGAATTCGGCGTATTCTCCAGCCCCTCGGAGGTGCCGTACACGCCGATGAGCCTTTCCACCTTGTCGTAGTACGGTGCTACATCGTCATAGGACATCGGCCAGTCGAAGCCCAAGCCATCGCGGCTGTGGGGCTTGAAATCGTACGGCCCGTTGCGCAAAGAAATGCGGCCCCAATGATTGGTCCGCCCGCCAAGCATGCGCGAGCGCCACCACGCGAAGCGGCGCCGCGGATCGTCGCTGGATTGGGAATACGGCTCGCCCGGCACCGTCCAGCCACCGTCGACGGTCGCGTCGTAGAATCCGAAACCCTTTTCCGGCGTGGCGGCGCCGCGCAACGGCGCCTGATCCGGTGTCTGAAACATGGGCGTTTCTTGTTCGGGCACGTAGTTGCGGCCCGCCTCCAGCATGAGCACCTTGGCTCCTTCCATGCTGAGCGTATAGGCGGTCTGGCCGCCCGCGGCGCCTGAGCCGACGACGATGACGTCGTATTGTTTATGCTTGGCTGTCGGCGTCACGACATTCGTGTGTTAGCCCATGGACCGTCAATTTACGCATCAGCTGCGACTTCCCCCGTAATTGACGCTTAAGCTTCGATTTTGTTGCGCAACAGTGCCCCCAAGAGCTTACACCGCCCATGGCGCTTGCAAGCGGGAAGATTTTCGGCTCCTTTACACCGTTATTAGCCGGATAAGCCTGCCCACGTCACAGTTTTAGCCGCTCATGGATGAAAAGAATTGCCCAACCCAAGAATCTTTATCGCCTGACATCTGGCGTCAATTGCTGGATTATGGTACCCGAGCATCTCTCGATTGAGAAACGCGCAGGAGATTGTTGTTTATGACCGAGACACCGCTGAAGCATTACCTGCTGGCCTCTGACTTCGACCAGACCTTGAGTTTCAACGATTCGGGACTCGTCCTGGCCGAACTGCTGGGGATATCCGGATTCGAGGAACGCGTGGCGGGGCTTGCGCGCAGCAACCTGGTGCAACAGGGCGGCGAGCTCGCGTATTTGATTCGTCACGATCCGGAATTTCGCGGCGTACGCCGTGAACATTTGGTGGAAGCGGGTCGCCGCGTTCGTCTCAAGAGCGCAATTCCCGCGCTGGTCGACTTCATGGAGCGTGGTACCGAAGGGTATCGATTTTCTTTTTTCGTGATATCCGCGGCACCGCGCGAAATCGTCATTTCCGCGCTCGACGGCATCGTACCCCCGGAACGCATTTACGGTACCGAACTCGAGTTTGATGTCCGCTCCGGAGAAGTTCGCGCCATCAAGCGCGTGCCCGCCGGCTACGGCAAAGTTGCGGTAGTGGAGGAGCTCGAGCGTCAACTGGGTGTTACAGCCGATCGGATGATCTATGTCGGCGACGGCAGTTCCGACGTTCACGTCATGCTGCATGTGAATAACCATGACGGATTTACGATTGCCGTTTCAGAGAATCGGCAGCTCGCCCGCATTGCCAGGAGCACGGTCATCAGCGACAACGCCTTCAGCATCATGGTTCCCATTCTTGATCAGCTTTTGCACTGGCGCACCGGAGAGATACGGGAATTGTTCGAGCGCTACGGCTTGACCCTCAGTGAGTGGGAAAAAGACCGGACCGATCGTGTAAAAGTCAGTGAAGGTCTCGCGGCGCGATTGAGTATCGAAACGGCATGAGCCATGTCGCCGTCGAGTGCGTGGGTTGGGCCGCGACCGCCGTTTTTGTGGGATCGTACTTCTTCGGCCGACCCTCGGTACTGCGCGGCGTGCAAATGTTCGGCGCGCTGTTGTGGTTCAGCTATGGGGTATTGATCAACTCATCCCCGGTCATTGTGGCCAACGTGCTGGTTTTCGCAGCGGCCGCCTGGACCCTGTTCCGCAAGCCGGCTGCAACGGGCGCTTGACCGCTACGGCAGCGCGGCGCGCGCCTTGCGCCTCAGGTGCGATTCATCCGCACTTAGAATCGCCGCAATTCAGGCAGGTATTGCAGCCATCCATCATGACCACGGCGGCGGTGCTGCACTTTGCACAGAGCTGCGCACCTTCGGGAAAATGCGACTTCGAAAATGCATCGGTCTGCTTGGTGCGGGCCTCGAATTCGGCGCGCTTCTGATCCACCAGTTTTCGCTGATGCACGTCGAGCTCGGGCTTCTTGAGCAAGCCGATCGACTGTAAGTGCCGCTCGATCACGTAGCCCAATTCGGCGATGGTCGAGGGCATGAATTTGCCGCCCGGCTGCCAGTAGCCGCCTTTCGGGTCGAATACCGCCTTGAGTTCATCGACCAAGAACGTCGTATCGCCGCCCTTGCGAAATACCGCGGAGATGACCCGGGTCAGCGCCACGATCCATTGAAAGTGATCGAGGTTCTTTGAATTGATGAATACCTCAAAGGGCCTGCGCTGTTCATGCGGAGTGCCCTCATTGAGGACGATGTCGTTGATGGTGACGTACATCGCATGATCGGACACCGGGGTCTTGATCTTGTAAGTCGAACCGATCAGGACCTCGGGCCGTTCCAGCTTCTCGTGCATCCAGATGACGTTGTCCTGAGCCTTCACCGCAGCAGCGGGAGCGGCCGCCTCCTTCGCTTCGGGCTTCTGCACGCGATACTTCGCGATCTTCTTGTCGATTTTGATGTGGGCCATGATCAGAACTTCCCGTAATAGCCTTCTTTCAGTGCATCGAAGAGATTCGCGGCGGTATGCATCTCACCGTCGTATTCGATCTCCTGATCGCCTCTCGCTTCAACCTCCGTGCCGTCCTCGAGCGTGAACACGTAGGTCGTATTCTTGAGGTCGTCCTCTTTGACCAAAACGCCTTGGAACGCTTCCGGATTGAATCGAAACGTCGTGCAGCCTTTCAGACCCTGCTCAAAGGCATACATGTAGATATCTTTGAAATCCTCGTACTTGTAGTCGGTGGGCACATTCGCCGTCTTGGATATCGAGGAATCGATCCACAGCTGCGCCGCGGCCTGAATATCCACATGCTCCTTGGGTCCGATGTCGTCCGCGGAAATAAAGTAGTCCGGCAGCTTCTCGGCGGGAAGTTGCGAAGCCGGCATCGCGCGTGAATTGATCAATTCACGGTAGGCCAGCAACTCGAATGAGAACACATCGACCTTTTCCTTCGATTTCTTGCCTTCGCGCAGCACGTTGCGAAAATAATGGTGCGCAAACGAGGGCTCGATGCCGTTCGAGGCATTGTTGGCGAGAGACAAGGAAATGGTCCCCGTCGGCGCAATCGAGGTGTGATGCGTGAAGCGCGCACCGACCTCGGCGAGTTCATCGACCAGTTCCGGCGATGCTTCGGCGATGCGCTGCATGTAGCGGCTGTAGCGTGCATGCAGCACGCGGCCGGGCACGCGCGCACCCACGCGCCAGCCGTCCTTCACCATCTCGGGGCGCTTGCGCAGCATTTCGCGCGTTACCGTGAATTCCTCGTTCATGATGGGCGCCGGACCTTTCTCCTTTGCCAGATCCAGGGCCGCCTCCCAACCCGCGACGGCCATTTCCCGCGAAACATTCTGGGTGAACGCCACCGACTTCTTCGACCCGTATTTCATGCACAGCATGGTGATGGCCGAACCCAATCCCAAGAAGCCCATGCCGTGGCGGCGCTTGCGCATGATTTCGTCGCGCTGCTGCGCCAGCGGCAGGCCGTTGACCTCGACCACGTTGTCGAGCATGCGGGTGAAAATCTTCACCACCTTGCGATAGGTTTCCCAGTCGAATCGCGCGTCCTCGGTGAACGGATCGACCACGAATTTGGTGAGATTCACCGAGCCCAAGAGGCATGAGCCGTAAGCCGGGAGAGGCTGCTCTCCGCAAGGATTTGTGGCGCGGACCTTTTCCGTCCACCAGTTGTTGTTCATCTCATTCACCTTATCGATGAGGATGAAGCCCGGCTCGGCAAAATCATACGTGGAGGTCATGATCACGTCCCAGACGCGCCGCGCCGGCAAGGTCTTGTAGATCTTGCAGGCAACCAGCCCCTCCTCGTTCGCGACGTAGCCTTCCGTATAGGGCCATTCGCGCCACACGAACTTGGCGGCGTCCGCAAGATCGGGCAGCTCTGCCTCATATTCTTGGCGGCCTATGGGAAACGCCAGCGTCCAGTCGCCATCGCTTTTCACCGCCTTCATGAATTCGTCGGTGACCAGCAAGGACAGGTTGAACTGGCGCAGACGGCCGTTCTCGCGCTTGGCGCGAATGAATTCCAGCGCATCGGGATGTCCGATATCAAACGTGCCCATCTGCGCGCCGCGCCGGCCGCCGGCCGAAGACACGGTGAAACACATTTTGTCGTAGATATCCATGAACGACAGGGGGCCCGACGTATAGGCTCCCGCGCCCGACACATACGCGCCGCGCGGCCTCAAAGTCGAGAATTCATAGCCGATTCCGCAGCCCGCTTTCAGCGTGAGGCCGGCCTCATGGACCTTCTTCAAGATGTCGTCCATGGAATCGCGAATCGTCCCGGAGACGGTGCAATTGATGGTCGATGTCGCCGGCTTGTGTTCCAGCGCGCCGGCATTGGACGTGACGCGGCCCGCGGGAATCGCGCCATGGCGCAATGCCCAGAGGAACGATTCGTACCACTGTTCGCGGCAGTGCTCGCCTTCCACATCGGCAAGCGCGCGCGCGACACGCTGGTAGGTGTCGTCCATTGTTTTGTCGACGGGCGAACCGTCCTTCGCGGTCAGCCGGTATTTCTTATCCCAGATGTCGAAGGACGCTTCTTGGTAAGGAATGCTGCCAACATCTTTGGGCTGTATTTTGACCACCGTATTCATGGTATCTACGCCGCTCCCTTATAATTATCGAGCTGAAACTTGAACAGAAATGGGGGTGTTCCCGCGAAAAAAAAGCGTTAGTGGACTTGACGTAAGACTGATGGGACTCAACGTATCTGTCGAACACAACATCTTGTGTTTCAGCCGAGAGGGTACGGCGCGATGGCAACCAGCGTCAAGACTTTTTTCACAGTATTTTTGATGAAAAAAATACAGATATATCAATGATATAGCGAAATGTTCCGAGAAATTAGCTGATTACACTTTCGGAGAGCTAGGTCAAGAGGGAAAACCGCAAATCGCAAGATATTGTGTTTGCACACGATATCCACATTATGTTCCATTGACTTTGAACTGCGTCACACTTTCCCGCCGCCTTAAAACCGCGCCATTTGCCAAGCCTTGAGTCCTCGCGAGTTGAAATCGATTCCCGAGACCCAATTTCTCCACTCACGCGCGTGACTCTCGATTCACAGAAATTTGCACCCATTATTCATTCTCTTTATGAGGAGTTTTAGACATGACTGTCGTACGTTATGAGCCATGGGCACTCGTCAGCCGGCTCCAGAAGGAAGTTGACCGTTTATTTGGCGCGCCGTTGACGACGGCTGCCGATTCGGGCGCGTGGTTGCCGCCTGTGGACATCCATGAGGAAGCGAATCAGTTCGTGTTGCACGTCGATCTGCCGGGCGTCGATCCGAAGGCTGTTGAAATCACTTCCGAACAGGGAGTGCTCACCATTCGCGGGCAGCGCGAGGACTCACGCAAGGAGTCCCGCGAAGGATTCCGCCGCGTCGAGCGCATCAGCGGCGAATTCCAGCGCCGTTTCAGCCTGCCGGAGACTGCAGACGCTCAGAACATCAAGGCAAAGGTCGCCAATGGTGTGCTGGAAGTCTCAATTCCCAAGCTGGCGCAGGTGCAGCCGCTCAGGATCCAGGTCGAAGCTGCCTAAGGGGATCCTTGGCGCGCGCCCTTCGGTGTAAAATCGCGTCGATACTGGCGGGCGGGCCGGACGAATACGTCCGGCTTGCTTGCTCGCCCGACTAAGATACCCCGAAGGACTGCGCATGAATCCGCGTCTCAAGTTTGCAGCCGCCGCAATCGCCGCGGCCGTTATCAGCGGGCCGCTTTACGCCGCCTCGCCCGCTCCCGTCGATGCCGCACCCATGCCCTCGCTTGCCCCCATGGTCAAGCGCGTCTCTCCTTCCGTGGTGAATATCGCGACACGCGGCACCATCAAAGAGCAGCCCGGACGCAATCCCCTGTTGGACGATCCGTTTTTCCGCCGCTTCTTCGACGCGCCGCCGGATTCGAAGCCGCGCGAACGGCAATTCCAAAGCGCCGGTTCCGGCGTCATCGTCGATGCCAAGAACGGCTATATCATCACGAATCACCACGTCATCGAGAATGCCAGCGAGATCACCATCACGCTGCTCGATGACCGAACCTTCAGCGCCAAAGTGATCGGCTCCGATGAGGGCGCGGATGTCGCGGTACTGCAGGCAAAGCAGCCCAATCTGATCGCCATGGCCATCGGCGATTCGACCAAGCTGGAGGTCGGTGATTACGTGGTTGCCATCGGCAACCCGTTCGGTTTGCAGCACACGGTGACCGCGGGCATCGTCAGCGCGCTGGGGCGCAGCGGCATCAATCCGGAGGCCGGCGGTTACGAGGACTTCATTCAGACGGATGCCTCGATCAATCCCGGGAATTCGGGCGGTGCACTGGTGAACCTGCGCGGCGAACTGGTGGGCATCAACTCGGCAATTCTGTCCCGGACGGGCGGCAATATCGGTATCGGCTTTGCCATCCCGGTGAACATGGTCCATAGCGTCATGGATCAGCTGATCAAGTATGGTCAGGTCAAACGCGGAATTCTCGGCGTCCAGCTCTATAGCGTCAACGCGGACATCGCCAAGGAATTCGGACTGACCGAGACGACTGGAGCGCTGGTGGCAGGCGTGGCACAGGGGTCGGCCGCGGAACGCGCCGGCATCAAAACCGGGGACATCATCACTTCGCTGAACGGCACCACCATGAAGAGCTCAGGCGAGCTGCGCAATGCCATCGGCATGCTGCATGTCGGAGACAAGGTCGAGCTGGGTCTGTTGCGAGACGGCAAGCCGCGCAAAGTCACCGCCTTGATCGCCGAGCGCGGAGAGGTGGAATCCGCGAGCGCCGCCGAGATCAATCGAGGTCTCGATGGCGCAGAATTGGCCGATGCGCCGGACGGCGGCGGCGTCGTGGTGAACAAGATTCAAGAAGCCAGCGCCGCGGCTCAATCGGGACTGCGCACCAACGATGTCATCGTGGGAGTGGGGCGCACGCCGATCACCAACATGAAATCCTTCCGCGAAGCGGTGAAGGGCGCCTCGGTGCTGCTGCTTCGGGTTCGTCGCGGCAGCGACACTCTTTTGCTTCCCATCCGCTGAATTTATGCGCCCATTATCCATCGTGGTTCTCGGCGGCACGGGGTTCTTAGGCACCCGGCTGGTTGCCCGACTCATCAAGGATGGCCATGAGGTCACGGTGCTGTCGCGGGATGGCGAACAGCACAAGCACCTGCTGGTGCTGCCCGGGCTCACTCTCGAGAACTGCGATGTCTACCAGGAAGCGCAACTCAGCGAGCGCCTGCGCGGTAAGGACTTGGTGATCAACCTGGTGGGCATTCTCAATGAGCGCTGGTTCGGCGGCGCGGGATTCCGCCGTGCGCACACGGAACTTACCCAACATATCCTCAACGCCGCCCGCTCCGCCGGCGTCGCCCGCCTGCTGCAAGTGTCTGCCCTGAAGGCGGCCACCGCTGCGCCCAGCTACTATTTGCGCTCCAAGGGTGAGGCGGAAAAACTGATTCGCGATCAGCCAACCGCGTTGGATTGGACCATCTTTCAGCCGTCCGTGATGTTCGGCCCCGGCGACTCCTTTCTCAACCGCTTTGCGGGATTGCTCGCGGCGATTCCCTGGGTCTTTCCGCTCGCAAGACCCAACGCCCGTTTTCAGCCCGTGGCGGTGGACGATGTGGTGAACGCCATCAGGCTCTGCCTGCATGGCGGCGCGAGCAGCCGCCAAACGTACGAACTCTGCGGCCCACAGGTCTATACCCTGCGGGAAATTGTCGGTTTGGCGGCGAAACTGACGCACCGCCGGCGCTGGATCCTCGGCCTGCCGAATTTTTTGGGCCGAATGCAGGCGTTCTTCATGAATTTCGCGCCCGGCCGCCCGTTCTCCAGCGATAACTACAAATCGCTCACGGTCGACAGCGTATGCAGCGTGGATGGCTTCGCAAAACTGGGGATCAAGCCGCAGTCCATGGCGGCATCGGCGCGCCTTTTCCTGGGCGCCCAAGAGGACAATGCACGCCTCAGCCAAAACCGCGCGGCGGCCGGCCGCGCAAGGGCAGGCCACTGACTCAAGGGGTTGCCGGCGTCAAGTATCTCGCCCGGGCGGTCCCGGAAAGGCCTTTGCCGCGGCGAAGATCCATTCGCGAAAATGCGCCACCTTGGGAAGGGCCAGAAAACTTTTCGGACAGACGAAGTGATAGGCCGACGCGTACGGCAGCGCTCCCGCGCCGGCGAGCTTGAGCGTGCCCTTCTGCAGCGAGCGCGTCACCAGCGTCCAGCGTCCCAGCGCATATCCCAACCCCTCCTCTGCCGCAGCCAGCAGGCCGGCAGAATCTTCGATGCTGGGCGCCCTGGAATGCCACGCGGCCTCCTCATCCGCCTGCGCCCACATGTGCCAGGGCTCATCGCCGCTCTCGAGCAGCGGGTATTTGCTCAAGGAGGCGCCGCGCTCGATCATGCCGTGCTGCTTGATGAGATCGGGACTTGCCACCGGCACCAGCCAATCGTCCAGCAATTTTTCGCTGTGCATGTTGGGATAGTCGCCGCGGCCGAAGCGAATTGCGATGTGATTTTCCGAGCGCGAGAAATCCACCAAGGCGCGCGATGTATGGAATCGCAATTCGATGTCGGGATATTTGCGGCGAAATGAGCGGATGCGCGGCAGCAGCCAAATTTGCAGGAACGAGGACAACAGGCTGATTTGCAGAGGTCCCGCGCGGCGGTGATGTTTCATCTGTTGCAGCGCAGATTCGAGTTTCTCCAGTCCCGATCTGACCGCCGGCAGCAGCTCCTGCCCCTCTTCGGTAATCTCCACGCGCCGCCCGCTACGCCGGAACAGCGGCACCTGGATATAAGCCTCCAACGTCTTGATCTGCTGGCTGACGGCCGCCGGCGTGACATTGAGCGCATGAGCGGCTTCCGAAAAGCTCAGGTGCGCGGCAACCGCCTCGAATACGCGCAAAGATCCCAAAGGCAATCGGTCGTACGCGCATGGCACTTTAAGCTTTCCTTAACAGTTGATCAGGGATTGAATTTGTTCGGATCCGACACGAAGGCCAACCTATGCACCGTGGATTCAATTCTTCAACGGAGCACATATCATGAACGAAATATCTTTTGTAACAAGGCTCGCGCAGGGATTTCTTGCCGTCACCATTGTATCCGCCATCGTGGCCGCGATTCAGTTCTCGCTGCTGGATTGAGGACTCAAGGTTCTTCCGGTGTCGTGCAGACCAGCGCGTCCCGCTGTCGTTGGTCGAGTTTTGCAAGCTCCCGCGCACGACGGTAGAAGGCAGGCAGATCGCCGCCCACGGCCTGCAATTCGCGTTGAAATCCCGGCACGCAGGCGAAATAGGTGGCAATGGAGGCCAGATGGGCGTTGTTGATGCCGTCGGCGAACCATGCATCGAAGGGCGCACGGCCTCCCCACTCCTTTTTGAGCGCGGCGTAGGATTCACGCATGTCTTCGAACGTTTCGCGCTTGCGTTCGCGCAGCAGGGGCGGCGGCAGGCCCGAGGCATATAGGACACGCAGGCGGTTGCGCGTCTTGCTCATCAAGGCGATCACCTCGAGGTAACGGTTTTGCCGCAGGAGATGATCCGCCAGATCCTTTTCACGGCCCTGCTGTTGCAGCCAGCGCCGCACGCCTTCTTCTTCCACGGTTGTCGCGAGCGCCTCGTTGAAGGAGGCATCGTTCGGCACGTACAGCATTTGATGCGTCAACTCGTGGAAAATGATCGAGGCCAATTCCACGTCGTTCCAATTCACCATGGAGCTCAAGATCGGATCATCGAAGTGGCCGAGGGTCGAATAGGCCGCGACCCCCCCGACCACCACATCGAATCCTTTGGCATGCAATCCGGCGGCGAAACGCCGCGCCCGCTTCTCGACGAAATAGCCCCGGTAGGCCACACATCCGACGATCGGAAAACACCACTGCTTCGGATCGACGGAAAATTCCGGCGCGGCGACTACATTCCACACCACATAGGGCCGGCCGATATCCGCATATTTTCGATAGCTGCCGTTGTCCGGCAATCCCAGCGTGCGGCTGGCGAAGTCGCGGATGGCAGTGACCGATTTGAGCTGCGCGCGCAGGGCGGCTGGCGTCGAGGGCTTGTCGATGACGCGGGGAATGGGCTCGCGCTTGGACATGAGCGCCAAGTGGCCTTGGGCGCTTTGCAATAGATAGCAGCCACCGCTCGAGAATGCGATCAGCGCGATGGCCAACGCCGCGCGGATTGTGGCGGCCATGCTGTTAATATTCACGCATGCAAGTGTATCTGGTTGGCGGCGCCGTTCGGGACGCGCTGCTCGGTCTGCCCGTGAAGGAACGCGATTGGGTCGTCGTGGGAAGCACCCGCGACGAACTGTTGCGTTTGAAATATCGCGAAGTGGGCCGCGACTTTCCCGTGTTCCTGCATCCTGACTCCCAAGAAGAATATGCACTGGCGCGTCTGGAACGGAAAGTATCGCCCGGCTATCGGGGATTCGCGGTTGAATTCGGGCCTGAAGTCACGCTCGAGGAAGATCTTGCGCGCCGCGACCTGACCATCAATGCCATCGCGCAGGCCGAAGACGGTTCGCTCATCGATCCTTATCACGGCCGGAGCGACTTGCAAGCCCGCGTCCTGCGGCATGTCTCGCCCGCCTTCATCGAGGACCCGGTGCGCATTCTGCGGGTGGCGCGGTTTGCCGCGCGCTTCGCTTCGTTGGGCTTTCACGTGGCGCCCGAAACCATGGCGCTGATGCGGGCGATGGTCGAACGCGGCGAGGCGAATGCCTTGGTCGCTGAACGGGTGTGGCAGGAAACCGAGAAGGCGCTGCGCGAGCCGGGCGCCAGCGTATTTTTTACGGTTTTGCGCGAGTGCGGCGCGTTGAAAGTCATTTATCCGGAAATCGATGCGCTGTTCGGCGTGCCGCAACCCGAAAAATGGCATCCCGAAATCGACACCGGCGTTCACACCTTGATGGTGCTCGATCAGGCGGTACGATTGAGCACCGATGTAAGAGTCCGCTTTGCGGCGTTGGTGCACGATCTGGGCAAGGCGGCGACACCGCAGGCCGAATGGCCCGGCCACAAGGGGCACGAAGAGCGCAGCGTGGCGCTGATCGGGGCATTGAGCGAGCGGCTGCGCCTGCCGAACGAGTATCGCGAACTGAGCGTGATCGTGGCGCGCTATCACGGCAATGTGCACCGTGCCTTTGAGCTGCGGCCCAAGACAATCCTCGGCATCTTGGAAAAGACCGACGCATTCCGCCGCCCCGAGCGCTTCGCGCAAGCGCTGCTCGCCTGCGAAGCGGACTCGCGCGGCCGCCTGGGCTTGGAAAATATTCCCTATCCGCAGCGGGAATATTTACAGGCCGCGCGCGACGCGGCCGCCGCGATCAAACCCACGCCGCAGGACATTGCGGAGCACGCCGGTCCCAAGATTGCGGAGCGCCTGCACGAGCGGCGCCTCGAGAGCATTGCCGCGCTAGCCGCGCGCATCCAACCAGGCCAGGATGTTTGACACCGTGTCGCGGTAAAAACGCTCGTACAGCCTGCGCGACACGTAACCGATATGAGGCGTCGCCAGCAGGTTCGCCATGCGGCGGTACGGATGATCCGGCGCCAGTGGTTCCGTGTCGTAGACATCGATGGCGGCGCCGGCGATTTTTCTTGCGTTGAGCGCCTGGATGAGGTCGGCTTCCACCACGATGGGTCCCCGCGAGGTATTGATCAAGCGCGCGCCGGGCTTCATCAAGGATAGCTCGCGGGCGCCGATGAGCCCGCGCGTGCGCTCGCTGAGCACCAAGTGTATCGAGACGCAATCCGATTGCCGCAACAGGTCGTCCTTGGACACCAGCGCCGCGCCGGCGGCAGCGGCTTTTTCGGCGGTGAGGTTTTGACTCCACGCAAGCACTTTCATGCCGAATGCCAAGGCCACCTGGGCCACCTTTGATCCGACGTTGCCCAGCCCCAAGATTCCCAGCGTTTGACCCGACAAGTCATCGCCGATGGTGTGCTGCCACTCGCCGCGCCGGACGGCCGCAGCCTCCTCGGTGAGGTGGCGCGCGCTGCCCAAGATAAGCGCCCACGTCAGTTCAACCGTGGGACTGCCGAAATATCCGGTGTGGACCACCTGGATGCCGTGCGCAGCGGCCGCCTCCAGGTCGATGGACGCATTGCGCGGACCGCTCGAGGCGATCAATTTCAAATTCGGCAATCGTTCGATGATGCCGCGGTTGAGCGGCGTGCGTTCCCGCATGACGCAGACGATGTCGTACGGCTGCAGGCGTTTGACCACGGCGACGGGGCCGGCGAGATGGTCGTTGTACACATCGACCTGTGCGCGCTTGGCGAGGCCGGACCAATCGGCCATCTCGAGCGCCACATTTTGATAGTCATCCAATACCGCGATTTTCACGTGAGTCGTGTCCTATAGGGTGTGCCGAAGGTCCAACAGTTCGAAGCCTGCCAACGGGATTTCCAGGCCTCGCAGCCATGCCATGGCTTTGAAACGCTCGCCCATTTCACCGGGCAACATCAATTGCCGCGCTTGCTGGGCAAGGCGCGCAAATCGATTGTCATCGTCGCCCGCCGCCAACCGCATTTCTCGATCGATGCCGACACCGGCCAGAAAATGCGCCTGCGTGGTAAAGCCGGCCAATTCGAATCCGGCCTCGCGCGACGCCTCCGCGAGAAGAGTGAAATCCACCCACGCGGTGATGTCCTGCAATCCGACATTGACGAAAGGATCGCCGCTCACGCGATGCCGGTAATGACACACGAGCGTGCCGTCGTGCCGTTCCGGCAGATAATACGCGGCACGCGGCAATCCATAGTCGAACCACAGTGCGGCGCCGGTGCGCAGCGACTGCGTGACGGCGCGAGTCCACGCCGCGGTACGCGGACAATATTCCGAGACGTACCCATCGTCCCAGCCGCCGCTGCCCTCGTACAAGCGGCGGCAGGCTTGCACCATCGCCGCATTCGCCGGACGCGCAACCCAGGCGAAATTCCCGTCATCGATCCCGACGCCCAATTCATCGACACCGCTCGCACGCCAGCGAAAGCGAGCCACCGGCAATGCATCCAGCACCTCGTTGGCGAGGACAATGCCGTCAAAGGGCTCATCAGGAGGCCGATCGAGCCAGCCGACGCGCTGAAGCAAATGCGGCGGCCGCTCGGCAAGAAGCGTGCGAAGCAACGCACGCTGACGCTGACGAAGGTCGGCGCTCACCTCCAGAATCCAATAGTTCGTGGGTAGTCGCCCCAATTCCTCCAAGCGCATCAAAATATCCGCGGCGAGCCGTCCGCTGCCGGCGCCGATTTCGAGAATGGATGGGCTGTGCAACGCGCGCAGCACGTCGGCACATTGCAGCGCCACGCAGCGGCCGAACAGGCTGGAGATTTCCGGAGCGGTGGTGAAGTCGCCGCCAACTCCCAGTTTCTGGGCGCCGCCGCTGTAGTAGCCCAAGCCCGGCGCATACAGCACCAATTCCATGAACTGCTCGAAACCGAGCCAGCCGCCGGCTGCCGCGATTTGCTCCACGAGATGATGACGCGTAAGCGCGCTGTGTTCGGCTTGAGCCTCATCCAACATCATTGCGCGCCGCCGCAAATCTTGTATCGTTGCCGCGCATGGCAGTCATCAATGACAATTTTGGGCTCGGCGATCGGGTGGTGTTGATCACCGGCGGCGCGCGGCGTGTCGGCGCCGAGATTGCGCGCATGCTGCATGCGGCGGGCGCGAATGTATTGATTCATTATCGCTCCTCGGCCGCCGCGGCCATTGCCTTGGCCGACGAATTCAACACGCTGCGCGCCCACTCGGCGGCCGTCTTTGCCGCACATCTTTTGAATGCGGACGCGCCCGATAAGCTGATCGCCGCTACCCTGCTCGAATTCGGGCGCTTGGATATTTTGATCAACAACGCGTCGAGCTTCTACCCGACACCGATTGGCCACATCACCGTGCCGCAGTGGGACGATCTGATGGGAAGCAATCTCAAGGTCCCGCTGTTTCTGTCGCAGGCAGCCGCGCCCTGTTTGCGCGCGCAGCGCGGACTCATCATCAATATGATCGACATCCATGGGTTGCGGCCCTTGAAGGCGCATCCGGTTTATAGCGCGGCCAAGGCGGGACTTGCGATGCTGACCCGCTCGTTGGCGCGAGAGTTGGGGCCCGAGATTCGCGTCAATGGCATCGCGCCGGGCCCTGTGCTGTGGCCGGAAGGTGATATGGACGAGTCACTGAAACGCGAAATCATCGATAAAACCGCGCTGAAACGCCACGGCACGCCCCAGGATATCGCGCGTACGGCACTGTTCTTGGCGAAGGATGCGCCATATATCACGGGTCAAATAATCGCGGTGGACGGTGGCCGCGGCATTTAGCGTCGCACGTTCATCGTGGCTGCTGGAGTCGCGAGCGCGGCGCGCCACGTTTCCAAATCCCGCACATTGCGCTCCAACATGACGCCGACGTCGCGAGAGCTGCGGATCGCGCCGGGTTTGCTCAACGTGATGCTGACCCACGAAACGCCGAACTCCTGAAGAATGAGCATGGCAATGTGCTCGGCGAGGGTTTCCACCAGATGGAAACTGGATACCTCGACAAAGGCCAGTACGCGCTTGGCAACTCCCTTGTAGTTCAAGGTGTCATCGATGGAATCGGAGAGCGCGGCCTTGCGGATATCGGCGCTGAATTCAATATCGATGAGAACGGTTTGTTTGACCTGTCTTTCCCAGTCGAATATGCCGACGATGGTCTCGGTCTTCAGCGCATGAATGAAAATTTTGTCCAATCGATTCAGACCCCTATGCTGCCGAGTTCCCAATTGGCACGTGCACTCATTCCCAATCCGGCACGCATGCCCGCGCTGAGTCGCAGGCATCCTGCCAGTGCAATCATTGCCCCATTGTCCGTGCAAAATTCGGTGCGCGGAAAATACACGTCGGCGCCGATGTTCAAGCCCACCGCCGCCAGCCGTTCGCGCAGCCGGCGATTCGCGCCCACGCCGCCGGCAATGACCAGTCGCGTATGGCCGGTCTGAACCAGGGCACGCCGGCATTTTTCGGCCAGTGTCTCAACCACGGCGTCCTCGAAGCCACGCGCGATATCGGCGCGGACCGGTCCCTGCAAATCGCGACCGCGCAAGGCTACTAGGGCGGCGGTTTTCAGGCCACTGAAACTGAAATCCAATCCCGGGCGGTCGAGCATGGGCCTGGGAAATGCGAATTGACCGCTGCGACCGCTTTCGGCGAGCGTGGCCAAGGCGGCACCGCCGGGATAGGGAAGTCCGAGGAGTTTGGCGGTTTTGTCGAAGGCCTCTCCCGCTGCATCGTCCAATGTCTCTCCCACGATCCGATAATCACCCAGTGCCGCAACGTCCACGAGTTGGGTATGGCCGCCGGAGACCAATAGGGCGAGGAAGGGGAAGGCGGGCGGCTTGGGCTCCAGCAGGGGCGCTAAGAGATGTCCTTCCAGGTGGTGGATCCCTAACGCCGGCTTGCGCCAGGCCGAGCCCAGGGCCGTTGCAAAACCCGCTCCGACCAGCAGTGCGCCGATCAGTCCGGGGCCGGCCGTGTAGGCGATCCCGTCAATGGAGTCCCTGTCTGAGTGGGCATCCGCCAGTGCCTCCCTTACCAAGGGCAAAAGCCGCCGTACGTGGTCCCGGGAGGCCAATTCCGGCACTACCCCGCCGTAGGCCTGGTGCATGGCGATCTGACTGTAAAGTCGATGCGACAGAAGGCCCCGAGTCCCGTCATAGACGGCGACGGCGGTCTCATCGCAGGAACTCTCAATGCCTAAAACGCGCATATTTTTGCCTTTTACAGGGGCGCACTTTAGAATGCGCCCCCCTGTCGCCGAATGCCGGCGGCCGTGCCACCAATTTTTGAGGTCTGAATGCCCAGCGTTCGTGTTCGTGAGAATGAGTATTTTGACGCCGCCCTGCGTCGCTTCAAGCGTGCCTGTGAAAAGGCTGGCGTCCTCACCGAGCTGCGGCGCCGTGAATTCTACGAGAAGCCGACCCAAGAACGTAAGCGAAAAAAAGCCGCTGCGGTGAAACGGCACTTGAAGCGGCTGTCGCGCGAGAACATGCGCGGCACGGGACAGCAGCCCGCGAGTCCCCCGCCGGCCGCCCCGCCCCGACCGTCCTACTAAGGGAATTGGTCGCGGTTTGAGTACTCTGAAAGAGCGAATTACCGACGATATGAAGGCGGCGATGCGCTCCGGCGAGAAGGAGCGGCTGGGTGTCATTCGCATGATCACCTCTGCCATCAAGCAGCGCGAAGTCGATGAACGCATCACTCTCGATGACACGCAGGTTTTAAGCGTTCTCGAAAAGATGATCAAACAGCGCAAGGAATCGCTGGTGCAGTTCCAAGCCGGCAATCGTCAAGATTTGGTCGACAAGGAAAGTGCGGAAATCACCCTGCTGCAGGGCTATATGCCTTCGCAGCTGAGCGGCGCCGAAATCGACGCTCTGATCAATGAAGCGGTGGCCGCGACCGGCGCCTCGAGCATCAAGGACATGGGCAAGGTCATGGGTCTTATCAAGGCCAAGGCCCAGGGCCGCGCGGATATGGCGTCGGTCGGCGCAAAAATCAAAGCCAAGCTGGGCGGTTGAACCAGGGAGCCCGCCTCAAGGCGCTCCATGACCGGCCGCATCCCAGATTCGTTTCTCGACGAACTCGTTTCACGTTCGGATATCGTGGACATCATCAGCGCGCGGGTGCCGCTCAAAAAAGCCGGCCGCGAATACAAAGCGTGCTGTCCGTTTCATAACGAAAAATCCCCGTCATTTTCGGTGAGTGCGGAGAAGCAGTTCTATCACTGCTTTGGCTGCGGCGCGCACGGCACCGTGATCGGCTTTCTCATGCAATACGAGAAGATGGAATTCCTCGACGCCGTCGCGGATCTCGCGCAGCGCGCCGGGCTCGAGCTGCCGCGCGAAGCGCAGGCGCCGCGCGATCCCAGCAGCGCCGACTTGCACGACCTCATGCTGCGGGCGGCGCGCTTCTTCGAGCAGAATCTTTCGGACAATGCGCGCGCACGGGCTTACGTCGAGAGGCGCGGCATCGACGCAAAAATCAGCGCTAAATTCAGCTTGGGGTACGCGCCCGACGCCTGGGAGGCGCTGCTCAAGCGCTTTGGCGCGCAGGAAGAGGATCGGCGCCGCCTGCTGCAAGTGGGCCTCGTTCTCGAGCGCAGCGGCGAGCGCACCAGCGGCTTCTACGACCGTTTCCGCGATCGATTGATGTTTCCGATTCGCGATTCACGCGGGCGCGTCATCGGATTCGGCGGGCGCGTCATCGATCAAGGCGAGCCCAAGTACATGAACTCGCCCGAAACGCCGCTGTTTCACAAGGGCCGCGAGCTTTACGGGCTGTACGAGGCGCGCCAGGCGCGCGGCGACTTCAAGCGTTTGCTGATCGTCGAGGGGTACATGGACGTGGTCCGCCTGCATCAGGCGGGAATCACCTATGCGGTGGCCACGTTGGGGACCGCCACCACGCAGGAACACCTGAACAAGATCTTCCGCATGACCAGCGAGGTGGTGTTTTGCTTCGATGGCGATCGCGCGGGTCGCCAGGCGGCATGGCGGGCGCTGGAAAACGCCCTGCCCCTGGCGCGCGATGGGCGCGAACTCAAATTCATGTTTCTGCCCGAGGGCCACGATCCGGACACACTGGTTGCCGAAGAGGGTCAGGAAGCGTTCGAGAACCGCATGAAGGAGGCGCTGCCGCTCTCGGAATACCTGGTGCAGCAGCTGATTGCCGATGTCGACTTGGATCACATCGATGGACGCGCCAAGTTAAAGGCCCTGGCGGGGCCCCTGTTTGCCCGCATGCCGGAGGGCATATACCGGGAAATGCTGGCAGACCGGCTTGCATCCAGGGTCGGCATGCCGGCGAATAAACTGAAGGAATTCTTTGCCGCCGGCGAGCCGAAACGGGGAGCCATGGCAAACGCCCCGGAACCACGGGTTCGACAGCGCGGTCGAATGAGTGTCGGGCGCGGTAATTTGCTCACTCAGGCCATTACGCTGGTGCTGCACCACCCTGCGGCGGCAGGCGCCATCCAGGACCCTGACCTGCTGGGCAGCATCGATAAAACCGGTGTTTCCGTGCTCAAGGAGCTCTTGGAGCAGGCGGCCACGGCCTCCTCACCCAGCACGGCGATGCTGCTCGAGCGGTGGCGGGATCGCGCCGAATACGAGCGGTTGACCGAATTGGCCACATTGGACCCTCTGGTGGCCGATACGGCTTCGGCGGCCAAGGAATTGAAAATGGCGGTCGAGAAACTGCTCGAAGAGTACGGTCCGGGCCGCCGAATGGACGAATTATTGAAAAAAGCGGAGGAATTGGGCTTGAATTACGATGAAAAGGCCGAATTAAGCAGCCTTCTCAAGTCCAAAGGCCGCTTCCGAGCGCCTTCTTAAATGCCGAAGCATTTGTGGCTACGGAATGGCCACAATCGTATACTGCTCGGCTTGCATTTTTAAATGTCCAGATTCTCTACGAGGCGTCCACCTTGATCAAAAAAGCGCCAGCAGGCACAGCGACTCAAATCGCGGACGAGCGTCAGTCGCAGTTGAAATTATTGATCGCGCGCGGCAAGGAGCAGGGCTACCTCACCTACGCTGAAGTCAACGATCACCTTCCGAGCGAAATCGTCGATCCCGAACAGATCGAAGATATCGTCAACATGATCAACGATATGGGTATTCCGGTGTACGAAAAGGCGCCGGACGCCGAATCACTGTTGTTGACGGATGCCACCGCCGCGCCCGATGAGGAAGCGGTGGAAGAGGCCACCGCGGCCCTCGCCAATCTCGATGCGGAATTCGGGCGCACCACCGATCCGGTGCGCATGTACATGCGCGAAATGGGTACGGTCGAATTGTTGACGCGCGAAGGCGAGATTCGCATCGCCAAGCGCATTGAAGAAGGTCTCGAGGCCGTCAAGATCGCGCTCGGCAGCTATCCCGGCACCTACGACTTGCTGCTGCGGCATTACGAAACGGTCAAGGCCGGGCAGATGCGCTTGGTCGATGTGATCGTCGGCTTCGTCGACCCGAATGCACCGGATGAAATTGCGCAGCCGCAGAATCCCAAGATGATGGCGCTGGAGCGCGAAGAAGCGGCCAACGACGATGATGAAGCGGATGGAGATGAGGACGAAGAAGCCATCGATACCGGCCCGGATCCGGAGGAAGCCGCGAAGCGCTTCAGCTCGATCGCGAAGGTGCATCATCAGTTCTTGAACGCACTCGACAAGCTCGGATCGAAGGATCCGAAGACCTTGAAGATCCGCAAGAAGATCTGCGCCGAATTGATGGAGCTCAAGCTCTCGCCCAAGATGTTCGATCAGCTGATCGACAATCTGCGTCAGCATGTGACCGAAGTGCGGCTGCTCGAAAAGGAGATCATGTTCCTTTGCATCAAGCAGGCCGGCATGCCGCGCAAGGATTTCATTTCGACTTTTCCGAAAAACGAAACCAGCACGCGATGGCTCGACAAGCACATCAAGGCGAAGAAGCGCTATTCGGGGCCGCTGGCAAAATTCAAGGACGAGATCGAGCGGCGCCAGAACAAGCTCAAGGATCTGGAAGGCCTGTTTCACGTCCTGATCAATGAGATCAAGGAAATCAACCGTGAGGTCTCCATCGGCGAAGCGAAGGCGCGGCGCGCGAAGAAGGAGATGGTCGAGGCCAACCTGCGCTTGGTGATCTCGATCGCCAAGAAATACACCAACCGCGGCCTGCAGTTCCTGGATCTCATCCAGGAGGGCAACATCGGCTTGATGAAGGCCGTCGACAAGTTCGAGTACCGGCGCGGCTACAAGTTTTCGACCTATGCGACGTGGTGGATTCGCCAGGCGATCACCCGCTCGATTGCCGATCAAGCCCGCACCATCCGCATCCCGGTGCACATGATCGAGACGATCAACAAGTTGAATCGCATCTCCCGGCAAATGCTTCAGGAAATGGGCCGTGAGCCCACTCCGGAGGAGCTGGCGGTGCGCATGGAAATGCCCGAGGACAAGGTTCGCAAGGTCTTGAAGATCGCCAAAGAGCCGATCTCCATGGAAACCCCCATCGGCGATGACGAGGATTCGCACCTGGGTGATTTCATCGAGGATACCTCGGTGTCATCCCCCATCGATTCGGCGACCACGGAATCCCTGCGCGAAACCACGCATTCGGTGCTGGCGCAGCTGACGCCGCGGGAGGCGAAGGTGTTGCGCATGCGCTTCGGCATCGACATGAACACCGATCACACGCTCGAAGAAGTCGGCAAGCAGTTCGATGTCACCCGCGAGCGGATACGCCAGATAGAAGCCAAGGCGCTGCGCAAGCTGCGTCACCCCAGCCGCAGCGAGCAGCTGCGCAGCTTCCTGATGGACGATTGAAGGAGCAAGCAATCGCGATGCCAAGGGCCCCGCGTGGGGCCCTTGTTTAAGCGCTTCGCGCAACTTTCAACGGGGTCGTAGGAACGACCCCGCCCTTTAGGCGCTCGCTCCGCGAGCGTCAGCCCGCGACGACTTCCAGCGTCAGATGCCGTTCGCTGCTGAGTGAATTGGCCACCAGACAACTGGTTTCCGCCTTTTCCAACAATTTCTTCCCCCGCTCGACATCGGCGCCCGCCGCCACGTGCAGCGTGGCGTGCGTGTCGAAGCGCGTGAATCGCATCTTGCCGTCCACGCGATCCAATGTCCCTTGGGTGCGCGCCTCGAGGCGCTGCCAGGAGTATTTGGACGCCGTTGCGATCGCGCGAAAGCTCAATACGAAGCAATCCGCCACCGCGGCGGTCAGCAGTCCTTCCGGCGACCATTGATTGCCGGGGCCGTCGAATTCCTTGGGCGAGGAGGATTCGATGATCCTGACACCCTCCGTGGACAGCGGCACGTCCCCGTCCGGACGAATGGATGCGTTGACCGTGTAGTGATGCGGGAAAGGATGCATGTAAAACTCCGCGAGATTGCCACATTGACCGTGAAGAAACGCCCGAGGTAAATAATGGCACAGTTCATGCCGAACCCGGCGGCAAGCCGAACAGTTTCAGTTCCGGACTGTGATCGACCAATCGTATGGTCCGTTCGAACTTGAGGCCGATTTTCTCCAATACGGCGATGGACTGCGCGTTGTCGGGCAACGTGATTGCAACGATACGACGGAGATTGAGCGCTTGCCTAGCATGCGCGAGAACGCCGGCCGCGGATTCCACCGCGTATCCTTTCGACCAGTATCGCGAGAGAAATGCGAATCCCACATCCGGGTCCTTCAGCCCTTCGCGCTTGACCAAGCCGCAAATACCGATTGGCGTCCCCGCGGGCGTCCCGTCGAGCGCGCCGTGGCGCAGGCAGGTCGCATACAATCCGAACCGATTGCGCGCATAACTGTCCATCGGCCCTTGCAGAATGTAGTTTCGAGCATCGGCGAGGGTTCTGACGCCCTTGTCGCCGATGTTGCGAATGAAGCCGGGTTCGTTCAACAGCTCCAAAATGAATTCGGCATCGCCAAAGTCGAGCTCGCGAAGGCTCAGGCGCGCAGTCTGAATGACGCTCATGGCGAATGCGCCGCGCTGCCGCTCAAGCCAAATGTTTCGGCCAGGAGCGAGTAGGAATGGCGGCGTGCCTGCGGGTCGAAGGTCCACGTGTTGATCACGATTTCATCGAGCGCGAGCCGGCGCGCCAATGCGTGGAGTTTCTCCGCGACTTGGGCGGCGGTGCCGACCAAAGCCGCTGCTCTTGATTTTTCGATCATCGTGCGTTCTGCGTCCGTATAAGGGTGGCGGGCGGCCGTCTCCGGTGATTCCAAGGGCAGCCGTAAGCCCTTCTCGAATCCCGCCCGCCAATATTCGCGCGTCATCAGCAGGCGTCTCGCCTCGCTCTCGGTGTCCGCGGCCAACGCCCATACGCAGATGGTGGCTTGAGGGCGCGGGTATCTCTCCGTGGGCCGATAGTTGCGGCGATACAGGCCGAGCGCTTCGTCAACGCCAACGCCCTCGCTGAAGAAATAGGCGAACGCGTACGGCAAGCCAAAATGCGCCGCTAGCTGCGCGCCGTAATCGGAGCTTCCGAGTATCCACAATTGCGGACTGGTGGTGCCGCCGGGCAGCGCCATGATATTGCGATAGGGATGATCCGCGGGCAGCGCAATCCCCGACACCCAGTACTGCAATTCCTGCACTTGCCGCGGAAATTCTTCCGCGCCGTGCGAATGGGGATTGAGCGCATGGGCCGTCAACCCATCCGATCCGGGCGCACGGCCTACGCCCAGATCGATTCGGCCCGGTGCGATGGCCTCGAGCACTCGAAATTGTTCCGCCACCTTGAGCGCGGAATAGTGCGGCAGCATGACGCCGGCGCTGCCCACGCGGATGCGCCGTGTTGTCGCAGCAACCGCCGCGATCAAAATCTCGGGTGCCGTGCCGACAATGCTGGCGCTGTTGTGATGTTCTGAAACCCAGTAGCGCTCATATCCCAGCGCATCGCAATGCCGCGCCAGTGCGATTGATTCGCGGATCGCGGCCCCCTGCGTGCTGCCCGCCGATGAAGGAGATTGATCGAGCACGGACCATTTCATCGGGCGGGCGGTGATTCCGGTCCCGAATCGAGAGAGGCAAGCATTGCCGCAATTTCATGCGAGTCCGCATCGTCTGCGTCCTGCAAGTTGCGTATCACGCCCTGCCGGTCCGCCCGCGGCCGGTTCTGACTCACTTTCCATTTGCCGGCCAGGCTTGCGATCGAGAATTCGAATCCGACGATCAAGCTCAGCATTTTCTCGATGTATGCGGCCGGCGCGTCGTCAATCTTCCAGGGCTGTGAACGCGGCATTTCATGGGTGTTGGTCAATCCCGCGACGAAGCTTCGCAGCCACTGTGCATCATGGATGAAGCGCAATGTGCCGCTGGCATGCACCACCGCGTAATCCCACGTCGGGACCACCTCGCCGGTTTCCGCCTTGGACGGATAAAACGAGGGGGAGATGTAAATTTGCGGACCCTGGAAAATCGCCAGTGCCTGCGAGTCGCTGCGATATTCTCGCCACAGGGAATTCGCACGGGCGATATGGCCGCGAATACATCCCAGCGGAGCCGGCTCATCCAGTGTCTGCACCGGCACGTGATTGGCGATGAGTCCCGACTCGCACTGCGTAACCAAGGTGGTCAGCGGCCGGGCACGCATCAGCGCGTGCAGCACGTCAGTGCGAGTCTCGTTGAATTGCGCAGGCAGGTACAAAATACTTCCTCGTCGGTCCGCGGGCCCAGCAGCCTAATTGTTCTCAAGGCCGCCGGCGAGTACCGTGCCGCCGCTCGAATTCGGCTTCGGCCTCGAGCCAATCTTCCATTTCGTGGCCGGGCTCAAAGCCGCGATTGAGGGCTCGAAAGTAGGCGAGTTCCGCAATCAGAGCGTGGCGCGATCTCATCGAACTCGGTGCGACGAACCGCAGTGGATCGAACGACGGCGGGCTGTTGACTGCCATGGGGTGAGTTTACTCGCGCGCGCACGCCCCGCGCTGCGACGAATAACGCATATGCATCCGGTGACGTGTATGTTTACTGATACGTTTATTTAAGTCATTATTGAAAGTTGTCCGGCGCTCCGGTTGGGGCATGGCTCGTGAACAGCCTACAGAACTGCAGCCGGCGCGCAGCGGCCATTCGCTGCTGCCGGAGCCGGGCCAGGGAGTTGGCTTGACAAACAAAGCGGCACGCGCCGATGATTTCCGAAGATATGTGCAGAAATATCAAAACTCTCTTTAACTTCGAGCCGCCGGTGACCGACGACGAAATCCGCGCAGCGTCACTGCAGTTCGTGCGCAAGGTCAGCGGATTTCACAGCCCGTCCAGATCCAACGAGTCTGCCTTCCTGGGCGCGATCGACGAAATCGAGGCCGCTTCGAGAAAACTTCTCCATTCCTTGCAAACGAATGCGCCGGCGAGAAATCGCGAAGAAGAAGCCTCCAAGGCAAAAGCTCGCGCTGCGCTGCGGTTTTCGCGAGTGACCTGAACCCTTTTTCGCATGGCTGCGGCCGAGTTGGGCGCCAATGGCAGACAAATCCGGCCGGGCCGATGTGCTGATCGCCGGCGCCGGGCCGACGGGCTTGGTGTTGGCCTTGTGGCTCACAAAACTTGGGGTGCGCGTCAGGATTGTCGACAGAGTCGCCGAGCCCGGCACGACGTCGCGAGCGCTGGCGGTTCAAGCTCGAACGCTCGAGTTCTACCAGCAGATTGGACTCGCTCAGGCCGTCGTGGACCGCGGCCACAAGGTAGCGGCTCTTAACCTGTGGGTGAAAAGCGCCCGGGCGGCGCGCGTGCCGATCGAGAATTTGGGACAGGGACTGACTCCTTTTGGATTCCCCATTATTTTTCCGCAGGACGAGCACGAACGCCTGCTGATCGGACGCTTGAGCGAGATGGGCGTAGAGGTGGAGCGCCCGGTGGAACTCACCGCCTTTGAAGATGAGGGCGGAGAGATTCGCGCGACCTTGAGCAACGCCGGATCCGAGGAAACGGGCACTTACGCCTATCTCGCCGGTTGCGATGGCGCTCGCTCCAAGGTTAGAGAGGTGCTCAAGACAGGATTTCCCGGCGGAACCTATGACCATCTATTCTATGTGGCAGATGTCGAGGCCGCCGGACCACCCATGAACGGCGAACTGCATGTCGACCTCGACGATGCGGATTTCCTGGCCGTCTTTCCCTTGGCGGACACAGGCCGCGCGCGATTGATCGGCTCGATCCGCGATGATGTGGCAAAAGATCATGAGCACCTGCAGTTTGACAATGTCCGCGCCCGGGCCATTGAAAATCTCAGGGTTGACGTCAAACGTGTCAATTGGTTTTCAACCTATCGCGTTCATCATCGCGTCGCGCAACGCTTTCGTACGGGGCGGACTTTCCTGCTGGGAGATGCCGCGCATATTCACAGCCCCGTCGGCGGCCAGGGCATGAACACCGGCATCGGCGATGCGGTCAACCTCGCCTGGAAACTGGCTTCTTCGCTGAAAGAGCCATCCTGCGCGCAACTGCTGGATAGCTACGAGCCTGAACGAATTGCATTTGCACAGCGGCTGGTGGCCACCACCGATCGAGCGTTCACGGCCGTGATCAGCGCCGGCGCTTGGGCCCGATTCGTCCGCACCAGGGCCGTTCCGGCGCTGGCCCCCGCTTTGTTTCGCGTGCCGGCGGTGCGCAGGTTGGCGTTTCGCACGATCTCGCAAACGGCCGTGAACTACCGCGCCAGTTCCTTGAGTGTCGGTGCCGCCGGCACAGTGCATGGGGGCGATCGATTACCCTGGGTCAGGGTGGGCGCGCAAGGAGCGGATGATTCGAACTTCGCACCATTGACCTCGCTGGATTGGCAAATTCACGTCTACGGCGATGCCGCAGGCAATATTCGCGCAGCGTCCGATCGCCGAAGGATCCCGCTACATGTATTTGCGTGGGAATCGGCGATGAAGGGGTCCGGTCTGCAGCGCGACGCGGTCTATCTCGTTCGCCCCGATGGTTATGTCGCGCTGGCCAGTGCCGAGTCCAGCGCTGCGGCGATTGACGGTTATCTCGACCAGAGAAGGATCAAAGCAATCCGTTAGATCTTCGCGTAGTGTCGCCACAGCACATCGATCGTGCGGCCCGCATAACAGGAATCCGAGGAACCACAGTGATTAAAACGCTTGAGCTGGTGCGGCCGTTGAAGTTGACTGAAATGCAGGAGGCGCGCGGCAGAATCGCGAACAGCGTCGTGCGCACGCCGCTGGTCCGCCTGGACCTCGGATCCGGCTTCCCGGACATTCGCTTGAAGCTCGAGAATCTGCAGGCCACGAATTCGTATAAGTTACGGGGTGCGGTCAACGCGGTAGCGATGCTGTCCGAGTCCGAGCGGCAACTCGGCGTTTGGACCATCAGCGCCGGTAATGCCGGACAGGGCATCGCGTATGCCGCGAGGCAGGCCGGCGTACCCTGCACGGTGGTCGCGATTGAGACGGCGCCGGCATCGAAGCTCGCGCGAATGCGAGCGCTCGGCGCAATGCTCATCCCCGTACCCTATGAAGCCGCGTGGCGCGCACTCGGCGACCGCGCCTACCCCGGGGTGGAAGGAACATTCGTGCATCCATTCGACGATCACAATTTCATCGCCGGCCACAGCACCATGGGTTTCGAGATTTTAGAGGATGCGCCCGATACGGTCGCCGTTATTGGCGCGATCGGCGGCGGCGGGCTCATCACAGGAGTCGCGAGCGCACTCAAGGCGCTCAAGCCCGCGATCAAGATCTGGGGCGCGGAGCCTGAAACAGCAGCCCCAGCAGCGCTCTCATTTTCTATGGGATCCGCACAGGTGTTCACGGACTGGAAGGCCTCGTTCGTCGATGGCGCAGGCGGCAAAAGCCTCTTTCCGCGCATGTGGGATCGCATGCGACCCCTGGTCGATGGCTCAATTGTCGTCAGCCTGGAACAGACGAGGGCTGCGATGCGCTTGATGGCGGAAAAGGCACGCGTCATTGCCGAAGGCGCCGGCGCGTTGTCGCTCGCCGCAGCACTTACGGGGAAGGCCGGTCAGGGACCCATCGTCGCCGTCGTTTCCGGGGGTAATGTCGATCTGGCCAAATTCTGCGGCCTCATCGTTTCGGAATCTTGAGCGACATGCCGGCATCAGGCCTCGCGCACAGGTGACAATCAAGCATGCCCACACCCGGCGATCCCGAGCTCGATTCTTCAGGCCGTTTGCGCCTTCAGCGTGAGCCGGCGGCATCGCCGCCACGCAATTTCTCGAGCCCGACCAGCGCAGCATGCTGCAGCAGCATGATTGTCTTGCCGTCCTGGATCGTGCCGATCGCAATCATCCGCAGCGCGTCAGTCAGAGGCAGTTCGATCACATCTATGTCCTCTCCTTCGCTAACGTCACCGCCGCCGGCGGACACCTGGTCGTGCAGGTCATACTCCGCGACGAAGAAATGCAGCTTCTCCGTGACGGATCCGGGGCTTATGTAGGCTTCCAACACCTTGCGCGGTGATCGCACCACAAATCCTGTCTCTTCCTCGACTTCGCGACGGATACAAGTCTGTGGATCGTCGCCGTCGAGCAGACCGGCACACGCTTCGATCAACAATCCGTCGGGGCAGCCGTTCACGTAGGCGGGGAAACGGAATTGCCGGGTCAGCACCACCGTTGCGCGTTGCGCATTGAACAGCAACAGCACGGCGCCGTTTCCCCTGTCATAGGTCTCCCGACTCTGTTTTTGCCAGCGGCCATCCCGGCATCGGTACTCGAAGGTCGTCTTCTTGAGAATGAACCAGTCATCGGAGAGAACCCGTTCCTCGATGATCCGCACTCGATCGCAGACCGCACCCGTGGCGCTGCTCATGGATTTGAGCCTGAGCTACTCGGATGTCGCGGTAGTTCAGACACGTCCGTATATATATTGGCAGGCAAATCGTTGAGGGCTTCGCCGGGCATTTGATTATCGTGCAATATCATGCAATATAGTGTATTATCGTGCATACTAAGACTGCGAGAGGAGTTTGGCAAGCCCGTAGTTTCAGGGCTCGTAGAGGCTATGCTGACCACTCAGCGCAAGAAACTGATTCTGACCCGCCTGGCGGCGGACGGCCAAATCGTTGCCAAGGATCTGGCAGTCGAGTTGGGCACTTCCGAAGACACAATTCGTCGAGACCTCCGCGAGCTTGCACGTGAGGGCAAACTGCAACGTGTCCATGGCGGCGCATTGCCGGCCTCGCCGGCGGTCGGCGATCTGCGCGTACGGGAACAGGTATCGCCCAAGGACAAGATTGAGCTTGGCAAGGTGGGCGCTGCGCTGATCCGATCGAACCAGGTCGTGATCCTGGATGGCGGCACCACGGCGCTCCAGGTGGCGCGTCACCTCGCCCCTGAGCTCCACGCCACTGTCGTCACTCACAGTCCAACTGTGGCCGTGGAAGCGTCCAAACATCCTTTCGTCGACATCATCATGCTCGGGGGCCGGTTGTTCCGGCACTCGATGGTCAATGTGGGCGCCACGGTTATTGATGCGGCCTCGCGCCTGCGTGCCGACATTTATTTCATGGGCGTAACAGGCGTGCACCCTGAAGCCGGCTTAAGCACGGGAGACGCCGAGGAAGCGGCAGTGAAACGCGCGCTGCATGAACGTGCCGCGGAGACTATCGTTCTCGCATCGTCGGAGAAGCTCATGGCAGCCTCACCGTTTCTGGTGACGCCGTTAACAGAGATCAGTCTGTTAGTGGTCCCGCCTAAAACTCCGAACCGTATTGTTCGTGCGTTGCGCGCCGGCGGCACTCAGGTTCGGCGCGCCCAAGGACCAACAAGGCCGTAAGTCACGTGGTTTTGGTGGACCAGACTTGCCAAGAACCCTCAAGAGTATACACAGCCAGCGCCGACCAAATGGCGACGAAACCGGCGACGCGCGCGCCGCTGAACGGCTCGCCGTAAAGCCATATACCCAGCAGCAGTTGCAACGACGGCGCGATATATTGCAACAAGCCCAGCGTCGACATCGGAATTCGGCGGGCGCCTGCGGCAAACAACAATAGCGGAATTGCCGTGATCGGACCGGCTGCGGCCACCAACCATTTGGACGCGGTGGGTGCATGCAAGAAAACGTTTTTCCCATGCCATGCCATCATCGCCAAATAACCGAATGCCAGCGGAAACAGCAACAGCGTCTCGAGCGACAAGCCTTCCAGCGGGCCTAGCGCAGCGGTTTTGCGCAGTAGGCCGTAGGAGCCAAATGACAAAGCCAATGCCAAGCCTATCCACGGCAAGTGTCCAGCTTGCCAGGTGAGCCACGCCACTCCGGCGGCGGCCAGCATGACGGCAGCCCATTGTATCGGGCGCAGCCGTTCGTGCAGCAGCAGGAAACCCAGCAGCACATTTACCAATGGAGTGATGAAATAGCCGAGACTGGAATCGACCACATGGCCGTTGTTGACCGCCCAGATATAGATATACCAATTCACCGACAACAGGGTCGCGCTCGCGGCAAATCCCGCCAGCACCTTGGGCTGGCGCCGCACCTTGCCGATCCAGGACCATTGCCGGCGCAAAGCCAGGACGATCAACACAAAGGCCAGCGCCCACACCACGCGCTGTAGCAGAATTTCCAATGGCGAGAAATCTTGCAGCGCCTTGAAGTAAATCGGAAACAGGCCCCACAAAATGTAAGCGCCCGCGGCGTAAAGCATGCCAATTTGCATAGTGGAGCTAACGAAAACGTGATGATGGAGTCAGCGGATTGCCATTATGGCAGTATTCGATCTTTGGCGGCCGCGACGAGCGATAGGATCAAGCGATGAGATCTCAATTGTGGTCGGCGCTGGTGCTGTTGCCGATGGCATGGTCGACAAGCGCCGATGAAGCGCCTCACGCCGCCGCGCCCATTGTACCGGAAGTGACCGTGGTCGCGCCCCGGCCGGTTACCCAGGAGCAGATCGCGGGCAATAGCGTGCCTACCTTCGTGCGGTCGCACGGGAACCCGTCGTTTCGCACCGGTCAGCTGAGTCGATGGGAAGCGGCCATTGCACCTCGACCATGGGCCTCGCCGAGACTTTTAATGATTTCGTCACCACGCGGGTTCAAACAGTTGCCGCGGCGGT